>Ga0209979_1001774_pt1 | contig 22369 bp, 22 predicted proteins | sample AnhtaG_FD_183114 | JGI IMG/M metagenome (GOLD analysis project Ga0209979, IMG submission 183114) | Deep subsurface microbial communities from Anholt, Denmark to uncover new lineages of life (NeLLi) - Anholt_01485 metaG (SPAdes) (version 2) | ecosystem: Environmental > Aquatic > Marine > Oceanic...
CAAGGATTCAGAGAATCTATAGCTCGCTTAAACCCAAATAGCAAGGCTATGGTATCAGCCTCAATTATCCTGGCCCTGCTCTTAATGGCAGGAGCTATCTACACCCGTAACATAGCGCTCTTAGGGATTGCCCTGGCCATTGTCTCACCGATACTCCAGAATAGCTTCGGGTGGAAACAGAAGCCAGCCGAGGCTACAGCCTGGTTGGCACTGCTGCTCATTTTCTCTGGGGCTGTGCTGGGACCGCTAGGGGTGGTTGGCCCTCAATGGCAATATCTAGTCCCGGTGGGGTTTTCTGTAATGATTCGCACTTGAATTCGGCTTAATCTATTCGTCGTCACTCAGAGTGGGACACATGATGGGACAGGGCTAATGGACATCCAACTCCTCTGCACTCCACCTTACTTTCTCTTGTTTCACATGCTCATTAGTTTAACAGGTATTCTATTTAAGTTAAGTCAAATTCACCAGACACCCCGATTGCCCAAAAGCGGCAACCACATTTGGTAGCTAGTTACATCTTTTCGCTAGGTGAGCTTTTTCCTCCTTGCTCCTGAGTTCTGCCATCTCTGTAGCCGGGTTACCGAGGAAGGTTGCAACTTCCAATTGGGGTAAACTATAGTAATACAGGTGATTACGGCACGAAAGTTTACTCATTGTAGGGGGTTTGCTTATGCAAAATTTAGGACTGATTTGGACAGAAATCGACCTTGATGCCATAGTTGGCAATATCAAAGCGATTAGGGAGCTAGTTGGGGAAAAAGTAAAAATCATGGGTGTAGTAAAAGCTAACGCTTATGGACATGATGCCTTAGAAGTGGCCCCTCTTTTACTACAGAATGGTGCATCCTTCTTAGGTGTGGCTCGGCTGGACGAGGGAGTAGAGTTGCGTAAGGCTAATATCAAAGCTCCTATTTTAGTCCTTGGCCTTACCCTAAAAGAAGAGATGCCGTCGCTACTTTTATATGACCTTACTCCAACAGTTTGCGATATGGAAAGGGTGGAGTTTCTTTCTCATCTGGCGATTAAGGAGAACAAGGTAGCTAAAGTTCATATCAAAGTGGATACAGGGCTGGGAAGGATAGGAGTGCTTCCTGAAAATGCTTTAAATTTTGTCCAAAGAGTACAAGACATGAAAAATATCCAGATAGAGGGAATATTCACGCATTTTGCGTCAGCAGATGAAAAGGATAAAAGTTATACTGAAGAACAGTTTGCAAGATTTACTACGGTATTAGACGCTTTGGAAAAGAAAGGTATAAAAATACCGTTAAAACATACCGCCAATAGCCCTGCCGTTCTCGCTTTGCCTCACGTGTACTTAGATATGGTAAGGCCAGGGCTCAGTATTTACGGATTGTATCCTTCTTCTGAAGTTAAGCAGGTAATAAGATTAAAACCAGCCCTAAAACTCAAGACCAGAATCGTGTATCTTAAAAAATTACCAGCCGGTAAAAGTATTAGTTATGGCAGAACTCATACTACCACTGCTGAGACTTTAGTAGCTACTTTACCAGTGGGTTATGCTGATGGTTACCCTCGCCTTCTCTCTAATAATGGTGAAGTTTTAATTAGAGGAAGAAAATCTCCGGTAATAGGACGAATTACCATGGACCAGACTATGATAGATGTTACTCATATTCCTGGCGTTGAGATAGGAGAAGAGGTAACCTTGTGGGGAAATCACGCTATAGAAGAGACTGCCGGAAGGGTTAGAACAATCGTTGATGAGGTTTTGTGTATGGCGGACAAAAAGCGCGTCCCCAAACTCTTTATGAAGGATGGGAAACCTTACAAAATCAAGTCTATGTTAGGCGAAAGGTTACTATAAATATAGGCTGGATTAGCGACGCATCCCCTTATATTCCTCTGGAACTTTAAGCACATAGTCTATATCGTATTTGGTGTGACCAGCACAAATCTGGAATCTTATTTCCTCATCTCCTTTAGGAACTAGCGGATAATATAATTCAGAAGTGACTTGGAATTGTCTTCCGATTAGGGTGTCGCATCGGTGGTAAAAACCTTCTTTGGGGGAAATTCAGCTTTGTGGTACCCCTGGGGCGACTCGAACGCCCGACACGCGGTTTAGGAAACCGCTGCTCTATCCACCTGAGCTACAGGGGCATCATAGCTGGGCCGTCCTGCCTTGACGTTCGTTTGACGCTACCACGCCAGATGGTAGTGCCTCGTCCAGTAGCGCCATAGCGTCCTCTTGCATTCCCTCTATCAGGTGCGAGTAGACGTCCATCGTGAAGGCTACCGAGGCGTGCCCTAGTGCCTCTGATATGACCTTCGGCTTCGCACCCTTCATCAGCATTATACTGGCGAACGTGTGGCGGAGATCGTGGAATCTGACGCTTCCGAGGCCCGCTCGCCTCACTATTCTAGCAAAATTGTGGGTGACAGTGCAAGGGTCGAGCGGCCTCCCCTTCTCGCTGGCAAATACCAGGTCGTCCAGGCCGAGTATCTTGCCACATTCCAGATGCATGACCTCACGCTGGGCCTTATACTGCCGTAGATAGAGCCCCAGCTTCGGCGTCATACTCACTCGGCGGCTAGAGCCTTTGGTCTTTGGCTCTTTGAAGATGCAGACGCCACCTCTCTTGTAGAGAACCTGAGAAACGCTGAGGCTAAGGCCGTCCAGGTCAACGTCTCTCCATCTTAGTCCCAGCAGTTCCGCCTGCCGTAGTCCCGTGCTCACGGCAGTATAGTATACGGGGTAGAATTGGTTGCCTGCTGCCTGCGTCAGCATGGTCTCGACCTCGGTTGGCGTTAGAGTCCTCATTACCCGCTTTCGTGGAGATGGTGCGCTCGCCAGTGAGCAGGGGTTACGTCCTATATGACCTCGCCTTTCTGCGTGCTTCAGTGCCTCGGATAGTAACCTGTGGTGGTGCTGGACAGTCCTTGCCGATAGCTTCTCACACGCCTTGCCATAGTAGGCTTCAATCATCTCTGGCTGTAGCTTCCGCAACTGGAGATGTCCCAGAGCGGGTATCAGGTGATTCTTGATAATGGACTCATAGCCGTCCTGAGTTCGCTGGCTGCAATTAGTCTTGACGTACCCCTCGAGCCAGGACTTGAGGTGGGTCTCTACTGTCATGTCTCCCGTGGGCGTCGGAACGCCGTGATCGAGGCTATATTCCAGCTCACGCATCCGCTTGGTAGCCTTCTCCTTCGTGCCTTGCACGGTCTCATGATACCTTACTGGCTTGCCGTTCAGATAGCCCTCATAGATGGTGATCTGCCAGCTACCCTTAGTTCTCTGTCTTAGATGTCCCATTCTTGACCTCCTTCTTCTTGATAGGTTTCTTCGCTTCGGTAGTCTTGGTGGTGGCTTCGGCAGTCATCGCAATCGCTCTCCTGGCTCTGGCTGCTTCTTGCCCAGCTACGAGCCGTGCTCTAATGGCTGCCCGCTGCTCTGGGCTGAGATCCTTCCGCTTCTTCGGTTTTGCTGTAGTGCTGCCCTGCTCCAGGGTGGCTAGCCGCTGCTCAAGAGAGGCCATACGTGCCTCCAGGGTTGCGATTCTCATACTGGTGATTTGGTCGTCCATTTGCTCCTCCTTCCGTGTTGCCTGCCTCTTTGTGGTCAGGTCTTATGCCACTATGGATATTGTAGCACTATTGGAAACATTTGTAAATACCCCACAACAGACCCATAGAGGTTGTTTGACGGCGTGTCCATTTGTGCTTGACATCAAGACTCCTTTTGTGATACCATTGTAGGTAATGAGAGGAGGTGCTACATGCCTAGAACGAAATATAATAAGGAGGGCGCTCTAACTTTGACCATTCAGCAGGTGGCTAAGGAGCTGGCGATCAGCGAATACCTGACCGAGCGAATGGTCAAGAGCGGGCAAATCAGGAGCGTTAGGTTCGGTAAGCTCCGCAGGATTCCCAGGATAGCTCTTGATGAGTTATTGCGGGGCGAGAAACCGAACTAGAAGCGGACTAAATTTAATGGAGGTAGACGAGAATGAACAAGACAGAGATTCAGGATAGGATCATATGTTGCGATTGCGGGCAGGAGTTCGTTTTCACCATCGGTGAAGCCGAGTTCTATAGGTCTAAAGGCTTTACTCCACCTCGGCGGTGCAAGCCATGCAGGCAGGAGCTAAAACTCAAGAAGAGACGGGAAGACGAACGGGCCAGAGGGGAGGTGAAGCGTGGATAGTATCAGAGACATTGTCCTCAAACTGCACCGAGAAGGCTACTCCATGATTCCTTCCGGTAAAGGAGACGACGGCAAGCACCCAGCAGTGGAATGGAAACCCTACCAGAAGGGACTGCCACCAGAGGATGTCTTTCGTAGCTGGCTGCGCCAAGAGAATCGAAAACTCTGGGGCATAGTTGCTGGTGGAGGTTCTGGTGTGGTTATAGTGGACTGCGACCCCGGAGCAGACCAAGCCATAATGGACAGCCTCGAGCCACACGTGAAAACGCCAAGAGGTGGAAGCCACTACTGGTTTGAGCATCCTGGTAAGCCAGTCAAGACCTGTGCTAGCGTACTGCCCAAGATAGACATACGTGGAGACGGCGGCTTCGCTAATGTAGTGGGAGTCAACCCCAAGACTGGCGGGCATTATGACATCAAAATAATGCCTACACGGGACAAGCTCTATAAGTGGGACAGAATGCCCAAGCCTATACTGGAGGCAATGGAGAAAAGGGAGAGACCAGAGGTAGGTGCTATAAAGGCTCTCGACGGCGTTCCAGAGGGAGAGAGGGACGTAGACTTATATAAGTATGCCTGCCGCCTATTCGGAAAGGGATTAGCCAGGAGCGAGGTTATGGATCTGGTGGTGCTGGCGGGCTCAAGGTGTGACCCCTCATTCTCTAAAGAGGATTGTCTCAAGAAGGTAGAGAGCGCAGCCAAATATGAGAAGACTGGTAAGCAAGGCGAGCCGCCCGAGATAGTTTCAGCAAAAGATCTCATGGAGATGGATTTCCCGCCGCTTAAGTGGGCTTTGGAAGGTTGGATAGTTGAAGGTCTCGGGATAGTGACGGCCAAGCCTAAGGCAGGTAAAGGCAGGTTGATGCTCGAAATAGCATATTCAGTCGCTCTAGGCAGGGACCTGCTAGATGGATCGCCATGCGAGAAGGGTAGGGTTTTATATATGGGATTGGAAGATAGCCTGCGGAGACTCCGAAAGAGGGTTGATGAGATAAATGATTCGTTAGTGACTGCTAAGGTCACCAGGGTAGAAGGCGGCTTCCATATCCATGCCAACATAGGTAAAGTGCCTGATGGCTTCGATCTAACGACAAAATGGCCCCGTATAGAGGAGGGATGCATCGAGTATTTGGAGAAGTATCTTGATGATCACCCCGACACTCGCCTCATCATTATTGATATATTTAAGCGGATAGCGAAGGCGAAAAAGGGTAAAATATCAACCTATGATGAGGAGTATGAGTCTCTCCAGCCTCTTCAGGAACTGGCTACCAGACGAAGAGTGCCTATATATGTAGTCCATCATAATCGGAAGGCAATAGCCGATGACCCTATGGAGATGGTGTCTGGCACATTTGGGGTTACTGCTGGAGTCGACAGCGTGATCGTGATCCAAAAGGTAACTAAGGGTGAGATATACGATGAGAGCAAGTTCAGTTTCTTTGGTAGGGACATAGATGAGAAGGAACTGGCTATGCAATTTAATAAGCGGACTTATCAGTGGAGCCTGCTGGGAGACGCTGCCGTTCACTTCATCAAAGAGGAGCAAAAGGTCATACTTGAGCTACTGGAACACGAGACGCTGGGGCCAAAGGAAGTGGCAGAGAGGTTGGACATGAAGGAACCGACGGCTAAGTCAAGACTCTGGCGTATGGCTAAGGCTGGCCTGCTGGTGAACGATGGCGGCAAGTACCGAACGGCGGGGAGGTAGCGAGTGCTTGCAACCAGTGAAACCTTGCAACCCTCGCAACCTTACAACCGTGAAACCGCCAGCATATTGCCGTGCATTATGGGTTTCAGCCTCGGTTTCAAGAATGGTTTCAAAAGTTTCAAGGTTTCTCTGGTTTCAAAGGTTTCATTACTACTACTACTTAAGGAGTGGCTCTTGGAGGGAGAGATGATGACATTTGTTGATGTTTCTGCTGAAGCAGGGGAGGCTGTCTCTTGTAACAAGAGAGCGGTGATAGGGCATAAGGAAGGATCATGATTGTTTCTCCTGAAGCTGGAAAGCGGTGATATGGCACAGAGAAGTATCTCTCTTGTGGGACAAGAGTCCGGGCATAGAGGGCAAGAGAGGTCTTTCTAGCAAGGGACATTCTAATCAGAGAGAGTATGAGAGATGCAAGAGAAGGTGAGAGAGGCATTGCAAATATGCATGATTTGGCGATAAGGCTTCACATTGATTTACCCCATGTGCCAGTTAGGTATATGCTGGATGAGGTGGTGTCATATGGGAAATAGAAGGTCTGCATGTGCTTTGAAGCATGAGAGATTTTGCCTTGCTCTGCTTAGCGGTATGACCGCAGCCGATGCTGCTCGGTCTGCTGGCTATGGTCGCAAGCCCGCTAACGTCAGGATTATAGCCTGGGAGCTGCTAAATAAGCGTAAGGACGTCCAGAGACGGCTGGCTCAGCTGTCCGCCATAGCGACCAATGAAGGCGTGATGACTATCATTGAGAGGAAGATAGCTCTGTCCGATATGATACGTGCGAATGATAGACCGCTTGAATGTATAGAGCTAATGAACAAGATGGATGGTTTGTATCGTGGTGAGAAGAAGGAATCGTCCACGTCCGGTATCACGATCGTGACCGTCGATAAGGGAGGTGAATGATGAGCATATGGGATGAGTGGCTAGCCCCGATCCTGCTGAGTGGCGTAATAGGATTGGCCGTAGCGTCACTGATGGTCATCGGCTAATGGCACTATTATAATGCACGTAAGCATCAATTTAAGGAGGTGAGCTATGAGTCTGGAACAAGGAGAGATCAAACGAATGAGTCGAGAGGAGACGGTGCAGGGGCGTTATCTGCGGCGGATAAATGGCCTTGGCAAGTGTTTGGTGTTATGGGCTAGCCAGTATCCCGAGTTTGGCTCATCCGACCCTTGGCACTCTACCGAGCTAAATGTCGATCATCTGATGGAACTTATAGACGAAATGTCTACCCTTGCTGTTCAAATAGACAAGGAATCCGTGCAATTTTGGAAGCAGATGAAATTAGTATTATCAAAAACAATATAACGAGTCGCCCCTATTCCTGCTGTGTGGTCGTTGAGACGGAGCCACCAGGTTCGCAAGGGACACCTCCGGAGGGCACGGGGAAAGGGAAGAATAGCCCGTTGGTCGGCAGGGCTGTCCCTTGCCCATTAAGGAGCGAGTCGTGGCAAACGTAAGATGAGCGTCAGCTAAGCGTCACCGAGATGGCTGTCGCATAGTGCCAGCGCTCTGGGAGACCTGAGTCTAGGATGTCGATTTCTTTGCAGCAGCAACTCCCTTTATCACCACGCATTCGATTCGATTTTGAGGTTTGCAGCTTTCAATCATTCTATCCCAATCAGCTTTTGGAAAAACTCGGCGAGTTTCATAGATTACGAAGATAATATTATCGCGGTCGGGAGATTGGTAACCTGACATATCGGCTAAGACTTGGTCAATTATTATCTTACCTTGGGCTCGATTGGCGATATATTTATACTCTATTAATACCTTCAGAGACGGTATCTCAGTGTCAGGTTCAAAGCTCTTTATTGTCTTAGATATTCTTGGTTTTGTCTGAAGGTCGTTGTAGAAGCATCTTAGAAGGCCTTCAATACGAATGTGAACGTCGTTTTCCGAGCGCGGAGCACTCTTAAAGATATCTGTTTGTGTGATGTAATATTCCGATCTATTTAAGATTTCTAGTAGCGAGTCGATGTCTTTATCGGATTCGGTCTTTTTCTCAGGTATATGAAGAGAGCTGAACATATTGACAAGATCACGGAGTTTGAAAGGCCAGATAAGATATCCCTCTCCTGCGAGTACTTCTGCCTTAAGTGGGTTTCTTCGAGATGAAGTGAGGAGACTCCTGGCCTCTTCGAGAAGAATCCCATGTTTGTCGGGGTACTGCTCAAGTAAGGCGATAAAATTCAAAATGGCATTATCAAGCTCTCTTTTAGCAATCGCTTGGTCTATATCATCCTCGCTACCCCATTGCGTGATACGATTCCCATAGTCGATTGCCTTTCTATTCATTTCTAGTATCTCTTGTATTGCTTGCTCTGGATAAACTGATAAATCCTTATTCATCTTCCCCTCTCGAGAGACATTATCACATAGACATTAAAAGTGCAATGACTTCGACTATAAGATACTCGACCGACAGGGTATGATTCCCTGAGGTTATCAGAGCTGTACGTCGAAGTAGGTCTGGCAGGTTTCAAGGTCCATAAGCGAGTAGGCGGCTATCCTATCCGGCCAGCCAATGCGAGCATCGTCCTGCTCACTGAACACGCATAGTGAGGGCATAGCAGCAAACGAGGAGAGTGGCTCCATGGCCACTCTCCTCTCTTTGGTTATATATACCTGGGAACTGGCGGCTACTTGATTAGCTTCCTTAACGTCTTGCTAATAGCTTTACCAGTTGCCAAAACAACATCAAACCTACTAACAGGACGTCAGAATGTGCAGTTAGGTTAACTTTTGGTTGTTATCTCTCTCGCGATCTCTCTAAGAGGTTTCTTACAACCGTTTTTGTAAATAAACGAATATCCACTCTGGTTTTGTTCTTCTACCTCGACCAATTTGTAAAAGAAGTCTACGTTTAGCTCATACAATTTCCGAAAATCCGTCTCTGTTTTGTACGCACCACACCAACATTCAGTTGAAGAAGGGAGTGAATGTAAAAGGGTTTTGGGGATACCATTACTATTTATCAAGGAGTTCACTCGGTTGTCGGACCAGTAAAAAATGGGACTAACAGAGAGGCACCTAAAAGAAGGATGATACCAAATTGGTATGTAGTGTTTTCTCACATTAGATTCCGCAGCTCTTATTCCATCAAAAACAACTTTCGGTTCCATCACAGTATCCAAGTACTCTTTTACCGGTTTGATTTTTAGTTCTCGACAGCACCATCGATATCCAAAACTCGGAATGCCCCATTTTTTTACTAATGTGAAATAATCTACCTTTGGGGTCACTATTTCGAGTTTGACTAATAAATGGTGGCATATTTGTCTTACATATTCGGTGTTTTCCGGAAGGCCAGCGGTTGTATCAACATAGAGTGCGGTTAAATCCCTTTCGACCTCTTCTGCGATTCTTTTCAAGTAGAGTAGCGTAGCCAGGCTATCCTTCCCTCCACTAAACAAGACAAACGACTTGCCAGACTGCAGGAGTCTTTTAATGTCACCTCTCAGCATAGCAACTTTTCTGCGAACGGTAGCGGACTGTTTGCCATCAGGTTCGCATACCTTTGTTACCTCATTCCGTTTGATGTGTAGGATATAGACGGGTTTTAGTGTTGGACCCTTAACCCATCTCGTAACAGCCAATCCTGTTTCTTGACAGACAGGGCATCTGACTTTCAAGCTTTTTAGGCTGAGGCCGCCCAGAGCTTCTCCTATTGGCCGCCACCATTCTTTATTGGTAGACTTTTTCTTGTTTTCATACTGTATTATCATTATGTCGTAGCCTCTTACTCAATCCTTTCTACGGCGTGCACCAGTCTCTGAAGCCTCTGGCGGAAATCTATTCCAGGTACGGGTTCCAAAATCACTTCGCCATCAAATGTTGATGCTAGTTTACATGCAAAACTATGACATATTGAGCTATCTTCAATCATTTCGGTGCTAATCTTGCCGCCAATAATATTGAAATACTGACCAATTATGGGGTGCTTCTGCAACTTTCTCAGAATTTCCCCAACCCCTATATGTCGTCTTGACTCGAACGTCTGCATAGCCTGGTATGACCTAAAACCTACGAAAACGCTCTTCTCCAAACTGAGAACATTTTTTTGCCATTGCTTCGTGTGATTCATTATCGACCTTCTGAAATCAGCTCTCGTGGCTGAATTTCTCAGGCTATCATATATACCAACAAAAAGGCCTCGTAATTCTAGATGTCTCATTGTAAAGGCTAATATTGAGGTTTGCAGGATTTTCGCTAGGTCCGACACTTCGATCGGAACAAATCTATATTCTTGTTGTGGATGGCTTCTTAAGGAACGATAGGTGTCTTGTGATATTTCTCTGCACACAAACAGAATAAAAGCATCATCGTGTTGCACATTATTCTGAGTACAATAATCCTCACAATGCCGTATGGACTGTGCAAACTCTCTTTGGTATTGGGTAGCTCCTGTCGTGAGCGTAGCTTCTATTATGCAATGAAAACCAAAGCAACGTGCTATGGCATCTGCTCCGCCTGATGGCGCTTTACGTAGTGAGTGAATTGTACCAAGCCAAGTTACACGATGAGGAGTAGTAGCGATATCAGTGTCACTTGCGTAGAATGGCAAGCGAACCGTATGACTAAAAGCTTCAGCAACGAGTTGCTCAAACCTCGTAGACCGACTTACTCCGTGGTAGCCTGATAGATAACGGTCCAAAGATCTTAAGTTACTTAGTACCACTCTGGGCGATGCCATCGGCGTTGTCTCACTTTCCCTCTTCTTTGGGTACTCGCTCAAGCCAATCCGTTACTATCGATCTTAATAATTCTGCAGGCTTAATATTGGCAAGCGTAGATTGTTTCATAATTGCTTTATACGTCTCATCGTCGAAATCTACTAAGAATATGTGCAATCCTTTAGGCTTAGCGACTGAGACTACTTTTATCGCATCTTCGATGGAGACTTTAGTCTCGCTAACAAGTCGTTTAATGTCTCTAACGTCTTTCGATGAGGTGTTAACAAGTGCCTCCGCAGCAGCTAACTGTTTGGATGAGTCACTGAGCGCGGAAAGTTCTCTAACAATGTCAACGCTATCTATTCTCCTGCTGGACACTAGTTCTTGTACAGGTGCAGAAAGCTTCAGGGTCGTCAGGAACTCTCTTATCATCTCAGCCGATATCCCAATCTTATCTGCCACGGCCTTTTGTGACCCATATAATCCAACAAGGTACTCGCAACTCTTAGCGATTGTAAGTAGGTCGACGTTTCTTTTCTTTTTCCTCGTATTGCCAAAAAGCATGGACAAGGCAGTTGCTTCGTCAAGTTCCTTCATTTGATAAAACCCCTTGTTGTTAGCCAATCCAATATAGCATCCTTAACGATATCCTCTTTTTCACTCTGATATTCTCTTGAGGCAAGGGTTATAGCTCTATATATGGTTTCGGTTACATGTATGGTGATTCGCTTCATCATTGAGCGCTCTCTTGCTGCTCTAACAATACTTTCGACTCCTTCGCTTGGCTTCTCTCGAGCTATATCAATTATGTTCCTCCGTTCTTCGCTACGGGGGGTTTCGCTTATCTTTTCTGCTATCCTAATGGCCAGAGATTCATCTGGGATACCTTTTGCTATTCTAAGAGCGGTAGAGGCGCTTAACTTATCTTCATCTACCATTCTTTTTATGACCTCAGGCACAGCCGTGTATCCCAAATAGTTGCGAACCGTTTGAGGGGATACCCCTAGATGCTTTGCGACTTCATCTACAGAGTCCAGTTTAGACAGCAATTCACTAGCGGCTTGCATCTTGTCTCGATATTCTAGGTCAAGACGGTGAATATTCTCACTGAATGATTTGATAAGCGCGTCTGTATCACTTCTCACGCTGGTAATAATGGCGGGGATCTCACCTAATCCCAACTCCTTACAAGCAAGGTATCGTCGTTGACCAATGATTAGCTCGTATCTATCTCCTTTCCTAACTACCACAACCGGTTGCTGAACACCTATTTTTCTAATACTGCTCGCTAAGTCAGTAATACCTTCTTGAAGATTTGCTTTTCGGGCATTGGATATGCTTACGTCTATTTTGTCCAGGGGAATATAATCTAATACAAGTCTGCTCATTGCTCACCCCCAATTATGGACAACGATCGGTAATAGACCACCAACTATATTACTACATTTAACGAAGAATCTTCCACAACCATTTGCCTGCCATAGTCTACTCATTCTTTGAAATACCTTCATCCCCTGTTTTTTCACTTTGCGCACGAAACCTTTCTATTAGGGCTTCTCTAATAATGTCGGCCTTGTCTAAACCCCTACGCTCTGCTTCTCGCTCAATAAAGGCATTAATCGGCGGAGGAACAGTAGAATATATCGGGACATACCCCTTTTTTCTTCTTCCGAGTTTGCTTCTCATGTTATTATAAGTTGAATAGAGTTAACCACAAGTATTAAGAGTTATTTTAAGTTATATCGAGTTGTTTGTCAAGCCTTTTATGAACTCCTCCATTAGTATAAGAAAGTATGATGTCAACAAGCGCCCGCTGTTGTTCAGCGGTAAGGTATTATAATGGCCAAACAAGTTTTAAGATCAGAGAGCGGAGTTAGGTTGCCTTATTAGCCTGACGTCCCTCAGGAGTCGGTTCAGCCAGTAGAGATATCCCCTTGTTTTGCCTGTGGTGGTATAATGCTGGTAATACTAAACTGATAAATGGACAAAATGCTGGGGGCAGGACATCAGTATTCCGTCTAGGCCAAAGGTGATAAGGTCAAGATGAAGGATCCCAGCGTAGAAATATATACGAAGGAGGCTGAAGTGCGGAACGATATCTATGAGAAGCTGATCCAGATTGCACGTTTTCAGGGCTTAATAAGCTATGATGACCTGAACAAACAACTTGACTTAGGACTCGATTTCACCTTGCCCCCAGATCGTGATCTGATTGGGCAATGGTTAGACGAGATATCTAAGTATGAAGTAAAGGCAGGGCGTCATATGCTTTCAGCTATTGTCGGCCATAAAGAAGGAGAAAGTGTCAGCGATCCAGGGAAAGGTTTTTACGAATGCGCCAGGGAGTTGGGCGTTTATGCAGGCGGCGATGACTTAGGCTTCTGGGCAAAAGAAGTGAAATGGCTTCACGAGTATTGGAGTAGCCACTAGTATTGTTTCAGGGGGAGTTCGACTCTCATAAATAAAAGTCCCGATAGGAGGTGAACCTGCATGCAAGCAATAAATCGTCTCTTCACTCAGCTCATCAACGGGACCATCCAATTCATCATTCCGGTGTTCCAGCGAGATTACAGGTGGGACGTCGAGCAATGCCAGCAGTTGTGGGATGATATTATCCGGACAGCTCAGGTTGACTCCGAGCGCGGACATTTCCTCGGCTCGATCGTGTATGTAGCAACCGGAGACACTACCGCCGGATTCACCCGCTGGTTGGTTATCGATGGTCAGCAGCGATTGGCTACTCTGACTCTCCTACTAACCGCGCTCCGTGACCACATCAGCGAAACTAGTTGGACTGGTGGTGAAGACAGTCCCACAGTGCAACGGATCGATGCATACTTCCTTAAGAACATCCAGGAATCGGGCAATCGTCGAGCAAAACTCTTTTTGAGGCGTGTTGACGATGAAACACTCCGAGCCCTCATCAATAGCATCGAGTTGCCCGAAGACTATTCCAAGCCCATAGTTGACGCTTATGAACTCTTCAGGGACCTGCTTAAAGAGGCGGACCCTGACCTCGTTTACAGAGGTGTAGTAAGACTTGTCGTCATAGATGTTACCCTGGATCGTCACGCCGACGACCCACAACTCGTGTTCGAGAGTCTAAACTCTACTGGGATTGACCTGAGCGAAGCTGACCTGATTAGGAATTTCGTGCTGATGCGCTTGCCTGAGTCTGAGCAGACTCGTATGTATGAACAATACTGGAGCAAAATCGAGTCGCTGTTCCGTGGATCAGAGCCAACCCTAGACGCCTTCGTGCGCGACTACATGGCCCTAAGAACGGAAGCGACCAAGCAAACGCGAACTGACCAAATCTATCGTGTTTTTAGGGAAGAGTCCAGAGCCTTCTATGAGGAAGATGGTGGGTTGGAAGACACTCTACGCGATATGGCGCGTGCTGCCCATTATTATGCGGCTTTCAATCCGGGGCGCACCGGTGACGGAGTTCTTGAGGGCGCTTTGGGAAATTTGAGACGTCTTGCACCTGTCGCTGCCATCTTGGTCACCAAACTGTACCGGTGCCATGACAAAATTCGCTCACTTTCAAATGAGGACTTCCTCAGTTCCATCGAATTGATTGAGAGTTATGTATTCAGGCGTGCGATTTGCGGACTAGAAACCCGCGGCTACTGGGCGGTATTTGCTGGTATCGCCTACCAAATTGACTACCAACGTCCCTTTCAATCCCTTCAGGTCGAACTAGCTCGTCTCCGGGAGAACTATCGCTTCCCATCCGACGAAGAGTTTAGGCGGGCGTTGATTGAAAAGGAATTGTATGGGCTACGTGTTTGTTGGTTTCTCCTCGACCATCTTGAGAACGCAGGGAGAAAGGAACTCAGCGACACCAGCGGCTACTCGATAGAACACATTATGCCGCAGAATGAAAATCTCCCGATGCCATGGAGAAGAATGCTTGGACCTAACTGGCGTCGAGACCATGAGGTCTGGCTCCATCGGCTTGGTAACTTGACTCTAACTGGCTACAACAGCACATATCAGAATCGCCCATTCGAAGAAAAAAAGACCATCCCCGGGGGATTCAATGAGAGTGCTGTACGCCTAAACAAATACGTGCGGGAACAACCGCAATGGACGGTCAAGGAGATAGAAGCCCGAGGTGAGGAACTCGCCGACAGAGCCCTCGAGATTTGGCTGGCATTAGATGTAGACCGGGCTCTAATCAAGGAGGCGAATCTTCGGGAGATACGTAAGGTGGCGAGTCGCCGCAATGTCGAGCAGATTCAAATGAGTTCGAAGGCAAGGGAGTTGTTTAACGCGTTGAGCGAAGAGGTTAAAAGCCTAGGCGAAGTGATAGAACTCGCTGAGAGCAAATCCGTGTCGTATCACGCGCCTTATTTCTTCTTAGAGGTCTTACCTCGGAAATACGAACTCATCCTGTTGCTCCCGCTTGACTTCAGCGAGGTGGACGATCCCAACGAGATTGCTGAAGATGCAAACGAGTGGAAGTTCATCCCGAATGCTAAATACGACGGTGGCGTCGTAGTGCATGTATGGGAGCAAGAGAACATTAGCGCGGCAATTCCTATGGTTCGCCAAGCGTTTAACACGCCGGTAGGATAGCTCATACAAGGTAAACAAGGAGAGTGGCTTCACGGCCACTCTCCTCTCTTTGGTTATATATACCTGGGAACTGGACTCTTTTTTTGGGGGGGGGCAGGTCACAACTAAGGGATACGTTCAACAATGTCTGAATAACTTTACTAAAAAAAGCACCCATAATAGACATAATAAAGTGCTCATGCTACAATATCCAAAACTGCGAATGGGATTACTGACTATCTGTTACTTATGAGTATTATAGACACCCTGGTAAGAATTAAAAATGAATTCGAGAACGCCATTGAAACGGCGACTTTCGACGGTAACAGCTTCGATGACGGCGCTAAGGCAAAAACAGCATTTATTAGATCTCAAAGACTGATCAACTATCTCCATGATTTCGTAAAGCGAGAATTTATTAGCGAAGGTGTAAACACTAATAAGATAGTGCCGAGGTTAAATTCGTATGACTCTGAAATGGCCATCAGTGGTTTCTTTAAACCAAAAAGGCAAGATATATGCTTGGTCCCCAAAATGGGATTCGAAATGGAAACCGAAAAAATTATCACTATAAATGTTCGCAGCCAACTAAGCAGCTTGACTAATAATATAGATACCTTGTATGAAAGAACATTCGCAGAGGCCTTAAATCTACACCTAGAATACCAAAAACAATGTCTGGGCGAAGTATATCTAATTCCATCCTATGAGTATGACGACGAACCGATGCAGAATAATATAGTAGGTTTTAAAAAAGTCACTATGATTGAAAAATACATTCGATGGTTTCAAGCCATCAACTCGAGAATTGAACCTAGCGGAAACGAATACAAGTACGAACGGGTCGCTCTACTTATCGTTGATTTTCGGCCTGAAACCCCAGTATTGTACAGTAGTACGGAACAATTAATTAAGGCTGGCCTGATTTCAGTAGGTACAGATGTTACCATGGATCGCTTGACTGTTGATAAATTTGCCTCAGATTTGCTCAGTATTTACAGCGATAGGTTCGATAGAAAGGGTCTCGACTGAGTTTAGATCATATTTTGTAATAAGAAAATCATCTATTCTTGACTGGTTCGACTCAAATCTTAAGAAATTAATCTCTTCTACCGTAAAATCTGGAATCCCGAATAGTTCAATAAAGTTCTTCTGGTAACAAGGGTAGTCCCCCTCAATTGAGTAGCTTGTTTGAGAAACATAATATCCCATGACCTTCGAATTCAATATCTTTTGTAGAACTTTTATATCCAAATATTGGTCAAAAAGTGAGGGCATATCCTTCTTCATGAATATGCCATATCCATTACAAAACAAAACTTCATCTTGCCTTTCGTATAAAAATCTAGGCTTATTGCTAAAAGTCGGTGTAAGTAATTTTTCACCACGAAATGTCAAACCCTGTGTCCTGGCATAAGCATACCAGGTAGGGTAAATCTTTCTTCCTTTATCTCTTGTAGCTAGTTCTTGCTTAGCTGCAAGCAAGTACTTGAAACACTGGGGATACTTAGCCATTAACTCGTGCTCCGCTATTATTCTAGGATTTTCGTTTTCAATAGTATATGGGAATATTATTCTCCTTGTATTATTTCTGAGGCTATCGTCGTCCTTAAAATCGGAAATCTTTACGACAGGTTTAGTAATCGATTCTTCAATTAGAAAGGTTTCTCCGTTATAAAACTTTGAGAAATAGCCATTAGAAATAGCACATCCATTTATGAAATACACCTTATCCTTTAATGTAGCAATACCAACATGAATATCTGTTATATGGCCTAATCTCTTGGGTTGATTTTCGATGTTCTTAATGTTCCTCTGGTCGGATTCATTTAGTAGTCTCCACTTCTTTACATTTAGATCTTCATGAAACACTTTTGAATACTCAATGTGGGACAGATCATTTAAGAGACTACGTTCTTTAATTCTGTGGTATAGGAAATGGCCCCTTCCCTTAGTCTTTTTTGACAAGAAGGTTATACAGGTATAAGTCTGAACATCGAAAATCTTGAAATGGTTAAAATCGATGATTTTATCAATCGTTCGAGAGTGATGTAAATATCCTCTCAAGTCTATGGCTGCTAGAGATGTAAAATAGTTATTGGGTACAATATATCCGAGCCTACCGTCTGTCTTAAGCAGGGATAAACCAAGTTCAAAAAAGGCGAAATAGAGATTATATGCTCCTTTGCGAAGCGTTGTCCAGTTATTATAAAGGTCTTCCCGTAATCGTATTGGCAGATCCTGGAATTTCACGTATGGTGGATTTCCAATTACTATATCGAACCTTGTTATCCTGGGAAACAGTTCATTCCAGTTTGTATTAAGGCTGTCTGTTGAAAGAATATTAAAATCGAATTGCTCTTGGTCATCTCCATCTAATATAGCTAAAAGAGAGAGTAAGATCTTGCAGCGTCGTATCCCATAGTCTAAAACATCCACACCATAAATGTTTTCACTGAATATCCGCTGATACGGTTTCTCAAACACTTCGTGCAGTCGTTTTGAACAAGCAATTAGGAACGCACCGCAACCACAACTAGGGTCACATATACTAAGATGCTCCGAAGTAATAAGTTCATCGGCCATATAATGTGTTATTGTACGAGGAGTAAAAAACGTACCATTGAGTTTTCTATCACTTGGAGGTATCAATAGCTCAAATAAGGTAATGAGTTCACTGAGATCACGCGCTGGTTGGAGATTCTCTTTCATTACTTCTATTTCTTCCGAGTTGGTATTCAAAATGTCGTTTATTAGACGATTATATTTTACCTTGATGCCAGAATTTTGCAGGAACAACTGTACAGCGGCAGTCTCTACATCTTTAGCAGGATATTGTGAAGCCAAGTTTCTTACAATATTTTTCATAAATATTACACTAAGCTGTAATAGCCCTAATCTCTTCGTCCACCTTATCTCGGATACTTAGGTTTCGGCAGAATATTAGTGACTTTCCCGAGTCTTCGATACACTCTATATGTTTTCTTGCATTCCGGACATCGATGATGGCTAACATCCTGGTGTCCATGAATCCATGTCGATAAAGGTTCGCTCAGAGTATCGTGTCCGCAATGGGGGCATTTGGCATCATTCATTTTTAGAATCTCCTTTTCTGCCATATTGAGTAATTCTACACTATCTGATATTACTACATCTTTATCAGACATTTTCCATAAGAGAACATTGTTTTGGCCCTTTCTCATTACCTTCGGTTCTCCTTGTGCTGTCCTGCCCCCATAAAGGGTACCACTCTTTAAGTTAGGGTTATCGGAATTCTAATCTCGGGAGCGGGTGGATAACCCAACGAACTATGAGGACGTACCTGATTGTACTCCCTCCTCCACTGCTCAATCAATACTGTCGCTTTTGCCGCTTCCCCTCTTGGTTTTGTCGTTCTAGTGTCGTTGACGTGTGGTTACACCAGATACCAACTAACCACACCCAGCCACAGCCTTTGGAGAGTGTTTAGCGGCTTCCCACGATTAAGGACTGGCTGTTAGGAAACCGCTGCTCTATCCACCTGAGCTACAGGGGCAGCCTATCAAGATACAGGCTAAGTATACGCTGGGCGGACATATAGGTCAAGCACACCGGAAGGCAATTACATGTCCCCTTAACTGGCCTTAATAGAAAGGCAAAACGATGTCGGCTTTGGTGGTGTGTAGGTAACCGAGCTGGGCTATATCATCAGGCTAAGAAATGCCAAGGTTATTTTTTCTCTGGTCAAGCACCCGGTTTACCTATACTTGTGGAGGGCGCAGGTTCAGCCAAAATATCCGAAAATTTCACCAAATGACCACGATGTCCACTATGGTATCATCAAATGAAGGTTTCTCATAACGGTAGCCAGGTTTAGGCTCTACGCATTTATAGTACCATTTACCTACAACGGGTTTCACTATCTCGTCGCTTTGTGGTTCAAAATAGACAATCCCTTCGTCAGTCGTGTTGAAGGCTATTATTGAATGCCCTCCGTCTGGATAGCGTATTTCAACAAAAGCACACCGCAGTCCTTCACTCTCAGCATTATTACATGCGTCCCTGGCGAAGTGACTGCATACGTAAATATCCTCCACAAATTTATTTTCGTCGGTCTCGTCCTCCTTAAGGAACTTAATAGCTTGCTTATATGTAGGGTCTATTATGGTGTAACCATGGCCTAAGGCGGCGCTAACACCTTCTTCGTAACCAGCTTCAACACCCTCTTCATAACCGTCAGACTTACCGGCTAGGTAACCCTCCTCATAACCCCCTTGTTTACCCAGGTGATAACCCTCGGTCTCGCCGGAACTGTAGCCCACCTCCTGACCGTCTGTATATCCTTGGTTATAGCCATCACTATATCCGTCTGACTCACCCTGTGAATGGGCTACGTCATAAAGAAACAAACCGCCAAAGCATATTAAAACTAGGATACCGATTGATATGAATACCCCTTTCATTATCCTAACTCCTATATAGCTATATTTCCCATATTGTAGTCCAGACCTTTGTTTAAGTATAATAGTTTTGAGGCTAGCTGGCTAGCTTTAGGGACTGAACGAGTACAGAGACTTGCTGGTAAGCTGAAATTGTGGTAAAATTTTACTGAGTTTATGCTTGCCCTGTAAGTTCCCCAAAATCCTGATTTTTGGAGGTAAATTAAGGGAGTGAGGTTTAAAAAAAGTTCCAACAATAGGGTGGTGGTTACGGGTATAGGTGTTCTGAGCCCACTTGGGCTAAATATGGCTACTACCTGGGAAGGTCTTATCAGTGGGCAGTCTGGCATTGATTATATTACTCTGTTTGCCCCCGAGCCCTTTGAAACCAAGTTTGCTGGCGAGGTAAAAGGCTTTGAGCCTAGTGATTATATCAGCCGCAAGGATGTCCGCCGCATGGACCGCTTTGCTCAACTAGCGGTAGCCGCCAGTTTTCAGGCAGTGGAACACTCGGGAATCCAAATCAACGCTACCAACCAGGACAACATTGGAGTCATAATAGGCAGTGGCATTGGCGGTCTAACTACCCTAATGGAACAAGCCAGGATACTACTTGAAAAGGGGCCAGACAGAGTGAGCCCTTTCCTAATCCCGATGATGATAGGTGATATAGCGGCGGCCCACGCATCCATTGTGCTCGGAGTAAAGGGTCCCAATCTGTGTACGACCTCAGCTTGCTCCAGTGGCTCAGATGCCATAGGGGCGGCTTATGAGATTATCAGGCGTGGTGATGCCCGGGTCATGATAGCTGGCGGCAGTGAGTCAATAATCAACCCGATGGGTATTGCCGCGTTTAACGCCATGAGAGCTATTTCAACCAGAAACGATGCGCCACAACTGGCCTCCCGCCCCTTTGATGCTGAACGTGATGGCTTTGTTATTAGTGAAGGCGCGGGCATCCTTATCTTGGAAAACCTTGCCCATGCCCAAAAGCGAGGGGCTAATATTCTAGCCGAAGTGATTGGCTATGGTGCCAGCGGCGACGCCTATCATGTTACCCAGCCGCTTGAGAAGGGTGAGGGTGCCGTCATGGCGATGCAGATGGCGCTCGACAAAGCCGGGCTGGCTAGCACCAGCATTGATTATATTAACGCTCATGGTACCTCAACCCCTCTGAACGATAAAACGGAGACCAAAGCGATAAAGACTGTATTCGGTGGTAACGCCTATCGCATTCCAATAAGTTCCACTAAGTCGATGATAGGGCATCTCATCGGTGCTGCTGGTGCGGTTGAGGCGGCAATATGTATTATGGTCATCCAGCACGGAATTATACCACCGACTATAAACCTTACCCACCCTGACCCGGAATGCGATTTAGATTACGTGCCCAATACAGCCCGCCGAGTCAAGGTTACCACGGCTCTGTCTAATTCCTTTGGCTTTGGTGGTCATAACTCAGTTCTAGTCTTTCAGCGATATTCTGAGGCATAGACTTGAGGCATTGTCGTTGGCATGTTCTGCCACCAGCTTCAAACCAACTTTCGATTAATATACCAGGTCTTCCCCCGCTCATAGTTCAGCTCCTATACAACCGGGGTCTCACTGAGCCGTCCCAGTTAGAGTTATTCCTGGCCGCTGATAAACGCCTGTCAGGTGACCCTTGGTTATTGCCGGACATGCACCAGGCAGTAGCTAGGATTTACCGTGCCTTGCTCTCCGGGGAAAACATTGCTATCTACGGAGACTTTGACGTTGACGGCATCACCGGGACTGCCTTACTAGCCCAAGGGTTATCAGCCCTTGGCGGAAAGATTACTCCCTATATACCACACCGCTTAACCGAAGGCTACGGACTTAAGACCGCTGCTCTGGAAAACCTCTACCGCCAAGGCATTAGCCTGGTTATTACCGTTGATTGTGGGATTACCGCCCTCGCTGAGGTTAAGCGAGCCAGAAGGGTGGGGCTGGATGTAATAATTACCGACCACCATACCCCCCTGGAGGTAGTCCCACCAGCCGTGGCGGTTATTAATCCCAAGCTACCCCATTCCAATTACCCCTTCTCCGAGCTGGCTGGGGTGGGGGTAGCCCTCAAGCTCCTTGAGGCTCTGTTTCAGGGTATCGGTCAGGAGCAGCAACTGGAGGGACTAATTGACCTGGTCGCCCTGGGGACGGTAGCTGATATGGTGCCGCTACTGGGAGAAAACAGGTATCTGGTTAAGCGGGGGCTGAAGCTAATAAACGCCAGCCCCCGCCTCGGTGTCAAGGAAATGATAACTCAGTCAGGACTTAATATTGGTAGTGTTGGTACGGAAAGTATTTCATGGAACCTGGCTCCGCGGTTAAATGCTGCCGGCAGGTTAGCCCATGCCATGACCAGCTATACATTGCTGATGACTACATCACCCCAAGAAGCACACCAGCTATCTACTTGGCTAGAACAAAAGAACGCCGAACGGCAAAGACTAACCACCAAGGTCTTGGCTCGGGCTAGAGAGCAAATATTAACTAAAGGGATTTCACCACTGCTAATAGCCAGCGATAGGGACTATCTGGCTGGCATCGCCGGGCTGGTAGCCAGCAGATTGTCAGAGGAGTTTTATCGCCCGGCTATTGTTATCCATGTCGGTGAGCGGTTCAGTAGTGGTAGTTGTCGCAGTATTCCCGAGTTTAATATTATCTACGCCCTAAAACAGTGTAGTCGCCTCTTCTCTCACTTTGGTGGTCATGCGCGGGCAGCTGGTTTTACCCTGCCCACCAAGAATTTGCCCCGTCTTGAGCAAATACTCTTGCAGCTAGCCACTACCCAGCTAGCTAGGGT
>Ga0209979_1001775_pt1 | contig 22369 bp, 41 predicted proteins | sample AnhtaG_FD_183114 | JGI IMG/M metagenome (GOLD analysis project Ga0209979, IMG submission 183114) | Deep subsurface microbial communities from Anholt, Denmark to uncover new lineages of life (NeLLi) - Anholt_01485 metaG (SPAdes) (version 2) | ecosystem: Environmental > Aquatic > Marine > Oceanic...
CTAGGATTTACAGAAAAAAAGAGGAGTCGCCTGTGAACATTCGAGTTGGACTCTACGGAAAAGATGTTCCCAAGATGATGGTGCTGGGCAAGAAGGTGGGCTACCTTTTGAAGGTAGAGGAGCCGAAGAGCGGCTGGATCGACCTAGAAAAGCCTGTCGACCGCAGGCAGTATCTCAAAATGGCGAGGGAATAAGGTGAATTTCGAGCGACTTCTTAGAAGACTGGAGGATTTCCTCGTCTTTGGCGTGGTGGGACTTTTCTGTAAACTGTGGACAGCTCTGCATTTCCTTATGGGGAGTAGGAAAAATAAACAAAAATGAGCTGGAAAGATTGGCTCTATGCTGGACTCGGAGCGGCGGCGGGGGCTGCGAGCACCGTCTTTGCCAAGTGGTTCTATAAAACATTGAAGATGAAGAAGATAGAGGCGGTGTTGGGCAAGGAGGAGACGGAGAGATTAAAGCAAGTTATAGAGGAGTTTTTGGAGAAGGAGAAAGAGAAATGACACTAGACCCCGAAACCAGAAAATCGCTCCAATTTATCTGCTATAAGGCAGGGCGTTGCCTTCGCGAGGAGAGTTTCACCCCTGAGGACTTCGACCAAGTATTGATTGCTGGTATCACTCCTCTGGTCAGGAAGAGAGGCTCCAAGGGCTCGATATTTGGCTCGATATTACTTCGATGGCTAGGAGAATTCACCCAGATGCCCGAGATCCAAGACGGAGCGAGGAAGCACGGAGGCCAGAAGGCAGTGTGGGGGCTGAATTTGTTTGGCAAGATTGTGAGGAAATTATGAGAACCGTTATTAAGATAAGAAAAGACCTACTCTCTTGGAAGGGAAAACACCACCTCCTCCTCCACCCCAAAAGAGGTATTGACCATTGGGCCACTCTTGTTCTGAAGTGCAACGGAGGCTGCCCCTGCGTCCCATCGAGGAAGCACTGCCCCTGCCCTGAGAGCCTTGAGGACATCAAAGAGGAAGGGGTTTGCCGGTGCGGATTTTTCTACTCCAAGGAGGGACTTAATATCCTCAAGCAGATGGTCGAGGAATACAGAAAAGGTAGGGTCAGGGTTTCTCCTCCTTCAAAGGCACAATCTCCTCATCGCACTTGAGGAGTACGGTCTTATCATCGGCAAAGATTTGGCAGGCCCTTTTCTTCTCGCCTTCCTTAATCACCCCGAAGGGGACATCTACCCTCTCTTCCGTCAATATTTTCAGAATACCCGGATCATTGAGGTTCTTGAGCTTCACCTTCCCTGACTTTATCTCGTCTTGGAGATACTCAGCTATCTTCTCGCAGGGCTTACAGAGGGGGTCTCCCACTATCCAGACTTCTTTTAGTGCTTCTCTTGGTACTCTCTTACCCATTCTGGGTGCTCCTTGGCTATTTTCTGGCTATTTTTTCCCTTCACCGCCTCCCCGATGAGCTTTGCGCTCTTCGGCACTAGCCTCCCTTTGTAGGTGGCAGTTCCTGCCTTGTCTTCAGTAGTCTTTGCCGCCTCCCCGACAGCCTTCCTGATGAGAAACTGCTTCAAGGTGGGAGGCTTCTTGACTCTAATATAGCTGATTTGTTCAAACTCCATTTTTTCCCTGCTTATAGCTTTAAGTAAAAGTGTGAAGGAAAAGGGGGGCCAAGCCCCCCCTTCCTCTAAATTCCAGGTTATCTCCCGTGCTTCTCGGCCACACACTTGGCTGGCCCAGGCACCAATTTTCCCTTGTAAACCACGGTTCCCATCCTACCTGCACACTCACCGGCCTTGATAAGATACCCGCTCAGATGAGACGGAATCACTCCCTTGGGGAAGGAGGCTCTCTTTAAGATCGCCTTCCCGGGGGCAAATGGCGAGGAGCTCAGGCTGATGTCCCGTTGACCCATAAGACTGGCAACGTTGATGTCAAATTTCATCTAGTGCTCACCTCCAAATAAAAAACCCTCCCGAAAATCCTGAGAGGGTCTTGCTGGTCCTTTTGGGCTAGGAATAGCCTCGTTGACCTTATTGACCTTTTTGGCCTAATTTGATTTAAGTATAATAAAAAATATCAAAGTGTCAAGTCTTTCCCGGATGTTGCCTCTTTACTCCTTGCTGATGAGGCCAACTGGCTACGATGGTGAACTGCTTACAATACTTACAGTAGAATTTGGCGATGCCGTTGGTGATGAAAGCCTCGCCTAAGAAGTGCCCATCGTTGACGCAGTGCACGGGCCAAGCGTCCTGTTTTCCCTTTGGTTTTTTAGGCATTTAGAAGATCCTCCAGTATCTTCACCTTATATGCTCCCCTCCGATATCCCGAAGCTCCTTCTTCCGATAAGCATAAGCTTTGAAACCGATGAGAGTCCGTAGGTCTTCCTCGGCTTCATCTATGGCCTCTTGATATTTGGGGTCCCGGCCTCTCCGATTTATTTCCTTTACGGCTGGTTTGCCAAAAAACATTGTGAAAGGGAGCCAAATTCTGAATGTGGGAGCAGGTTCTCCTAACTTCTCTCTTCTTTCCTCCTCCTCTCTGTCTTTTTTGAACTGTTCCCATTCGTCCCTGACCCAACTCCACCATATAGCGAATCCTCTTCCCTTCGCGCCTTCTAAATCGTCCTCAGTAAGTTCCTGAACAGGAATGTCTAAACTCCTCTCAAGATATGATTTGCCCGCTTTTCCATAAACATAAAGGCTTAATGCTTGAGCCAAGCCGTCTTCAATTGGTCTTGGGCTTTCCCATTGCATTGGCATTTTCATCACCTCTAGTATCCTTGGATGAGAGTAATCGTTTTATTATTCCTTCTAAAGAAGTAAAGATCTTCTATTTTCTCGTTGTAAGGCTTAAGCTCCGCACTACCGAACCTTTCAAAATAGGGTTTATCCACCGTGCCGCAGATTGGTCTGATCCCGCAACTCATACATTCAGGGCAGAGTCCATTGCTGTTGATTGCTCGGCAGATGTTCTCGGCCGCCTCTTTATATGTTTGAAAGGTCTTAGGGACAGTGCCGTAGTCCCACTCGTAAGGGTCGAACATCACTAGAGAAGCGTTGCAGACGTTCTTCTCAAATCCCTTGAGCAGGCACATGGGGAAGTATCTAACGTTCACCCCTATATCGGCGGCTTCCAACATTTCGATTGCCTCTTTCAAATAGGGGGCCATGTCGCTGCATCTGGCTTGGACTGTGTCTCGCTCAACCTCTTTCCAGGCCCCCCTGGCGTTGAAGTTGATGAAATTGACGATTCTGGGCCTCTTCTCTGCCAAGAGAATCGCCAAGTCAGGCAAATTCTCATAATTATCCATAGTCAATGTGGTATTGGTCCTGTAGAAGCGGCTGTTATCGTGCATGAAATCTATAGCTCTTATTACCCTCTCGTAAGTTTTGGCACCGACTGACTTGTTGTGGACCTCCCCAAGCCCTTGGATGCTTATGAGGAGGTCGCTCAAGCCCTCTCCCAAGAGTCTATCCAGTAGGCTATCCTTGAAAAGAAGGACGGCATTGGTGATGATGCAGCTTTTCATACCATTATCGGAGCACACTCTAACCAACTCTACTATCTGAGGGTGCATGGTTGGCTCCCCCCCTGTGAAGTCAATGGTGTCGTTGCCTCGGTTCTTGGCTTCGATTATCTGCTGCTTTAGGGTCTCAAAAGGGACAAAGGGACTTGGCTCTTGATAGCAGTAATAGCAGAAGGAGCACCGTACATTGCAGGGCCTTCCTATGTCTATGACTGCCCTTTTCGTTGGTTCTGGATTCATAGCTTTTCCACCATGAATATCGAGGAGTTCCTTAGCAGGGTTAATTTCTCTTTGCCAAACACCTCATTGGCGGCCTGTGTCACCCCTGAATGCATGGTATTATAATCGTGGCCCAAGAGAACTCCGCCAGTTTTTACCTTTGGCCAGTAGTTCTCCAAGTCTCGTTTCACCTGCTCATATCCGTGGCTTCCGTCCACAAACAGTAGGTCTACAGAGCTATCAGGTATTTTATCCTTCGCCTCGTCTGAAATTGAGCTAATAAGAGTAAGATGAGGAATAAAGCCTGTATTTTGAATAAAGGCTTCCTTGGTCCAATTCTCATTTGGACCATATTGAAAAAAGGGGTCAATAGTTATGAAATTTATCTCGGTGCCTGATACTTGAGTAGCTAAATAGGCACAGATCACAGAGCCACCGAAAGCACCCCCTATTTCTAAATAGGTGCCTTTATCCGGCATTTCTTTAGCATAACAGAACAGGTGATAGGCATCCCAAGCAAAGAGAATAGCAATTGGAAGACACCTTTTAGCAACCGGAAGAGTGAAGCCCTCTTTGGAAAGAAATTCCTCATTTTTTCTATAATCATCAAGTTGCCAGCAATCCTCGTTTATAGGTTGTTCACTCAATTTATCTTCTCGTTCTTCCCCATTTTTGGAGTATGTATTTCTCGTTGGCCTCGATGGGCCTGTTATGCTGGGCAAGGTGCAGAATATGGACTCTTCCATCGCAGTATATCTTGTACCCCTTGGCCTCTAGCTGCATAATGAAATCCTCATCCTCGGCCCAGGCTCCTATGAAATTCTCATCAAATTCGGCAATCCCTTTCCGGCAAAGAAGACACGCACTACAACTGGCCTTAGCTTCCTGAATGTCAAATACATCGCTGGTCTTGTTTTGAGGTCTTCCGTTGGGAAAGGTGAGCCTCGGCATAATTGCCCCTGTTTCAGGATAGTTTTCTAATGTCTCCAGCATCAGACTGAGCCAGCCGTCCTGCTTTATCATAATGTCCTCATCCACAAAGCAGACATAGGGATTAGTGGACATCCTGAACCCTTGGTTCTTATTGTGAGCAGAGCTTTCCTCGGAGATGACAATTATGATGTTGTAAGGCACTCCTGTATGCTCTACTATCATCTCTACTAGCTTACCGAGTCTTCCAACTCGCTCAGGCTCTTTAAGACAGGGAATCACAATGTCAATCTTTTTGCTCATTCTCTTACTGGATCCAGTGGTCTTCCTTGCTCAGTTAGAGCGTGATGGCAGCGGGAGGAGCGATAGTAAACATTGGCCATCCAGACATCTGCTGGATAAAAGGTATATTTCTTGCCTAAAGTTCGCCAGAATACCGCATCCTCAAGGGTTCCCTTGGGGAGATTCTCCGTGGGCCACTTGGCATAGTCTAAAACCTCTCTTCTCATAACCACCTGGGGGGTTCCCAGTCTACAGTACGGGTCTTCTAAGGGAACACCCGGCCACATAATCCTCTTTTCTCTGGGTGCCTCAGGGTCGGAGTCCTCAAATACAGCGCTCATCTTGCCGTAGGCAATCTTGACCTCGGGATGCTCTCTAAAATACTCAATAGTTCCCTCAGCAGCCTCCGGCCAAAGCCAATCGTCATCGTCCAGCCAAAGCAAAAGCGGATCATAGCTGGCTTCGGCTAAATAATTCCTCACCTTTGATACGTGCCCGTGCTCACAGCGCTCCTCATCACCTACCTTTTCCTTACCCAGCCAGTGTATTCTCTCATCTCTAAATTCCCTTTTAATCTCTCCGAAATCGTAGTGTGAGCCGTCATTATAGACATACAGCTCCCAATGAGGAGATTGCTGATCTAAGACTGATTTTATCGCCCTTCTTAGAAGATTTGGCCGATTGAAGGTTGGTATCAGGATGTCCACTTTCAAATCTTTCCCCATTTCTTCCAAAACAAGTCTTGCTCAACTTCCAGTTGGTCAAACCAAGCCTGGTCATGGTCATAGCCTCTGACAGCGTGTTCAGCAACTCCTGCTACTACATATACACCTAATCCTTTGGCATGGCACTGGTAACAAAAATCAACTCCGTAGCAGTGAAAGTGCCTGAAAGTTTCCTCATCAAACCAGATTCCTCTTTTTCTATCCACGATGAGGCAGCATTCGTCAAGCCACTTAACCTTGCAGGGTAGCTTATAGCTTGAACCCCATCTTACCTGTCCGTCAAAATCCCAGCCCACAATCCCCAGAGCGCCCCAATCCTTCAGCCTGCACTCCTGCTTGATGAAGTCGTCAAACCAGCCTTTGCCAAAGGCTGTATCCTCATGGGCATAAATGACTACATCGTTTGAGGCTTTCCTTATTCCATAATTGAGAGCTTTTGCTGCTGAGGTGAACATTTTATTATCGATATTGTCAATTTTTATAAATTCTACTTCTTTGGGTAGACTTGATAATAGGCATTTTTTAAGCACATCGGGGGGCCAGTAATGGATAGTGAGGATTGTTATCTCAGAGAGCTTCAGTGGTTCGTGAAGCGGAGGACCCAACTCCTCAACTGAGAAGGTTATCTTCTCGAAGTTGTCAGGGAAATGCCTGAAGAGATGGTCGGCGAGGTCCTTGGAGACCTCAGCGGTGTCTCCGTCACCAAGGCTCAGTCCCCGGGAGCCGAACCGTTGCCTCGTAGAAGCTGTCTTGAACCTGACTTTCATTTCCTTCTCTTTTCAGTTGATCACTGCTGGCAGCAGCGAGCCGAACTTATCCTGCCACTTCTCCTCTAATAGCCTGTGGGCGATCTTGTGCTGCTCCCACCACTCTCTGTTGTGATTGTCAGGGTTGCAATCGTGATGTGCTAGGCCGGTTATGATGTAGACCCCGAGGCCAGCCTCATGGCACTGGAGGCAAAAGTCAATCCCGTAGCGGTGCCAGCTCCCGAAGGTCTCATCGTCGAAGAGGAGTCCATTCTTCCTGTTGAGAATGAGACAGCACTCATCGAGGAAGGCGATCTTTCTCGGCTCATTGTAGTCGGAGCCCCAGTGGACCCTCCTGTCAGTATCGAAACCGGTGATTCCCAATACTCCCCAGTCTTTGAGCCTCGCCTCCTGCTGGATGAGGTCATCGAACCAAGACCTGTCGAACCTCACATCCTCGTGGCAGCAGATGATGATGTTGTTCTCCGCCTTTTTTATCCCGAAGTTGAGGGCCTTTGCCACAGATGTCCAGTTCTTGTTGGCAAGATTGTCCAGCTTTATGAACTCTACTTCCTGGGGTATGGACGGCAGGAGGCACCTTTCAAAAATAGCTGTTTTATGGTGCAAGGTAATAATGGTAATGTCAGAAATAGTTATTGGCTCATGTAGAGGAGGGCCGAGATTCTCTAAGGATAGGACTATACTCTCGAAGTTATCAGCCCAGTGCTTGAAGAGGTGCTGGGCATACTCGGCCGGGACATCACGCACATCCCCATCCTCGAAGCGAAAACCCCGGGAATCGTGCCCGAATTTCTTTGCGGTCTTCTTGAATTTGACCTTCACTTTTTCTTTTTCTTGTAGTAGGCTATTCCGCCAATGAGAGTCCCTAAGCCTCCTGCAAGGAGCCAAGTGGTCCACTTCGCATACCAAGGCTTCTCTGGCAGCGCCGCCACTGGAGGTGCTTCCCCTTTTAGCCTAGCCAGCTCCTCCTGGAGCTGCCTGAAGGTCTCCTCCAGCTCCGCGACTTTGGCACGCTTTTCTTCAGCTTCCCTAAGAAGGGCTTGATATTCCCCTATCGTTGGCATCTCACACCCCCAGTAGTTTTCTAAGTTCGTTTATCTCTTCGCTCATTATGGCTATCTGTGTTTGGAGTTCTGCTATCCTAGCATCCAAATTGCTGATTTCGCTTCTGAGTGTAGCAATCCGTGATTCGAGTTCTACCCGCAAACTTGAGAGCTGTGATTGGAGGCCGAGGAGCGCTTGCTCCAGACTTCCTATTTGAGCTGTCTTTGCGGTCTTCTCCTCTTGTAGGCTTTTCAATTCCTCTATCGTTGGCATTTTATACCCCCAGAAATTCTTTTATTTCGTTTATCTCGGCGCTCGTTTCTACTATCTTGCCTTGTAGCTCGGCTATCTTCTCGTCCAAGGCTGCTATTTGCTTTTTGAGGGTGTCGATGAGCGGTATCGCCACTATCTCGGTGATCTCGACTCCCCTGAGAGGCAGGACCGTTCCATCCACGGGACAGGCGAGGGCCTTGTTGTGCTCGGCCACTGAGGAGACCTTGACCCGGAAGACCGATTTATCCTGAGGACAAGTAGTCTCTTGAATGGTGAAGGTCTCTGGAGGTGGAGGCGGTGGTGGAGGCGGCCCCCCTGTGAGTTTCCTTATCTGGCTTCGTAAATTGTCCCCTAAGCTACCTGAGTCCAAGAAGCCGCCCTTGTTTGCAGCAATATGGGGCAAGTAGAACCCTATTTCTTTCAATTGACCTCCGTATTTGGCCTTCCAAACGTTATACTGTCCGACCAGATCAGGCATCATATTAGGCCATTTTCCACTAGGTTCGATGTAAGCCTGAATTACCGCTATCATACCTTTGCCGCAATCTCCGAAGCCATCGTTGTTGGGTCTGTGGTAGCCATGATTGACCCAGTATTGCAAGAAGGACTTCCAGTCGCCTCCCGCTAGGGCAGTCGGATAGCAGTCTGCACAGCCAATATCGAATATCTCGCAACCAGGGGTATAGGTCTTGGTATAGTTCACCGACAGGTCATAGCCGAAGGCAGCGAACATCGGATTCTTGCTAGGGCTTGCGCCCTGCCGGTGCGCTTCGTCCACCGCCCACTTGCAATCACTGTGTCCCCAGCCCTGATAGTTGGGCTCGTCTCCGTATGTAAATCCTGCACAGGCTGGAAACTTCGAGTACCTTCGTATGAAGGATTCTCCAGTTTTTGCTCCCTTGTAGTTAAGCCGATGTATCCCTGTGTACCAAATTACCCTTATTCCCATCTCATTCGCAATCCTATAGACCCTATCGTACCAATCTGTAGCAGCACTGCTATCTTTGTAATCGTCAATGTGATGGTAGGAGCAGAAAGCATTTATGCCTAAACTGAGTAGCTGATTATATCCAGAGCGGATACTGCTCTCGCTCCCTCCGGGACTCCAAGGCCACGCAATAAATATCATTTTATTCTCCTTTAGCCATTTGTTCTCTCCTTTATGAAAGACCCAGCCTTCTGTTTATCTCTTTCGTTTCCTCGGCCAGGTTGTCATCCTCATATACTCCAATTGCCCACGAGCCAATGCCGCTATTCCAGAAACAAACTCCTTCTAATGGGCCAAATCTTTTCTGCCACCATTCCCATTGATCAACTAGAGAAGCGGGCTTTTCACCGTCCGTATAGCAAGCTCCCAAGTTGGGAATGAACTGCCCCTTGCTTCTCGAAAGTCCTATTTCTACTAGCTTTGCCCCCTGCTCCATTCCGGGATAGTCAACTGTCCCATCTTTTTTATTGGCATAACAATCTATTACGAAAATATCGTGGTCTTCACCAGTGAAAGCACCCTCCCAGCCTGGATAATCCTGAAAATCAGATGAGGTTACATCGAAGAAAGTAACCACGGGGTGATTCCAGCTATCAGGGTCTTCGGCTCGGATTATATTATACTGTTCAATTCTTCTCTGTTTATGTTTTTCTACACTACCATCAATTTTGCCAGTAATGTCAGGCTCGTGCCCAGAGATTAGCCAGTAGCCTCCATTATTGGGATGGTTCTTTGCTTCTTCCACCCTAGCCTTGAGCTTATTATCATCAAAACTGTCCATTTTCAGATAAGATATGAGTTTTAATTTAGAGGGGGGGTACCAATCTGGTCTACATGGCTCATGGAAATTTACAATATGCGTTCCCCCAAACTCATCCAGCCACTTCTCATCCCCCATCCAAAGGATAGATATCTTCCTCTGCTCAGGTTTCTCTGGTTCAGGCCATTCGGTTATAGGCTTTCCTATTGGTGGCATATCCTTTTCACCCAAATAATGCCTCGATTCCGTATCTAGCCCTAAGTCCTTGCACATCTTTACAAAGACATCCCAAGACACTATGTGCCTAGCTTTGCTATCCCGGACTAGATACAGCTCAGCCCTTTGAATAATGTCATTTTCTTTCAGGTTCATTTTTTTCTCTCCTCCAAAGATTATCTTTTCCTACTTGCGTGTTAACAGAGCTAGGGCCACGGCGACTAAAACTCCTCCGCCGATGGCTAGATATGGTACGGCTTCTTTCAATTTCTCGGGGATATATATTCCACTTCCTGAAGGAAGCGGCCTCGGAGGCCAAGAGCTAGTCCTGTCTATCTCATAAATAACGTATCCAGCTACGGGATTAACCTCCCTACCGAAGTAGGCCCCCACCGCATCTGCTATTGCCCACGTTAGGCTTGCCAAATCGTAGATGTGAAGGTCAACCACTCCCCCGATTTTCGCCAACTTGAACCAACAGGGAATATTGGCCACTCCTAGAAGCGAGGCTACCAGCACGGCGAAGGACTTACAGTCCCCGCTCACCTCCGGCCTTATAAGCTCCCAAGGCGGTATGATGTAGGGAGTCCTCCTATATTCCACATTCTCATAGACCCACTCATGGATTGCTTTAGCCCTGTCATAGGGGCTGGCAGTATCCTTTATGATGGATACTGCTAGATCCCTAACTTGGCCATTGTCCCTCCCCATCAATGCGGCTTCCTTGGATTGACCAAGGAAGGAAAGAAAATCCTTCAAAAGATCATCAATAATGGCTTGGCTGGTGGCAGTTGAGTAGTAGCGACTCTCCCCGTAGCTTCCCTCCTCCTCTGGATAGGGAACTGCCGGGACCACCACCGGAGGTATGGGAGCCTCCTGAAGTTTGGTGATGAAGTCCTTCGACCTTGCCCACGTCCACTCAGCCATTTATTTCTTCTTTTTGGCGGAGTAGGCTATTCCACCAACAGTAGCCACCCCTCCCAGTCCTAAGCCTAGCCATCCCCACCAAGGCATGGTTGGAATTCCCGCCACCTTCTTTTCCGCCTCTTCCTTCTTTTCTGCGGTTATACCGAGTGTTTTCCTCGATTCTTCAAGCTCCAGTTCTAGCCTTGCCAGTTCAGCTTTTTTGACCGCTATCTCCTTGGCTATATCTTCTTTCTCCTTGGCGGTGGCGATTGCAGCCTCCTGAGCCTCCTCGGCTATCTGGAGGGCAATTCTCATCTTTTCCAAGAACTCCTCCCGCTCTAGTCCTACTGCTTCTTCGGCCAGTGCCGCTAGTGACTCAGCTAGAATCCTCTGCTGTTCAGCTAGGGCGAGTCTCTCCTTTTCTTTGACGCTGAATACCTCTTCTCTCTGCCGGGCCGCCTCGGCTATGGCCTCCAGCTTTGCCAGCTCTATCTCCTTCAGTAGGACATCATAGGCGGCCTTGAGGTTCTCCAAAGTCCTCAGCTCCAGCTCATAGCGAGCTTTGGCCGCATCCACTTCTGCCTGCCTCAGGGCGATAGCCCTCCTTATCTCCAGCTCCGCCCTTTCCTTGGCGGCGATGGCATCCCAGAGGCGACGGTTGGCTCTCTCCAGGTCATCTTGAAGGTCTCTAAGTTGGGCTTGGAGATCGTTGAGGGCCGAGGTATGGCTTGAAAGCTCGGCCTCGAGACCTGCAAGCTCCCTTTCCCTCGTGTTAAGCTCACTCTGGAGCGGTGCGATTTTGCCGTTGGCATAACCCACCACTCTGTCCATGAGATCCCTGAGTGGTATATCATAAGGCGGTCTGCGATGATACTCGAACTGGTATTCCACCGGACTTGCATGAGTGCCTTTATATCCTCCCACTGGATAGCTGATGCCCTCCTGCTCTATGTAGATTCCATATATGCATCCATAGTAGTCCGCCACATCGGGGTCGATCTTATATTTGTAGAAGCTCGCAAGCAGATCTCCCCATAGGCTTTTGAAGGTTTCGTATTCGGCTAGGAATACTTTCTCATTTCCAGCCCAGCCCGCCACCGTAGTCTGCTGGTACATCTTAGTTTCGAGGATCCTGGCTGCTTCGATCCTTGTATTCCAAGTGCCGATCTGTCCTGTCAGTCTCCCTATAGCATCTTTTTTCTCGTTTATCCTTCTCGACAGATCTGCTATTGCCGACTTCTCTTCCGCTATTCTTGCTTCAACCGGGGGAATCTTCCCTTCGATGTCCCTGACCTTGGCCCTTTCTTCTTCTATTAGACTATCCAGTCTGGCAAGGCTGGCTCTCTCTTCATCGGTCATGATGCCTGCCTTAGTTTCCAACCTTGCAATCTCCTCCCTCAACTGCTGGAGCGATCTCTCCTGTTCAGCTATTTTGTCCAGAAGGTCTTGGAGGCGCCCGTCTTCAATGGGGATTGCGACAGGCTCTCCTATCTTGATCTCCACTTTCATAACTGACAAACTCGGCCCGAAGTCATAACCGCAGACAGGGCACGAGTATCGCGGCCATTCAACGCCTGGAGCGGGAAGAGCTATGCTGTTATACCAAAGTCTTAGTGCCGCATTGCATTGAGGGCATTTTATATCCTCGGAGTGCTCAGGCGAACCCAACCTCGCTCTCATGCCGACTGCCTCGTTAATCTCCTTTTGCAGAAGCTCTATGTCTCTCATCTTAATCACCTCGCTTTTTCATTGTTTTTGAAATCAATACCCCGGCGAAAATAACTCCCCCTGCCAAGGCTATGTAGGGCAGATAGCCTTTCACCTTATCCAAAAATGTAGGCAGTGCTGCCACTTTGATCAGGCTGGCTTCTCTTTCCACCGCCCCGGCGAACTCCCTCAGAGCTCTGTCGTAGTCCCCAGCCGCCCTTTCCTTGTTCCAAGGCAGGGCCCGCTGAAACCATCTCCATTCGTCGACCACCTTCTGTAGGAGCTCGCGGAGATAAGGGTAACTCTTGCCAGTCAGCCGCTCCAGCTCATTTATGATCTCCCCAGTGGAGGCATCATTTGTAAGGTGGCCTGCTATCTCGTCATACCACTCCTGTTGAGTCCACCAGCCAAGTCGCTGGGTGAGAGTACTAAGGGTGGCGATGGTCGTGATAATGGGCACTCTTCACTCCTACTTTCGCTTTCTCTTAGTTGTGTAGTAGGCCACCCCTCCTCCTACTGCCGCTAGTCCCAAGCCGATGGGCAAGACAGTCTTCCAGAGAGGCTTCACTTCTGGCAGCAGAGGCGGAACCTCATACGCAGGGGCTTCCTTCTTGATGATACCTGCCTTGACCAGCTTATCATAGATGTCAGTCAGTGTATCCGCAGCATCGCCCACCTTATCGATGAAGTCCCAGATTCCTCCATCGTTTTCCTCGACTTTAGGCTCCTCTTCCTCAACTTTAGGCTCCTCAGTTGCATTAGGCATTTTAACCTCCTTATTTTCTCTTTGCTTTATAAATTAGTGCTCCGGCGATAATACCGCCGATTCCCAAGGGCATTACATAGGGAAGATATTTCTTTATTTTCTCCCAAGTGTATGACTTCTCTATGATTCCCAAGGTAGCCAGTTCGGTGTTTACCGCCTCAAGTCTCTCTGTAACCGCAGGATGAGTGGCTAAGAGATTGGCGATAATCTCACTTATCCTGTCAGTCGGCCTCTCCTCGACGCTCATCAGCCATTCTAGGAAATACCTCATCCCATAAGGCCAAAGATTGGCCTTCTGGTTATAATGGACCGAGTATTTGTCGGCGGTGAACTCGTTGCTCCTGCCATAGCCCCTCCAGATGATGGTGAGGACCAGCTCGGCCAGCTCTCTTGGCCTTCCCTGATTGAGAAGTCCCGTGAGAAACTCAGTACCGTAGGCGGCAATGACGGCATTCATAGGATGGCGGAGCGCTGCATGGGCAATCTCATGCCCCAAGATTCCGCAGACGGCCGGTTCCTTGAAGTGGGCCAGCACCCCCTCATAAAGATAGACATTCGGCCCGGGTATTGAGAAGGCGTTGATTGTCTCCCCAGGGATAACATAGGCTCGGTATTCCAAATCGGGCCTATCCGAGATCCTTCCTAGCCTCAGTGCCTTATCCTGTAGCCAGCCCACCTCATAAGGATGATATTGCTTGGCTATCTCCTCGACTATGGAGGGGGCTATGAAAGCCTCAATAACGTCTCTGATGTCTGCCATTATTACCTCACTTCGTAAACTTTACTATCCATGTAGGGGATCTCTCTCCCTGAAGGTGGTGAAATTGTCGTATCTACGCTCACCCATCTTGTGGGTGAGTCAGGGGGATAGCCCACCCTTAAAAATACGTGATCCCAGATTTTCCCGGTCTTGGAGACGATGACCACCCTCACCGGAAGTCCGATGGACTGGAAAAGTGACCCGGCGGTCACAGATTGGTCTTCACAGTCTGAGTAGCCTCTAGTCAGGGTTTCGGCGGCTCCAAAGACCTCATCGATTCTGTATGGGTCTCTTACAAACATCACATTATTCTTAACATAGCTGGCTATGGCGACTATCACATTGGGATAGTCCGTTGAGGCCAAATTCTTGACTCTTATGATGCCTACGGCCGTATCCCTTATCTTCGGGTCGCTCTTGCCTTCTCTGATGAGCTTTAGGATGTTGCTAACTGTAGTTTTCATTGTTATCTTGCCATCCTACTGCACCATTATCACTTTGGGGATGTAGGTTGGGGGTGCCTCAACCTCGTTGAAGTCGAATTCACGGATTTGTAGATAACCACTAACATTACTCTTAATCCTTGCTGAGGTAACACTCTGAGTAGACCCGATTGCAACTTCAACCCATTGACCTGCAGTTACCACTCCAGAATGAATATTGTGCCAAGCACCGCTATAATAGACATCGATGGCTGCATTTACACTTTGTGGCATTCCTTCCGTAAGCCATACCTGGATTTTATCACAGTTTAATGCAGCGTGGTTAAGTTCTAAATAACTCTGTGAGCCAAAATCTTCCTGAGAATAATTTCCCGTATTCTCGTCATAAGCGTTAGCCTCATTATTCCAATCAAGACTAGGGTCGTTATGTCCTGTCGGTGATACCCATGCCATTTAATCCACCTCACACATCCACTTCGGTCTCGAAGAATCCGTCTGTCTTGGTGTAGCCCATATTCTCAACCTGCTGCCTGAGTTGACTATTCTTCTGCATCTGGTTCTTTATTTGGACACACTTAGCCTCTATCGCAGCATCAACCTCCGCTTTTGTGCAAGGATAAGGAACTCTCATTCCGTAAGTGGGAAGGTCTGGATAGTCAAGACACCTCATCCCAAACTGCACTTCCTCGTCTCCCGTAGGATTACCATTTTCATCATAGACCGGGAAAAGATGAACCTGGTTCACCTGGATTAAAATTTTGATAATCACTTAGTCCTCCTTAGGGCTTTCTAAAGCCCATCCGTATCTCAAGTCCCTTCGTGCCGGTTCCTGCTACATCTACATCTATTCCTATTTCGTCACCTGTCACCACATCGTCAGTAGCTCCATTGATAACAGCAGGGGTAGCCGCATCCTTACTATCAAGCTCATTCGCATCAATCGTAATAAGCGTAGAGAGCATATCCGCAGTATCGGTCTTATTACGAATTTGAACGGTAGGGAGTCCACTCGTCGAGACAGTATAAACATGAGCTCCTACAGTCACCAGATTAAACCCGTTGAGTTCGATCGGCACCGTGAAGTACATCTTACCATCGCCGGTCGTGAGAGCCGTATCTTCTGCTATAACTTTCAGGATTACAGTTTTTGTGCCAAAGAGCGAACCCGCTAGACCGTCGGGGGTTACGGCCAAAGTGGTGGACGTTCCAGTATTCGTTTCAGCGGTAGTCGCAAGCTCTACCTGTCCCCTCTGTGTGGTTGAAGCCTCCTCGTAATAAGCCAGCTTTTTCCACGTCACAGCCATTTACTTCACCTTCATTTTAGGCATATACTCCTGCCTCGCCAACTCCATAGCCTCGTCCTTGAGGAGTTCCAGCACCAAAACAACATGGGGAAGGGGTATCTGAGCTTCAGAAATGTAACCGACCAAACGATTATGTAGCTTTCCCATCTCATCAGCTAAATGCTGACCATATACTTTCTCCAATCGTTTCAAGGCGGCAGTCTTGAGTTCTTCAGGACTCGGCTGCCGAGCCTTCTCCTTGACTTTCTTCTTAGCCATACAATCTCCTATTATGTAGCTACGGTACAGGCATAAATAGCCAACTCATCAGTCTGCCATGCGAGTTGTCCAACCTCTACAGGAGTTAAAGCCGCCAGAGCAGCAGCGTCAGCTACTGTATGCAAGACGAAGTCTATAGCTTGCTGCAAGTTAGCATCCCAGGATGCGTCTGGTGCTCCAACATCATCCAGAGCAATAGCATAGTCGTCCCATTTTAGACCCGTAGCTTCACCAGAAGCAGCTATAAGAACCTTACCGTTGGCACCCACAGTGAGAATCAGAGGCGTATCGTCCGCACTTGCGCCAATGAGGTCTCCTTTAGCAGCCATGAGAGCATTCATAATTGCCCCTGCTGCCGCAACATTCGTGGCATCGGTCACATCTGCCCCATCCTCGACGTTGATTATGGTTAAGACATCTGCCTTAGCCAAAGCGACAATTCCACCCGCTGCCTTCCTACCAATCAATTGCGATGCGGCCAAAGCGATAGCGGCTGGTGTGTTGTCTGTGTCCGCTGCCAGGATACTATAGGCATCGAAAAGCGCTTTGGTTACTACATCCTCCTCATAAGCTAGTTTCTTCCAGGTTACTGCCATTTACTTACCTCCTTATGTTACCCCTACGTAGACCGCATTCTCCGACAGCTTAAAATACATGCCTCCCTGCACCGGAGTCGGCGGTGTGTCCGTGGGAGTAAATATTATATGGTCAAATTCAAAGGGTTCTGCACATGATTCCCAATGTTCAGTGGCAACATTCCATCGTATAATATCTCCTGTGTTCGTTCCTGTTGGTACACATCCATATATGGTTATGCTAGTCACTTTGCCAGGCGTTTTATCACCTCTGGGCGACGATCTCTATCTCGTTATCATTTTCGGCGGTGGTGCTAACCTTGATGAACCTGTAGGCGTTGTAGAAGATGTCGTGTTCTTCGCCTGCCCCCGTTAGCTCAATTTTATTGTTAGTATCACAAAGTCTATAGGTTACTCCGTCCTGAGACCCATACACGTTGAAGGTAGCTGCCCCATTTGACTTAACCCATACCTCTATTATCTGGGCCGTGACCCCCAAGGTATCCAGCACCACGCTGAGGGCGGCCCCCTCCGATGAGCCGTAGGCTCTGGTCCTTAACCTCTCTTCTTCATACTGACCTATGCTTTTCGGCAAGTGCCTCGCTCCTTCCTACTACCTCATCATAAATCTCTCCGTCACATTTGACCTCCCAGAAGTGGTCGGAAAGATCATTGTTGTAGGCGATGAACTCAAGGTCTCTGGTAATGAGATAAGGTTTCGGTTCAAGCTTAAAAGGCTTTTGGCACTCGCCGACTTGTTCTCTCAAGGTATCGGTGAGCTGGCCATCTATTCTCATTTCCACATAGGTATCGGGGAAGAACTCGGAACAATAAAGGTAATACAAAAAGCCAACATAGCACGGGGGAACCTCGTAATAATAGATTCTGCCAGACGCTCCTGCGGCAATAGTTGCATGCTGCCTTCGGTTGCCGAATTTCTCCCAAGGTATGGGGATCATTCCTTCCTCCTTCCCGCTATGATGGCTACGATGCTCACCGCTACTATTCCTACGATCCCCACGATGGCAATTATCCCCCAAAGTGTGCTATTGCTGCTGTTACTGCTAGTATTCGTCTCTCCAGCATGAATCGGCCTTTCCACCTCAACCGGATAGGGCTTGTCCACATAGACGACTTTGGGTCCTCCAATTTGCTGCTTGAGTTCATTGATAGCTTCGTATACCTTGCTTATCTCGCTACTCTTAGTCTCTTGGGGCTTTATCTCCCTTGGAGAAAGCTTGGTGAAATAATCTTCAGGACTAACTCGTTTTGCCATCTTTATTTTGCCTTCTTTTCCCCCAATTTTGGGATAACCTTTCCCGCAAGCCAGAAGGATCCTCCGGCCAGCACGATATAGAAAGTGTATTTGAAGAGCGGGCCGAGCCTATCCAGCCATCCTGCCATCTCCTCTGTTATCTTGAGGATTGCCCTTAGCTGCGGCTCCCCTGAGAGCTTGAACATTCCGAGAATGAGGGTCCCACAGACGATAGCTAGCGCGATGAGAGTGGTTATGGCTAGGGCTACTACAGGTGCCACTTCCGTAGTCGCCGGAATGTAGGCCCACTGCATGGCATAGACACCCGGGCTGGTCTCATTATCATAATTCCACCAGATAACCTTGATATCCTCTACTTTTGCCTCCATCTTTTCGGCTATTTCCTTCCTCAGCTTTTCGGTGAAGTTTACCGGCTCGAATGTCACCCACCAGGCCCAGAAAAAGAGGGAGTGTTTCCTCGGAACGTCATAGCGAAACTCATACAGAGTATTCGCCTCAACCTTCAGTATCTCCCAGTCTTCTTTTGGTATCGCCTCAATCCTTCCCGTCTTTCTTACTCCAGAGGAGACGGTCATCTTTTCCTCTTCGGCCGCTATAATGGTAGGAGGTATCATTTCTTTTTCCTCTTCGCTATTGCATAGGCTGTCCCTGTTCCTATCGTAGCTACGAGCAGGAGAATCCACCAGGGGAATCGTGGCAACCAGACCGTGATTTCCTTCAAGCCGAAGTCTAAGTAATATTCTAGGGCGAAGGCTCTGGTTTCATTCCACATCTCACCCAAGGAGACATCTATCGGTTCCAAAACCACGAAGGCGATCTCAGCGCCGAGCTCACCTTCGGGAACCTTGCCCATTACCCATGTGATCCTCACCGGGTACTTCTCCTTGAAGTGGGCCTCGATTATGGCAAAGGCATCTTGAATCAGTCCTTCGCTGATAGCCTCTGTTGCTTCCCAGGTGAAGCGGAAGCTGTATTGTTTGCCCACTTCTGGCTTGGTGAAGAAGCTAACCCTCTTGGGATACAGTAGTTTCATCTTTTCCCTCCCGCCAGTCCCACCCTCTTCCATAGTTTCTGGATGAGGAGGCTAATAGTGGTGCCGATGGCAGTGCCCACTATTGAGCCTATGATGATCCACTTCACTTTATTAGTGCTTTCCTCAGCCATAGATTTTGCCTAGTTTGAGCATTTTAAGACCGCCGTAAACCGCCAAATTTGAGCTTTTCTTTTATCCATCAAGCTTTTGGTCATTGTTGACTTTCCCAAAGCCTAGAATCAGCTAATCTTTCCAAGCCAGTTCTGCATTTCAGCGTTTCTTGGCCGATTTGGAGTTAAGACTTTTTACCAAGGTTGCCAGTTCTTTTAGCACCTCGGTATTTTTACTAAGAGCTTTTGTATTATCGTACAGGGTTTTTCTGAAATGGAATAGCAAATATCCGGCCACGAAGATGGGAAATCCCAAGTCCTTTATGAAGTCTGCGGCCTGCTCATACATTTTTTCCTCTCTACAACCCTTGACTTTTCACTCGTTCTTATCCCCGTTGCCCCCTTTATGCCCCTTGTTATGGTCAATCCAAGCTCCCGTTTTCCCGTCCTCTTTTATGTTGTGGACCATCATGTAGAATGCCTCCAGCCTGTCCATGTGGTAGTGGATATTCAGCAGTTCCCTTAGAATTCCCTCAAATAGTTGCAATTGTTTTTTTCCCATTTAGCCCACCTTGTTCGGAAGCTCCTTGATTTTTGCTTCCAGCTCATCCGTGATCCTCAGGAACTCGTCCTTGAGGAGCTTCTTCTGCCCCCCTGTCAGGCTCAGTCCATCTGACCTTCTGGCGGTGATCGCCAGTTCCCGGAGCTGGGTCGTCAGGCTCCAGATGTCGTTGCAGATCCCTTCGATTGCCTCCAAGTCTATTTGCATCTATGCACCTCCTTGACAAATTTTCTAATTATAGTATACTCTAGTTAAAAGGAATTACTAAATGCTAACAGTGAAAGAAGTCGCCAAAGAACTAAATTTTCACCCAATGACCGTCTACCGCCTCATCAAGAGTGGAGAACTCAAAGTTGTCCGTATCGGGAGAACGATTCGCATAGAAGAAAGTGCCTTGAAAGATTTCATTAAATCCAAAAAATAGGAGGTGAAAATGAAAGGCATCATCTGTCTTATGGTATTATTGGTTTTTAGCTTCACTCTGTTATCTCTGAGCGAACCTGCAAATTCCAAAGAGCTGGCTTCATCGCAAAAAGGCACCATCTGTTTTTATTCCGGTCTCACTCTAATAATCTACTCTTTTCTATCTCCAATCAGAAGTGAAGAGAAAAAAGTATTTACAGATCCTTATACTGGTGAAGAAAAAGAGGAAATTATCCATTACGCACACCCCCGATGGGTAGAACTGGCTCTTGGGCTAGTCCTACACCGGATAGGGAGCAATCTCATAGTCACTGCCAATGGCATCGCCTACGAAGTAAAATTCTAGTCTTGCTTAGGCCGTCAAATCCACTTTGCAAAGCACCCAAGCACTGATCCGCGTCCTTGCATTACTATCAAATTTTATCTGCTTAAATCCCGTTCCGCTGATTTGTGCAGTAATATCTATATCCAATTGGTTGCTGTTGTAGTCACCACTAGCCCCTCCATAGCCAGCCCCGTTGTCGATGTGATAGTGAATAGTCGGAGCCTGAATGTCCTCATAAATCCCGAAGGTCAAGCTGTGGGTATGGTCCGATACCGTGTGGGTATGGTCTGACACCGAGTGCTGATGGTTCTCAACCGTATGGCTGTGCGCTGGATGGGTGTGATCCGATACCGTGTGGGTATGGTTAGGAGTCGTATGTGTATGGTTAGGATGTGTATGGTTTGAAACTATATGGGTATGATCGCTTACTGAATGTTGATGGTTCTCAACCGTATGGCTATGCGAACCACTTGCACTTATGCTTACCGTATGAGCGTGACTACCTTCCTGATTCCCTGTAGTGAGATATCCAGTCGTTATAGTATTGTAAATCATGTGGCTAGAAACTGTTACACTCACCACACCATCTGAGCCCGTACCACTGTAGATGTTCATTTTATGATAATGATCAGTATCCTGGTTACTAGTATTGACGGCATGTCCGTGTGTCGTGCTTGAAGAAGTGTGTCCGCCCCCTGCCGGGGTAGTGTGTCCCCCTCCCGACGGGGTAGTATGGCCCCCGCCACTTGCCGAGCCTTGTGCGCCGCTTGTGCTGCCTCCTCCCGCTGGGGTAGTATGGCCCCCTCCCGACGGGGCGATTTCGGCTGAAGATGTATGTCCGCCCCCGGCTGGCGTGGTATGGCCCCCTCCCGATGGGGTAGTATGACCCCCGCCAGAGGGCACCCCCGTAGCGTAAGCCCTGAAATTCCTTATCCTGAATGAGAGCTTGACGCTCTGGATCGCCGTCATCTCCGAGACAATCTCAAAATCCATCTCAAAGGGGTAGGTGGTGTCGAGCGAATCTTGGTCTGAGAAGACATAGGTGTTGCGGAGCTCTAGGTATTTATCGGCGCTGATGGTGCCTGTCTTTATGTTCCGACCGTCAACCAGAGTGGCGTTCCAGACGAGAATATGCAGCCCTCCATTGTTATAGGCCACCAAGAGGTCATCATCGGTCAGGGTGGGCTGGGTGTCCGAGGTCTGAAAAGTCGTAGTGGAAAGCGAGAAGTCCCACCAGATGTATTTTTTGTTGGTATTTCCATCTGTGATAGTATAGGTTGCCCCATTGTAGGTTACTTTTGCTCCAGACCAAGCTACATAGCCCGCTAAGGGCGAGTTATCGGTCCAAGTCGCCCCGCTCAGGATGTGCCTAGCTATGAGGAGCTTGTCAGCCTCGATGGAGTGGGCGAAAATCTGGCCCCCGTTTATAAGGGTGAGATCTGATGGGTGTCTCCAATCGGAGAGTTTCGTGGTGCTATGAAGAAGAATCTTTCCCGGGGCGATGTAGGTGTAGTCCTGGGTTGACCGCCACTGGTCGAGCCTGGTCGTTCCAGAAACGAGGACCTTCTCGCAGGCGATGTCCGCATGGGGGATGATGTGGCCATCCTTGATAATCTGGCCAATCTTCAGGGGATCGGTTATCTGCTCGAGGTAGTCGTTCCTGACAGTGCCCGAGAGGTCGATTTCAGGAATCGTCTCAGTCAGGTCCCAGTTCCCCCTCCCGAAGAGAATCTTTATGGTGGCTCCGCTCTGGGCAGTATTGGAAAGATAGATGCTGCTGTAGGTGTGTTTTATCTTCCTGTAGGTCTCAAGGTCGAAGGCATCGGAGTTGGGGCTGTCGAACTTTATCTCGGCTTTGCCAGTGTAGCTAATGACCAGAACAATATCGCCGTCACCAGGGAAGTCCGTTACCGGCTCATCGTTCCTGGCCTTTGAGAGGTCGTAGTCCCTGATGTCATACCAAGACAGGGGTTCCGGCTCCTTTAGGGTCTTCTCCAGCTCATCGAATAGAGGAGACTCGTCGATGTGCTCTTCCAGCTTCTTCCAGAAGCTATCGGAGACTTGGAACTCCCCTTTGGCGTCTATCTTTCCGTCTATCTCTTCGACTGGACTCATCCCTTCCCTTCCTTACCGATATTGTCGCTCTCCAGAATAAGGCTCTTGGGTCTTTGCGCCTTCTCCAAGAGCGTATTGCAGACTGCTAAGCTGCCTGTTATCTGTTTCATCCTA
>Ga0209979_1001776_pt1 | contig 22369 bp, 25 predicted proteins | sample AnhtaG_FD_183114 | JGI IMG/M metagenome (GOLD analysis project Ga0209979, IMG submission 183114) | Deep subsurface microbial communities from Anholt, Denmark to uncover new lineages of life (NeLLi) - Anholt_01485 metaG (SPAdes) (version 2) | ecosystem: Environmental > Aquatic > Marine > Oceanic...
ACGATGTCATTATATTTCATCCTTTGACCGAGGAGAACTTGAAGAGCATTGTTGACTTGCTCGTTCGAGAGGTAGAGCAGAGGTTGGCTGAACGGAATATCAAGATCGAGATCGGTCCTGAAGCCAAAGCTTGGCTGGTAAAAAGAGGCTATGACCCAGTATATGGGGCTCGCCCCCTACGTCGGGCTATCCAAAGATATGTGGAAAATCCACTATCAACCAAGATATTAAAGGGTGAGTCCAAGGAGGGAGACACCATAGCTATCGGTGTAGAAGGAGATAACCTAAGCTTTACCACTACAAAAGCTACTGAGGCCAGGATATAATATTAGTCGTGAAAAGAAAACCAACTACACGGGAGGCCTTAATCAGCGGTTTATCCCTTACAGTTACTATAGTTCTCTGTATTATCATTATTCAGCATCGAGGCTATCTGGGTGAGATAAGGCGCTGGGGTTATCTTGGTTGCTTTATCATCAACACGCTTGCTAGCGGGACCCTAGCTGTCCCTGGATTTGGTATCTTAGTTACATTCACTTTAGGCGGGGTGTTAAATCCGGCGATAGTGGGCGCTGTAGCTGGAATTGGCGAAACTATAGGTGCTGTGGGTGCTTATTTCACTGGCTACGGTGGCAGGGGGTTATTGCGAGATAACAACAGCGCTCTTTATACTCGCTTTACCAATATACTACACCACCATGGTTCTAAGAGTGTTTTCCTTATGGCATCAGTTGTCAATCCCATTTTTTATCCCTTCGCTGTGTTTATGGGCATGCTTCGCTTTGGTCTAACCAAGTTTTTCCTCTTGACTTGGGCCGGGAGGACAATCAAAAGCATGGTTCTGGCTTACCTGGGATACTTTGGCTTACGGTCTATATTGCAATGGCTAGGGCTAAGTTTCTAGCTTGAGTTTTTCTAGATTCCTTGCTATAGTTTTAAACAGGTGGGGCTGTAGCTCAATTGGGAGAGCGTTTGACTGGCAGTCAAAAGGTAGTGGGTTCGAATCCCATCAGCTCCACCACTAGCTGTAAAGACCCCACTGAATACCCTTAGATTGGTTCAAATTCCTACACTCTATTAGCTATCCCATTAGACCGTTTGATTGAAGGATTTCTATTATCCTGCAAGGTTGAGAACAAATCTCCAGCCACAATTTCCTTCTATAAGAATATCCTCGATAAGTTCCATTGCTTCGCTATCAGCTTTCTAAGAAACGGTGGTAATGCTTTTGAGCTACAGATGGCCTTGGGACATACGCCATTGGAGATGACTAGACGTTATACACAAGCATTAGGATTTGAGGATGTTTTCAAAAGGCACATGCAGGCATCACCGGTGGATAGATTGGTGAAGTAGGCTATTCAATTGTTTCTTTGGATTATAAGCTCAGTTGGTTAGAGCGCAGTCTTGATAAGACCACGCTAGGAGTCTTTATAATCAATCCTGAGGGTGATCATTACTATCATTGCCGGTACCCTCAGATGTCTCTGTTTCCTGATGATTACTTAGCGTCATGTTAATACGCTTCCTTATGGCCTCATTGATTCTAATCATCTCATCGTGCGAAATGGACAACTCATTTTCTAGCCTTTTAGTGCTTTCATTAATGATAACCATTATCTCAGGTATTTGTCTTCTTAACATATCATAGACTGAACGTAACTGTTTATCTAGCAATTCAGGCGCTGCTGTTGATTTGAAAGAGATGTCATTTGCTAAGTCCCAGTTGAGTTTGACATTATCTGTAGCATTATAGATATAAGCATAATCAGCCCAAGATTGATCTCTTGGATCATAATAACCATTTGCAATGGCAGATTCCCAAGCACTATTGGGGAATGTAGGTGCATTAACAAAATAGGGGCTTTTAATCACTGCACATTTAGTTTGATAGTACTGTAAATATCTCGCTCGCTCAACTATTTCTTTATAAATGCCCCTCAGAATTCCCAGCCGTTTATCTTCCTTCTCCTTGTTCTGTTTCCACTTGTCACATGAGAGCGAGAAATACAGTATAGTTAGTGAAAATATAAATACCGACAGGTTTCCTCTAATTAACGCAGTCCAGTTAAACCAGATACCTCCAAATACTAGGAATAAGGCACCTAAAGTAACAAGCAATAATATGATAACAACGTCTTTCCCATTTACCTTCATAATAAAGTATTAATCTCCCGTTCCCCTTTTCTATTTTCTTCGACTGTTATCTAGAATGCTATTATATTGCTGAGGAGACGCGATGTCTATACTATAGGAGGCAATAGACGCTACGTAGATTTCTATTGTTAGTTTGTCTCATTGTCATTTCAGCTGTAAATTAACCTTTTGATTGTTGATCAAAAAGTTCAAATATAAATGCTGTTGATCTTGAGAACTACAACTTGAAGATGCTTGCCAAGGATATGTTAAAGCCAGTCCGGTAGATAATTTAGCGTTAAAATTAAGCAAGGGTTCATCAGTCCCTTATGTGACTCTGTGTAAGCAAACATGATCGAGCGGGCAGGTTTTACAGTTTGGATGATTTTCATCGCACCATCTACGTCCAATTTCCCAGGCGGGCCAATCCAGTAAACCCGGGTATTCGGGATTAAGTCTACGAGCAGCCTGTATACATAAGTTGTCGTTTCTTTCATCGACCAACCCTGTTCTGCAAAATACTCTAGTAACATGTACATCAGGCTTAATATCAATTTGCCTGTATCCATTCGGTCCTGGGTCATAATCAAACTCGTCCACCAGTATTCGAACTATCATATGAGCAATACCAAGCCCAACACCCTTAACTTTCAATAGAGATTTCACTATATCGTTAGGCTCTTTATGTTTCCATATGGCTTCAGCATTTCCATCAAAATTAGCGACAATCATTTTAGATAATTCAGATATAGTTATTGCTGCTTGAACGGGATAGCGAGGCTTTTTAGGCAACGAAAGAATATGTAGCTCAATTTGCGCGCTGTTAAAATCGGCAAATTTTTTAGGATCTAAATGCCCCACTTTCTGATGAAGCAAGTATGGAATCTTCCACACGGTTTCTGCTCTGGCACCTCTATCAATAGATGCTGCCATTAAAAAGGCAAAATGATTCTGGCGTAAAAATTGGTCTATAGCTTCGTCTTTCGTCCATGTGCCGCCACTCTTTTGAGGTTTAAGTTCTTTACCATATTGGATTAATGAGAGAACGACTTTCTTAGAATCCCAATCATCAGTTCCCTTTATTGGCTGTGGCTTAACACCCGAAATTGGCTTTGAATTTGCATCAGGTGCACATATCTTACATAAAGAATATTCCATGTTGTTTGACGTTAACCATGAAACTAGCTCCGGAAGTTCGGAGCTACATATTTTTTCATAACTTGTTTTCATATCTCCCAGTCTTATGTGTAGAAAAGTACAGTCTGATCTGTGTAGCTTTTTATAATCTATATTCTGGCCACCGAAGTTATTGTAAACAAATCCGCCAGTTTCTCTTAGCCACATTTCGTAATTTACATCATCATTTTTAAAACGTATAACCATGTATACTGCCTCCCCATAAATCAATAAAGGAATAAAGTAAAGGAACGGGCTTTATCTGTATTTATCAGCTAGAGCCAGTTCCATAGTTACTCGTAACGATCTATCAAATAGTCTTTAAAGTCTGAATTAGATAATTGAGACAATGCCTTGTTCCAGTAACCGCAAATGAAATGTTCACGTTCTACAGGAGATAGGATTACATTTTTCCAAACATCATGTAGTTCTCTACCTGAATATCTTTTTAATCCAGGTGAAAACTTTATATGGGATTTATTGAGATACTTAAGATTTTCGTTCTCCGAATGCATTAAATGAACAATTTTATAATCCTCCACAACTATATCCTGATTTAGCTGTAGAGGCGTCGTCATTTTGGCAAGCAATGTAGTACGCAATAATTGATAGAAAGGTTCGTAATTAAAATCATATAAACCGAATTCGCCTTCATCTCTAAAATTAAAAGGGAAACGCTTTTCCTTCCGTAACTTAGCCAGGACAGAGGAATACCTGCGTAAGCGTTCATTACCTTCTAAACCAGTGAATTTATGTTGATATATCTCGGAACTGTAATTCTCGGTAAATTTCCACTCAATTAGTAACTGAGTAATTTTATTATCAATTTTTGCTAGAAAATAGGCATCAACGCTCGTTTTATACTTACCTCGACTACCACTTTTTTCATAAATAGGAGAACTTCTTGGCCCTATCCACTCAAATATAATTGGCCCCTTGTCATTATAAATTTCACCGTTTACGTTTACGCCTGTTGGAAAATCGATGACTTGCTTTATGTCCAAGTAAAAATAACTGAAGAAACATTTTATATCTTCTGTTGAACGATTTAGATTCCCGAGTACATTTAAACAAGCCGCTGCACTGCTCATAGGATTATTAATATCTTTATGCAACGTAACTTTTTTATCAATGTCATTTAACAATGAACTATTAAAAATAGGTTTATCTGACCAATGATCCTGATATGCTCTAGTAAGCTTATTAATATTGTCCATTAGTGACCTCCTTAAATACGCGAGTATTATATCTCCATAAATGGCAGTGGTATATAGTTATAAAACATTTAATAAAAAAAAGGAACTGGCTTTATGGTGCGTATAAGAGTAAAGCCAGTTCCTTTTTTATGGATACCAAAAAAGTGCAGAACCGGACTCAAGCCAGCATTCAGCATACTAGAGCAAATGTGGTAGAAAAAGTTCTACCTGTTGATACCCCAGCTCCACCATTTCATTTTTAGCTTTGATTACCACAAATTAACCTTCTCCATAGCCTAGCTGCTCCACAATCCTCGTTTTTGCTCTCGTGCTTCTTTCTCCAATTGAAGAAAATGGGGCTGGTACTTGAGGTTTGGAGGGTAGGAATGTGAATAAGCGTAGCCTAACCTGACAAGCTCAGCATTAACCATTTTGTCACCTGCCCACACGTATCTAAGTAAACGACCATATTTATCTTCATCCACAACATCTTTCTCCAGTCGAACTTTCTTACTCCCAACCAAGCTGTGATTAGCCTCTGTAGCCTCAAGATAGTAAGGCTCGCCCTTTTCCGGTGCATCAATACCAATGTACCTCACGTGATAACCACCCTCAATCTCTATTGTGTCCCCATCAATAACGCGAGTAACAAGGACTGCATTCTCGTTGACCCTGCTGCAGCCTGTGGCTAGGAGAGTTAAAACTAAAGCAAGGGTGATTACTAACCGCCCTTTATTCCACAACCCAAATCTGTGATGGGGCATACAAGATGATTTCTGGCGCTCCTTTGTAAACATCAATTCTGCCTTCTACTCTCACTTTCCTATTCAAGAAATAGGTTTCAGGATTAGGCGGGAATGCCTCGATAAATTTGTCCCTTATGGGTTCACCGGTTTGCCTATCTTCCTGCCAAATTATACACTTAAAATATCCCTCATAAGGATCATGGAAATCTAAGAAAGTCGGTTGCCCTTTAGACTTTTCAGCATAATAGGTTCTAACTACAATTCCCTCAACTGTGACTACTTCCTCTGGATGGCTATATCCGATTTCTAAAAGTTTGTCAGTATCTAAGGCATCAATTACTTGCTCTGTTTCCTCCGCTGGCGGAGGATTGATGGTTAGGTTCACTACTACCGTTTGGGGAGTATTGGAGGCTCCTGGAGCAGAGATAGTGATGATGGCGGCGTAGTTGCCCGTGGTCATCCCAAAGGTATCCACTGATAGGCTTACGCCATCCATCTCTCCAGCGGAGCTACCACTAGTCGGGCTTACACTAAGCCAGGGAGCACTGTCACTAATTGACCAACTTAGCATCCCGTTACCAGAGTTCCATATACTCAACGTCTGGTTTGGCGGGCTAGGCTCTCCTTGCTGAGCATTAAAGCTAAAACTTGATGGGCTAGCAGCTATAGTTGAGGGTGACGGAGGCGCTTGTTTTTCACATGCGACAATGGAGCCAGCCAGTAGAAAGGCCAATCCAAGAAGTGAAAATAGATGCCATTTATGCTTATTTGTCATTTCGGTTTGGGGTTTTATGTTTTCTGTGTCAAAAACTTGCTTCAATTATATACCAGAAGGCTGGTACTTGCTTGCATGATTAGTAGTCAACCGCCTCTCCACTCGAGATTGCTTCGGCACTGAAATGCCTCGTAATGACAGCCGTCCTTTGTCGCCCTGAACGAAGTGAAGGGGCTGTGAGATTCTTCACCTTCGACTCAGAATGACAATAGGGAGCGGCTCTTCGCAATGACAAGGAAGTCAAGTGCCGCTAATCTTATGGAACGAGTACAAGGGCCTTTAATTTACCTTAAAATTAGGTTAAACTTCTACCGATATGGCTCTGAAATATAACCCTCAAGAAATCGAGAGGAAATGGCAGGAGAAATGGGCTGCTGACCGCATCTATGAGGTCAAAGAAGATAGCAGTCAGCCAAAATTTTACGCTCTGACCATGTTCCCCTATACCTCAGGAGACCTCCATATTGGGCATTGGTACGCTATGGCTCCTTCAGATGTCCATGCCAGATTTAAGAGAATGCAGGGATATGATGTGCTTCATCCCATGGGCTTCGATGCTTTTGGACTACCGGCAGAGAATGCCGCCATTAGTCACGGTATCCACCCTTATGACTGGACAATGGCGAATATAGAGCATATGCGACGCCAGCTCAAGAGCATGGGGGCAATCTACGACTGGAATCGAGAGGTAGTTAGCTGCCTCCCTGAGTATTATAAGTGGACGCAGTGGTTTTTCCTGAAACTTTATCACGCTGGTCTGGCTTACCGCGCTAAGGCACCAGTCAATTGGTGTCCTAAGTGTCAGACGGTGTTGGCTAATGAACAGGTGGTAGGGGAAGGATTTTGCGAGCGCTGTGGCAGCCAGGTGACTAAAAAGGACCTGGAGCAGTGGTTTTTCAGGATCACCAAATATGCTGAGGAACTCCTCGACTTCAGCCACATAGATTGGCCAGAGCGCATAAAGACAATGCAGAGAAACTGGATTGGCAAAAGCGAGGGCGCCGAGGTTTCCTTTGGCTTAGAGCACGAGGATATAGAGCAAAAAGAGATAAGCGTGTTTACCACTCGCCCTGATACTATCTTTGGGGTAACTTTTTTCCTTCTGGCACCAGAGCATCCTCTAGTTCCCAAATTGACTACCCCGGAGTATAAGGCTAAGGTAGAAGAATATATTGCCTGGTGTAGGCAGCAGACAGAGTACGAACGGACGGCTTTGGGCAAGGAGAAAACGGGAACCTTTTTGGGAAGCTATGTTATCAACAGGTTAAACGGGGAGAAAGTGCCTATCTGGATTACTGATTACGTCTTGCCAACTTATGGTACCGGAGCAGTAATGGGGGTTCCGGCTCATGATGAGAGAGATCTTGAGTTTGCTAAGAAGTTTAATCTCCCTGTACGAACAGTTATTGCTCCTCCAGGTTGGTCAGGCGAGGAACTAGCAGAGGCATATACCGGGTCAGGCACAATGGTAAATTCTGGGGAGTTTAACGGCTTACCTAGCGAACAGGGATATGAGCGGATTTGTAATTTGATAGAGCGAAAAGGTTGGGGTAAAAAAGCCGTTACTTACCGCCTTCGGGATTGGCTTATCTCCAGACAGAGGTACTGGGGGGCGCCAATACCGATAGTCTATTGTGATAAGTGCGGCATAGTCCCTGTACCTGAGAAGAACCTCCCTGTTTTGCTCCCTCCTAATGCTGAGTTTAGGCCCACTGGCGAGTCTCCTTTGAAATATTGCCAGTCATTTGTTAATACCACCTGTCCTAAATGTTTTCGACCGGCACGACGGGAGATCGATACTATGGATACCTTTATGTGCTCTAACTGGTATTATTTGAGGTATACCAGCCCAAAATTTGATAATGCCCCCTTTGAGGCTAAAAAGTTGAAATATTGGCTGCCTGTGGATTTGTATACTGGTGGCGCTGAGCATGCTGTTATGCATCTCCTCTACTCCCGCTTTTTCATTAAAGCCATAAGGGATATAGGCTTGGTTGACTTTGATGAGCCATTTACCCGCCTGTTTAATCAAGGAACGATAATTTACCGCGGCGGTAAGATGAGTAAATCTAAAGGCAATGTAATTGCTCCGGATGAATATGTGGCTGAATTAGGGGCTGATGCTGTTCGTGGCTACCTTATGTTTATCGGCCCCTGGGAGTTGGGAGGAGAATGGAGCGATAGCGGTATTGTAGGCATAAGCCGCTGGCTAAACAGGGTGTGGAGCTTAATAGAAACAGGCTACACCAGTCAGGATGTTAAGCCAAAGGCAGAGAAAGGGCTCCACCATGTTATTCATAAGACAATTAAAAAGGTAACCAAAGATCTGGAAAGGTTTCGCTTTAATACCATGCTGGCTAGCCTCATGGAGTTTACTAATTATTTATCCAAGGTGCAGGAAGCAAAGAATATATCAATTTCGCTTTGGCAGGAAGCCATTACATATTTGCTGCTTCTCCTCGCTCCTACCGCCCCCCACCTTGCTGAGGAGCTATGGGCTAGGACAGGACATCCCTATAGCATTCACAATCAACCTTGGCCAAGGTGGGACGAGGAGTTGGCTAAGGAAGAGGAGATCACCCTCGTCATCCAGATAAACGGCAAATTACGGGATAAACTAATTGTGCCTGCTTCTATCACTGAGATTGAAGCCAAGGAACTAGCACTGGAGCGGGAGCGAGTAAAGGCCTACACTAACAACAAGAAGATTGCTAATATCATTTACGTCCCTAAGAGGGTGATAAATATTGTCGCCAAGTGAGAAATGGAAATGCGCATAGCTTTTATTGGCGGTGGGACTATGGGGGAGGCGATGATAGGATGCCTCCTTAACAAAAATATTGCTATGCCCGCCAATATTATAGTTAGTGATGTGAGGCAATCACGACGAGAACTACTAAGTCGAGAATATGGAGTGAGCACCTTAGCTGATAATAGAAAGGCAATAGAAGGTGCTGACTTGATTATCCTGGCCGTGAAGCCCCAGGACCTAGCTCAGGCAATGGAGGAGATAAAAAAACCCGCGCCACAGCAAGTTGTATTATCCATCATAGCTGGTGCCAGCTTGTCTACTTTACAGCATGGCTTGAAGCACCCTGGCATTATCAGGGCTATGCCTAATATGCCAGGGCAAATTGGTGAGGGAATGACCGTATGGACAGCAACTACAGAAGTTAGCCAAAAACAGAGGGAGATGGCTCACTCTGTCCTCGGTGCTTTGGGCGAGCAAATTTACGTTGCTGATGAGAAATACCTAGACATGGCTACAGCCTTAAGCGGAAGTGGTCCGGCTTACGTGTTTCTTTTCATCGAGGCACTTATTGATGCCGGTGTCCATATCGGCTTGCCACGCAATATAGCCGAGAAGTTAGTGCTGCAAACCATAGTAGGCTCTACTCATACAGTTCAAAAGACAGACAAACACCCTGCTGAGTTGAGAAGCATGGTTACTTCACCAGGAGGAACCACGGCAGAGGCTCTTCTTCAATTAGAAAAAGGGAGTTTTCGTTCTCTCCTTCTTGAGGCTGTTGCCGCCGCTTATAACAAGGCTAAACATCTTTCTGTTTCCTCTTCCTCGATGGGAGAGGGCTAGGGTGAGAGTGAAATTGGATCCGCTTTTTGAATATCGCCATTGTCCTAATTGCGGACAGAATGATTTTATTGTGCTCTTCAACTCTAATATGAAACAGGACGATTTCCAAGAAGGAATAGAGACTGTATACATGTTACCGGGAGACAAGTATGGAAGGCATGTTAAATGCCGGAATTGTCATCTAATATATGTAAATCCCATTGAAAAAGGAAGCAAAATCAACGAGGACTATTCTCAAAGGAAAAGTGTCGATGCCTCTATTATTCGGGAGAGTCGTTTACGTGCTACTAAATCGCAAGTAGAATTAATTAAAAGGTATAAGAAGGGCACAAATCTTCTAGATATAGGTTGTGGTGAGGCTTTTTTCCTATTTAATGCCTCCAAGGCTGGGTATGTTGCTAAAGGGATTGAATTATCCCAAGATGCCGCAGCATATGCCAAAAGCGAATTCGGCTTAGATGTAGAAACAAAACCTTTAGAAGAACTACAACTTCCAGAAAATCACTTTGATGTGGTTACTCTATGGGTGGTTCTAGAGCATGTTCCACACCCACTTACAATCCTTAAAGAAGTTCACAGGATACTCAAGCCTGGGGGGCTGCTAGCAGTGTCAACTCCAAATATCGGGAGCGTGCTAGCAAAAACCCTAGGCAAAAGATGGTGGGAGATAAGGAGAGTTCATATCAACCAATTTACCACGAAAAGCCTTATGGATATCCTCAAGAATGCCGAATTCAAAAACGTATCTTCTGTCTGTTATAAGGAATTTATAAGTTTACTCTATCTATTTATACCGATACTAAAATACTTAAAGCTATATGAGAAGGTAAAAACTTCCCTTTTACCTGACTCTGTTTTAGGCAGGATTATGAATAAGATAATGCTGGTATATCCCTCAAAACTTAATTATTCCGCAGTGATTGCTTTCAAATAGGAGGTTGATAAATGACAAATTTTTCTCCATTACAAGGGATTAAGCTTGCCAAAAGGGGGATTTATAACTATATAACCAGCCGTCCTTTAGTAGTTTCCTACGAGGTAACACTTTCTTGTAATTGCAACTGCCGGCATTGTGAGTTGGGCGGAATAATAAAGAACGAGATGCAACTTCAACCAGATGATTATGCTAACTTAACTCGACTCCTAAAGCCGCCAGTAGTGCAAATCTCTGGTGGTGAACCACTTTTGCGTAAGGATATAGTAGCTATAGTTAAGGCTATCAAGCAATCTGATGGGCTACCGTACTTGATATTCGTTACCAATGGGGTGCTACTAAACGAGAGTCACTATTTACAATTGCATGAAGCTGGAGTGAACCAACTTTCAGTATCACTTGACTTCCCTGATGAGCGCCATGATGAATTTCGGCGGCACCGAGGTTTGTATGAACACTTGGAACAAACACTTCCTAAGCTGGCAAAGTTTGGTTACCGAGATATCATCTTGAACACTGCTATAACTCAAGCCAATTTGAAAGATGTATTACCTTTGGCAAAAAAGGCTATGGACTGGAATATATCCATATCATACAGCGCATATACCGCACTGCGAACAGGCAACAAAGATTACTGCATCAATAGCGAAGAGGATTTGAACATTTTACGCCAGACGATTAGCGAACTTATAGAATTGAAAAAACAAACCAGCCATGTAATCAACTCTAAAGCTATACTTTTAGATACTTTAAGGTATTTTGAGCGAGGTTATATGCCCAATTGCAAGGCTGCTAAGAGATTCTTTGTCGTGATGCCTGATGGGAGTTTTGTTCCTTGCTCACATCGCGGTAATAAATATTCTACTCAAAAAGAGATGATAGAGGATTTTTCTCAGGCAAACCAATGTAGCGCTTGCTATGATGCTATAAGGTCTTATAGCGAACGATCGCTCTCGGGACAACTAAAAGATGTCCCCGGATACAGCAAACGACTTTTCGCCCGAAATGCTTGACAGGCTTTATCCTAAGTAACGGCCGGTGTCTCGCCCGGATATAGCTTACGCCATTTCTCTAGAAGCTGCTCGCGTGTTTCTTTATGATCAGGATCGAGAATGCAACAATCCACAGGGCAAACCTCAACACATTTAGATGATTCAAACCAGCCGACACACTCAGTACATTTATCGGGGTCAATAATGTAAATTGTCTCCCCCTCGCTAATGGCTTCATTTTTACATTCTGGCGGGCAAGCGCCACAAGCAATGCACTCGTCAGTAATTTTATACGCCATCTTTACATGACCTCCTTAAAATTTTATTTGCTTTATTTTAACACCTAGCCTTCCCTTTTTAAACCCCCGGGAATCCTTACTGAGAACTTTTCCCTCAGCGCAGTAGCAACATGGTCAGGGACCATGCCTCGAAGGCAACCTCCTAGCTTAGCTACTTCTTTAATCAGGCTAGAGCTAAGGAATTGATATTCAGAGCTTGTCATTAAACAAATTAGCTCGATATCCGGGGCCAGCTTTTTATTCATCAGCGCCATTTCAAATTCTCGTTCAAAATCAGAACTCGCCCTCAATCCCCGGATCATAACTGTCCCCCCCACCTCATGAATAAAATCAACAGCAAGCCCATTAAAAGATTTAACACATACATTAGGCAAATCAGCTACAGCCTTTTCTGCCATATCCATCCTTTCTTCCGGGGAGAAAAGTAGCTGTTTATCAGGCTGATCATAGATGCCGATAATTAACTTATCAAAAACGGCTGAGGCACGGTTGATAATATCAAGATGCCCGTTGGTAACGGGGTCAAAGGTGCCAGGATAGACCGCTATTGCCATAGCTTAACCCTCCCCTTGGTAAATGGAAATAAAGGTATCACCATAGTGACGTTGTTTAGCTAGATGTAATCCATCATAATCAGAACTTAGTGGAAAGCGATTTGCATGACAAACTACGATAGTAGTGTTTTCTCCTAATAATTTTGAGTTAGCTATAGTTGCCAACAAATTACCCACAGAAGAGGCTGAGTAAGGGGGATCCATAAAGATGATATCATAATTATTACTAAGAAAAGCAACTGCCTTACTGGCGCTACAGCAATAAATATGGGCTTTGTCTAATAGCCTCGCCCTATCCAAATTGTATTTAATAATGTCACAGCATTTTCTACTCCGGTCAACAAAATCGGCCCACTCCGCCTGGCGGCTTAAAGCTTCTATACCCAGAGCACCGCTGCCGGCATATAAATCAAGAACGCGATCCCAACAACTAGCAGTATTCTCCAAAATAGAGAACATAGCTTCCTTCACTACACTGGTTGTGGGGCGAATCAACTGCCTCGGGGGAGTTTTTAGCAAAGTTCCCCTGGCTTTACCACCAATAACTCGCATTTTTTAGCCTTTGATAAACCTTCAATATTTTATTATAATTTAGCCATTGTTTCAACCGCTCTACGTAGTTTGACTATAAAGAGTGGCATAATCTATAATGGGCTTAAAATTAAGTAACAGACATTGAATCTGGAGAGTCGAATATGAGTGTTGGTTTTGAAAGGTTTTCCGAAGGAGCTCGTAGGGTGCTAATGCGTGCCCAAGAGGAGGCCAGGCGTCTAGGCCACAGTTACATTGATACCGAGCATATATTGTTGGGAGTAATAGCGGATGAATCAGGAATAGGGGCTAAAGTTCTAACCAATCTAGGAGTCCCACTGAATAAAGTGCAAGCAGCGGTGGAGTTTGTAGTTGGGAAGGGCGGGAAACAAACCAGCGGAGAAGTTAGCCTCGCTCCTCGGGCTAAGAGAATTATTGAACTTGCTGTTGATGAAGCACGCCGTTTTAATTCTAACTACATAGGCACTGAACACCTTCTACTCGGGTTACTGCGTGGAAGCGAAGGAGTGGCCAGTAATGTTTTAGAGAGTTTCGGCATTACTCTGGAGCAGGCACGTGATGAAGTCAATCGCGTTATGAGGCATGAAGCAATACATGCTCGTACTACTCGTAGTGCTACACGCACACCAACACTGGATCAACTTGGAACAGACCTAACTGCCCTAGCCCGAGCGGATAAGCTTGACCCCACTATTGGACGCACCAAGGAAATTGAGAGAGTAACTCAAATACTAAGCCGCCGTACCAAAAACAACCCAGCACTTATAGGTGAACCAGGCGTGGGCAAAACAGCTATTGTTGAAGGGCTAGCTCAGCGCATAGTAGCTGGAGATGTCCCCGAGGTATTACAGGGTAAAAGAATAGTCGCCTTAGATGTAGGTGCACTGGTAGCCGGAACGAAGTATCGTGGCGAATTTGAAGAGAGGCTGAAGAGAGTTATTGCCGAGGAGAAAGCCGCTGGCAATTGTATCTTATTTATCGATGAAATGCAGACTATTGTAGGTGCTGGAGCCGCTGAGGGCGCTGTCGACGCTTCTAGCATCTTAAAACCTTCGCTGTCACGTGGTGAAATACAATGTATTGGTGCTACCACCCTGGACGATTACCGCAAACATGTAGAGAAAGACCCAGCTTTGGAACGGAGGTTTCAGACTGTCTTGGTAGCTGAACCTACTGTAGAAGAGACTCTGGAAATTTTGCGAGGTATCAAACATAGGTACGAAGAATTCCACCACCTAATTATAAGTGATGAAGCCTTGCAGGCAGCAGCTTCTTTGGCCGCCAAGTATATACCCGATCGCTTTTTGCCTGATAAGGCTATTGATTTAGTAGATGAGGCTAGCTCTCGGGTGCGCATCAAGCATGGTAGCGCCCCCATTGGTTTAACTGAGGCGAGGCAAGCTCTAGAAAGCATACACAAAGAGAAAGAGTCCGCCCTCGCCGCTCAACAGTATGAATATTCCGCTGAGCTGCGTGACCGCGAGCTCCAGCTAATAGAAAAGGTTAGCATGATGGAAAAAGAATGGCAAGTTAAGCAGGAGCTGGGCAAACCCACAGTTACTGCGGACAACATTGCCGAAGTGACTAGCATGTGGACTGGAGTCCCGGTGGTGAGATTGACTACTGATGAAACTAGCCGCCTTCTTCAAATGGAGGCGTCTTTGCACCGTCGCATCATTGGCCAGGATGAAGCTATAAACACCATGGCCAAAGCGGTGAGAAGAGCTCGAGCTGGCTTGAAAGACACTCGACGTCCAATCGGTGCCTTCATATTTTTAGGCCCTACCGGAGTGGGTAAAACCGAGTTAGTCAAAGCCCTAGCCGAATTCATGTTTGGCAGTGAAGATGCTTTAATCAGGCTTGACATGTCGGAGTTTATGGAACGTCATACCGTGGCTCGTCTGGTTGGAGCACCTCCTGGCTATATCGGCTATGAAGAAGGTGGTCAATTAACTGAGGCAGTAAGACGCAAATCTTACTGTTGTATTCTTCTCGATGAAATTGAAAAGGCACATTACGATGTATTCAATATGCTGCTCCAGATTTTCGATGACGGGCATTTAACTGATGCCAAGGGGCGTCGCGTTGATTTCCGCAATAGCATCATAGTTATGACTAGTAACATCGGCGCCGAGCTTATTAAGCGTGATATGAGCATCGGTTTCGCCACTCATATTGATAGCGAAGAAAAACAGCAAGGGGAATATAAAAAGATGAAGGAGAAGGTGCTTGGGGCAATGAAGAAAACTTTCCGCCCTGAGTTCCTCAACCGTATCGATGCCACGATTGTCTTTCACGCCTTAACTAAAGAACACATTCGTCAGATTGTTGACTTAATGCTCAATCAGGTTGTTACCTCGCTTAAAGAGAAGAATATAACTTTAGAAATCACTGATGCTGCTAAGGATTTTCTCGGCAGTAAAGGCTATGACCCTGTTTTTGGAGCGCGCCCCCTGCGCCGTGTAATTCAGAATTTGGTTGAAGATCCTCTTTCCGAGGCTTTCCTACGGGGCGAATTCTTGCCCGGAGATACCATAGAAGTGGATTGTGAGGAAGACAGCATTGTAATCCACAAGGCACTGGATTATTACGAACTGCTAGGGGTATCTAGGGAAGTCGGCTATGAGCAGATTAAGGAAGCATATCGTATAAAAGCTTTAGAATATCATCCTGACCGCAATCCTAACAAGAAGGAGTGGGCAGAAAGAAAAATGAAGCAGCTTAACAAGGCTCATGAGGTTCTCTCTGATCCTGAAAAGCGGGATATTTACGACCGCTCTCTTCGAGTGATTGCTCTACCCAAGTGATTTACAAAAGGCTGCACAGCTGTGCTGGGAAACAGAGTGCTAACCAATGCTAAGGAGGCTATGTAGAAATGGCACAAGAAATAGTCGAGTCGCCTTTACCTGGGAAAATATTGCAAGTCAATGTTACTGTGGGTAATACCGTTGAGGAAGGTGGAGTAATTTGCACTATAGAGGCCATGAAGATGGAAAACCCTATATTGTCTCCAGTAAAAGGCTCGGTCATAGAAGTAGCAGTTTCACCAGAGCAGATAGTTAAGACTGGAGAAAAGATAGCCGTTATTGAGTATTAACTATCTTAGCTAAATAATTTGAAACCTGTTCGGGGTAAATCCAAAAGTATTTTTGTTTGTCAGCAATGTGGTAAGGAAAGTGCCAAGTGGCTAGGGCGATGTCCTAATTGCCAAGCATGGAATAGTTTTGTAGAGACTACGGTTACTCTTTCTCGTGCTTCCCCTCATTGGCTTCCCACCAGGGAAAATAGACCCCAAGAGCTTTCTCAAGTAGAGAAGGGCTCATTTTCCCGCTTTCACCTCGGCTTGGCCGAGATGGATCGGGTTCTCGGAGGCGGTTTAGTTCCTGGCTCTTTAGTACTCATTGGTGGAGAGCCAGGAATAGGTAAGTCTACGCTTCTACTTCAAGCTTCAGCCATGGTAGCTGAGAATAACAAGCCTGTAGCCTATGTTTCTGGAGAGGAATCTATTAATCAAGTCAAACTTAGAGCTGAGAGGTTAGGCATGGGCGGCAAAGGGCTTTTTATTCTTTCCGAAACCAATCTCCCCGCCGTCTTAGGGTGGCTAGAAGAGCTCTCACCTAGCTTAGTTGTCATTGATTCCATTCAAACTATGTATCTGGAAAATATATCTGGAACGCCTGGTAGCATTACCCAGATACGTGAATGCACACTAGAACTAATGTATTGGGCAAAACAAAATAATGTGTCGGCATTTATCGCTGGGCATGTGACTAAAGAGGGGGCTATTGCTGGGCCTGGAGCGCTGGAGCATATCGTTGACGTAGTGCTTTACCTTGAGGGTGAACCATTTAGTAGTTATCGCGTGCTACGGAGCGTAAAAAATCGCTTTGGCTCCACCAACGAGGTAGGTATCTTTGAGATGAGCCATAACGGGCTAGTAGAGGTAAGTAACCCATCTCAAGTTTTCTTATCTAAATATAGCGATGCCGCTATTGGCTCAGTTGTTGTGCCAACGCTTGAGGGAAGTCGTCCCTTACTGGTGGAGATTCAAGCTTTGACTACCCCCGCCAGTTTCGGTCCACCAAGGCGCATTGCTAATGGCATCGATTTTAATCGTCTTCTCCTGATTAGTGCTGTGCTCACTAAACGTGCTGGGATAAGGCTTTCCAACCAGGATATTATAGTTAACGTCACTGGCGGGCTGAAGGTCAATGAGCCAGCGGTTGATTTAGGAATCGCCTCAGCTATCGCCTCCAGCTTTCACGATAGTAAACCACTTCCAAAGTTAGTCGTTCTGGGAGAAGTAGGTTTAAATGGAGAGCTCAGGGCTGTGCCCCAAATAGAGAGGCGAGTTAGTGAAGCTATCAGATTAGGTTTTAAATCTTGTCTCATGCCCAAACTTCCGCCCCAACTTTCCCTTGACGATGCCGATATCCAACTAATCCAGGCTAGCTCTGTAGCAGAAGCTCTGAGGCTAGGACTTAGTAGGCGAGGACACAGTGCCTCTCCCTTGAAGGGAGAGGATTAAGGTGAGGGTGACGAAATGTCATTGCGAGCGCAGCGAAGCAATCTCAAAATAGGCGCTATCATAGTTGCCGCTGGTAGCGGTGAGCGGATAGATAACATAGATAAAATCTTTGTCCCCCTCGGGGGCAAACCTCTACTAGCCTGGTCAGTGGATACTTGCCAGCGATGTGACCTAGTTCAACAAATAGTCATCACTTTGAATAATAATAACTTTGAGTTGGGTCAGAAGTTGATGAAAGAAAGAGCTTGGTCTAAGGCTACTATATGTCTTGGTGGTCTGCAGCGACAAGACTCAGTGAAGGAAGGACTACACAAGCTGAAGGACTGTGATTGGGTTATAATTCATGATGGAGCCCGCCCTTTTTTGACCTTGGATTTAATTCAGAATGGCTTGAAGGCAGCTAGGGAAACTGGGGCTGCTATAGCTGCAGTGCCAGTGAAGGATACTATTAAGCTTGCCGATGATGCTGGATTAATTACCGAAACGCCTCAGCGTGATAAGTTATGGACAGCGCAAACTCCGCAGATATTCCGCTTTGGCATGATAACCGAAGCCTACAAGAAGGTTACGAATGAGGTTACCGATGATGCCGCAGCGGTGGAGCGTTTAGGATACAAAGTGAAACTTTACCTGGGCGCTTATAATAATATAAAAGTAACTACACCTGAGGATTTGGCATTAGCAAAAATCATCGCCCAAAATATCTCAACCTCGCCCATGCCAATATTAAAAAGCAGAATTTAACAAAATAGCGAATTGCTTAAAGAGTGATAACCCTTGACACGACAGCTTAGCTACCACTAATATCCTTTACTGAGCAGTATCAATTTTGCAACTAGCGCTAAACCAAAATCAAGTTTCCTCGTTATCTATATCGACAGGCTAAAAATAAGGAGTGATGAAAATGAAATCAAAGCTAACCTTAGTATTGATTATTACTGCCATGGCAACATTGCTGTTTGCTTGCTCCCCAGCCTCAAAGCAAGTATCTGTAGAGGTTTCTTGTGATGACTTTATCAAGCTCCCCCCTGAGGAACGTGCTATTAGCAAAGAAATCGAAGTTCCTGTTGATAGCTCATTTACAGTAACTTTGTGTTCCAACCCGTCTACAGGCTTCCAATGGTCGGAGACGGCACAAATTAGTGACCAAGCTGTGTTACAGCTGGTAGACCACAAATTCGTGCCTCCTGAAAAAACTGGTGTTGAGGGAGCTCCTGGTCAAGAAACATGGACATTCAAGGCGCTCAAGAAAGGCACAAGCGTTATATCTATGGAATATAGCCGACCTTGGGAAGGTGGTGAGAAGGGAGCTTGGACATTCAACCTAACCGTAGTCGTTAAATAGAGTACCACAGAGATAACAGCACGTATCGCCTACCCACAAGGTAACAGAAGCTTTGACTTGTTCAATATGCTTAGCGAGTGGGAAAACCGAGAAGTTATCTTACAAAGTTTAGGTGTATACTAATAATGACTTTTGGGGATATAAGCGGCTTTCTGCACAGACATAGCATGTTTTGAGCATAACGAAGGGTCTCAAATGGAAAGAGAGCTAAGAGTCGGCATCGGCTATGATAGCCACCCTTTAGTCCCGGGACGCAAGCTGGTTTTGGGAGGCGTTGATATCCCCTATGATAAAGGATTGTTAGGACGGAGCGATGCTGACGTGGCAACCCACGCCATAATAGATGCTTTATGTGGCGCCGCTGACCTTGGTGATATCGGCACTCAATTTCCCCCCGAGGAGTCAAAGCATGAAGGTATCTCCAGCTTAACTTTACTGAATAGAGTTCATGAATTAGTTAAAGCAAAAGGCTTTAGCGTGGCTAATATTGACACTACTATTATTGCTCAGTGCCCTAAACTTTCGCCTTTTATCCCTGAGATGCGAAAACGCATTAGCCAAGCTTTAGGTATTGAGCCAACGCAGGTGACAATCAAAGCCACCACCACCGACGGTTTAGGCTTTATCGGCAGAGAGGAGGGAATAGCTGCTCAATCCGTAGCTTTAATTCAGAAGGAAAGCTCAGGAAACTAGGTTACCACCATGTCATAACTTGGTTTATTTTCTCTCCAGTAGATTATGAATTTAACTGTCTTCCCCTGTATTAAGTGCTTTTCACTTTCCCGACGAAGTCTTCTAAAATCCATTGATTCCAGAAAGGCCTTAAGAAGCTCAATTCTCTGTTGTAGTTCTTTATCTTCTTGCTCACCTTCCATAAACTTGTTTACCGAACTCCAGTATTCCTCTTTGGCTACAGTTTCTATGCAGTGGGAAAGGCTGGGAATAAGCTCTACACAAACCATATCCTAATTTGTATCACCACCTGAGAATATTTTCAAAATTTGACAATTTTGTGCCTGGTTGTTAGACTTATTATTGACATATGTTCATAATTACTAGTGAAAATGAGGTGATTCTTGATGTCTAGACCAGTGAAGTTGCGATGTGTCGCTCAGCTGCCGACCACGGGTTCCTTTAGGCCGGTGGGGATTCCTGTGAGTAGCTTACAAGAGGTTCGTCTTTCACTTGAGGAAGCTGAATCCATCCGCCTTAAGGATTTAGAGGGCTTGGAGCAGGAGGAATGTGCTGAAAGGATGCATATCTCCAGACCGACTTTCCATCGCATATTGGAGTCGGCTCGAAGGAAACTAGCCGACGCCCTAATCAATGGCAAGGCAATTCAAATTGAAGGAGGTAACTTCGGATTGCCGCAAAGCCGCTTTAAGTGTAACGACGACGGACACGAATGGAATGTGCCCTTTGAGACTCTAGCACGCCGGCTTCCCTTATCTTGCCCGGCGTGCTCCAGCGCGAACATCCAGCTCATGCCTCTACCCCCTTTTGGTTGGTGTAGAGGGCGAGGCAGGGGATTTCGCCGTGGCAGATGGCGATAAAATAAGAAGAAAGGGGGTGAAAGAAGATGCCGTTTGGAAGAGCTTGGTTTGGCCGGGGAGGCGGTTGGGGTAGAGGATTTGGCAGAGGTTGGGGAAGAGGTTGGTTTGGCTGGGGAGGTGGTTGGGGCGGGGGCTTTGGCAGAGGTTGGTCTGGGTATGGCATGCCCTACGGTTATCCTTATGGAGGATACGAATTTGCTCACCCATACTATGGTTACGGTCTGGCACCGCCCTATGGGTACTACCCCTGGTAAAGGCGTTTAGCAAAGTGAGGGTGTTTAAAAATGTAGTGCGAGGCTTTAGCCTCGGGCATGACCCTAAAGGGTCGCACTACGAGGATCTTGGGGGTGAATGGCTATTAAAACTGGGTGAGGCAAATCTAGTTTTGAATCTGAGGCAAAATTAAACGGCCTCAAAGCAGAAAGGAGGTGATTGAGAATGCCATTTGCAGATGGAACTGGCCCAATGGGACTGGGGCCGATGACAGGGAGAGGAGCAGGTTTCTGCGCTGGCTTTGGCAGGCCTGGATTTACTAACCCTATTCCTGGGAGGCGCTTTGGCTTTGGTCGGGGAATACCTTACGGATATCCCTATGCTGGCTCGTATGGCTATCCCTGGGGAGCTATGCCTAAGGAAGAAGAGCTAAGAATACTTGAAGAGCAAGCTAGAGCGATGGAAAGCGATTTGAATGCCATTGGGAAGAGGCTCGAAGAACTTCGAAAATAGAGAATGTTCAATTGTCACCCTGAGCGATAGCGAAGGGTCTCAGAGATTCTTCACCTGCGGCTCAGAATGACACACAGAAAGGAGGTAATAAAATGCCAAATGGATTTGGAAGAAGAGGAGGATGGGGATTTGGATTTAGGGGAAGCTCTCCTCCCTGGCCTTTTGTTGGAATAGGAAGGGGAGGATTGCCCAGATGTGGTTATTTCCTCAGTGGAGTTGCCGGGATGCCTATCTCGCCGGGCTACCCACCTTACAGCAGCCCTTGGGCAATGCCGGGGGCGCCAGCTCCAGGAGCTTACGGCAGCCCTGTGACTATGCCCCCATATGGAGGAACAGCTTACCCGGGAGCAGACCCTTATGCTCCACAAATGAGTCGAGAGCAGGAGCTTGATTTCTTGAGAAACCAGGCTGAGGCAATAAAGGGGCAATTGGAGCAAATTGATGCTAGAATAAAAGAGCTAGAGGCAGAGTAAGAAAGGAGATATACCATGAAAATCGCCATATCAGCAGTAGCTCCTAGCCTAGATGCTGAGGTAGACCCTCGCTTTGGTCGTTGCCAATACTTTATCATTGTTGATCCACAAACCATGCAGTATGAGGCGTTGGAGAATCCTAATATTCAAGCTGCAGGTGGTGCCGGTATTAGCACAGCTCAGATGATTGCCAACAAAGGAGTGGAAGTAGTTCTCACCGGCAATTGTGGGCCAAATGCTTACCAGACATTATCCGCCGCGGGTCTTCAGGTGATCAGCGGTGTGGCCGGTAGGATAAGAGACGCTGTTGAAGCCTACAAAGCGGGCAGACTTCAACCGAGCGCCCAGCCCAGTGTAGCTGCTCATTTCGGAATGGGAGCCACTCCCGGTATGGGCATGGGCCGTGGTATGGGTATGGGCAGAGGTATGGGAATGGGCCGTGGCATGGGTATGGGGGCGGGGATGACACCTATGGCAGGGCCAGCACCTCAAGCGATGAGCCCGGAGCAAGAAGTAGAAATGCTTAAAAATCAAGCACAGACGCTAGGACAGCAATTAAGCGAGATCCAGCGCCGCCTTGAGGAGCTAGGGAAAGGGAAGTAAGGAGTATACTGTGCCCATCTATGAGTATCAATGCACCCAGTGCAGACAAAAATTTGAGGTTCGTCAAGGCCTTGGTGAGGGGGGCTCTAATTTGAACTGTCCTAAATGCCATGCCGCAAATCCTAAAAGGTTGTTTTCCTCATTCTTCAGCCCTGGCTCCAGCGCACTCGAGCCTTCAGGAATAAGTTG
>Ga0209979_1001777_pt1 | contig 22367 bp, 19 predicted proteins | sample AnhtaG_FD_183114 | JGI IMG/M metagenome (GOLD analysis project Ga0209979, IMG submission 183114) | Deep subsurface microbial communities from Anholt, Denmark to uncover new lineages of life (NeLLi) - Anholt_01485 metaG (SPAdes) (version 2) | ecosystem: Environmental > Aquatic > Marine > Oceanic...
TCTTTTGATCCTCTAAGGTGGGGCGGTAGTCGTCTAGAATCCGCTGGTAATCATTGAGGGCTTTCCGGTAATCTCTCTGCAGTTCAGCGATGGTTCCACAGTAATAGAGAGAGCGCGCGGACTGGTAGGGATTCAGAGGGTAGCTGTCCGGTATCTTCCTGAATTCGTTCTCGGCCTCAAGGTAAGCGTTGTTTTCGAGGTGGAGTTCCCCAGCTTTGAGATGAGCCTTTCCGGTCAGATACCAGGCCTGCTTTTGGGCCTGACTCAAGCCCGACACATCGGTTGTGAGCCGCTCCTCCCAGAAGCGGTCAACCACCTTTCTGAAACCCTCTATTACCTCCTGATCGATCGCGGAGTCCCTTCCAGTCTGGAGCAAGTATTGCTGTTCCAACTCGTTACTCGCAGAATAGAAGAGCCTTTCGCAATCGTGGCGAAGTCGCAAGTCGGAATAATTGCTGCACCCCAGGAAAACAAGTAACACCGCAAAAGAGAAGAATGCGAGATTCTTGAAGGGTGTTCCCATCTTAAGAGTCCTGTTGTCCGTCTCCGTTTGTGCTCAGTTTGTGCAAGAACCTGAAAGCTATGCGACCTACTGAAACCATACCGCCGGCATCTTTTCAATCATAGTTATCGACAGATTACGCTGGAGGGCTTTAGGCGAGCTGGCCGATTCATACCTCTTAACGTGGGGTTCTATTTCCGAAAGCTAACTGCTCCCGCCTTGTTAGCTTGCACCATACAACAGCGTGATGTTTTTCACCACCTCAATATTGGCGTCCAGTAAGAAACCGTTGGCTCCACCGGTCGAACTCATATCCACAAATATGTTGATGTTGCCTGTTTCAGTAATGGTGAAAAGCTGAACACCTCATTTGCCTCTAAACTTTTTCGGGAGCTCTCTGTCGAAATAGAGGAAGAAAGGAGCAGAAAATAAGAACTGCCGTTCGAACCATTGTCGGTTCAATACTGGTCGTGAGCCTTTTCTTGCTTTTCTCAAGTGGCTGTGCCTCCAGACTGGTCTATGTGCATAAAGGGCCGCCCCCTCTGAAAGTGGAGGTGAAAACTGCCCCGCCGCATCCAAAAGCGGTGTGGATTTCTGGACATTGGGCCTGGAATCGACACACCAACAGCCACGTCTGGATTCCGGGACACTGGGTGGCCAAACCTAAGGGCAAGGTCTGGGTGTCAGGACACTGGAAGCAAACCCCTCGAGGCTGGGTCTGGGCGAAAGGACACTGGAAGAGGTAGGGTGCCCGATACGAAACTGGCTCTTCAGCAGGAACTGGTGGCGGTCCGTATGCCCGCTGTGGCAGGCAGAACTCCAAGCCGTTGTGGTTGGTGAAAACTGATCACAGGTCAGAGAACCATGGAAGATTATTCCCACCTGATGATCAGCTCCACATCCGGCATGAAATTCTCCTTGTGCAAGAAGTAATACCTCTTTCCAGCGACATTCTGAGCCCGGTCGAAGGGAAAGCTTATGGAGTTGATTTTCAAGTTCTCCGATAGGATGAGCTGGTAGTCGGCGGACTTCAACGGTCTTCCCCAGGCTTTGGTAGTGGTCAGGATGTATCTTGCCTGTTTTCCTTTCAACCTCTGAGAATAGGTAACCCTCATCTCAGTGCTCGATTTCCCTCCGGCGCTAACATTCAGCCGGATCGCATTGTCGTTCCGCCTCCATGCAAACTCTAAGGGTTGCTTTCCATCTGCAGTGATGCTCTTGACACTGATTTGGTGAGGGAAATCCTGGTATTCGTCCACCGGAAAAGGATAGAGCATAGGCAGGGTGACCTCGAAGGGAAAACGATTCTGGAAACGATATAGGCCGGTCACCGTCAACTCCGGAGGTTCTATCTCTAAGATGATTTTCTCGTAGAGGAAGTCTACACCTCTACCCAAGGGTTCACCTTCGGTCGAGGGTTTAACCGCCGTCCGGCTCTGGAGGGGTGGAAAAAGGAGAAGGAGAATACAAAGAATGAAGCTAAGAAGTACGGCTAAGGGAACCTTCAAGTGTTGCATTTGGTCACTTCAAAAGTCCTTTAGGCAAGAACCTCTGAAAAGGTGAATGTTTCAATCTACATATTTCAGAAACGGAAAAGCAATCCATTTGGAGCAACTTTTTCGGTTCATACTATTTCCGATGTCTTTGAAAAGACAATCCGTAGGGGTCGGAATTCATCCGACCCGGAAGTCAGCGGTGATAAAGTCACCGCCCTACGCATCCAGAATGATCCTCTCCAACGAGGCCGGTGATAATGACTCTCTGCGCTTTATGCTGGTTGTAAAAGATCGGAGTGATTCCGAAACGGAAGGTGTGTTAAAAACCCTTATCGCCATCTAACTGAGATTGGACCTCTTTGAGTTCCTTCTGCATTTCCAGTAGCTGCTGGCGTAAATATTCCACCTGACGGCGCAGGCGCTGATTCTCCGATTTCATCTCATCCCGCAGGGGAGCGAGGTCTCCCAATCCAGGCTCGAAGAGAAACCGCCCGGGAGGGCTAAGGCTTGCCGTTTGAGGGCGGTAGGCTTCGGGGATCTGTCCCAGTTCCACCTCTACAGTCTGCGGTCTACCCTGCCTCACAATATCCAGGTTCACCTTACTGCCCGGTTTGGTAGACCTGACCAGGGTAAAGAGTTTCTGAGTTCCATCCACGGGTTTGCCATCGAAGTGGACAATGATGTCTCCGTTTCTCAGCCCACTGCTTTCGGCGGGGCTCCCTTCGGCAACCTTGGTAATGACCACCCCCTGGTGCAGTTCGTATCTCTTTTTTGTTTGGGGAGTGAGATTAATCTGGCTGATGCCCAAAAACCCTCTGCGCACCTCTCCGAACTCAATCAGGTCCTCGGCAATATCTTCCACGAGCTCTATCGGGAGCGCCAAAGCCACCCCGGAGGTTGGAAGGGAGAGATGGTACCTCCCGCTTGGGGGCAAATTGCCAGAGTGAGAGGTGGTGCGGTTTTTCGACGTTGAAGTCTCAAGCCTCTTCCACAACCTCTCGCCCAACTGCGGAGGAATCCAGCTCTGGGGGGCGAGGCTCACGATCTCAGATCCCTTGGCAGTCAAAATGCCGATGACCTCGCCTCGGGAATTCACTACCGCCCCGCCGGAGGCGGCCGGGCTTAAGCTTATCGACAATTGCATCATTCCATCGGCGGTGCGCCTCCCGTTGAAAAGCCCCAGAGAGACAGAGTTGGGGAGTTCGTATCCGTCAGCCAATACCACTACCCAGGAGCCCTCCTTGACCTTTCGGGAATCACCAAATTTGGTGGGAAACAAATCCCTGGTTTCGATCTTTATAACCGCCAAATTGGTCTCGTAATCGGTGCCGATCAGTCTGCCGCGATGATCTCTCCCTTGGTGGTCTCGGACCCGGTAGATTCTATTGGAGCGAACAAGAGTGGCGGCAGTAATTACATAGCCATCGCGGGTGTAGAGAATGCCGGTTGCAACCGCGGCATGTATTGAGGTCAGACTACTCTGCTGATGGTAGGACTCCACCGTGACCAGCGAGGGCCTAACCTCTCGGACTATCCTGGCAGTCTCAGAGTTCAGCGAATCCAAAAGATTCTGTGAAGCCGCGGCGGATGAGCCTATATCGGAGAAACTCAGCACCAACAGCCCCAGAATTGCCCAGCAGATCTTCGAAGCTCTGTTCATGTCGGTCTCATTTGCCACTTGACCAATTCAAAAAGGGTAGTCGGAACTCAAATCTCACGTGCTCAGGTCCCAACCTACCCTGCATAAGCCAGCCCTCAATTCGGCATTAGAATACTACATCTGTTGACTGCATCCCTGCAGAGGCGACCGGCGTGAGGAGATATGACTGCTCGGCATAGGAGTTTCCTGCCTCGATATCGACCACTGGCAGAACATATCTTCGGTAGATTTTCGCTTCTCTTCTGAATATCTCAGGGTTGAAAGTCCCAAAGTCATCCGCATTGTCAGATTCGAAGAGTCGCCACGAGCTGTCATTGCCTTCGGATACCTGATAAGTGAAGGTCCGACCATCCAGCTCGAGTTCGTCATAGAGGGTGGGGGTTTGATTCGGTGCCTGCGCAAGGGAATGGGACTCCCCCTTTTTCAGATGAGGGAAGGTGAGAAAAACCACGAAAGCCACTGCCATTCCGGCTAAGACGAGAGCATAAGTTGGCCACCTTTTGCTATCGGAGTACTCGTAGCCTTCGTGACCGGATAGTGTCAGTGAGGTCACCTTCTCAAGCAGGCGCTGATTGAAATTAGAGGAGGGCTTTTGGACCTCGAGATACCCGGCGGCTTTGACGATCTCCGAGAACTCCCGCCACTTCTGCATACACTCCGGACACTCCCGCAAGTGTCGTTCTAACTGGCGGGCTTTCTCCCCGGAAAGAAGCTTGTCATGATATGCCGATAGATTCCGGTAAACCTTTCGACAGTTCATAGATGCTCTCCTTCAAGGGTTCCAACCTCTGCCTCATCAAAAGCCGGGCCCGGTTGATGCGAGACTTCACCGTCCCCACCGGCACCGAGAGGATCTGGGCAATCTCCTCGTAAGGGAGTCGATTGATATCCCTCAGGATGAAAGCCTCTCTGTATTCCGGAGGCAGGGTCTCGATCGCCTTCTCGATGAAGGGCATGAAACTCTCCTGGTGGTTTTTGGGGTCGGGTAACTCTAACTCCCCTTCATTTCTGGAGGTCCCCAGGCGCACCATCTTCCAGCGCTTTCTGCGGCGATACTCGCTTCGGGCCAGATTCAGGGCAATGGTATATATCCAGGTGGAGAAGCAGAACCTTTGGTCAAACCTGTTTCTCTCTCGATAAGCCCGCAGGAAGGTCTCCTGGAGAATGTCCTCGGCCTCCTCCCTTTCCGGCAGAACCCGATATATGAAGTTGTACAGTCTCACCTTGTAGCGCTCCGCCAGCTCGTTGAAGGCTCCTAAGTTCCCTTCCCGGACGTAGCTCATCAGCTCGCGGTCGCTGACCTGTGACAGACCTACGGTTTTCTTGTCCTTCGTTCCCATATTTCACTCCATTCTACATGAAATATAACGAAAAGTTCCTTGATAAGGAATCTTTTTTTGAATCGGTTAGTGCTCGCAGCCAATTAACCTATACGGTCTTCGACCCTTCTGGTTTCACATTCAAATATTGAACATTTCTGAGCAGTGGTTAAGGACACACACCAGAAGCCGACAAACAGAAAAAAGGGGGCCTGTAGTTCATACCGGTTTTACTGAAATATGTTGTCTCAAAATCCAAAGGAAAAGACTTTCAGGGGGCTCCGGCTGATAGTCGTTGTCGGTTTCGCCTCTATTGGGCTTCTGATCTCCCTAGATGAGATATTGGATCTCGCCCACTTCGTTTTCGGGGCTCCGGCTACTTCCGTTAACTGGGCAGAAACTGGTATTGAGCTTGGACTCATCCTTCTGATCGGTTGGTTCTGCGTCCATCTGTTGAGTATGTCGGAATCGAGACGCAGACAGGTGGAAGGGGCTCTTGCCGCCGAAAGGGAGCGCCTTGACGTCACCCTGCGCAGCATCGGGGATGGCGTGATTGCGACTGATGTGGAGGGCCGTATCACCGTGATGAACCAGACCGCTGAGAGCCTCACCGGCTGGACACAAGGGGAAGCGTTAGGAAAACCCTTGTCCGAGGTCTTTCACATCATTAATGAGAAGACCCGCAAGCGCTGCGACAATCCAGTGGAGAAAGTGTTTGAAAGTGGCGGGATCGTCGGGCTTGCTAACGATGCCGTCCTTGTGTCCAGAGATGGCACCGAGAGAATCATTGCCGATAGCGGGGCTCCTATTAGGGATGAAAAGGGCAATGTCATCGGAGTGATTCTGGTCTTTCGAGATATGACCGAACGGGTGCAGGCACAGAAGGTCCTGCAGAAAGCCCACCAGGAACTCGCAGCTCGGGTTCAGGAACTGGCACGTGCCAACGAAGAGATGCAGTCCTTCATTTACTCCATCTCCCACGACCTGCGTATGCCGTTAGTGGCGGTGCAAGGTTTCACCAACCTTTTGAAAGAGGAGTACGGAGATGATTTGAAGGGTGAGGCGGAGCACTATCTCTCTGCTATTGTGCAATCTACTGGGAAGATGTCGGATCTGATTGAGGACCTCCTGCAGCTCTCTCGAGTCGGGCGAATGGATACTGAGCCGGAAGAGGTCGCGCTCGAAAGCTTAGTTGAGGCCATCACCACTGAATTGAAAGTGGAAACCCCGAAGCGGAAGCTAAATTTCAGAATAAAGGAACCTCTCCCTGAGACATACTGCAACCGCAAGAGACTCTATCAGGTATTCTCGAATCTCTTAGGCAACGCCGTCAAGTTCACGCGCAATATGCCCGAAGCTAAAATCGAGGTAGGGGTCAAGAAGAAGGGAGACAAAAAGGAATTCTACGTTCAAGACAACGGTCCCGGAATCGACCCCCAGTATCACGAAGAGGTCTTCAAGGCGTTCAGGCGACTCCATGGAAGTGGATATGAGGGCTCCGGGATGGGTTTGACCTTTGCCAAAAAGATCGTCGAGTCCTGGGGAGGAAACTTACGGCTCGAGTCCAAACCCGGAAAGGGAGCGACTTTCTATTTCACCGTTCCTGAAGCTCAAAAATCAAGCAGGGCTAAGTCGGAGAGAGTGAGTTCCGATAGTAGTGGCGTGACCGATCAGGTCCACAAGCCAAAGGAGAAGACATGATTCCGACCCAGACTATCCACATCCTTCTGGTTGACGATGATCCTAATCACCGTTTCTTGATCCGTAAGCTTCTGTCAAAAAACAGCGTCAGAACTAAAGTGACCGAACTCGAGGATGGCCAACAGGCCCTCGATTACGTGTATCGACGTGGGATATACTCTGACCGAGGGAAATTCCCGGATCCGGATTTCATATTACTGGACATTAAGATGCCCGGGATTGACGGGCTGAAGGTGCTGAAGGTCATAAAGCACGATGAGCAAACCCAGCAGGTCCCGGTGGTTATGCTGACCACCTCCACTCTGGAAGAAGAGATAATTCAAAGCTATAAGGATGGGGCCAACGCCTTCGTCACGAAACCCACCAGCTACGATGACTTCGGCAAGACCATAACCGCGCTGGGGAAGTTCTGGGTGTCTGTGGCAGAGTACCCTCCGAAAACCTCCAGCAAAAAGGCCCGAGAAAAAACAACCTCAGCCCTCTAAGTATAGTCTTATCTCAGAACCGGTAAGCGGCAGAGAGAAAGAATCTGTCAGCCTTGTACTCCTCGCAGGTCGAGATCTGTGGATCTCTCACCTCCCACAATCCCCGAACGTAGGCGAAATCCAGGGTGACCAGCCGGTCGATGAGAAAGCCTGCGCCAGCGGTGATGAAGTGACGCTCCCGTTCAACATTGGCGGTCCTGAAGGGAATGGGGTCGTAATAGTACCCACCTCGCAACCTTCCCGAGATCTTCGGCAGGAAGAGTTCAGCTCCAAGATGATAACGGAGAACATCAGTGTAGTTCTCGCTGAGGGCTCTATTCTCTTCCTCCAGCCCCAGGGGGCTTTTGTACTCCATCTGAGCCCAGTCGGTGAAGTTCACATCGCAAGCCAAAAGGAGATGATCGATGTTCAGAGCCAAACCCACTCCCAGCGAGTAGGGAAGCGAGAGCTTGTATTCATAGAAGCCGGGCTCCGTCACACTCGCGTAGCTGTACTGCGGCGAATAGGTGATGTACTCCTCGGTGACTCTCCAATCCTGTCTCATGGTATAAGTGGTGGGAAAATCGACGGTGGCGCCAAGGGTCAAGTATTTGTTGGGTCGTATCAGAGCACCCAATTTCACTCCCACTCCGGAATAGTCGTCATCGCTGGCGCTGGTGAAGAGGTAACGACCTGATTGTGTCAAATCTGTGTAGCTGGAATCGAACTCGAAATTGTAAAGGTCCCTTCCGGAATAGTAGCTCAGCGCCAAACCACAGGAGATCGCGGGGGAGAGGTCAACGGCGCCAGCAACAGTCCACTGATAGATTCCGCCGGACTCGGTCTCCACTCCGCTGAAATCACCACCCGGGAAGTGATCGGAGTATTGAAACACCTTATCGAAGTTCTTCACTCGGTTGACCCCGAAGCCGAAAACTAAAGAGCCACGATAAGTCGGCACGGGAACAGTCAGGTTGACTCCTGAAAACCTGGTGTTGGAAGCTGAGCGCAACCCCGAGCTGTTTTTGAAGATGGTTTCGTTGGTCATCCTCTGGTGGGAAAGGGAGGTCGAAAGCTCCATTCTTCTCACTCTCACCAAAGCCGCGGGATTATAGATCAAGGCAGTTCCATCATCGCAGGCCGCGATCTGCGCTCCCCCCATCGCCATCGCCCTTGCGCCCACCCCAAAGAAGTTCCCAGCGACGACCTCATTGATATAAACTTCTTCTTGAGCTAATGCATTGTTACTTATGAAAAGCCAACTACTTAGGAGCAGAATGTATTTGATTGCTTGATTCTTGTTTTTCATTAACCATCACCCTTTCCGGTTCGCGAAAGTGGAACTTGAAAGCTCACTTTCACCTTCTCCTGGTCGGCTTTTTAACCGCCTTCTCCTTCGATTCCTCCCTTTGCTCTTCCTTCAGCTTCTCTTTTGGCTCAGACTTACTGCGCCGCTCGAAATCTTCCTCGTAGCCCTGCGGCGGGAATTCTCTTCTCCGACCGAACTTATCCCAGGTTCTGTGGTCACCATTCTCCCCCTCATGGTACCACCAATAAGGTTCATACCACCAGGGCCAATCGTAAAAGTAGCCCCAGCGATCATAACCCCAGTAACAATCGGTATAGAAACCCCAATAATACTCTGGCGAGGGATAATAGCCTCCACGGAAGCCTTCATCCGGCCGTCCTTCAGTTTTCAGGAGGGGATGTTTTATCACAGTATAGCATCCTGAAAGGGAAAGACACAGGAATATGCTCAAAATACAAACTATGCCCTTTTTCATATTTCCTCCACCTGTCTGCCTCACAAATACTGGAGGACTAAGAGTCTCACCTCTCTATCAGGAGCGGTGGCTGCCTTCTTATTCACAAGCAGATCTCTGACGTCGAGCTCCACCGAAATTGTCGGAATGATCACCCACTCGAAACCTATATTGAGATAACCGTGTCCCGAGCCGTAGGGGTACCCGTCAGGGTGGTCGTTGTCGTTCATGGCCAGGTCGTATTCGCCTAAGAGGGCGAAACGGTCCAGGATATTGGCGTCAAAGCCGAGAAATACGGTGGGATCGTCGTCCTGGTGTTTCCCCTCTGGAGTGTAGTTCACCCCTAGATGCCAGGTGGTGAGTTTCCCTGAGAAGAGAAAGCTTTTGGAGAAAACCGCGTAGAACCCCTTTGCCTTCTGGGAATAGCGGTCCCACTCATCGTCCCAGGCACCGAAGCCCTGGGAGTCGTAACCGATCGCCAAGCCGGGCCAGCTCAACCCCTCCGACAGAAGCCGTAATTTAACCGAAACCTCCACGCGCGGGTTTCCTTGAGCTTTGGTTTCTCCCAAGATCTTCTCGGCACCATACGAGAGGCCCATCATGAACTGGTCTAATAGCCCGATGTGGACCGCACCCTGCACCCCGCCTCTGGGGAAAGTGTGTATGTCGAAGTCGAACGAAGCCCGGGGAAGGGTGAAGGCGGTGGGGCAACCTACCAGGGAGCGCCGTTCTGCCCTCTCCGAGACCAAATCCTGACCGAAGCTTGAAAAAGATGTCAGCAAAACGCAACCCATGATCAGACCGACAATTCTTCCTGTTCTTTTCATCATTGCCTCCGGGAATTGGGGTGTTAGATTTTTTTTGAATTTAACAGTGCCGAATTGGAGAGTCAACAGCAAATCCCTTTCAACTCATCGCCGATTCCCGAAGACTGATCTTCGTGTTATTCAGAGTGCAAGTCATGTGCCAAAAAATGAACATATCCTATTAGTTGTAATCAATTGAAGAACAGCAGGATACCTGCAGGTGCTCATTCGGCGCAATTCTGTCGAGGCATAAAACTTGTGCAATAGAGAGCTTATGCACAAATCTGTTTCCTACCAATATTAAGGAACCAAAATACAAGGAATTGTCTTTTTTGCCCCGCAGGGGGGATATGTGGAGGTATCAAATATCTGTTCTCCAGCAAGCCACCGGCGGGAAGAGATTCCTAACGCCGCAACCGTCAACCATAAAACAGAGGGGAAACCGTAGGGGGCGGAATTCATCCGCCCGAAATGAGGTCGGGGAAATAGTTAATGGTGAATGGTTAATAGTCCCCCCTAATCCCGGTTCCCGGTCTCCGGTCTCCGGTTTCCTATTCCCTATCTACTATCTACTATTTCCTAAAGGTTGAATGTAAAAATAGAAATGAGCAGTTGATCTTAGCTGCTTCCCCAATAATTGTAGGACACTATCTCATCCGGTCTCTTTCGTGATTTCGGTGGCGGGTTCTCCTCGAAGTAACCGAGGGTCAGAAGCTGGACAACCCTGACAGCGTCCGGGATTTTCAGAATCTCTTTGACCTCTCTCTCCTCGAAGTGCCCAATCCAGCAGCAACCCAAACCCAGCTCCGTGGCCCGCAGGTTTATAAAAGACAAGGCGATGGCGACGTCGATGCTGTAGGAGGGCTGCCCGCATTTCATTACGTGGCTACTATCGAGGGCACAGGCGGCGATCACCACCGGCGCCTGGGCGACAAATTTCTGATCCCCGGCAGCTTCAGTAAGTTTCTCCCGAAGCTCTTTATCCCTCACGATGACGAAGTGCCACTCCTGCCTGTTCGCGGCCGAGGGAGCCAGTCTCCCAGCTTCCAAGACCCTTTCGATCTTCTCCTCTTCGACCGGTTTATCCAAGTAATTTCTTATGCTGCGCCGATAGGCAATCGCTTCGTAAACCTCCATGGCCACCTCAGTTTGTCTTGGTCGTTATGAATTCAAGAGTCATTATCTGTCTTCAGAGAGTTCCTTGCTGGCCTTCTCCAATATTTCTTTTTCTTCTTCGGTCAGATTCTCATATCCGACCTGATTTATCTTATCCAGGATGGCATCCACCTTGTCCATGAGCTCCCGATCCTGCTCTCTTTTCTTGACGATCTTGTCCAACTTTTTCCGGTAGCGAACGTCCTTCACCCTGCCGAAAAACGAGGGCCGGCGCCAATCGCTTTTCAGGTAGAGGAAACCGACCGCCATGCCTCCCAGATGGGCGAAATGAGCTACACCACCCTGGGATTGACCCAAGGAGGCGAAAAACTCTATCGCCGCGAAAATTATGACCAGATACTTCGCCTTGATCGGGAAGAGGAAATAGATGTAGACCAGCCGATTCGGGAACAGCATCGCGAAAGCAACCAGGATTCCATATACGGCTCCAGAGGCTCCAATCACCGGAATGGGGGAGTTTATCGCCAAGACGAAATTAAAGGCGCCCGCCCCCAAACCACATATGATATAATACTTGAGAAACGCGCGGCTTCCCCACGCTCTCTCTATGTCCGAACCGAACATCCACAGGACGAACATATTGAAGAGCAGATGAAAGAAACCCCCATGCAAAAACATGTAAGTGAAGAACTGCCACACCATAAACTGACTGGTTATCAGACGCGGCACCAGCCCGAAGTAGTAAATCATTGACCCCCCGATCACAAGCTCCAAGAGGAAAACCACTCCGTTGGCAATAAGGAGGTACTTAACCGTCTGTGGCAAGCCGCCCCCGGGGCCGAAGGAAAAAGAGCTGCGGCGGTAATAACTCATGGCTTGGCTTTTTACCTATGTCGAGCCTAAGTCTGGTTGCCTTTAGAGAGCGGAGTCTGTTTTTGCGACTTTGGCTACCTGCTCTTCCAACTTACGGATTTTCTTCACCATATCCGGGAGTCTGCTTACGGCCGCCACGATGCGTCGCTCTTTTCGGATTTCCCTGGCGGGACTACCCAAGACCGTGATTCCTTCGGGAAGAGATTTGTGGATACCGGCCTGGGCCGCAATGGTGACGTTATCACCGATCTCTAAATGCCCGGCAATTCCCACCTGACCTGCCAGAGTACAACCCTTCCCAATCTTGACGCTCCCGGAGATGCCAACCTGGGCGGCAATTACAGTATTCTCACCGATTATGACATTATGCCCCACCTGTACCAGGTTGTCGATCTTCGTCCCCCGACCGATGACGGTCGAGCCCATGGTGGCTCTGTCGATGGTAACGTTGGCGCCGATTTCCACCTCGTCCTCAATGACGACATTACCTGCCTGGGGGATTTTCTTATACACCCCCTCCTCTCTCGCAAATCCAAAGCCGTCTGAGCCGATGACGACTCCACTGTGAATCACTACGTTGTTCCCTATCTGACATCCTTGCAGGATAGTCACTCTCGGGTGGAGCAGACAATTCTTTCCGATCCGAGATTCTTTGCCCAAGAAACATCCCGGTCGGATGACGCTGCGGCTGCCGATTCTGACCCCCTCTTCAACCACCACATACTCCCCTATGAAAATGTCCTCCGCCAAGTGGGCTCCAGAGGAGATGACCGCAGTGGAGCTGACTTCTCCGAGCTTGTGCTTCTCGGGAGGGTTGAAAACCTCCATCACCTTCAGGAAACTCATGTAGGGGTCTCTGACTCTTATGGCCGGAACCGGTGAATCCTTTACCTCCTCGGAGACTATAACCGCGGAGGCTTTGGTCTCTTTCAGAAATGGGAGATACTTGCGATTGGCGACGAACGTTATGTCCCCGGTCGCTGCCTCTTTGACTCCTTTGATCCCGGTTATGATAACGGAGCCGTTTCCGCTGAGACTTCCTCCCAAGAATTCACTGATCTCATTCAGGCTTTTCTCCATCGTCACTCCTGCTTCTTGGTCTCTTCGATGACCCGCTCAGTCAAATCCAGGCTCCTCTTGGCGTAGGCGATGGAGGTGGTGCTGGCGTCCAGAACCATGGCATAGTTCTCTTCGATGGCGATCTTCTCGATGACGGCAATGACTCTGTCCCTGATGGGCTTGATTAACTCTGCATTACGCCTTTCCGCCTTCCCCCCGGGTCCGAAGGTGCCTTCGACATACTGCTGGTAGGCATCCCGCTTGGCCTGTAGGGCTCTCTCCTTCTCCTCCCTTTTCTCCTTGCTCAGCATGAGGCTCTGCGACTTCAAATCCTGCTCCAATTGTTCGATTTCAGTCTGCATCTCCTCTGCCTGTTTGTTCCAGGCGGCTACGTCCTTGTCGAACTTGGCCTGAGCGTCCGCGAAATCCTTGGATTCCGCAAAAATCCTCTGGGAATCGACGTAGCCGATTTTTCCCTCCTGAGCCGAGGCCACACTCAGCGGTAAACAAAGCAAAACCACAAGCCGAACCAATCCCAAAGAAGAGATTCTTCTCGTCATCTCAATTGACTCCTTTTTTGACTACCTCGAACTACCTTTCTCTATACAGAGCGTATCAATATCCCGGTCCAATCTGGAAGTGTGGCATCCAGCTCCCCTTGTCCGGCCCGTCAAGGGGATAGGCGAAATCGAACCCGATAATCCCAACCATGGGGGCAACAACTCTGAAGCCCAATCCAAAGGAGCGGTAGAGATTACTGGTGGGTTTCAACTCGCTGATATGGTTGTAAGCATTGCCGGCGTCAACAAAGGCGATCAGGTAAAACTGTTGAGCGGACAGAGGGATTTGGTATTCCAAGTTGTAGACGATCAAGGTTCTCCCTCCCAGAATCCTCCCGTAGGCGTCTCGGGGGCCGACTCGACTGTCGTCATAGCCTCTGATGACGCCATCTGGGTCTGTGCCTCCGGGGGTGAAGCGCTCGCTGAAGGGAATCTCACTGCCGCCGTCGTAGTTGGCGACGATCCCCAACTTCCCCTTCAACACCAAAGCCCAATCCATCACGGTGCGGAAATACCAGCTGGAGGAGATAATCTCCTTGTGATAATCCCAACTTCCGCCCAACGGACCCCCGCCAAGTTCGGTGGAGAAGGAGTTGACCGAACCGCTGGTGGCGAATTGCAGCAGATCTCTGCTGTCACGGACCAGCGTGGTGGTCATCGCCGAGGTCTGGTAGTGGTCGTGTTCCTGAAGATAACTGTAAGTCTCGCTGATGTCGGTATATTTTATGTCCTCGAAGCGATAGCGCCAATACAGACGAAAATAGTTGTCGGGCCAGCGCAGCCGACGTCCCAGGCGCAGGCCAAAACCCTTGCGCCTTTCATCGTAGTAGCCATAGAAGCTCCGGATAACAGAGTAGACGTCAATCCCCACGGAGGTGGGGGTGTCTAAAAACCAGGGCTCGGTAAAGGAGAAATCGATGGAGTTGCGGTATTTCCCGAATTCCCAGCTTACGGAGACAAATTGACCGTTGCCAAGGAAATTGGGGATCCCCAAACCCAGGGTACCCACCACCTTATCCCTCTGGGAGTAACCGGCGCCGACGGAGGCCTGTCCCGTCGGTTTCTCCTCCACGTTCAATATCAGGTTTATATCGCCACTCTCTAAAACCTCCCAGTCCGGGGTCACGTTGGAAAAGTAGTTGAGTATCATGACATCGCGAAGAGAACGTCCCAGAACCGACCTCTTGAACACCTGCTTGGGCTTAATCGAGAGTTCCCGCCGGATCACCTTCTCCTTGGTCTTGGTGTTGCCCTGAATCTTTATGAGGTTGACGTGAACCGGGCTTCCCTCCTCCAGGCGATAGTTCACATCTAACTCCAAGCCCCTCTCTTTGGCTTCATCATTGAGCTTAAGATACCAGTATCCTTCATCCTGATAGGAGGTGGCGATATTCTCCAGGGTTTTGTCATATTTCTCCTGGTTGTAGAAATCTCCCTCGCTGAATGCCACCAGCTTCAAAAGCCTCTCTGTTGGGAAAACCTCATTCCCGGAGAAGCTCACCTTGCCGAAGCGACAGCGATTCCCCTCCGAGACTTCGATCTGGATATACATATGTTTGCGGGACTCATCGTACCAGATGGAATCGGAGAGGATGGTGAAGTTGATGAACCCCTTCTTGCGATAGTATGCATAGAGTTTGTCCTTATCCTCTTCGTATTTCTCCTTATTGAACTCACCACCTCTCCAGAAGCTGTCCTTTTTGTTCGACATTTTGGAGCGCAGGCGCTTGTCGGTGAAGGCGTGGTTGCCGACGAAGTTGATCCTTTTGATCTTTACCTTGCTCCCTTCCTTTATTCTGAATTTCAGAACCACCTCCCCGGGTTTTTCTCTGGACTCATACATCTCCGATTCTACCTGGGCCAAGCGATAACCCTTCTCCTCGTATAGTTTCTTTATACTGTTGATGTTATTCCTGACCTCGTAAGGGCTGACCAGCTTCCCAGTGGTGATGTCCAAAACCTCCTCGATATCCTTCTCTTTGATCTTCTTTTCTCCATCGATTCTGATCTCCGCCACCCTCGGGTATTCTTCCACCCTGATAATAAGATTAACCCCCTCCGAAGTTGGGTCGGCAAGCACCTGCACATCGGAGAAAAGCCCCAGGCCGTATATATGCTTGATGGCATCCTGGACTGCCCCGGCGTTTAGCTCCTCTCCCGCCTCCAGACCGCAGACACTGAGGATCAAAGCCGCGGAGGTGGTGAGGTTCCCTTCCACCTCTATGGACAGGATCTCCAGATTCTGCTCTTGCCCGAAACTGGGCCTGAGAAGCCAAAGGCTCACAACTAAGAGAATAATGGATGAGAATCTGGTCGGAGAGGAGAGCATACGACTGCGACGGCGCTCACTTAACCTTGATGGAGCTCACTTTGATTTCAGTGTAAGGTTGACGGTGACCGATTTTACGGCGATATTTGACCCTGCGTTTGAACTTGAAAACCGTCACTTTATTCTCTTTACCGGAGCCGACAACCTCTGCCTCGACGCTGACCCCCTCAAGATAAGGATGTCCGATTTTGACCTCTTGACCGTCGGCCACCAACAGAACCTTATCGAGGGAAATCCTCTGATTTATCTCCGTCTCTATCTTGGGAATTCTGAGAATCTCCCCCTCAGAGACCTTTATCTGCGTCCCACCAGTCTCCACAATGGCATACATTTTATTTCTATACCTCCAGTTCGGTATTGTTCCCTGCCCGCCGGGCGGGCGGTCTCAGGTAAAAACCCTGACAGGAATTCAACTGCGAAATATATCCAAAATGCGATTGAAGTCAAGATAATTGAAGCGACGACCGCATCTGTCCTTCAGCCAACGGCGGTGCTATTGAATCCTCAGGATGCTGGGATACTTGAAGGACTATGGGAATAACAGTGCTGCCTGAGCATTCCAGGCGCACTGCGCCATCAAGAAGCGTCTATTGTAGATATTCCAGAGAGGAATTGTTCGAGGCCTCCGAGGGCTTTTTCAGCGACCGTAAACGAATCTCAGATGGCGCCAGTTTGCAGGCTTCAACGTTGACTTAAGCCGACGATAAGTTATATTGAGCGTTACTGTTTCCGAGGAGTAAAGAGATGCCAAAATTTGACCCCAAGATTTTTAAGGCTTATGACGTTCGAGGAATCGTCCCCGAGGAGCTGAACTCTGAAATCGCCCATCACCTGGGAAGAGCCCTGGTCAGTTATTTGAGACCCAAGAAAGTAGCGGTTGGACGGGATATGCGTCTCTCTTCTCGGGAGCTGTTCAAATCCCTGTGTGAAGGTATCACCTCGCAGGGCGCAGAGGTCGTCGACTTAGGTTTGACGTCAACTGATGGACTTTACTTCGCCGTCGGCAAGTTCGGTTATGAGGCCGGAGTGATGGTTACCGCCTCCCACAACCCTCAGGAATATAACGGTTTTAAAATCTGCAGGGCCGAGGCCGTTCCCCTATCTGGTCAAAAGGGATTGGAGCAGATAAAGGGGTTAATGATTTCAGAGAGCTATCCTGAGGTTGGGTCCAAAGGTAGGATTTCCCCGAACGATATTGCGGCAGCATACACTGAGCACGTCCTGTCTTTCATCGATAAGGACAAAATCAAGCCGTTCAAGATCGTTATCGATGCCGGCAACGGAATGGCGGGAAAAATCGTTCCCCAGGTCTTCTCCCACCTTCCCTGTGAGGTTGTCCCGATGTATTTTGAACTCGATGGGCGCTTTCCCAACCACCTCGCAAGCCCCATCGAACCAGAGAACACAAAAGATCTTAGAAAGAAGGTTGTTGCTGAAAAAGCCGACTTCGGAGCCGCCTTCGATGGAGATGCCGACCGGATGTTTCTTGTCGACGAGAAGGGAAAGACCTTAGGAGGAGATATGGTGACCGCTCTGGTCGCCAAGAATCTCTTAGAAAAACATCCCGGAGCAAAAGTCCTGTACAATTTGATATGTTCTAAAACTGTTCCTGAAACCGTCACGGCCAGTGGAGGTAAAGCGATCAGAACCAGGGTGGGGCATGCCCTGATAAAGCCGCTGATGAAAAAACACAACGGCATCTTCGGGGGGGAGCACTCCGGTCATTTCTATTTCCGCGACAACTGGTATGCTGACAGCGGACTCATCGCCCTGCTGGTTTGTGTTGAGCTCCTGTCCACCGAAAACAGACCGCTCTCGAAGTTAGTGGCCACCATCGACCACTATTATCGCTCCGGTGAAATCAACAGCTACGTTGAGGACATCCCGGCCAAGCTGCGGAAATTAGAAGAGATTTTCTCTCTCGGGGGCGAAGTTGACCATCTCGACGGGTTGACCATCGATTACGGTGATTGGTGGTTTAATATACGTGGCTCCAACACTGAACCGCTGATACGTTTGAACGTCGAAGCCGAGGACCCGGACGTTCTGGAGGAAAAAAAGGAGAAACTACTAACCGTTATTAGAGGTTGACATCGCAGTGATTGCTTAGTGGTTAGTGGTGAGTAGTGAGTCGTTAGTGCTGTGCATTGAGTAGTAGATGGCGAATGGTGAATCACCAAATCCTGTTACCTTTTCTGATCATGTATCTCGTTCCTTCAATCCCAGTGGCGGAGGCCACTGCGCTACCCTGGTATTCGTTCGCAGTTCACAGTCCATAGCCCACAGTTGGTGATCAACAGACAATCGCCTACCCCCTGTCTCCTATTCCCTATCTCCTATTCCCTATCTCCTGTTCCCTGTTCCCTGTTTGCTGCTTGCTTTTTTTTCGTGTCCCTGAGGACTTTCAGCATCTGGTCGTGGATTTTGCCGTTGGAGGCCAAGACCTCCCCGGTGAAGAGGTCGACCCTCCTCCCTTTGAAATTCGTCACCCTGCCTCCAGCTTCCTCAACCAGTAAGCAGCCGGCGGCAATGTCCCAGGCGCCCAGTTTGAACTCCCAGAAACCGTCAAACCTCCCGCAGGCGGTGTATGCCAGATCTAGGGCGGCGGATCCAGCCCTACGGACCGCTTGAGCCTTCATGACGAAGCTGCAAAAATAGTCGAGGTTATCGTCCTCGCTCTCCCTGAGATCGTAAGGGAAGCCGGTTGCAAGAAGGCTGTCGTTGAGATCTTCAGTCCCGCTTATCTGAACTCTCCGTCGGTGCAGGAAGGCGCCGGCACCTCTCTCCGCATAAAACATCTCGCCCAGCATGGGATTATAAGTCAGGCCCATTATGACCTCCTCCTTTTTCAGCAGCGAAATCGTAACACAGAAAATCGGGAAGCCGTGGGCGTAGTTGGTGGTTCCGTCTAGGGGGTCGATGGTCCAGAGGTAATCTGAGGAGGTTTTTTCCCGAACCTCCTCCTCTGCAAAGAAGGAATGATTCGGGAAATGCGATCTTAGAATTCTGTGAATTAACCTTTCTGATTTGCGGTCGATGTCGGTGACCAAATTCACCACACCCTTGTGGTCGACCCTTTTGACCTTGTGGAGATTCCTCACCAAGAGCTCTCCGGCTTTGAGAGCGGCCTCCGTGGCCACTTTTCTGTACTGTCTCATCATGACATTTCTTTGAGGCTGGAGAATCGAGCTATCTTACCTTTGACTCCTGTTCCCTAACCTCCACTTCCTGATCTTTGTACTGAAGCTGATACAGGCGATAATAGATGCCCCTCTTTCTCAGAAGCTCCCCGTGAGTTCCCTCCTCCCGGACCTTCCCCTTGTGGATCACAATGATCTTGTCACAATCTTGAATCGTCGAGAGACGATGTGCGATGATGAGGGAGGTGCGTCCCCGTATGAGCTTCCCCACGGCCTCCCGAATCAGAAGCTCGGTCTCAGTGTCGACCGAAGAGGTGGCCTCGTCCAAGATTAGTATCCTGGGGTCGAACACCAGAGCGCGGGCGAAGGCCAGAAGTTGCTTCTGGCCCCCTGAGAGGTTAGAGCCCCGCTCCCCCACGGGCTCTCCGTATCCCTCCCGGAAGGAGGAAATGAATTGATCGGCGTTCACATATTCTGAAACCTCTTTCACCTTATCGAAGGAGATCTCTTCATTCCCCAGGCGGATGTTGGCGAGTATGTCCCCGGAAAACAGAAAAACATCTTGCAGAACCAAAGCCATCTGCTTGCGGAGTTCCTGGGGATCTATCCGCCTCAGGTCTTTGCCGTCGATTAAGATTTCGCCCTTCTGGTATTCGTAGAATCGACAGAGCAAACTTATGATGGAACTCTTTCCGGCGCCGGTTGCACCCACGAAGGCCACTCTCTTCCCTGGCTGGATCTTGAAACTCACCCCCTCCAGAACCGGTTCCCCTTGGTTGTACGCAAAGTGAACCTCCCGGAACTCTATCTCACCCCTCAAAGTCTCAAGCTTGACGCTCCTCTCAGGAGGAACTATAGAGGGCTTGGTATCCAGAAGCCCAAATATTCTTTCCGAAGAGGCCATCGCGGATTGAAGAATATTATATTTTTCGGACAGATCCCGGATGGGATGATAGAACATCTCCGCATATTGAATGAACGCCACCAGAACACCGAAACTTATACTGCCCGCCAGCACCCCACCGCCGCCGTACCAGATAATCAAACCTAACGACACCGCCCCGATCACCTCCACGACCGGGAAGAAGATGGCATAGTAGAACACGGTCTTGAGGTAGGCTTGCCTCAGAGAGGAGTTGACATCATCGAAGTCGTTGAGGATCTTCCGCTCCTGGGCAAAAAGCTGAATCACCGCCATCCCGCTGATGTGCTCCTGCATGAAGGCATTGAGTCGAGCGGTCCGAGTTCTCACCAGTCGATAAACCCCTCGCACCTTCTTCCGAAATATAGCCGTTGCCAGAATCAAAAGTGGAAGGGTCACAAAGGTCACCAGGGCCAACCGGTAGTCGACCGCCAGCATCACCGCCACGATGCCAATCAGAATGAAGATGTCCCCGAAGATTGCAACCACCCCTTCGGTGAACATCTGATTCAAGACCTGGACATCGGAGGTCAAGCGGGTCATCAGACGACCGACGGGATTCTTGTCGAAGAAAGACAGCGACATTTTCTGAAGATGAGAAAAGAGCTGCATCCGAAGGTCGTACATCGCCTTCTGTCCCATAAGTTGCATGATGTAGGTCTGGATATACCTCACCGTGAACTGGAAAACCAAAACCGCCAGGTACAAGACTGCAATCTTGGCTAACCCGGAGAGATTCTTGAAAGCAATGTGCTTGTCGATGGCAACCTTGGTGAGATAAGGGCCAACCAACTGTAAACCAGCAACAACCAGGAGCAACGCCACCGAGATAACCACGGTCACCTGGTACGGTCTCAGATACCTCAAGAGCCGCCGCATCAGGCGATGGTCGTAAGCTTTGCCAAGTATCTCTTCTTCGTGGTAGCTCGAGGCTGTCATATCCTATCCAGAGCCTTCACACCGCGGCGCCAACTGTATCGCCACTTCTCATCACGAGATAATCTCCAACTCCTCCGCCAGGAGCTGTTTTTCGTGAATCCGGGAGTAAAGGCCTCTCAAACTGACCAGAGAATCGTGAGTGCCCTGCTCCACAATCTCTCCCCGTTCCAAGACGACAATGTGGTCGGCGCTTCTCACCGTGGAGATGCGATGAGAAATGACAATGACGGTTCTCCCCAAAAAGACATTCTTGAAGTTATTAAGAATCTCCTCCTCGGTGTATGTGTCCACGGAGGAAAAAGCATCGTCTAAGATCAAGATAGGAGGGTTGAGCATCAAAGCCCGGGCAATTGCGGTTCGCTGTTTCTGCCCCCCTGATAGGGTTATGCCCCTCTCGCCGAGAACGGTCTGGTAACCTTCGGGGAACTCCAGAATCTCTCTCTCGATGGCAGCACAACGGGCTTTCACTCCAATATCCTCCAGGTCGCTGGCGGTCTCGAGCCCGAAGGCGATATTGCTACGGACAGTGTCAGAGAATAGGAAAGTCTCCTGCGGAACAAAACCGACACTTCTTCGCAACGATTTCAGGGAAATGTCGTTAATGTCCACGCCATCGATGAACAGCTGCCCCTTTGTCACCGGATACGTTCTGGAAATCAAGTTGACCAGAGTGGTCTTGCCGGAACCGGTGGCACCGACTATCGCCACCGTCTGCCCGGCGTCTATCTTCAAGCTGATGTTTTTGAGAACCGTGGTTTCTGTTCCTGGATAGGAGAAGCTTAGATTCCTGAATTCGATCTCTCCGCGAATCTGAGGCAGTTGCGCTGGCGTCGGCGATTCTTCAACCAGTGGCTTTTTCTGGAGAATCTTAATGATTCGTCCCATGGAGGCCATCCCCCTTTGATAGAGTCCCATCACCCAACCTAAGGCGATCATGGGCCAGACCAGAAGGCCCAGATAAGCGGTGAAGGCAACGAACTCGCCTAAGGTCATGCTTCCGGCGATTACATATCTTCCCCCGACCAGAATGACTATCACCATCATCGCCCCCGCAAGCAGCGACAGCACCGGGAAGAGAGCACCCCAGATCCTGATCATATCCATGTTTTTCTTTATGTAGTCTTTGGTCAATCTGCGGAATGCTGTGCGCTCGTTTGCCTCCTGGACGTAAGCTTTGATTACCCGGATGCCGGAAAGGCTCTCTTGAGCTTTGGCGGAGATCTTGGAGTACTGCTCCTGAATCCTTTCGTATCGGGGATAGATCAGCTTCACGAACAAAAAGGTGACAAGCGAAAGCACCGGGAAGGGGATGAAAATGTAAAGGGTCAATCTCCAGTGCAGACTCAACATCAGAACTAAACCAATAACCACCGCAACGATGGTGTTGGTGAAATTCATTATCCCGGGACCTAGCATCATTCTCACCGACTCCACGTCGTTGGTGGCGCGAGCCATGATGTCTCCGGTCTGGCTTCTATCGTAATAGGCTCTGTCGAGCTTCTCCAGGTGAGCGAAGAAGTCCTGGCGAAGGTCGTATTCGACCTTTCGGGAGGCGACGATCATGGTCTGGCGCGTGGAGTAACGGAAAACGCCCTGGAAGATTGCTAATCCTACGATCAAACCTGCATATCCCAGAAGGTCAGTAGTGGAGGCACCTCCAGAGATGCTGTCGATTGCGTATTTCAGAACCCAGGGGGCGATCAGGGTGAAGATGTTGG
>Ga0209979_1001778_pt1 | contig 22364 bp, 17 predicted proteins | sample AnhtaG_FD_183114 | JGI IMG/M metagenome (GOLD analysis project Ga0209979, IMG submission 183114) | Deep subsurface microbial communities from Anholt, Denmark to uncover new lineages of life (NeLLi) - Anholt_01485 metaG (SPAdes) (version 2) | ecosystem: Environmental > Aquatic > Marine > Oceanic...
GCAGACTGCCTCCATTCCTTCGTGGACCTTGGCCCGATTGAGGCGGGCGGCTCACGAACTGTTCGGGGCAAGGTGTACTGGATGGCGGGAACGAAGGACGAGCTGCTCGAGCACTGGCGCGCAGACTTCCCCATCAATCAGGCCAAATAGCAGGTGCTGCGCGCGCGAGGGTTCGTCAGGAACGCAGACGTCAGGCAGATATTGGGCTGCGACCGGAGACAAGCGCTCAGGAAGCTCAAGGTGTGGGTGGATGAGGGGTGGCTGACCCAAGAGGGCACGAGGAAGGCCACAAAGTACCTTCCGGGGGCCCCACTTTTGCATCATTTCTGACTTGCCCTCACTTGGTTTTGACCACCCTCGATCGCCTGTCATAAAGTATGAGGCCGGGTCAAAAACACTGGCGGAGGGACTTCCCCATCAATCAGTCTCAGTAGGCGTGGACGAGCCGGTCGCTCCGACAGCCTGCATCAACCCCCGCATGTACCCGATGGCATGTGCCCGGGCCCGATGTCCCCGCGGAGTATCGCCCGCCATGCCCGGCACATGATCGGGCATCAAGGCGTACTTATAGCCGACCTCGTGGTACGTTCGCATGGCGTCGAGCATGTCCACATCGCCGTCGTCAACGAACACCTCGTCGAACCTTGGCACGGAGCCGCGGACGTTGCGGAAGTGTACGTGGTTGATCTTGTCCCGCTCGCCGAAGTGGCGGATCGTCTCGATTACATCCACGCCCATCTCGGTGATCGTCCCCTGGCAGAAGTTGAGGCCGTTGGCATCGCTGGGGATGGAGTCCACCAGCCGCGTGAGTCCCTCGACGGTCCCGAGGATCCTCGCCTCGCCGCGCAGCGTCGGTGGGGGGGGATCGTGCGGATGGCACGCCAGCCTCACGCCTGCCGCCTCGGCCGCTGGGATGACGCGCTCGAGGAAGTACAGCAGGCGATCCCACATCTCTTCCCCGCTGGCACCCTCGCCCGGCGGCGCCGTCGCGTCCTTAACTCGCTCGTAGTCGAACCGCTTCACCCGCGCGCCGCCTCTGCCCCAGGTGTTGCAGCCGGGCACGTGCCCCCAGACGTTCACGATGCTCCACGTGTATTCGACCACTGGCACGCTGGCCTCGCCGATCACCTGAATGCTCTCGCACACGTCCTCTATCTCCCGATCCCGCCCGGGGCGGCCGAGGCGGGCGTTCCAGTACTGCGTTCCTCGACCTTGCGGCAGCAGCACGACGGCGATGCTGATCCCGTAGGAGCCGAGCCAGTCCTGCAGCTCGCGGAGCTTCTGCTCCTGTAGGCGACCACGCTGCTCGGGTCCCATCAATGCTCCTGCGCCGATCTTGACGTGATCCACGCCCAACTGCTTCGCGAAGCGGAAGTCCTCGTCGGAGAACTCGGACAGCCCGAGGGCCAGTTTCACCTGCGATGCCTCCTGTCGGAGGAGTCTCAGCGGGCAGCACCAAAATCCCGGATTCCACGTATGAGCCCCGTGGGCCTCCTGGACGCCTGCTGTCGTGGGCGACGCGCACGGTGCTCATCGATGGGAACATACGCGGGCCTGGATGGATTCGTATGTACCGATTGCGTTGCGGACGAGCACTCGCTTGCCGGGGTCCCGGCAGGCAAGGGGGGTATCAGCCATGTCGAGACGGGCGGCAGTAGTGTGTCTGCTTGGACTGATCGTGGCGTGTGTCGCAGTGGGTGCGCCGGTCGCGCAGGCGCCCGAGCCGACCATTGAGGACCATCTGAGGGTGCTCGCCGCCGGGGCGAAGGCCCCCGGAGGGGCGGAGGGGCGCGAACTGGCGGTTCAGGCGCTGGCGGCGATGGGCGAGGACGTCGTAGTGCGACTCCTGGGGGCACTCAATAACGAGAATCCGCAGGTGCGCTCCGGCGTGGCGCAGGCCCTCGGGAGGATGCGTGCCGCCGCCGCCGTCGAGTCGCTGATTCAGTTGCTCGCCGACGCCGAGGCAAACGTGCGCGCCGCGGCCGCAGAGGGGCTCGGGGCCATCGGGGATGCGCGCGCGGTTCCGCCGCTGATCAAGATGCTCAACGGCGAGAACGAGATGGATCGTCGTGGTGCTGCAGTTGGGCTTGGCCGGATGCGGGCACGGGAGGCGGTGGCCGACCTCATCACGGCGCTCAGCGACACGAGCTGGGAGGTACGCTGGCGGGCTGCCATCGCGCTCGGACGTGCGGGGCAGAAGACGGCTACGGGCGCGCTCCAGAATGCTGTTACCGATGAAGACCCCGTCGTGGCCGCCGCCGCTGCGTGGGCACGGGCGCACCTCGCGGGCGCTCCCACCTTCGTTCCGCTGAGCAGAGCGCTGCAGCACGAGGAGGCGAGCGTCGTCTGGGCCACGGCATGGGCCCTCGGCGTCATCGCCTCGCCACAGGCGGTCGATGTGCTGGCAAGAGCTCTTACGGACGGGACCGACACGGCACGTCAGGCCGCCAAGCTCGTGCTCACCTGGATGGGGACGCCCGAGGCTCGCGCGGCTCTGAAGAAGGCGGCTGCTCTCGCGCCCGCGCCAGAGGAGTCTGCTGAGCCGCCGGCAGCGCCGGCCCCCGCAAGCCCTGCTGCTCCCTGAGCGGCAACGAAGAGACCGGCTGGTCGAAGCTCCCGTGGGCACGGCTGTCACTGTTCGCCCGAGCGTCGCCGTGTGCGCGACGCCGCGGACCGCTTCACTTCTCAGTGACCTCGATGACGGCGCCACCGAGAAGGCCGTAGGGATGGAAGTGGTACGTCGGCTCCCAGTTGCCGTCGTTCACGAACTCCCCGGGGCCCACCCACGGTATGTGCTCCTTCAGATGCAGCGGGCCGAAGGTGTTCCGCAGCGTTGAGACCACCTCGATCTCGATCTCGTTTGTGCCCGTCTTCAGGGCATCGGTGATCTCCACGTGCCACGGCTCGGACGCCAGGAAGCCGCACTCCACCCCGTTGACGCGCACGGCGAAGCATGAGCCGGACGGGTTGGTGAGCGCGAGCCGAGTCCTCATCCGGGCCCCTGCTGGGCGCGCGAAGCTCTGCCGATAGAGCATCCTCCCGGCGAAGAACGGGTAGCCCTGCTCGACCCAGTCCCCCGAGCGCAGGTGCTGGGGCTCCTCGATTAGCACGGCCTTCTCCGGCGTCACCATCTCCACGCCGAAGTCGCCGACGAGGTAGATCTCCTCCACCATGTCGAGGAAGTCGTAGGAGTCGTACGTGATCTCGATGACGTTCGTGCCGGCCTCGATGTGCTCGCCGATGGGTATCTTCCGGAAATGCACGTCCCACTGCCACTCGTCCGTGTCCATGCTGACCGGCTGCCCGTTTACCGAGAGGCTGTCGCCCATTCCGTCCTCGACCACGACGGCGATGTCGCGCCCGGCGCCGCCGATGCGCGACTCGAAGGCGAACCGCAGCTTCACCTGCTTGCCGCTGTCGGTCTGCGCGCCCGTGGCGAGGACCCGCCACGGCTGCAGGCCCACAAGGTCCTGGAAGCCGCACTGGCGGTGCAGGTCGCGGCGGATTCGGTACACGACGCGCTCCGTCGCGTCAATGCCCTCGGCCTCCACAGTCGCCATGTCGAGCGTCATGCTGTTAGGCCCGAGCCGCTCATGCTGCCACGTGTCCGGCAGCACCACGGCCTGGTCCCCCTCCTCCGGCCACTTGTGCTCGGGGAGGCCCGCCGCGTTGGCTCCCACCATCAGCAGGCACGATCCCACGGGCGGCAGGACGAGCTCGCAGACGGCTGAGTCGCCACTGCGCTCGGATGGCAGCACGCGCTGCTCGTCCAGAATGGCATCGTACACGACCACATCGCCGCTGCCTCGCAGCGTGGCTTTCGCGTGCACTGTGTCAGTGCGGCTGGTGTTGACCACGAAGTAGACGTCCTTGGCGTTGACGACTCGGTGGGTATATAGCAGCGTCGGCAGCTCACTGCCGGCGGAATCGGCCAGGCTGATATCGCGCTGATGGACGCCGGCGAGCGCGGCTTCCAGCTCTTCCTTGTCATTGCCAACGACGATGACGTTGTCGTGGGCCAGAAGCGCCTCGTACTCGTCGCTCGCCTCCGCGTCCACCAGGGTCGGCGTGGGTCTGACGAAGATGATATGGCCCACATCGGCGAAGCGTTTCAGCAGGGAGAGGGTGGCGCTGCGCCAGGTGATGCTGGGCGGCACGATGACGACACGGTATGGCATCGTCCTGACTCTGAGCGTATCGCCCTCGACCGCACCATGCCTCTCCATGATCTCCTCGTCGCCGAGGTCGAAGTCGCGATGCAGTTGCATGAGGCCCTGCAGGAGCTGCAGCAGGTCAGCGTCCAGTTGCTTCAGTGCCGCGTTATCGGGCGCCGGCAGGTCGGGCTGACCGTGGCCGGGAGCGAAGGCCACGTAAGCACTGCCGATGGGGTGAAGCAGCAGGATGTCCGCCACCGCCGCTCCCTGGCTGAGGGCGTAGCCGAGGCGGGAGAAGTAGTCATTGAGTCTGCCGTAGTAGGGCCAGTAGGCGTTTTGGTAGCTGATGGTGGGCGGATAGTCGCGTTTGCGCTCGCCGCGCATGGAGTACAGGAATAGATGCTGGCAGAAGAAGGTGACGCCCATGACCAGGTGATAGTCCCCGATCCACTTCTGGTCCTCGAAGGTGCACTGGTGGCCGGTGACGCCGAATAGCTCACTGAGCACCTGGGTGCGGCCAAACTGCCGTGCGCCTGAGCTCACTTGCTTGAGCGTCAGCTCGTGGTCGTGGCGCAGCCGCAGGAAGTCGATGCCGGGCATTTGCTGGTATTCGTAATGCGGCATCGTCGCGCCGCCGGTGCAGAGCTGCGACTGCAGGGTGTCCTCGGCCAGATAATGCCCGGTCAGCGCAATCCCTGCCTCTTCGCACCACTCGTAGATCTGCTTCGAGAACGACTCCACGAATAGCAGGTTCAGCGTCCGGCGATAGTCGTACCGCACCTTTGCACTTCGTGCGTGATCGAAGAACAGGAGCGGGAGATGGTCCTCGAGGTCGTATCCGCAGCGCTCCTTGAATGCGGCCAGCAGATGCTTACTCCACGCGCAGCTTTCCGGCCGGTTGTGCACGGCAGGCTCATCGGTGAAGCAGCCCGGGATCAGTCCGCCCAGGTCGGCGCCAAAGCGCTCTCTGTACGGATCGTAGGTGAGCTCAATGAATGCCCTGACAGCCTCGGCGTTTGCCAGGTCGGCGTACGGCTGCGCGCCAAAGCGGTTCGTCGGGGCCATGAGCTCCTCATAGAATACGTATTGTCTGCCCTTCTGGTTTGTGTCGGAAAGCCGCTCGTAGCTTGTGAGTCGGGCATTGGCATCAAACTCCAGCGCGAAACAGGCGAGCGGCCTGGAGCGATCCGACAGCGTGGCCTCGGCCGGTGCGGTGCGCAGGTAGCGTTCGGCGTACTCCGGGTCGCGATCCAGCACGAGTCCGCCCGCAAAGCCACTTGGCCACAGGTCCTCGTCGTACATCCACGTCAGGAAGCCGTTCTCGCGGCCCTGCTGGAGGCTCGCGCCAAACGCTTCGAACCATTCGTCCGACAGGTATGGGGTCAGCAGCCCGACGCGCGAGTGGAAGAATCCGCCCCCGAACCCCTGCTCGCGCATCTCGCGCACTTGTCGCCTGATCTCCTCGGGCTCCAGCTTATCATCAATGGCCCAGAAGGGCGCCGGACGATAGGTTGGCGGCGGGTCAGATAGCTCTCGGAAGTTGTACGGCACGACGCAGTGCCCCTTTCTGATTTCCCCGGCAGATTGCGATGTCTCCTACATTAGGGACTTTGGCGGGCTGATTTCGCCCCTCAGCATGTCATAACCTCCGAAATAACCCCTACTGAGGGGCTCTTGCGGCGGCGGGTGCAAATATTTCCCTCTGGTAACAGGTCTTTTACCCTGCTGTGCCCCCTGAGCAGGAACAATTGACACAGGAACGCTCGACACACGCACACGATGCGGGGGGCTGACGAACAAGGAGACAGACGGGTGGAGTACGCCGCTCTTGCAGCCATGGCCGCGATGGCCGGAGCCTTGGCTGCCATAATAGCCCGGCTTAGTTCGCTGGGGCGCCGCACGTGGATTTCTTTTTGCCTCGGGTTCACCGCCCTGTCCGTCTCCCTGCTCTGTCGTCTGCACTACACACCCAGCGCACAGGTGTTCGAGCACGTGCTTTCCCTCGGCGCCGCTGCCTTCTTCATATATGCTCTGACGATGTACCGCAGCGCTGGATCCCCGGATGAGAAGCAGACGCCGAATCATAGCTTCTGGCGGTTCGTGATTGTCGTCGGTGCCCTCTTGTCTGGTGGAGCCATCGTGGCCCTGCTCGTGCCGGCGCCGGGCGACACCCCAGCCGTCGGGCTGTTGGCGAAAGCTCAAGCTCCCCTGTGGATCGTTGCCAATCTGGTCATGATGGGGCTCCTGCGCGGTTGCGCTCCGAAGCGCGAGAGCCCATTCAATGCCACTGCGGGTACGCTCGTGTTGACCGCCGTGACCATCATGCTCTGTTTCAATCAGCCGCCGTTGGCACAGTACCGTCCGCAGGGCGTGGCCGAGGCACTGACCATAGTGACGGTGCTGCTTGGCATCTGGTTCCTGTTTAGCTCATTGGCAACCGTTCTGCGTGCGGAGGCGGTGGAGCACAAGAGGCTGTACGAGCAGATGTTCCGGGAAGCGACCCAGCGCCGGTTCGCTGAAGAGCAGGCTGCGCGGCGCAATGCCGAGCTGTCAACGATGCTGCGAGTCAGCAACGCCATCTCGTCGGCGCAAGAGCTCGATGACTCCCTGGAGGCCGTCGCCACCGAGGTGCTCGAACTGCTGGCGACCTCCTGGTGCAGTATTCGATTGCTGGACGACGCGGGCTGGGTTGCGACGAAGATAACGGCCGCCACACGGGAACCTGACGGCTCGGTGCGCTCCTTCCGCCATCGTGCCGTGCCGGGGGACGCTGCTCAGGCGCACGGCCCGGTCTCCGAGACCGGCGAGCCCGATGCGACGGGCGATCTGGATGATCTGCATCTGTCAGGAGCCGAGGATATCCTGGCGCGGGACTACGACGTCAAGGCGACCATGAGCGTGCGCTTGGTCGCCGAGGGGACGCATCTGGGTTTCCTGTGCGTTCAGGAGCACGAGCGGGATAGAACGTTCACGCCGGACGAGGTGGCGCTCTGTCACGGCATAGCCACCCAGATCTCCATGGGCCTGCATCGCGCGCGGCTCATGGACGAGCTCAAGAAGCGCAGCAAACAGCTCGAGAGCCTCAGTCGTTCGCTTCGGGATGCCAATCGCGCTCTGGCGCGGCTCGCGGCCGTGGACACGACCACCGGGGTCTACAACCGGCGCCTGCTCGAGGTTAAGCTCAAGTCAGAGATCGATCGATGCGAGCGATACGGCCAAAGCCTCTGCATCATCATGGCCGATCTCGACAACTTCAAGGAGTACAACGATCAAGCGGGGCATCCCGCCGGTGACAAGGCGCTGCAGCGCATCGCATCGACGCTGACGAAAGCCACTCGGACCAGCGATGCTGTTGGCCGGTTTGGCGGCGATGAATTCGTTGTGGTGCTGCCCGAGACCACCCCCGAGGAGGCGGTGGGCGTCGCGGACAAAGTGCGAAGCATGGTCGCGGAGCTGGACTTGCCGGGTCAGGAACTCATGGAGAACGGCGGCGTCACGATTAGCTGCGGCATCGCTCGGTGGGTCGGTGCGGGAGATCACTGGGAGGCCCTCATTCGGCGAGCCGACGACGCGCTGTATCGAGCCAAGGATAGCGGCGCGAATGCTGTGTGCGTCGCTCCGGAGCCGTGAGGCAACGTGGACCCGCGGTGGTTGGTCGGGAGCCGTCCCTACCGCGTTCCCCGCAGCCATCTCCTCAGCCTGGCGAGCGGCATGGTATTGACGACGTCCCCCGGCTCTATCCATCCCCGTCTGGCCGTCAGGACGCCGAAGCGCATGTAGTGGAGCATGCCGACGGAGTGCGCGTCAGTGCAGATGGCCAGCTTCACGCCGGCTTGCTTTGCCAGGCGGCAGTGGATGTCCTTGAGATCGAGGCGCTCGGGATAGGCGTTCACCTCCAGGGCCGTGTCCGTTGCTGCCGCCGCCTCGATCACCTTCTCGATATGCAGCCCGTAGGGGGCGCGCTTGCCGATAAGCCGTCCCGTGGGGTGGCTGACGATGTGCACCCGTCCCGTCTGCATCGCGGCGATCATCCGCGACGTGATCCTGTCCGCGTCGCTCGAGAATCCTTGATGCACTGCGGCGATGACCACGTCGAGCTGCTCCAGCAGTTCGTCAGGATAGTCCAGTGAGCCGTCGGGCTTGATGTCTACTTCTGCGCCGATGAGGATCTCGATGTCGTCATATCGCTCGTTCACGCCTCGGACGATGGCGATCTGCTCCTCGAGCTGCTCCGGCGACAGCCCCCTGGCCACCGTGAGCGACTGCGAGTGCTCGGTGATGGCCATGTACTCGTAGCCCCGCGCTCGGCAGCCCTCCACCATCTCCTCGATGCCGGCCTCCGCGTCGCTCCACGTGGTGTGCATGTGCAGATCGCCTCTGATGTCGTGCATGTCCACCAGTTGTGGCAGCCTGCCCGCCTCCGCCGCCTCGATCTCGCCCTGATCCTCGCGAAGCTCCGGCGGTATCCACGGAAGATCGAGGGCTGCATAGACGTCCTCTTCAGTGGCGCCCGCGATCTGCTTGTCGGCGGCCTCCTCGAACACGCCGTATTCGTTTAGTTTCAGCCCCCGCCGCATGGCGCGCTGCCGCAGGGCGACGTTGTGCTCCATGGACCCGGTGAAGTACTGGTGAGCGGCGCCGAAGCTCTTCGGCGGCACGACGCGGATGTCGATTTGCGTGCCATCGGCGAGATGGCAGCTCACCTTTGTGTCGCCGGCCAGGAAGACTTCACTGATGTGTGGCAGCTTGCGCAGGAACTGTGTTACGTCTGATGGGGCCTCGCCAACGGCGAGCATGTCCAGGTCGCCGATGCTCTCCTTGCCCCGACGTGCGCTGCCTGCCACGGCCACTCGCTCGACGCCCGGGACCTTGGCGATCTCTGCGGCGAGGGCTTCGGCCACGGGCAGTGCGTCCCCGAGCAGAGCGCGCTCGCGGCCCTCGCGGTGCAGCTCAATGCCGCGAAGCACGTTCTGCTCGGACTTCGCGCCCATACCTGGCAGATCGCGCAGTAGCCCGCTCTGGGCGGCTGCCTCGAGCTGCTCCAGGCTCTCGATGTGCAGCTCGTTGTAGACGAGCCCCGCCTTCTTGGGGCCGAAGCCAGGGATCTCAAGCATCTCGAGCAGTCCGGACGGGAACTTGTCCCGTAACTCCTGTACCGCCTTTAGCGCACCGGTGTCGAGCAGCTCCTCGATCTTACTCGCAACGCTTTTCCCGATGCCCGGGATCCTCGTCAGCTCTCCCTCGTCCCGCAAGCTGGCGATAGGCACGGCGAGGCCCTCGATGGTGCGCGCCACGTTCCGATACGTACGCACTTTGAACTGGTTGGCCCCGTCTATCTCCATGAGGTCGGCCAGTTGCGAAAACGCTCCCGCTATCTCCGCGTTCTCCATAACCGCACCTGCCCGGCGAGCCGGAGCATGGTGTCCCCGAGCATTTCACATGGGCGACGGCGTCGTCCGCACTCAGGCCCCCGGCGCCATCCCGATCGTATTCTGCTGCAATTGGTGGAGAAAATCAAGAGAACGAAATCGCGCGCCGATGTGGTAGGCGATGTGGGCACGAAGCACGCGCCGCAGCTCGGCGGCGATCTGCGATCCCAGCGCCAGCCTCGACACCCGGTCAAGGGGCATTCGTGCCAAGGAGCGAAGCGTCTGCAGCGTCCCGCGGCAGAGCTTGGTGGCGCCGGGCGTCGAGGCGACGCATGTTCCGCAGTAGAACTGGCCGGCCGACGGGAGATATCCGAGCGTCTCGCCCACAAGTTCCCGCCCGCATGTCCCACAGGCGTCGGTCGCCGGCGCATATCCCAGGAGCGCGAGCACGCGGGACTCGAAGGCCCGCACCAGCAATTCGGGCCGCGACGCGCTCGTTTGCTCATGCAGCGTCGCACGCAGGAGATCGAATAGCTCAGGGCTCGCCTGCCCCGGCTCGGTGCTCTTTGCGACGAGCTCCACCAGATAGCAGCAGTGGGCGAACTTCAGCACATCGGTACGCAGGGGATAGTACGGATCCACCACTTGCACTTGCGCGACCACGTCGAGCGATCTGCCCTCGGCCAACAGGAGTCTATTGCACGAGAAGAGCTGTGTGACGGGCGTGAGTTTGCTCTTGGGCTTGCCGACGCCCTTCACCACCGCGTCTATTGGCCCTCGCTCGCGGGAGTAGAGGGTGAGTATGCGGTCAGCTTCCCCCAGGCGCCGACAGCGTAGGGTGATGGCAAGGGCATGATACGTGGCCATCGCGCTCCGAGCCTTATTGCGCCGACAACTCGGCCAGGATGGCCCCATCGATGAGCTTGGCGAGCCATGCTCTGACCAAATGGGGAGGCATCAGTGTGCTCCATCCTGCGCGGCAGCGCCCGCCTTCGCGCCTGCGAGCTCGGCGACGAAATCGGTGACACGCTCCACTCTCTGAGGCCACGGCTGCTCGTCGCCGATGATGCGCACGACGGCACTACCAACGATAGCCGCATCAGCGATCGCGGTGACAGCGCCAACGTGCTCGGGTTTCGAGATGCCGAACCCCACACCGATGGGGCGCTCAGTGAATGGCCGCGTGCGCTCGACGAGCGACACGATGTCTGGTGGCAGATGCTCGCGCACGCCGGTGACACCCGTGCGCGAGACGCAGTACACGAAGCCTGTGCTCAGGCGGCAGGCCGCCTCGATCCGCTGCGGCGGACTCGTGGGAGCCACGAGGAACACCGTGTCCAGCGCGCGCTCCCGCGCTGCGCTGATCCACGTGTCGCTCTCGTGAGGCGGGAGATCAGACACGAGAACGCCATCAACACCGGCCTCCGCGCTCGCGGCGGCGAAGTGCTTCAAGCCGAATTGCAGCACGGGGTTATACGATGTCATGAACACCAGCGGCACGTCGCATTGGGCACGGATCTTGCGGGCGCACTCCAGCACGCCGCTGACACTACATCCCGCGCTCAGCGACCGGTGCGACGCGGCCTGGATAATGGGGCCGTCGGCAAGCGGGTCAGAGAATGGGATTCCCAACTCGATGAGGTCGGCACCCGCAGTCGCTATCGCGGGGGCCAATTCCGCCGTTGCCTCGAGCGAAGGATCTCCGACCGTGATGAAGACGACGAGGGCGCTGCGGCCCTCGTGCTTCAGATGCTGGAAAACACCGGTTACACGTGACATGGCGTTACGCTTTCCCGCTGGTTCGGCGAGGCTGTTCTACGATGCCGGCGCGCGTCGTGGGTTCATGGGCTCTACAGACCGAGCAGCTCGCTGCAGAGCTGCGCGTCCTTGTGGCCGGCACCGGAGAGATTGATGATCACAAGGTCGTCGGGCGGCAGTTGGCCCTCGCGGCCCATTCTGAGCACGTGCGCTATGGCATGGGCGGGCTCCAGCGCCGGGATGATGCCCTCGAGCTCGGCCAGACGCTTGAATGCGTCAAGCGCTTGCTCGTCGGTTACCGTGACGTATTCGGCGCGGCCGACGTCCTTCCAGTAGCTGTGCTCCGGCCCGACACCGGGGTAATCCAGGCCGGCGGAGACGGAATGGGTGGTGAGAATCTGGCCATCGGCGTCTTGCAGGACGTACGTGTTGGCCCCGTGGATGACGCCCGGCGTGCCGGCAGTGACGGAGGCGGCGTGCTCGCCACTCTCCAGACCCCGCCCGCCGGCCTCTACGCCGATGAATGCAATCTCAGTGTCATCTACGAACGGATAGAAGAGCCCCATCGCATTCGAGCCGCCGCCGACGCACGCCACCAGCTTCGTGGGGAGGCGCGCCTCCTGCTCCAGCACCTGCTGTCTCGCCTCTTTGCCGATGATCGTCTGGAAGTCCCTGACGATGCGGGGGTACGGATGGGGCCCGGCGACGCTGCCGAAGAGATAGTGCGTCGTCCTGACATTGGCGGTCCAATCACGAATGGCCTCGTTTATCGCGTCCTTGAGCGTCTTGCTCCCCGAGGAGACGGGAATGACCTCCGCGCCGAGCAGGCGCATGCGGAAGACGTTCAGGGCCTGCCGCGCCATGTCCTCCGTGCCCATGTACACCGCGCACTCCAGGCCGAACATGGCCGCAACAGTGGCCGTGGCCACCCCGTGCTGCCCGGCGCCCGTCTCGGCGATGATGCGGGGCTTTCCCATGCGGCGCGCCAGGAGTGCCTGGCCGAGGGTGTTGTTGATCTTGTGCGCACCTGTGTGATTCAGGTCCTCGCGCTTGAGGTAGATCTTTGCACCGCACAGCTCGCTGAGCCGCGCGACATGGTACAGGGGGGACGGACGGCCGACGAAATCCCGCAGATAGTAGTCCAATTCCGCCTGGAATGCCTCGTCTTTGAGGGCCTCTTCGTAGGCGGCCTCGAGCTGCTCGAGCGCATACATCACCGTTTCCGGCGCGTACTGCCCCCCATAGGGTCCGAAGTGGCCCCTGGGGTCCGGCAGGTCCGTCAGCTTCTGCTTCGCCTCAACATCCATGCTTCGCCTCTCGCGGTCTCGTTGCGGCGCCCGGCGCCACGTCGTCGCCACCGGCGGTTTGCGGCGTCAGCGGAACGCCGGTGAACTCGCGCAGCTTGGCGGCCATATCGTCGGCTTTCATAATGGCGCCGCCGATGAGGGCGGCGTGCACGCCCTCGGCGGCCAATACCTCGACGTCAGCTCGGGACTGAATGCCGGATTCGGCCACCATCGTAACCTCCGGCGGCACGAGCGACCGGAGCCGCAGCGTCGTCTGCAGGTCCGTCTCGAACGTCGTTAGGTCGCGATTGTTGATGCCGATGATGCGGGCGCCCGCTTTCACGGCCCGCTCGACCTCCTCGGCATCGTGCGCCTCAACGAGCGCTGCCATCGCGAGCTCGTGCGTGAGCCAGAGCATATCCTCGAGCTCTCGCTGCGTCAGCAGGCGCACGAGCAGGAGCACGGCGTCCGCCGCCAGCACCCGCGTCTCGTAGATCTGGTACCCGTCTATGATGAACTCCTTGCGCAGCACCGGAAGCGTGCCGGCGCGCCGGGCTGCAGCCACGTACGTGTCGTGCCCGCCGAAGAACTGCTCGTCCGTAAGCACGGAGATTGCTGCGGCGCCGTTGTCTGCGTAGGTGGCTGCGATCCGCGTCGGGTCGAGGCGCTCGCACAGCACCCCCGCCGATGGCGACGCCCGCTTGATCTCCGCGATAATGCTCACCGTCGAGCCCCGCAGGGCGCCGGCGAAGTCACGCGGCGGCGCCATGCTGCGCGCGATCTCGTCCAGACGGTCCGCTGTGAAGCGCTCCTTCTTCTCGGCTATTTCCTGCTCTTTGCGGGCGACGATCTCGTCGAGAATCATCGGTATACCACGTGTGGCACCCGGTTCCGGAGCGTCATTCTGTGGGGCCGACCGTCATCGCCCGGAGCTGCTCCAGCTTCTCCCGTGCAGCCCCGCTATCGACGGCCTCGGTCGCGACGTCGATGCCGGCGCGCAGATCCGGGGCCGCCCCGCCGACAACCAGCGCCCCGGCAGCGTTCAGCAGCGCGATGTCGCGCCGGGGGCCGGGTTCGCCCTCGAGAACGGCCAGCAGCATCGCCGCGCTCTCTTCCGGCGTGCCGCCGGCGATATCTATCGGGGACGCCACCTCCAAGCCGACGTCTTCCGGACGCACTGTGTACGTCCGCACCACGCCGTCGCGCAGCTCCGATATGCGCGTTTCGCCGATGGTGGACAGCTCGTCGAGCCCATCGAGTCCATGCACCACGAGCGCCGCCTCTGCCCCCAGGTCCTGCAGGGCGATGACCAGCGGCTCGGTGAGCTCTGGGGCATACACCCCCAGAAGCTGGCGACGGGCCCGTGCCGGATTCGTGAGCGGCCCCAAGATGTTGAACACGGTGCGCACGCCAAGCTCGCGGCGTGGGCCCATCGCGTGCTTCATGGCAGGATGCAGCGCCGGGGCAAACAGAAAGCCCATGCCCATCGTGTCCAGGCATCGGGCCACGTGCTCAGGCGAGATGTCGATGTTGACTCCCAGCGCTCGAAGCACGTCCGCGCTGCCGCACAGGCTGGATACGGAGACGTTGCCGTGCTTCGCCACGGGCACGCCGGCCGCCGCGGCGATGAACGCAGCCACCGTGGACACGTTGAACGTGTCGAGCGCATCCCCGCCCGTGCCGCACGTGTCTATCACGTCGTCACGCGACGTCTCGATCGTGATGCACTTCTCCCGCATGGTACGGGCGAATCCGGCTATCTCGGCCGGGGTCTCGCCCTTAATGCGCAACGCGGCCAGGAGGGCTCCGATCTGCGCGTCGGTCGCGCCGCCCGACATGATCTGATCGAGCACCGCCCGCGCCTCGTCGGCGGTGAGGTCCTGGCCGTCGATCACCTTCGCGATCGCTTCGCGAACCATGTGCCCTTCCTGTGACTGTTTGCCAGCCCTGCCCGTGTGATGCAGCCTGCCAGGCTGCAAGATCTTCCCGGGCTCCCTACGTCCCCGTTGCGACAGATACGGACATGCGCGGGGAACAGCGCCCACGCGGCAGGCTGGCAGCCTGCCCCACATCTGTCCACCGCGGCCGGTCACGGACAGGCCGGCCTTAGACCGCCTCCACGGCCTTGACTTCCGGCACCTTTGCCTGCAGATGCTGTTGGATGACCATCTGCAGCGTCATCTGCGACATGGGGCACCCAGCGCATCTGCCCTGAAGCTGCACTTTGACGATCCCGTCATCCGTCACGTCCACGAGCGAAACGTCCCCGCCGTCGGCCTGGAGAGCTGAACGCACTTCGTTGAGCGCTTCCTCCACTTTCTCACGCATTCGAAGACCTCCCGATCATTACTCCGCTCTGACAATGGGCCCGGCGCTGGAATTCGTGCCTTAAGTGCCACGGCGCGACGTGCGTACGCGGATTGCAGGAACCTGCGCAAATGCTCACCTGAGAGTAAGAAAGCTGCGCAGCACGTCCATGCCCGGCTCCGTCAGCACGGACTCCGGATGGAATTGTACCCCTTCGAGAACGTGCTCTCTGTGCCGCACGCCCATGATCTCCCCCACGTCAGTCTCGGCGGTTATCTCGAGGCAGTCCGGCAGTGTGTCCCGTTCGACTATGAGCGAATGGTACCGCACCGCCTCGAAGGGATCTGGCAAGCCTGCAAAGATCGTCCGGCCATCGTGGTGAATCATGGACGTCTTGCCGTGCATCAGCCGGTCCGCCGGCACGATGCGGCCGCCGAGCGCCTGCACGACACATTGGTGCCCCAGGCACACGCCCAGAATAGGCACCCGGCCCGCGAAATGCTGGACAACGGCGGTGGATATTCCCGCCTCCGTGGGCGTGCAGGGTCCGGGGGAGATGACGATGTATGACGGTGAGAGCTCGTCCAGCTCCGCCAGTGTGACCTTGTCGTTGCGAAAAACGGCGATTTCCTGCCCGAGAATGCCGAGATATTGGACGAGATTGTAGGCGAAGGAGTCGTAGTTGTCAATCAACGCGATCATGCCAATCCCTCCTCCGCCAGCTTCACGGCATCTAGCTGCGCCATGGCTTTCAGCATCGTCTCCTCGTATTCCCGCTCCGGCACCGAGTCGGCCACGATACCGGCGCCGGCCTGCGCGTATGCCGTGGCGCCCTTGATAACCATCGTCCGAATCGTGATAGCCGTATCCATGCTGCCGGAATAGCTGAAGTAGCCGATGGCACCGCCGTATGGGCCGCGACGAGTCGGCTCCAGCTCGTCGATGATCTCCATCGCCCGTATCTTTGGCGCGCCGGACAGCGTTCCCGCCGGGAAGCAGGCGCGCAGCAGGTCGAACTGGTCCCTGTCCTCGGCGAGCCGCCCGACCACGTTGGAGACGATGTGCATGACGTGCGAGTAGCGCTCCACCACCATGAGCTCGTCCACCTGCACGCTCCCGTACTCGCACACGCGGCCGATGTCGTTCCGGTGCAGATCAACGAGCATGATGTGCTCGGCGCGCTCCTTCGCGTCCGCCAGCAGCTCCTCCGCCAGCGCCGCGTCTTCGGCCGCTGTCTTTCCGCGCCGCCTGGTGCCGGCAATGGGCCGGGTGATGACCTCCCCGGCGTCCTCGGTGACGAGTATCTCGGGCGAGGCGCCGACGATCTTGAGGTCGCCGAAGCTCAGATAGAACATGTACGGCGACGGGTTCACCGAGCGCAGCGCCCGATAGATCACGAACGGGTGGCAGCCGATCGCCATGGAGAGACGCTGCGAGAGGACGACCTGGATAACGTCACCGGCGGCGATGTACTCCTTGGCCGTCCGCACCATGTCCTCGTACTGGTCCTGCGACACGTTGGCCCGGACCTCGCCGGCGCGGCCGTTGCCCCCCGAGTCCAGCGGCGGGAGCGGCTCCTGGAGTGTGCCGATCACCTCCTCGATCCGCCGCCGGGCGGCGTCGTACGCCGCGCCCGGATCGTCCCCGGTGTCAACCGGAACGTTTTCAAGGATACGGATCTTGTGCTGCACGTGATCGAAGATGACAGCGGTGCCGGTGAGCATGAACCCGCAGTCCGGGAGCTGGAGATCGTCTTCCGTGTCGTCGGGGAGCTGCTCGAAGAAGCGGACGATGTCGTAGCCCATGAAGCCGACGGCGCCGCCGCTGAAGCGCTCCCAGCCTTCGATGGGCACATAGGCCCGAGCGTGCAGATGCTGCTTGAGGAGGTCGAGGGGATCGGCGTCCGGGGGAAGCTCTGACGCCGTGGTCTCGCAGCCGTCCGGCGTGGTCGTGACGCTGCGACCGTGGCTGAACAGCACCGCCGCCGGCTGCACTCCCATGTAGCTGTAGCGGGCCACATTCTCGCCACCGGCCACGCTTTCCAGCAGAAAGGCGTACTCGCCATTGCGCGCGGTGAGCTTCAGGAACGCCGAGACGGGCGTCTCCAGGTCGGCGAGGATCTCCCGGTAGACGGGCACCAGCGCCCCGCGCTCGTCATCTCGGAGCGCCTTCTGAGCCTGCTCGCAGAAGACCTCACGAGCGGGATGATACCGCTGCGCGCTCTCCTGCGTCCGCGCGCTTTCACTGCGTATCACCACCCCATGTTCATCAGCTCCTTTGCTTGCGTTCTGTAGGGCAGGGCCCCCCGTACTTCTGTTCGCGGCCTTTCCAGCCTCACCATATGCGCCTGTCCTTCGCCGTTTCCGTGTCGTCTTTTCCCTTTTCCCTTCTCCTTTTTCCCTGCCTCAAACACAACCGCGGACGTTCTTTGCGAATCGCCCGCGGCCTTGGGCCTACTTGCTTTTTGACGGTTTCTCAGATGCACAGCCGTGCCGGCGGGCGAATCCATATCGGTTCGTCCTGTCGCCAAGCCCACCAGCGAATGTCCGCTCCGCGTACTGGCATCTGATCTGCACCTGTTTCATTGGTACTCTACACCAGGAAGGGAGCTCTGTCAACACGGGAATGCAGCGATACACCGTGTTGCCTTGCCTCGCACCAGGCGGTATCATGCTGGCGTGCGAGAGGGGGAAGATCGGTGTCCAGACAAGCAGCAGCCAGCGGGGCAGGCGGGGCTCCGGTAGCCGAGACGGCTGCCGAAATGCGGCAGCTTGTCCTGCGGCGTTCGCTCCAGTTGGCCGCGGAGCAATCCGAGGGCTCCTACACCGTCTGGAATGAGGAGTTCCGCGTGCACGGCGCAGGAGAGACGCTGGAAGAAGCGGTCCGCGACTTCGAGCAGAACTTGATTGCGGTCTATGAGACGTATGTCGAAGAGCCACCGGACGATCTGTCCACGGGCGCGAAGAAGCTGCGTGACACACTCGCCGAGGCGTTTCAGGTTCGCTGATGCCGATACGGGCACACAATGCCTTCGCCTCAATGCCGGCCCCTGACCCAACCCGGCCCCCATCGACGTAGCCGAGTCCATCAGCAGGGGCCCGGCGGTCGCCACACCCCGCCACAATTCTCGCCCCCCAGGCAGGATACTGGCAACTTTCCACGAACACATATAGCCGGTCCGGCGGCCGGGCGGCTCCGGGGCGTGGCAGGCCTCAGGACCCTCGAGCCGACAACGATTCACTCAAGGGGAAGGGGAATCACCAAATCATGGCGGCAAGCGAAGAAGTCTCTGCACCGCAGACGTACCAGCGCATGCAGCTTTTCGTACTGAGCTGCGTTGCGCTGACCACTGCGGCGATGGTCTTCAGTCTTCGGGCGAACGTCATGCAGGACTTGGGCGAGGCGTTCCACCTGACGGCTGAGGCGGTGGGCGTTGCCGTGGGCCTATCGTTTCTGGGATTCACCATATCCGTCGTCGTCGGCGGCCCGCTGTGCGACACCGTGGGCATGCGAGGGCTGCTCGGCATTGCGGCAGTGCTGCACATCACCGGCATGCTCATCGTGGTATTCGCCGCCTCCCTGACGTTCATCGCCTCCGCGGCTGCGGTTCTGTCCATCGGCATGCTGGGGGTGGGCATTGCGCACGGCCTCGTCGAGGCGGTGATCAACCCCCTCTGCGCGACGCTGTACCCCGATGAGAAGACGCACAAGCTCAACGTCTTGCACGCATGGTGGCCCGGGGGCATGATCATCGGCGGGCTGCTGGGCTTTTGGTTCACCAGGCATCAGGTGACATGGGAGATCCAGCTCGGCATCATCCTCATCCCGGCGGTCATCTACGGCCTGCTCGTGGCGGTCACCAAGTTCCCGCCCACCGAGCGCGTCGAGCACGGCGTGCCCACGGCCGACATGTGGCGCGAGGCGATCCGGCCCCTGTTCATCGTGTGGTTCGTGTGCATGTTCTTCACCGCGGCGATGGAGTTGGGCCCCATGGCGTGGGTCGAGGCGACGCTGAGCAAGACCGTTGGATTCTCCGGCATTCTCATTCTCGTCTACGTCAGCGGCCTGATGTTCGTCCTGCGGCACTTCGCCGGCCCTCTGGCCCACAAGCTGTCTCCCATTGGGCTCATGTGGGTCTCGGCGTTGCTGGCCGGCATCGGGTTGCTGGGCCTGTCGGGAGCCAATGACAAGACTACCGCGTTCATCGCCGCGACCGTCTTTGGGTTCGGCGTCTGCTACATGTGGCCGACTATGCTGGCCGTCACCTCCGAGAGGTTCCCGAGAGGCGGCGCGCTGCTGCTGGGCCTCATGGGCGGCGCCGGGAACCTGTCCGTGTTCACCACCGTGTGGGTCATCGGCAGGATCTACGACGTCTATACGCAGAAGTTCCTCCCGCTTGGTGAGAGACTGACGGGCGACCTCGTGGCCCGCGCAGGCACGGAGCCACTCGTGGGCCAGATGCTGGACGGGGCCCGCGCGCAGGCGGTGCCGCCTACGTTCCAGTTCGTGGCGGCTCTGGGGATCATCCTGATCGTAGTGTTCGGCATCATCTGGCTGCGCGATAGGGCAGCCGGCGGCTACAAGGCTGTTGACCTGGCTGCCGAGATGGGAGCCAAAGAGGATGCGGCTGAGGCGGAGGCCGAGGAGAGCCAGCCGGCCGACGAGAGCAGCGAAGAATAGGCCGGGCGCCACCGGCGTTTCGGCTGAGATGCGCAATGCGCGCTCCTTCACGGAGCGCGCATTGCTATTGACCACCCTTTGACGCGCGACAGCGGCCTTAGCCGCTGTCGCAGTTAGGTCAACTTCCACGGAGCCCGGTACTCGTAGTGCAGCAGCTTGTTGGCTGCTTTGGGGCTGGTGATTCGCTCCTGCTTTGCGTCCCACTCGATGCGCGACTTCGCCTCCAGGGCGATGTTGGCCAGGTGCGCGAAGGTCGTGGAGCGGTGGCCCTCCTCCACGTCGGCGTTGGGAGTCTCGCGCGACTTGACGCAGTCCAGGAAGTTGCGCATGTGCGCCACGGTCAGGTCGCCGTCGCTGCCCTTGACATTCATCGGCTCCATCCGCGGGTCTCTGCTCTGGAACTGCCCGCCGGTCTCCGGAACGATCTCGAAGCTGCTGCCTCCGGCGTAGATCGTCCCCAGCGTCCCCCGCAGCTCGGCGTCGCCGCCCCTCATCGCCTTGTTGTTGCTGGCCTCGTACTGGCCGAAGATGAGCAGCCGCCCGGAGGCGAACTCGAAGATGGCCTCCAGGGTGTCGGGGATCGTGCGGTCGTCGTCCACGGCGTATCTCCCGCCGTGGGCCGAGATGGACGCCGGGGCCTCCTCGTCCAGCAGCCATCGAATGAGGTCGAAGTAGTGCACCCCCCAGTTGCCGACCTGCGACGAGTACAGCTTCCGCCAGCGGAACTTGTAGGGGTGGATCGTCGGACTAAACGGTCGCGCGGGCCTCGGGCCGAGCCACATGTCCCAGTCCATCCCCGGCGGCGGGTCGGTGTCCGGGGCCTTGCCGATGCCGTCGGGGTACATGTTGCTTATGCGGTAGCAGCGCGCGACGGTGACTTTGCCGACCTTGCCCTGTCGAATCAGCTCGCACAACTGCGGCATGAGGGTTGACGAGCGGCGGTGCGTGCCCACCTGCACGATGCGGTTGTTGCGCCGGGCGGCCTCGACCATGCGCCGGCCCTCGACGATGGTCATGGAGAGCGGCTTTTCCACGTAGACGTCTTTGCCGGCGTCGCAGGCCCAGATGGTCTGGAGGGCGTGCCAGTGGTCGGGCGTGGCGATGACCACCGCGTCGATGTCGTCGCGCTCCAGCATCTCGCGGCAGTCGCGGTACGTGGCCACCTTGCCCTCGACGCGCTCGACGGCTTTGTTCAGCACGCTCTCGTCCACGTCGCACAGGGCCACGACATCGACGTCGTCGTTGCGCATGGCCGCCTTCAGGAGCTGTCCGCCGCGATTGCGCACGCCGATGAAGCCAAGCCGAATGCGGTCGTTGGCGCCGAGTGCGGAACCGGGCGCGGCGGCCGCCGCGAGGCTCACAGCGGCGCCAGTCTTGATGAACTTGCGTCTCGTGAGTCCGGAGGGCATTGTGTATCTTCTCCTTAGCACTTGCAGAAAACCGTGCCGTGAACTGTCATCCTGAGCGACCGCAGAGAGCGAAGGATCTCGCTGTCGCCATCACGGAGCCAGCCCACAGAGACGAGATTCTTCGTCGTTGCCTCCTCAGAATGACAAGCCCTGTTGCAGTTGACCCGGGCAGCAACACTACGCCTTCGCGCGCAGCTCCTGCTCCATGGCGCGAAGGTACGCGATCTCTTTGCTCGTCAGCTCGATGCGCTGCTCCAGGCTCTCGGCCTGGAACTCGCTGTGGAAGCTCAATGGACCCGGGAAGTCGTGCTCCACGAGCCAGGCCATCATCGGCCTCCACTCCACCGTTCCCTGACCCACCGGGAGGGTTCGCTTTCGCACCGAGCCATCGTCCCTCTTCTCCTTGAGCATGTCCTTGACGGCCACAATCGCGAGCCAGTCGGCGACCATGTCGAGGGCCATCGGCAGCGGCTCGCCGCAGACGCTGAGGTGCCCGGCGTCCAGGTAGGCGCCTACTTGCTCCGGGTCGAAGTCCTTCAGCACGTGCATCAGGGCGGAGGCGTTAAGCGCCAGGTTGGTGCCGCTGTGGGTGTGCAGGCACGGCTTCGCCCCGTACCTGGCGCCGATCCGGGCGAAGCCCTCGACATCCTTCTTCATCCCGTCAACAGCTTTCCAGTAGCCCTCGCCGCGGAACTTCCAGTAGCCGATCTTCACCAGGCCAACCTTGGCCTCGCCGCAGGCGCGGAAGATCGGCTCCACGGAGGGGTCGGATGGATCGTTGAGGCTCGTCGGGGTCGATATCATCGGCACTGACAGCCCGGCCGCTCTGATCTTCTCAGCCGCTGGGACGAGTGCATCCGCCACGTTGTCCGGATTGACCGCATAGCCCGGCCGGACCGTGAGGTCGAAGCCGTCCGCCCCCAGGCGCTTGACCGATTCGATCATCTGCTCTATCGACTGCCCCTTCAGCGTCTTACTGAAGAACACGTATTCCATTATGCCCTTCGACCCTCTCTTTGCGCCGGTCTCGGCAGCCTGTGCCCGCGCCTGCGGCACACCGGCGGCAAGGCCGAGCCCGGCCAGGCACGATGTCTCCAGGAACTGTCGTCGGTTCATGGCAAGCCTCCATGCCACAGAGCCGGCATGCGTCCTCCGTCATCAGACGGCGGCCCTGCAGCAAACGGCATTCGACCACGTCGGCGGCGAAGCCACTACTCCTCGGCTTTCATCACCACCGTGATGCCGATATCGGTTATCTGCTCGTCCTCATCCCGCGTGACGGCGACGGTGACGTTCCGCGTTTCTTCCTCTTTGCTGATCATCAGGCTGCCGGGCTGCTGCACGACTGCCGCGGCGCCCTCCGCGTACTTGCTCTTGTAGAATTCAGCCACCTTGTCGAAG
>Ga0209979_1001779_pt1 | contig 22358 bp, 19 predicted proteins | sample AnhtaG_FD_183114 | JGI IMG/M metagenome (GOLD analysis project Ga0209979, IMG submission 183114) | Deep subsurface microbial communities from Anholt, Denmark to uncover new lineages of life (NeLLi) - Anholt_01485 metaG (SPAdes) (version 2) | ecosystem: Environmental > Aquatic > Marine > Oceanic...
TGGCGGTCTCGACGTCGGTAAACGTTGCGACAACTGAGATATTCTTCTTCCCAGCATAATCGTTGAGCAACTTCTTCTGAGCAGGTATCGAGAAGCCCTCCTTCTCCTGCTCCTTAGAGGACACGCGAGCATAGATCACCGCCTTGGACCTAGTTCTCGAATTGGTTTTTTTCACGACATTACCTCCCCAGTTAGTATCTTCCAGCCCCTCGCTCACCCTCTCTTCTTTCGTTGCGAAAGCTCTTTGTCAATCAGCGCTGCCACCCACTCTTGGATGGTAGTGTCTAATTCTGCGGCTCGGATGCGTAGGCGCCTGTGAACTTCTTCCGATAAGCGGATGTGGATCTTCCTCTGATTCTGTGGGTCTGCTCTCTTCTTCGGCACGTCCTGACCTCCTATTCCCCGCGACTGTAATACCTTCGGTAGCAATATACCTAAGGTCTAGGGCGTTGTCAAGCGAAATCTTTTCTTTTCACAGGTTGCTCTTCACCGTCTAGGAGAGGGTAAAATTCATGACCCTGATGCTCTGTCAGAAGTTTTCCAGCAGAAGATCGGCTGAGGGCCTTGGGAAGATGCCGGTGGGCTAGATAATGTGGCCACATCAAGTCTTGATCAGGATCGAGGCCAATTCGAGTACGGAGAGAGGCAGTAAATGTTGGCTGGCTCTTGCGGGAGCGTCTGGAGAACCGGGGCATGGTAGTGATCGCGCAGTGTCAAGAGGCAACACCCCAAAAGATGCACCCAGCTCGATCGTGGGCCAAGCATTCGACTGCTGTCGCTTTTTTTGCATTGAATCAGAAGGCTGGAGAAGAGTTGGAGTGCGGGGCAAAGTCTAGCGGTCAGATTAGGTTTGAGCAGCAGTGAAGGTCTGAAAAAAGTTACGGAGATTGATATTTTGTGCTTGACAAATTCGGGCAACGTGTTATATTGTAGTTGTAGTTTATAACGACCAATAGACACGAACTACTTCAGGAGGTCCAATGGACGCCCCCATCATCCTAAACACATTAAAGAACTTGGGACTCAACTCATACGAAGCCAAGATCTACGTTACCCTTCTCGAAAGACATACCCTTACCGTACCCGAAATCTCAAGGCTTGCGGAAATACCCCGTCCAAGCGCTTATGAGGCTTTGGACAAGTTAATGTCCAAAGGAATCTGCACATCCAAGCCCGGTAAGACAAAAAAATACAGCGCTTCCGATCCCACGCTACTTCAAGAAAAGTTCTTCGCGGAAGCAGATAAGTCAATGGAAACCCACCTGCAGGAGTTGGAGAATTCATTCAAGCAAAAGCAAGAAGAAATATTACAGAAGAACAGCTCTCTGAAGCAGAACATCAGCAACCTGACAAAAGAATTGCGGCCCCAATACGAAAACAGCCGGCTGGAGACTAATCCCCTGGATTACATTGAGATTATAAAAGACCCTTTTCAGATTTCTAAAAGATTTATGCAGCTGGTTGGGGAGGCCAAGGAAGAGATTCTAGTTTTCACTAAACCACCTTTTTCCCGCCCTCACGAAAAACTCAACGAGCAGGTTGATCAGGAAACCGAGATTTTGAAAAGGCGAATCCAGGGTAGGTGTATATATGAGATACCAACGGATGAAGAGGAGAAAAGGTGGTGGTTCAAATTTATAAAGCGTGCAGTAACGGCCGGTGAACAAGCCAGAGTGTTGGACGACCTTCCGATGAAGATGGCTATTTTCGACTCAAAAATTGTCTTATTTGCATTGGCAGACCCGGTTTCCAAGCAGATCTCACTCACCTCACAAATTGTTGAACACCCCGCTCTGGCCAAAAGCTTGAAGATACTATTCGAGACGTTATGGGCTCAGGCTCAGGACTACCACATTTTAAAAGACTAAGGAGGTGGTTATATGCGAATAGACTTACAGGGACGTTGCTCGTTAAAGAAACTGAGATCCGTTAACTAAACCTCCCCGTTTAACGGGGGGAAAAGAAAGGTAAGAGAAAGATGAAAAAGTCAATCTTTCTAACAGTGCTTTTGGGTCTGTTTTTGGTGTCAACGGCCATTGCGGATCCGGGCGACACTCTGTGGACCAGGATGTATGGAGGGTGGAACTACGATGATGCTCGATCCGTCCAGCAGACCACCGACGGCGGATACATCATTGCCGGTACAACCGAGTCCTTCGGCCCAGGTGAAAGTGCTCTCTACCTGGTGAAGACTGACGCCAACGGTGATACTCTTTGGACCAGAGCTTACGGAGAGGGTATATGGGACGAAGGTTATTCCGTTCAACAGACTGCTGACGGCGGATATATAATTGCCGGTCAGACCTACTCCTACGCAACAGAGGATGATGTCTACCTGGTGAAGACTGATGCCAACGGCAATACCCTGTGGTCACGAGCTTACGGCGGAAGTAATCAGGACCGGGGCCGGTCGGTTCAACAGACTGCTGACAGCGGGTATATAATTGCCGGTCAGACCAAGTCCTTCGGCGCAGGTAATTACGATGTCTACCTGGTCAAGACCGACGCCAACGGCGATGAACTCTGGTATCGCACCTACGGAGGCACTGCCAGCGACTATGCCTACTCCGTCCAACAGACCTTCGAGGGTGGATACATCATCGCTGGGACCAGCGGGTCTTTCGGCAATTATCGCCAGATCTACGCGGTGAAGACTGACGCCAACGGCGATACGCTCTGGACACGCACGTATGGAGGGAGTGACATCGATGATGGTTACTCCGTCCAGCAGACCTCCGATGGCGGATACATCTTTGCCGGTGCAACCCAGTCCTTCGGCGCAGGTAATTACGATGTCTGGCTGGTCAAGACTGACGCCAACGGCGACACTCTTTGGACTCGCACCTACGGTGGCAGTCAGAGGGATGTTGCCTGGTGCGTCCAGCAGACCTCCGACGGCGGCTATATCATTGCAGGTGACACCTGGCATTCTACTTACGATGGTGATGTCTACCTCGTAAGGACCGACGCCAACGGCGATAGCCTGTGGACGCGGGCTTACGGGGGAGGTCAAGTGGAGTTCGGTTATGAAGTCCAGCAGACCACCGATGGCGGCTACATCGTCGCCGGCTATACCGACTCCTTCGGCGCAGGTGGTGGTGATGGCTGGCTGTTAAGGATTGCTGGCGAAGCGCCACTTCCCGACGTCGCCATCGAGATAATCCCTGACTACCCGCCGGTGACGGTGGAGCAAGGTGCGTCTTTCGGCTTTACCGGGACCCTGACCAACAACACGGAGGATCCCCAGGTAACCGATGCCTGGACCATGGCCGTCGGGCCAGCAAAGGAAACCTACGGTCCATTCAAGATGCGGAATGACGTAGCGCTTGAACCTGGACAGACCCGCACAGCCCACTTCAGCCAGGGTGTGCCCAATTTGGCACCTTTGGGATTCTACAACTACATCGCCTACTGTGGGGAGTATCCTTCTACGGTGATGGATTCCTCCTCCTTCCAGCTGGAAGTGATCGCCGGCCCGGCTGGCGGTGCGACGGGCTGGGTTCTGACCGGATCGTTCTTGGAGGGAGAGTTCGCTGATCTTCCCTCCGAGTTTGCGTTGTCGGGGAATTATCCCAATCCGTTCAACGCCACGACCGTAATCGGCTACCAGCTACCGACGACCGCTCAGGTCAGGCTGGAGATCTACAACCTCTTCGGTCAGAAAGTGGCAATGGTGGTTGACGGCCAGCAGGAGGCCGGTTACAACTCCGTCACCTGGGATGCCTCTGAGATCTCTTCCGGTGTCTACTTCTACAAGTTGACCGCGGGAGACTTCACCGAGGCCAGGAGGATGATACTGGTCAAGTAAGACCGAGATGTTGGGGCGGGTTTGAACGCCCGCCCCAGCTTTAATCAACCTCCCCGACCTATCGGGGAAAGAAAGGCAGGAGAAAAATGAAAAAGACAATCTTTCTGACAGCGCTTTTGGGTCTGTTCTTGGTCTCAACGGCCATTGCGGACCCGGGCGACATGCTGTGGAACCGCACCTACGGAGGCAGTCAGCCTGACTGGGGCCAGTCCGTCCAGCAGACCACCGACGGCGGCTATATCGTCGCTGGTATTACCGATTCCTTCGGCGCAGGCCCGCGGGATGTCTACTTGGTGAAGACGGACGCCAGCGGTAATACGCAGTGGACCCGCACGTACGGTGGGATGAGCTATGATCGGGGCTACTCCGTCCAGCAGACCTCCGACGGGGGTTACATCGTCGCCGGCTGGACCCAGTCCCCCTCAGCAGGTGGTTGGGATTTCTACCTCGTGAAAACGGACGCCGGGGGCCACAAACGTTGGAGTCGGACTTACGGGGGGAGCAGGATGGACGTTGCCTACTCCGTCCAGCAGACCACCGACGGCGGCTACATCATTGCCGGGGAAAGTCAGTCCTTCGGCGTAGGCGACCCCGATATCTATTTGGTGAAGACCGACGCCGACGGCGGTATCGTGTGGACACGTACGTATGGGGGCAGGTGGAAGACTGAGTATGGCCGGTGCGTCCAGCAGACCTCCGACGGGGGTTACATCATTGCCGGCATGACCGACTCCTTCGGAGCAGGTGGTCAAGATTTCTACCTCGTCAAGACCGACGCCGACGGCGATACGCTGTGGACCCGCGCATACGGAGGGAGTCGCAATGACTATGCCCACTCCGTCCAGCAGACCACTGACGGTGGCTACATCATGGCCGGCCGGACCTACTCCTTCGGACCAGGTTATGTCGCTTGCTATCTCGTGAAAACGGACGCCGGCGGCAACACCCTTTGGACCCGTACCTATGGAGGGAGTCTCTATGAGGAGGCTTTCTCCGTCCAGCAGACCTCCGATGGTGGATATATCCTCGCCGGTGTTACCGAGTCCTTCGGAGCAGGCGGGTACGATTTCTACCTCGTAAAGACGGACGCTAACGGCGATACGCTGTGGACTCGCGCGTATGGAGGGAATGGGTGGGACCATTGTTATTCTGTCCAGCAAACCACCGATGGTGGATATATCCTCACTGGCATCACCGGTTCCTTCGGAGCAGGTGGGCACGATGTCTGGCTCGTCAGAGTCGCTGGCGAAGCACCTCCAGACGTCGCCATCGAGATACTGCCCGACGATCCTCCAGTGATAGTCCCGCAAGGCGGGAGCTTCGGTTTCACTGGAAGCGTGACCAACAATACTGAAGATCCTCAGGTCACAGATGTGTGGATCATGGCAGTCGGCCTGGACCCGCTGGGATACTACTGGGGGCCGTTCAAGGAATTTCACGGTCTGGAGCTTGATCCCCTTGAAACCCTCTCGGGTCACTTCAACCAGCATGTCCCTAATCGGGCGCCTCTGGGATTCTACAACTACATCGCCTACTGTGGGGAGTATCCCTCAACGGTGATGGATTCCTCCTTCTTTGAGCTGGAAGTCATCGCGGGTCAATTCACCGAGACTGGCGAGGCCGGTTGGATTCTAACAGGCTCCTTCCTGGAAGGGGATCTGCCTGATCTTCCTTCTGAGTTTACACTTCTCAGCAACTACCCCAACCCCTTCAACGCTCAGACCGTGATTGAGTATCAGTTGCCTACCAGCAGCACTGTGAAGCTGGAGATCTACAACCTCTTCGGGCAGAAAGTGGCTACCCTGGTTGATACCCAGCAGGAAGCTGGATACAGGTCGGTGACTTGGGAGGACTCTGAGGCCGCCTCTGGGGTCTATTTCTACAAGTTGACCGCCGGAGACTTCACTGAGGTGAAAAGGATGACGCTTTTGAGGTGACGTCTCGAGAGGGGCGCTAAAGAGCCGTCGGAGCCATCCTCCGGCGGCTTTTTTGATTCTGTCAAATAGGTGGTGATCGTCTCACGTACTCACAGGTCAGAGACCTTTCTAATGACCGTACCTAGCCCACCGCAGCCCAGCTGCCACGGCAAAACCAGCACTAGTCCTGTGGAACACTCAACGCTTCCCGCAGTCTTCGCTCCGCCAGTGAGGGGTCGGAGCAACGGTCACATTCTCCTATCGACCTCCTGAATTGGCACTCCGGATAGTGGCAGCAGGGCTTGTACGGGCTGCAAAACTTTCCTCTGATTCTACCAAGTTCGTGCTTAAGCATCTCAACGACTTGCGGTGAAAACAGAGTGACTTTGTCCCAAATTAGTCCGCCTTTACTCATCTTCCATTTCGGGATGGTCCCTTGCTCACTCGCGCCGATTTCCGGGTCTATTCCCAGCCTATCCCGAAGCTCCTGAGGTATCCGAGAGGCGAACTCCTCATAGTTCTCCCAGATGACCTTCCGTTCATCGTGGAACTTCTTGAGGATTCTGAAGAGCGTGGTGTTTTTCCTCTTCAATCCAAGGAGATAGGCCAAGGTGTGCCAGGAGTGAGTTATCCTCCCATCATCTGACCTGTCATGAATGAGCATGATGAGCTGCCAGTAGACTCGCCACTCCTTATCATTCAGCTTCTTCAACCACTCGTCGTTGGTAAACTGCCAAAACATCCTTGCAATCTCCTTCCATACGTTTTAGACGTTACAGTTACCTGGGCCAAAGGGATTGTTTAGCTCCTTCGACCTCTACGAAGAGGGGGTGTCCCCTGGGACTGCGATACACGCCTCTCTTCCATAACCTGAACCACTTCTCTTGACCTGTTGAACCACGCAAGCCCTTGAACGACAAAAGACCTGGTGTGCTCGGGCGTGTTGACGCTAGGCATCGCCACGCTGCTCTCCTAGGGGGGAAACTTCTTCAACTCGAAAACGCTCTCACAAGCCCTACGATCGATTTTCTTCTCCTTTTGAGCGATTTTGACCCATAACAAAGGGGTGGTTTGAAAAGGGCACTTAAGTCGTTGTCCCCCAATACTACTTTTGAGCCAAAATGCAGGGTCACGGATTCTCAGAAGGCCACCTTCCGATGCCACTTAGGTCTTCGGTAATCTCCATCGTCACAGACTGCCATCTTGAGCCACATTCTGTATTGTCCATAGTCGATCAGATCGTCCCAGATGCAGAGCAGCGTCTCGATGAAGAACTCTGCCCAGGCCGAGCTGGTCTTCAGCGTCTCCTGGATAGAGTAGCAGACAATCGCTCCCCTGGATGATCTCCGGCTCTTGAGACCATGCCCGTGGTCTCGCAGATATATCGCGGTCTCGTGATCAAGGCGGCACTGGAACTTCTCCAGTAGAGGCATTCCATTGATCAGCTTCATACAGCGTTGGGATTTAGTGATCTTGGATTCGCGCAATCGGATACCTCCTAGTCATTTCGCTATTCGTTTCTCAGGGCCACTCAGCCTCTCCTCCTTCATCTTGCTTCGCTTCCGCTATCAAGGCGTCAAGCTCTGCCTTGTCCCCCGGGCTCTTGGTCCTGCTCCACCGGTCGAGCGCCCGCATGATTGCCCAGAATCTCTGTTCTGCTGAGGCTTTTCGCCTAGCGCCCTTGCTGCCTTGTGGCTCCTGCGAACTCAAGTGAACCTCCCCTTTGGTTCTTCTTCTCAATCCCATCGAGCTTCTTCATGAATTCTACCTTCGCCTTCTCCGCGCTCTCCCGCTCTTCCGCTGTCATGGGTTTCTCCTCTGCCACTGGCACTGGTCCAGACACAGGCCCGCCGTGACGGCAGGTTTCTCTCCAGTCGTCATCCTGTATTGAGCGCTTGTAGTGACAGCGGGGGAACTGGGAGCAGGAGACGAACTCACCATATTCACCCTTCTTCACTGTGAGAGGCTCACCACACTGGGGGCAGGGGGTGTTGGAAAGATTCTGTTGTAAAACAGAGGAGCTGTCCTCTCTATTCTCCTTTATAGATATATCATTATTACTATCTCTCTTCTTTCTGTAGACGGAGCTGTCATAGTATTTCAACAACTTAGGCGAAAAGCAGACGATTTTTTCGAGGATCTTCCCCCCCTTTGACCACTGGTTGACACTGTAGTTGGACTTGGGTTCGGTGGAGACCCCAAGACAGGGTCTGATGCCCAGTTTCTCTTGAACTTCCACTGGCACGTTCTTTCGAATGAACTCTTCCCGGTTGACCCATAGTATCCGCTGATCTTGGTGGAACTTCTCAAGGAGTTTGAGAACCCGCTCGTTTTGCTTGCCTTTGCCGATCAACGCTGCGAAGCTATCCCAGGTGAACTCCGCGCTGCCATCGCTGGTGTTGAGGTGGATCAGCTTGTTGATTTTCCAGTAGGTGGCGTATTCTTCGTCTGTGAGGCTTGACAGCCAGTCATCCAGCAAAGAATCGCAGTATACTCTGAGAAATCGTCTTTGCATCTTATCCCCCGAATACTGAGTCGCTCACCAGATCTCCTCTGGCGGAGACTTCTCTTTCCTGCTCCGTTGGCTCTTGCTTTCTTAATCTGTTATCTTCCCGCACCTTTCTGTCCCACTCTGCCAGGATCTTGAAAAAGCCGGCTGTATTCTCAATGATTTCACGGGCGTCTTCCCTGGTAAGTTCTTGGCGGTAATGAGGTTGCCAGAACGCGATGGTGTGGTCGAGTATTCCTTCCGGTTTTCTTGCCGTCTTCGTCAAAGGGCTCCTCGAAACCTGAAATCGAGATTCCACCCTTTAATGGTGAAATGTCAAAACCGAGAGGTTTCTTGCGTGAAAAAAGTGGGGAGAATAAGAAAACTCGTTCTTAGCGAACGAGTTGTGGAGGTGAGAAAATGAGCGTCAGATGCAGGGAGGGATTTGAAAAGTCAAAAACTAGCTGTCTCCGTAGCTCAGGTCCCTGATTGAGAATCGGGTCACATAGCCTATTCCCTTCTTGTAACTACGAATTGGCGAGCCCTGTATCCCAAAGAAGGCACGGAGCGTCTTCTTCAGGAGATAGACTCTTTTGTAAGCCCCTGCCTTGGCTCGGAGCGAATCCCAACTTAGGACCCCGTCGCCCTCAGCAAAATCCAGCAGAAGGTCCCACTGCTTGTTCAGCACGTCGGTCTTGCGCCCGTCGCCAAATCCCATGTCAAATGCTGTGTATCTGTGAGTTTCGTCCTTCACTCTAATCCTCGCGCAGTTGTTTGATACGATTTCCATTGCCACATCTTCCCACTGTGTACCCAGGGGAGTAGGGAACGTCTTGGGGGAGGAGTCTCGGTCTAATCCTGCTTTTGTTCGGCCGACTATCATGGCAAGTAATGACTTGGGGTGTAGCTGCCCGCGCATGATGTTGCCGGTATTGGATTTAATCTGATCCTGGATCACAGCGCAAGCTTGCCCGCCCTGTCTGTGATGCAGTTCAAAAAGCTTCTCGGCTGCCTCACTGCATGGAATGCCGAGGTAGCCAAGGGCTCTGTGGGCTTCGCCGAATTTTCGGAAGAACTCGTTTTCTGAGATGCTTTCTAGGAGCATCATATGTCTGATATAGGATTCAACCATGGTTCTGTCTCTGGGCTTGTCTATCGGATCTAGGGACAGCTGCGTCCTGTACATTTCAGCCGGATCGTCATCACCAACCTCATTGAATAACGTGGCTAATCGGCGCTCGATGCACTGGGAGCAGACACCGCAATGCGTGTTCAGAGTATCTGCAGCCCTCACCGAGCTACAGCTGCTGGTAAGCTTGATTAACTCTGTCAGCTGCGAGTCCTTGAACACCTTGACGACATCTGACTTTGTTTTCCAGAAGAACGGATTCCGCACCCTGAATTCTCTGCCCAGTACTTGGCTGAGGAGATTCGACAGGTCATGCAGTACCTTCGGATGGGTCGACCTGCTCGCCCGGCCTCCTACCAGTTGGCCCGACAACGGCAGATTTGTGCTGACGATTCCATTCTCATAGAACTCTATGGAATCCAGCTTGTGCATGAGGGCAACCGACGCTCCCAGCATCGTGTACAGAAACGATCTGGTCCTCTGGTTCACGTCCCTGGTCAAGCCCTGGTCTTTATTGACCCAAACTGGAACGTGGAGGAACCTGCCCTGGATGGTGCGGAGGTTGGCGAGCTTCTGGAGCAGGTCCTTCTGCCGTTTGGATATCTTGGCAACAGGCCTGTGGCTCACCAACACGATTTTTCTTTCTGCGTTTACTAACTCCTCGATGGCTCCAGCCATGGAATCCAGACCACCTGAGAACAGAAGTACTCCTTCAGCATCGAACCAAGGTTTCTCCTCATGAAAGTCGAAATAGAGTTCCAATGGAATCTCTTGCTGCGCCTTGCGGAAGTTGAACTCACAGTGGTCGTCTGATAGATACCCGAGAGTTTCGATCAGATGGGCCTTTACCCCCTCGCTGTTCCAGATCTCAGGATGCCTGACAGGGATGTCGAAAGTGAGATTCCTGATCCAATCTCTGCCGTCACCCCGCCAGGTGGGCCCGCCTCTCGATACTGACTGGTCACCGCAGTAGACGTAGCTCCCGACCTCAAGCATGTCCATCGCTATGGGAGGGATATTCTGAGCGAGTTTGGTGCTGATGTTCTCGAACTTGAGGAAGACGTTGTTCTGATGATGAGGAAAGGTATTCAGCCGGATGGTGCGCTTGTATTCGCGCACAAGCTCTGTGGGTGGAGCTTCGGTTCCGCACCAGATAAGGTATTTACCACTCAACTATTCTGCCCCACTCAACGGAATTCCTTCACGATTTTCTTGAAGGCTACGTGGGCATATCGGGAGACAGATTCGTAGGTGAGCCTTCCCTCGTATTCGGCTTTGCCAAACCAGCCCGGCGTGAACTCGTCGGCGATTCTCACTGCCTGTCTAACGTAGAGGTCAAAAGCCTGATTGAACTCTCGGTGCTCGTCCATATTCTGAAATCTTGCCTCCGGCCCAACGTGGCTAGGTACCTCTCTGCTGAGGTAGTAAGTGAGATACCGCCGGGTGAAAACGGAAAAGAACTCATGCATGAGCAACTTGAATTGGCTGCCTGTGAGCTGCCTGCGTAGCGATTGCTGGAGCGTTTCGGCAGTGGCTTCAAAGAGGGATGGTTCATCTGCGGTCACATACTTGAACAGGGTCTCGGTAAAGCTGTTCTGGGCGATCTCGCTGACATCGGACTTGATCCCTCGAACACTTAGGTCCCTGTCGATCTTCTCCTTCAAACCGCAGACCACATCGAATAGCGATGCAGGGTGGTGCAGTGAAAGCCCGTACTGTCGCAGGGCGGCATCGAAATCGTCGGCTCTGGCTGACTCAATGAATCTGAAGATAGCAGTCAGCACCTGCGCAAAGCCGGGGTCCTGCGGGACTCTCTGCAAGCCAGTTCGGGCTGCAGTAAGACTTGTGTCTGCGATCTCAGATACAGTACCGGCCCCCTCAAGGAGTTCTATCACTTTCTTCCAGTGATATGTCCTCGGTAATCTGCCAAGTCTGTTATGACCCATGCTCAGTCCCTCTCTCTTGAGACCTCAATCTGTAGGCCAAGGATACGTATTGGACTTAACCTCTTGGTAATTTGCATCAAGCGCCGGTTGCAGCAAGAGAATCGCTGCAATACGCCGAACCATCTCGGCAACGCATTCCACTTCTTCCGGCTTCATAGGGCGGCCGAGGAGCTTCTTTTCGCGGTAGCTGAGCCATTTCTTGATAACCTGGTAGCCGCCGATGTAGAAGTCCCAGACATTCGCCGGTATGTTCTTCCAGTAGCCAACATCATTGAGGAATACGTCCCGAGTATTGTTTCCCAGCTGTCCGAGCGCTTGCTTCAGCGTAAACCCCAGTACCTTCGCTCCCCTCTCAATTGCCTCGGACTCCTCATCAGTATAAGAGCGCTCCCGAATCCTCCCCTTGCCAGGCATGGTGACACCGTCTTTGCCGGCATGACCCCATCCGGCGATTACGTCCAAGTCACCTTCGTCAGGATTGAGGTTGCCGCCGCCAGCTCTTGAGACCACACCCATGACCTTCAGTTCTGGGCGAATGGTCCCAGAGGCGACTGTCGAGACACTATGCTCGGTGTCAAGCAACGCAGCGACCTCCTTGCCGAGTCTGGTGGAGGAGTGAAGTGTCTCCTTCGAGTCGGGTAGCGGAATCCTGGGCCAGTTATCACGGATCCCGTCTGCGTTTTCAGAGAGGTAAGCAGGAGAGTAGCCAACGGCCAAGGTGTGGCGCCAAATCAGACTCGCGGAGTCTCCATTTCTATCAGGAGTTCGGACGCCCATGGACTTGAGATATGCACGCGCTTTCTTGGAGAGATTCGCACTGATCTTGGGCTCTGGTTCATCGTGAGCGAACATGTCCGCAGGGCTTTCTCCTTTCCTTCTTCTCTTTTGGTGTTCAAAGACGAAGACAGGGAAGTGTCTGGCGTGCCCAGAAAGGAAGTCGTAATCGCATAATAGACTGGCGAAGAAGAAAGGGGAGCCTTCGGGTGTTTTGTCTGCGGAGTCACGTGTTATGAAATACGAGTTGCCTTTGACGAAAGAGTGTTGGAGCAAATCAGGACTTGGCCTTGAAAACAGCGGTGCAATATTGGGATCAAGGTAGGCTAGTCGAATATCGAATGGCTTGAAAGGGTATCTAACGATCTTGGATTCATCGAACTGTACTCTACCTTTCATCACCAGTCTTGTCTTAGCTGCATCGAATTCCCCGGATGATTCCATGAACCGAGGAACCAAGGCTGTTATGTCCTCGTCGGGAACTCCGGGATCGAGATATCTGCGAATCGACTCCAACCTTGCCTTCTCATCAGCGAAGACGATCAGAGAGTTCCCTCTTCTTTCGATCGGTCCATTATAAGGGGGAAGGGTTGATAGCTCGATGACCAATGGCCATTTCGAGTAATCCCTTGATACGCTAATGGGTCGGAAAGAATACTTATTGCTCTTTACTGGGCTAACGACTTGATACTGCTCATCAAACTTCCCCGAGTTGAGGCTGTCAAGCAGGTCGCTCCGTTTGGCAGTGCCCCAGAAGTCCCGGAATCTCACAATAGGTCTCGCCTGACGATTTTTCTTGCGGACCAGAACACAGACTGCAGTGCCAACACGAATGCCCACTCTACTCTGCTCGGTAGAGAACACGCTGGGATCAGGTTTACCGTCGGGTGTCAGTTTGCCCGTTTCACGGCTGTCACCGTTCATGCAATCGAACCAGAGTCCGTCGAATCCTCTCAGAAAGCGCTCCCGCATGACCACGAAGGACGGATCCCTCAGGTAGGAGAAGTTAGAGATGTGCGAGATTACGCCACGACCAGTCTTTTCGGCGATGCGACGTTCTGCTAGGCGGAAGAACCGCACATAAAGATCATCAAGATTAAACTTCCTGATTCCCCATCCACCTTCCTTGACAGGCTTGGTCAGCCCTTCCTTGTACGGTTCGACAAGCCCCTTCTCTTCTGCAGGGCTCGTTCCGGCAAAAGCATTGTAGGGCGGATTCCCAAGCACTACAAGAATCGGAACCTCCTGCTTGACTTTGTCCGCTGTTTCGCGCTCCTGCTCCAGTTCCGGGAAAGTCAGCTGGTCTTTCGGTCTCTCGGGTGGCTCCCACCCGGTGAGGGCGTTGGTGAGATACACGCTGGCTCGCTCGTTAGCCTTATCAGAAATGGGTGCTCCGAGCATCCGTAGCGTCAAGCCGAGTTGGAGATGTGCCACAACGAACGGCGCGGGAAGAATCTCGAAGCCAAACACACGCTCCATTGCTGCCTTCTTGAGCTTTTGCGCCAGCAGGGCGTTGTTGCTCTTTTTTCGCAGCGTTTGCTCGATTGTCTTGAGCACTTCCACCAGATAGGCGCCGGTCCCGCAGCATGGGTCAAGAACGTACACGTTTGGGTCGGCGAGTCCGTCTGCGATGTCGAGCTCTTCCCTAAGCACGGTGTCCACCCGAGCGACTTGGTACTTCACGACCTCCGATGGTGTGTACCATACACCCAGGTTCTTTCGCAACTGTGGATCGTAAGCCTTGAGGAAGGGCTCATAGAAATACTGAACGGCCTGCTCCTCCTCGAACTTCTCGAAAAACTTCTCTCGAGCCACACGATTCAGAACCATTCCGGTCCAGTCCAGAACCTCCTGTATGCCTAACGGCTTTAGCCGATGCGGAGTGGCAATCTGCTCGAACAGGCTGGCAATCATCGGAACATGGAGGTTCCAAGCGGCTTCATGCCAGTTGAATCGTGCATCGCTGGAGGCGTCAGTCTCCCGGGCCCACAGGACCCACGACGAGAAGATGCCATAGAAAAGGGTTTGGATCAGTGTGGCACGGAAGAAACGTTCGCCCTCTTCTCCTTGAAACTTCATGCCCAAGGCTTCTTCAAGTGCTTCCCTCAGAGTGGCTAGGCCCGGCAGATCAGTCACAGCATCGATTCGAGCCTTGGCTTCCCGTGCATAGGAAGCAAGAAACCAGGCAAGATCTTCCGGTTCGGTTAGTGGAGCAGCGTGACGCATCACGCGCTGGAGATACTCTGTGAGTCTGTCACCCTTTTCCTTTGCTGTCTTGCGCGGGTGTTCTGCGGCTTCCCAGAAGGCCTTTTCGCTGTCAACGAGACGAAAGGCCTCAAGCTTAACAGGTTCATCCTTGTCATCACGGCCGACGAAAAGGAAGTCTCGATAGTTGGTGACAAGTACCTGCCCGTATTGTCTCCAGTACTTAGTGACCTGCTTACCTTCCGCTGTCAGCCAGGTATCGTCATCGGGGGGCTTGACCTCGATTACTCCGCGTTCCGGTGGTTGCCCGGGGAGAGGTTGCTGGTCCCTGGTTCTCTGAAACTGGTTTACCGTATACAGCCCATAGTCGGGAAAACCTGCTCCAGTGTCCGCGAGAATGAGAACACAGCGGACTCTGGGCTTGAGCTTCCTGCCAGCTTCATTCAGAAGCTTTTCCAGCGGGCCATAGTAAGACTGCTCCGCGACTCCGCCGCCGGTAGAGCGGATCTCACGAATGTCAATGAGGTAGGTTTCTACCGGGTGCATCTCAAGACCCTATGAAACCGCCTTGTTCGTGTTATCGAGTAATCAAAATAGAAAACGAAGGGAGATATGGCAAGGAGAAAGTGAGCTATGTCTCAGTACACGAGAGACGGTCCAGTCGCCTCTCGGCGGAAACATAGTCGGGGCCAATGAATTCCTTACACGCCTTCTGGGTGCGGGAGGGGGTATGGGGTCCCTAGGGGGCAGTTCTTGTCCCTGACGTCTAGGCGCTGCGGGAGTGGCCCTTTTGGGTGGTCGCGGTCTCGGCCGCGGTCGACTGGAGAGGTTAGATCTCTCCGGTTCACTCCCGGTATTTTTCTCGAAAAGCAAAGCCCCGGGGGATTACCCCGGGGCTTTCCAGAGGGATGATCTCGAATGTCAAGAGACCGGGAGTAATCCCGATCTATCTAATTTATACGAAAAAAAAATTTGTCAAGCGAAACTACCCTAAATGGGTATACCCAAAAAGGGTAGTTTTTCGAGGGTTAAGTGATTGAGCCACACGAGGTCACAGGAGTCGGAAGTGAAAGCTGCTTGATTCACTTTCCGGAGTCTTTTGACGCTCCAAGAAGAACAGCTTGACAGCTACCGAAATCCTTGTGACAACCTAGGTCAGCCAAATCTGCCGAACTTTCTTACATATTTTCTGCCCGCCGTCACAGCGACAGATGCACTCATCAACTGAGATCGTTAGATCAAGTATATCCGGAACGCTGTGTTCCACGGCTACTTCTCTTACCCGTGATTCCGCGTAAACACTCATGGGCTTGAATGTGTCCCTTGAACGTTTTTTCATTCCGTAGAGACTTCCGGAATTGATAGACGATAGCGTGATCTTGTCTGCATGCCTGTTAATTAACTTTCGAGTATCTACAGTTATCACATAGTGACTTCTGTTCTGGTAGAGTGTTGCCCCGAGCATGAAATTAAGCCCCGTAGTATCAGGCCAGAAGAATGTTTTTTTATTCAAGAGTCTGAACCATTCCTGAGGCTCAATACGAACTAGGCAATTTTTGAGGTAGATGTCTTTCCATGGCCTATCGCGCATCGGGTCTTGATCCCGGATGACGGCCTTGCCATAGACCGGATGCGTTATACAGATTTCCTTGCGGCGAAGCTCTGATTCTATTTTAATGCGTTCCTCGTCATCGTATTCGAATAAGTCAAGAAGTGCCGTAGTGCTTAGGAGACCGTATTTGCAGATGTTTGCCCAATTGCGCTTATCTGCCATATGGTAAAGCTTGGGGTATCCGGCTACTAACGCGTCTATAACCATGCTACATACTTACCAACGACGTCTATCAATAATACATCGGTCGCTGAATCCTGTGGCTATCAGCGAGACAGGAGCGCCCGTGATAAGTTCGACCTCCTGAATAAAATTGATCGTATCTTCGTGCAACTGGTCAAAGCGCATAGCTTGCCGGTTCTCCTTGTATAGATAATCGGTGAAGGTTAGTGCGATATCTGTGGGACCGTTCAACAATGTAGATTTCCGTAGGAGATTCCAGTCAAATTCACCGACACGGCGTGGCCTGTCCGTCGTAGACGTCCTTTCCGTCTCACGCAATTTCCGAGCATTGATTCCGGAACGTCTGCCGACCTCCTCCCAAGTAATCTCTTGGGACATGTGACCGGACGAGCCTCCCTCGGGGTTTTCCACTCTTATCGGATATGTGCGACATACCATGATCGCCCGGCGGACCCTGTTCCAGGGAATACCAGCTTCGGCGAGACAGCCTGAAACCGTTGTGTCCCTAGAAGTGACATGTGGGTAAGAGCCATGGTAAAGACTTAGGCTGGTACCCTGGGTACCCTCGAGCAGTATCCTGCCCCCCTCCAAATACGCTTCGCTAAGGATATCCACTGCATAATGTCGGTAGGGCTGAAGCTCCGGAATATCCCGTGCCATGCGTGGGGGTGTTTTGCTTAAACGCCCGCTAATACGTCGAGTCATTGCAGCGCCTACTCCTTGGCCTGTAGAACCAATGGTGGTCTTGCCCTTTTCCTCTTTCTTTATGTCAGCATTAGAGATAATCATTGCCTGAGGGTCAATATAGAGACGCCCAGCTTCCACCTTGCAATCGGCTATCTCCGTCAGCAACCCATCGACTCGGAGAGTCGCTCCGGGTCCAATCACTAAACGGGCTTGACCGCGGCGAGTACCGGAAGGCAACTGATGATGTATATATGAGTTAGGTTCTTCGTATACGGTATGGCCAGCATTCGGCCCACCTACCCTCACAAGCAAGTCATATTCAGTTGATAGGTATGCTGCAATTTGCCCTTTGCCCTCACTTCCGTATTGACCCCCCACAACCACGTCTACATAACCTGACCCTTTGCCCCGGCGCACCATGAGATGGCCCGTAACACGCAGGAGCACGTCTTGGGCGGTGCAACGCTTCGTATCGATCACAATGTCGGCGGTGTCTCGGAGAGTTTCCACTTGCCGTTCGGTAGGATCGGCTCGAGCTTCTGCGTAGCTCTTGGTACTCTCCCTTCCCGACTTGTGCCGGCGCTTATACCTATTTTCCAGTTCCTTTAGTGGGGCTGAGAGATACACGTGGACTACTCTGGGCCCGTATGCCTTTCTTACAGCGTCTATCTGACCACGAATTCGTACTGAGTCAACTACAATGTCTGTCGCGTCTACGTGGTCCCCTAGCCAACGCTCCAGCTCCTCTACTACCCAAGTTCCACCTGTCGACTTGTCGAGCCTTTCACCGGCACGTTGAAGTGCTTTGCGGTCGTTCGAAAGATGCGGCTGGACGCGATGCTGCAGCACATCTCGCGTCTTAACAATCGACATCGCTAACTGAGACCCCAGACCACGGGCAAGAGTGGATTTGCCGGATGAAATGGGGCCGGAAAGTAGAATCACTCTGTCGAGCATCGGGTTCGACCTTCCATCACGGCGTCTGCGATTTGACACTGAAGAGACTCAATGAGCCTTGCCCAAGGTCCACCGGAGAGGCTGTTGGCAGGATGTAGACCGTGACTTCGATATTTCGTCTTAAGAGCGCTTCATCAATTAGGTCTGCAATGATTTCCCAGTTTCCACCGGCCTGGCCACTGCCAATCATTGGCATGTGAATGGTAGCAGCCTCTTTGAGGGCAATAGAGGCCAGTTCATCAAGACAGTGCTTCAGAGCGGCATATCTGACCCTAGGTTTCTTGGAAGGGCCATACCCATGCTGGGCTACCATGTGCACAACAGCGAGGTCGTTACTTATACGAGTAACGCGAGTCGCCCCTAGGGATAGTCTCTTACGATCGGAGAGAACCCACTCGCGGAAGTCCTTTTGGGCTTCAGGCCATTTCCTCTTCAATGCCACAGGGAAACCAGCACCCCAGTTGGGTGTTTTGTCGTTGACAATGTGGGCTATGATTCTGGGCCCTGTACCGCGTGGTTCGAGGACGCTTCCATGAAGATATTTAGTATAAAAACCCTTAATGGCTTTGGAAGAGTGGGAGCGTGCAATGCCAACGATGCGGGGCCAACGGCTGTGCGGATACGGCGGGATCCCAACACATTCTATGTCCATTTTGGGTAGAGACGACCAGCGCTCGCTTCCTTTGGCTGTAAAGCCTATCGCGAGGCATTCAGAAAGGACACTCACATAGCGCACACGGAGCCCCCGCGGGATTTGCAGGGGTGAGGAACGCGATGGAACACTGTAGTCTATGCGGTACCCAGCCTTGGGCTTGTCGGAAGGACGAGATGCTGCGAATACCGTGCAGGGTTCCTTAGTTAGGTGCGCCATCCTAAGGGAAATTGCTTCTATGGACACTTCATATACCCGTTGGAGGCGAATCACATTATCGATAGTGACAGCCTCCCGGTCAATCTTTCCGCCAGTTCCCACCGGCATCAGGAATTCGGCCGCAGCGATATTGCAGAGGAGCTCTAGTTGCCAATCATCGTCTCTCATCTCACTGGATCGTAGGCGATTTCGTGCAACCTCTCCGCAATCCGGGAACAGAGTATGGGCTAATTCATGGGCTAGTGAGAAACGAGCTCTGTTCGGAGGTTTATTGGGATTGTACTCTATCTGAACACGGGTTTGCCCCATAGGCACTGCACGTGCGTCGAAGACCTCCGCACTCGGGACGACGTCTATCCTGAGGTACTTGGCCAGCTTCAAGGGCTCGAACGGTGGCCCCTGCCATCCTTCCTGCAGGGCGTCCAGAACCACAGACCTGGCCTTTCCGAGTATGACATCGATAGGATCAGACTCGCCTGCGAGCGCTAGAACGCTGGGATGAGTCCAGTATCGTACTCGCCGCTTCATGGCTCTCTCCTTCTCAATGAGATATTGCTCAAATAGGAAATCCCACGGTGGGCTCGTTAGGTGGGCAATGGTATGATTCATCAGCTCGCGATGGCGTTCCTGGATCAGAAAGATGAAATCCCTAACTGATACCCGTTTGAATCTCAGCACCTTGACATCACCGGGGAACCTGACGTATTCCCGGTTGCTTAGTATTTTCCGCTCGTACTCCTCGCGGGGCCGTCTGTCTCTATGATTGTAAATGACTAGGGATTTCCCCAATCTGTAATAAGACTCGATTTCATCTGTGAAAACATACTTTACTGCTATGGATTCTCCCTTCTTGGACGAGTCGAGTTGGATTCCGTTGTCAGGATCAAGGAAAACGATGTCCACCCGCTCAAGCTGAGATAGCGATTCCTCAAACCAAGCCTGTCTCTGAGTGAGCCTTTCAGTAGTGGTAACTCCAGAGTGGGGTATCGGTGTGGAGTAGAACACCGTTCCCTCCGGGAGAAACTTGCAGGCCTCTATCTCAGCTATGCTTCTCCTATTCTGGTACACGAGAATTCTAAGCTGGTCGTACAAATCGGGAGAACATGATCTAAAGCGCGTGCTGTCCTTCTTCGTCCTGCTCAAATACGCAATGTGATTACCATCGCTGTTATCAGTTTCTTGGCGAGTTACGTAGAACCAATTGACGCCAAGAGTAATCTTACCGCCACTCTGCTTGAAGAGCTCACGCAGCAAGCCGTATTTTCCGAAATCACCTACGTCGCCAGCGTACTTGTCTTGCATCGGCTTACAATGCTCCTGATCTGCTCGTATTGAACCCCGTTTCAAATTAGCCTAAACACAACAAAAGTCAAGCTTCTTTATGCTTGCTCGTCTTGCTAATCTCTGTAGATTATATTCCATATCGACCTCGCCGTTAAGTTCCTATTGCACTTGAATTGCTTTTTTCTCCGAAGCTCCCACCGAATGATTTCAAGGGCCTTATTGACTTTGACTTTCGTTCCCCGGTACCGAGGATGCCTCCCTTTTCTCAGCCGCTCAAATTCCCTGCAAATCCACCGATTCCGTCTTTCCGTCTCCTGACGGTTGGGCATCCGTCCCTACTCCTTGGGCTCCGGCAATGCCAGTCTTCCGGAGGCTATCGCTTCCAGCTTCCCTTGCTCTTCGAAGTAGTCGCCTATAGTCTTTGGCTCTCCGGTCTGGGAGGGGATCTCCACGAAGGACAGAAAGACGGAAGTTCCACACCTTCTGTGGGCGTGTTTGACGTTTTTCATTTTTCTGGGTGCAGGATGCGCCCTGAGCTTGTGATAGGGAGCCAAAGAAGGATGGAAAGGATGGTGCTGGCGAAATGAAGGGACTCAAGACTTACCTGATAATCGGTCTGGTCGATCTGGTCGGGCTGACCTAGGCGAAAGGTAAATGGGAGAAGGCAAGGATCCACGGCCATATGCAGGCGGAGCTCGAGAGAGTTGCTGGGGGATCTTATCCAGAAGAAGGAGACTATCTACTCCCGCTACGCTGTGGCCACCAAGAAGGTCGACGAGGCCCTGGCCTCAAACGACAGCCTCAAGGCAGTTCTTGACGCCCGAGGCGAGGAGCTGAGGCAAACAGCCCAACTCGTCGCCCGATACAAGAGTCTCCACATAGAAACCCAAGGAACGGTCTCCGCGGATACAACGACGATGCCGGACTCAGTGGCCCAGTGCAGGGTAGACTTCGGGTAGAAGCGGGGACGGCTGCATGTGGAGGGCTTCACCCTCTGCCCATCGGGCTTGGTCACTTTATCGATCGAGCAGGATCCGCTCAAGCTTGATTTCTTCGGTGTGGAAACTCAAAGCAGCCTTCTCCGGTGGTACGTGGAGACCAATGACAGCAGCCTGGTTGTGGAGGAGCTTAACGTCCACTATAAGCCGAAACGACCATCATTCTGGCAGCGACACTGGCTAAAGCTTGGTATCGGGGCTGGGATAGTCACTTACGCAGTAGTGAAGTGAATTGGTACCAGGTTGGCGAGGCCCGGGCAGGAGCTAAGCTCCTGCCCGTTCTTTTTGCAAACACAACGAGGTAAGAAAGAGCTCAATCTGATCCATAGCTGCTCGTTCCTGATTAACCTGCAGACAGCGCTTTGGAAGTCATGTGGAAAAAGTTGCCAAAATCCGTTTTTTTGCTTGACAAAGTTGTTGAGGCAGGTATATTGTAATTGTAATAGAGAGGAAACGATACAACGACAAGAAGATGCCCTCACATGAATAGAGCTCTCATTCTGAAGAGGTTCAAAGAGATCGGCCTAAGCTCCAATGAAGTAAAGAGCTACCTTTCTCTCCTAGAAAGAGACACGCTTTCCGTAGCAGAAGTCTCGAAGCTCGCGGGGATACCTCCGCCAAATGCCTATCGGTCACTTGACAAATTGATGTCCAAAGGATTGTGTGTATCCAAGCCAGGTCCCACAAAAAAATACGCCGCTTCTGACCCATCCTCGCTCGAGGATAAGTTCCTTGGCCAAGTAGATGAAGCGATCAAAATCGAGTTGGAGAGTTTCAAGGAGAAATTGCACCACGGTATCGAAAAAAAAGAAAAAGAAATGTCAGAAAAAAAGCAGGCCGCGAAGGAGAACATCAAGAGTCTGATACAAGAATTAACACCCCAATATGAAAGCCGCCAGCTGGAAACTGGTCCCTTAGATTTCATCGAAGTTATAAAGGATCCTCTTCAGGTTCATAAGAGATTTATGCACCTGGTCAGCGAAGCCAAAGAGGAGATATTAGCCTTCACAAAACCCCCCTTTTCGGGCCCCAGAAAAAGGCTTGAAGAGCAAGCAGAGCCAGAGAAGAAAGTGCTCCGACAGGGAATAAGGATCAGAAACATCTATGAGATCCCAACGGAGAAAGAAGAAATCGAATGGCGATTTAAGGATATAGATAGAGCTGTGAAGCTGGGTGAAGAAGCAAGAGTGATGAAGAAACTTCCCATGAAGATGGTTATCCTTGACAGAAAAATTGTTATGCTTGCATTAGCAGACCCCCTTTCCAAGCAGACCTCACTCACCACCCAAATTGTTGAACACCGGGACTTGGCGAACAGCTTGAGGATACTGTTCGACACATTATGGGAGCAGGCTGAGGACTACCATATCTTGGAAGGTTAAGGAGGTGGTGCCCTATGCAAATAATCTTACAGGGATGTTATCAGCTCACTAAAGAAACCTGAAAACCGTTAACCAAACTCCTCCCGCCTTAAGCGGGAGGAAAGGAAAGGTAAGAGAA
>Ga0209979_1001780_pt1 | contig 22354 bp, 18 predicted proteins | sample AnhtaG_FD_183114 | JGI IMG/M metagenome (GOLD analysis project Ga0209979, IMG submission 183114) | Deep subsurface microbial communities from Anholt, Denmark to uncover new lineages of life (NeLLi) - Anholt_01485 metaG (SPAdes) (version 2) | ecosystem: Environmental > Aquatic > Marine > Oceanic...
AGATTTATCTAAACAAAACTGGGAACTTTAAGTATATTAAATTGTATAAACTTAAAAGAAAAGGGAGAGATTCCTTAGATGGTTCAAAGCCGGCCTCAAGGTCAAATTCGACTTTCGGATAAGGAATTGATGAGAAGGTTCTTAAGGGGTGAGCTGGAAGGGTTTAATCTGTTGGTTGAAAATTATAAGGTAAAGCTATTTGGCTTACTTTACCGTCTATTAGGAAATAAGGAGGAGGCTGAGGATATCTTGCAGGAGACTTTTTTGAGAGTGTATAAAGAAAGGGAAAGTTATGATTTCAATTACTCTTTTTCCACCTGGATTTATACCATAGCCTTAAATCTGTGGAAGAATGAGTATAAGAAAAAAAGCAGAGTTAAATTCTTAAATATGGATACCCTGTTCAATCGACCAGACCTGCACTCCGAGAATTTTGGCAATAAAAACCGTTTAAGCTCTATCTTAGAAAGAGCAATACGCACACTTCCTTATAAGTATAGAAGCGCTTTTATTTTGAGAGATGTTGACCAGCTTAGTTATGAAGAAGTAGCTTTGACTTTAAATATCCCCGCAGGGACTGTGAAATCCAGGGTTAACCGAGCCAGGAGGATTTTGAAGAAAAAATTGAGACCAATGATGGAGGAATGCTATGAACTGTCGAAAGATTCGCCGCTTTCTATCCCAATATTATAGAGGCGAATTATCAAAAGAGAAAGAAGAATTGGTTACCCGGCACATTCAGGTATGTGAGGGGTGTGCCAAAGAAGCTCAAAGGTATAAAGCTTTAAATGAAGCAATCCAGAGTTTGGGGGAATTTAAGCCTTCACCTGATTTTGAGGCAAATCTTGAACAGAAAATCAGAGAACTGCCCCATCTGGAGAAAAAGCCTAAAGCTAAAGTTCTGGTTACTACCTTTCCCTCTTTGAGATGGGCTTTTATTCCGGCAATAGTTACAGCTTTAGCCCTGTTTTTCCTTTTAAAAGGTGGATTCTATAAATCCCAGACCGAACTTCTTCCAAAGGGAACTGATTTAGTTAAAACGGGCAATAAACTCGAGGGGAACAAAAAAATGATTTTGCCGATGGAGGACTCTTTTGCTCAAATTAATAGTCAAAGGATGGTCCCAGTAAATTTTCTCAGAGAGAGAAAGGAAGGTTCCAAAGCAGTTTACATTATGGATAATTTGAGATTTTCAGATCTGGATAAATTGCCCGATAGTAAGGTGCTGGAGCGCAGATTTAATAATTACGTTATAGATGCGGTTAGCTTTAGGTCGGTGGATGACAGACTGGTTAAGGAAGGATATATCCTGCCAGCAGTGTCAACTATTAGAACCAATGAAAAGAAAAGTTACTGATTTTTAGATAGGAGGTTTAGATGAAAATAAAAGTTTTCTTCAGCTTAGTACTTTTGGTTCTTTTATCTTTTTTCTTTAGCCGGTCCGAAAATGGATCTGTAGGGATGGTAAATTCAGCTTTAGCTCAAGGCGTTTTAGAATCGTTAGAGGAGAATATCACTTCTCTGGTAGAATCGATCAAACCTTCTTTAGTAACAATTGAAGCTGAAATCTATGCAGAGAAGAGGAAAAGAATTTCCTCACTTACTTCCTTTGTGGGCTCAGGGGTGATCTATTCCTCAGATGGATATATTTTGACTACTTCCAGTGTAGTGAGAGGAATGCAGGATTTTAAGATTAGGCTTTCCAATCCCAAGGATCCAAAGTCGGATAAAAAGGAATACAAAGCAAGATTAGTGGGGACTGATTTTCAAACCAATTTAGCGATTTTAAAAATCGATGCTAAGGGCTTAAGGAGAGCTAAGTTTGGCAATTCGGATAAAATAAAGGAGGGCTCCTGGGTTACCGTGGTGGGGAATTCATACGGGCTTCCCACAGCAGTGTCCTTTGGGGTAGTTAACGGAATAAGGGAGGATAAGACTATTCAGATGAGCGTAAATGTCAGTCCAGGTAATAGTGGAGGGCCGGTTTTAAATACTAAGGGAGAAGTGATAGGCTTAGTTTCTGCCAAACTTTCCGAGACCTCCTATCTAGGTGCATTAAGGCTATATGAAGAAGAAGGAAAAAGGATATTTGCTATTCCTCCAACCCAGATCGAAATCCCCTCATCCGGGATCTCCTTAGCAATTCCTATAAACCTGGTAAGGGAGAAGGCTGACTGGGTAATCAAACACCGCAAAAGTATCGAGAAGGGGTATCTGGGTATATATTTAGAGGATTTAGATGAAGAGACCAAGGAAGAGTTAAGAGTAAAAGGAGGGATTCTGATCGTAGGAGTGGTGCAGGGAAGTCCGGCTGATAAAGCTGGCTTAAAGTATGAGGATATAGTAATCGAATTCAATCAGGATAAAGTTAAAGATTCTGAGCAATTCAGAGAGCTGATTGGAAATAGCCAGCCGGACAAAATAGTCAAGTTGAAGATTATTCGAGAAGGAAAGAAAAAGAATTTAACTGCTAAGTTAGGCAGGTCTGGTTCAATCTACTCTTACTGGAAGGAAAAGACTATTATTCCCGCTATTAGAATACCGGAGATAAATCTGCCGGAGATAAAGATCTGGTATGATGAAGGAGCGGAAAAATATGAGGAGACTCTGGAGAAATATCTGGAGTCTATGGAGAAAGCAAAATTTGTGCAGGATAAGGATTTCGAAATCTTAAAGGTCGAGTTGAAGAAGTTTAAAAGGGAGCTGGAAAAATTAAGTAAAGAGCTGAAAAGATTGAGCCAGAAGCTGAAAGAATCTAAAGAGGAGAGATAAACCGGTTAAAAAAAGGTTTAAAGGGGTTAAGGGTTCAAGGGGAAAAGAAAGAACATCGGATATGAAACTTCAGTCCCTGCCCTTTTTCTCAAAATGGAGAGGCGCAAATAGAGTATGGACAGACCTGCGTGTCTGCCCTATCATTTGGAAGAACTCATCCTAAAACGGATCCGTAGGATAGGTTCGTCCCTCCTAGAGGCTATTACCAACTCCCCCAAGGATAATAATCCCTCTTTACACAGTAACTGCCTGAAGAAGGGGAAGTAGAGAGATTAATACTGAATTCCAGCTGTTCTTCACCCGATTTTACATATGGCTCTATCACACGTATGGTATATTCTCCAGGCTCAAGATTAGTGATTTCAAGATCTAAGTCAAAAAGACAGAGGCAATGACATGGGTTACTGAGAGACTCTTTTTCTTCTATGGTGATGAGATTGTCCACAATGGTTATATCAGCCAGGATACTATCAGGACAGCAATTAAAGCCTGCGTTTATGTGTTTGATCAGAAGAAGGCTCTCCCCGTCATACTCATATTCTATACAGTCCTGATCTGGTGAGGTACTATCTATAGTACTTCTTTTCTGGAATGTTTTGCATCCGGTGTAATTGACAAGAATTCCACTTGCAGGACAATCTGGTGGTGGTCCACCTTTGAAGAGATAATTGATTAGATAGACCGCATCGCCAACAGATACCTGACCATCAGAATTGACATCTGCACAAGAAGGATATGGCTCGGGTGAGCACAGTGGTGGAGGACCACCCTTGAAGAGATAATTGGTTGTATATACCACATCTGAGAGTGTTACCTTTCCATCTCCAGTAACATCACCGCAAATCACCTGTATGTTCAAAGTCCCGTGGATTAATTCAGGGAGTATCTCGTTAATTCCGTCAGACAGAGAATAAACGCACATTAAAGGCGGCTCTCCGGGTTCGTTAAATAGAATCAGGTTTGTCTCACCCAGTGGAGCATTTTCCTTTATATTAACCACTACTTTGAACAAGGTGCCTGAGTCTGGAGGAATAAAATTCATTAACGGGATTGCAGCTTTTAGATAGGGTGAGTTACCTAAATAATTAGAAACAACTAACATTCCCTCGCCCACAGTACCCTCCGAAGAAACCTCCACAATCTCAATCTTGGATGTATCATAAAGTAGCACCATACCGTATGCTCCAAGCTCCATATTCCAGGAACCATTGATATGAATCACATGTCCTTGAGTCCCGGGTCTGGCAGTGGTATTCTCTATCATCATAACATTATCCGTAGTATTAGCATTGACCCTCATGTTTGATATACCAGTTTCTGGATTTTGTTCTCTATTAGTAGATTCACAGCAGGTATCTACGGGCAGGTCTGTATCTTTATACAGGTATTTGATAGGAACCATCCAATCTGAAACGCTTACATTCCCATCCCCATTTGCATCACCCACGCAAAGGTTTGGCACTGGTGAAGGTCCATTCCTAAAAAGAAAGCTCCAGAGATAAACGCAGTCTGCAAGGGTGATGTTTCCATAAGGGGGAAGTCCAACTTCGTTAACATCACCACAAACGAATGTATCACCTAAACTTACAGCATTTACCCCGTCTTGTATGTGCTGATCGATTATTTCAGTATCTCCAGGGCTTTCATCCCCACTTATAATCGATGCAGAGATAAAACCAACAAGCGATAATAAGATCGTCAGTAAAAACAATCCCTTTGTAAAACATAGTTTTTTTGAATTTATTTTACCTCCTGTGAAATTGAAGGTAGAGGTTTTTAAATGTTATTTAATTGAGATATCTCTTCTTATTATAAAATAATATCTTTACAAAAGCCTTTGTTAAGCAAAAATTGAGAAAAATTTTGAGTTTTGGTGTTTCCTTTTTGCCTTATTCGCGGCGTTCGGGTTTATCTCTGACATTTTTTAGCAACAAAAAAAACGCCTGACACTAAAGTCAAGCGTTGCGAAGAATATAAAGATTTGTAGTGCGATTCTCTAGGTCCCTGTCGGGTCACCTGACCCGACAGAGTTTTTTCGCCAGCTCAGGGACCTGGCGGGCACAGGAGGGTAATTTGGGTTTATGATTTATCTTATAAGGTTTTTAAATAAGCATCAATTGCTCTGGCAGATTTTTTACCTGCACCTGCAGCTAAGATAACTGTTGCCCCGCCGGTTACGATATCCCCTCCAGCAAAGACTCCCTTTCGAGAGGTTAGACCGGTTTCCGGGTCAGCTACGATATTTCCCCATTTGTTAACCTCTAATCCGGGCGTAGTTTTAGGAACTAAAGGGTTAGAGCTATTTCCGATAGCAACTATTACTGTGTCCACATCCATAATGAAATTGGAGCCTTCAATAGGTACTGGTCTTCTCCGTCCGGATTCATCTGGCTCTCCTAATTTCATCTGGATACATTCCATTCCTTTGACCCAACCCTCTTCAGTTTCTAAGTATCTAATAGGGGTAGTCAAAAAGTGGAATTTGACCCCTTCCTCTTCTGCATGATGAATCTCATCTTTCCTGGCGGGCATCTCTTTTCTGGAGCGGCGATAAACTATATAGCCATTATCTGCGCCCAATCTTAAAGCAGTCCTGACTGCATCCATAGCGGTATTTCCTCCACCTAAGACGGCAACGTTTTTCCCGGAGAAGATGGGGGTGTCATATTCAGGAAAAGAATAGGCTTTCATTAAATTCGAACGGGTCAGATATTCGTTAGCTGAATAGATTCCATTTAGGTTCTCACCTGGAATTCTCATAAAATTAGGAAGTCCAGCCCCGGTTCCGATGAAGATAGCTTGATATCCAGAGGCGAAGAGCTCATCGATGGTCTGGAGCATCCCTATCACTTTGCTGGTCTTGAACTCCACCCCTAATCTGGCAAGGTAATCCACTTCGGATTGAACAATGGCCTTGGGTAACCTGAACTCTGGGATGCCGTAGACTAATACCCCTCCAGCTTTATGTAAAGCTTCAAAAACTGTTACCTGATGTCCCATCTTGATTAAATCACCAGCCACAGTCAGGCCGGCTGGACCTGAGCCTACAATCGCTACTTTCTTGCCGGTAGATTTTTCTATTTTGGGTATCTCTATTTCACCCTTTTCCCTTTCGTAATCTGTGGCAAACCTCTCTAAGTTGCCTATTGCTACCGATTCATATTTTTTAGCTAAAACACAGACTTTTTCACACTGGTCCTCCTGCGGGCAAACCCTTCCACAAACTGCAGGCAGGCTATTGGACTCTTTGAGCTTTTTAGCCGCTCCGATAAAATCACCTTCCGCAATCAATTTAATAAATCCAGGAATATCGACCTCTACCGGACAGCCAGCAATGCATAAAGGCTTTTTGCAGAACAGACACCTTTGGGCTTCTGTTTGGGCTAATTCCTCAGTATAACCGAAAGGGACCTCTTGGAAATTCTTAACCCTCTCTTCCGGTTTTTGTTCCGGCATCTTCTGCCTAGGGATATCGGTTTTCTTCCGGGTGCTCAATTTAACTCCTCTGTTCCAATGAATTGTGGCTTTTCTGATGTGCGAGAAAATTCTCCATAGCTATTTTCTCCTGCTGCAGATACATCTTCTGTCTTTTAATTAACTCCTCAAAATCAACTGAGTGGGCATCAAAATCCGGTCCATCCACACAGGCGAATTTGGTCTGACTCCCCACAGTTACCCTACAGGCGCCGCACATACCGGTTCCATCTACCATTATAGGGTTCAGGCTGATCACAGTCTTGATCTTATAGGGAAGGGTAACCTTAGCTAAAACCCTCATCATCAAAACAGGGCCCACTGAAAAGACGAAATCTATCTTTTCGCCTTTCTCCAGGAGTTCTGCTAAAACCTGGGTTACAAAACCGTGAAAACCATAACTCCCATCATCAGTGGAGATAAGAAGCTTTTGGGAGGCGGCTCTTGATTCTTCCTCCATTATCAGAAACTCTTTGGTCCTGGCGCCAATTATGGAGATGAGATGATTCCCTGCCTCTTTTAAGGCTTTGGCAATAGGATGAATTGGGGCAATCCCTATACCACCACCCACACAAACGCAGGTCCCATATTTCTCGATATGAGTAGGAGTACCCAAAGGACCTACCACATCCGCAATTGAATCCCCCTCCGAAAGAGTGCCCAGCTGAGCAGTAGACTTACCCACCTCCTGAAAGACAATGATCAACATTCCATTCCCTTTATCTAAGTCTGCAATCGACATTGGGATTCTCTCCCCCTGTTCATCAATCCTTAAGATGACAAACTGCCCGGGCTTTGCCTTCTTTACCAAAAGCGGTAGATAAAGCTTTATCTTATGAATACCTTGAGCTAATTTTACCTTTTGGATTAATCTTTCCAGAACTCCTCCTTTCCTATGGATCCGTTTCTCGGATAAAAAAATTAATATTTGTCTTTGCTCTTCATTGGTGTCCTCACCAACGAAGATGTGATCGTTGGTTCCGAATTTGGATCCAAAGGACAGGAGACCAACGACCAGCCCTTAACTCCTCCTTTAAAAAAATAATCTCTATCTTTCCGACTTTTTCTCTTTTTCTATCTCTTCCACAAAATGGGTTTTGAAAAAATCAACCACTTCCTCAGGGGTGAAAACATTGATGACTTCTTTATCTTTCATCTGCTCGTATCTTGTTTTAAAATTTTCATCCACTTTAAGCAGGGAATCGATCCCTTTGACCACCTCCTCATAATTTTTGGAATCGAATTTAGATCTGAGATTTTGTGGCAGAGTGTTGCGAAAAGCATCCAATCTTTCTTGTAGATTTTGAACCCTGGATTTCTGACATCCGGCTAAAGAAGATAAAAGGACTGTAACCAAAATCAGGCTCAAAATAACTTTATACACCTTTAACCATCTCCCTTATGAACTTATCCACCTCGATCGAAGAAAAATCTATTCACGGCAACTTAGTGATCCTCAAAAAAATTGAGGTCGAACCTCGAATAGTCGCGTAGGGGTGGAGCTTGTCTCCACCCGCTTTCAGTAATTACAAGAAGCGATAGCAATGAAGTAATCCCCAGAAAGCAAAGAGATTGCTTCGCTCCTTGTCCGCCTATGGCGGACTCGCAATGACAGCAAAAGTATAGAGTCACTTGAAAAAATACAAAACCTTTGCTGCAAGTTCAAAGAGCGAAAAAACATAATAATAAAATCTATTTTTTAAGCAAGTCAATTTTTGAAATTAAAACTTTGTAAAAAATTTCACAAGCCATTAGCTTTATATCCAGCTTAACCTTTGATAAATCAAAGGCTTTTCGATGATAAGCCTGGGTTTAGTCAGTACAGATGACCTGTTTTTATCGCTTTTTAGATTTCTTAGTTAAAAAAAATCTTAATTAACAGAACACGAAGAATATTCTCTTAAGAGAAAAAATCATTTGAAAAATTATGTAATAAGTTCAAATTCAAAGTAATTTCTACAAAAAAAATAAAAGCGGTGAGTTGACTCACCGCTCCTACGGATCCGTTTCTCGGATTTTAAAGAAGGGTTTTTACTCAGAAGGAGGTTCTTCTCCACTGGATCCAAATTCGGATTTTTTCTCCTCAGATTTTTTCTCTTCAGAGGGTAAAGTTCCTACTTTCTTCTCAATCTCCTCCCTTTTCGGTTCTTCCACTAATTCTTTTACTTTAATGGTTTTGGTTGGATGTTTGGCTAAATAGGCTTCTAACTCCGCTTTCTCTTTATCTTTATAATATTCCTCCACTGACAGAATTATCCTTCTGCCGGGTTGGTCAAATTCGATTACCTTAAGAGGTATCAGATCTTTTTCGGAGAAAGCATCCGAGGGTTTAGTTAAGTCTGGTTTTCCCAGCTGGTCTGCTGGTACAAATCCTTCCATCTCCCCTTCCAATTCTACCATCACCCCGCGATCCAGAAGACGGATGATCTTTCCTTGGGTTTCAGCCCCAACCCGGTATTTTTTGGAAAGTGAAGGCCAAGGGTCCTCTTTAAGCTGTTTATAACCCAAGGAGATTCTGCGATTTTCCTTGTCAATGCTCAAGACTACTACTTCCACCTTCTCCCCTTTCCTCATAACCTCACTTGGATGTTGAATCCTCTTGGTCCAGGATAGGTCTGAGATGTGAACCAATCCGTCCACACCTTCCTCCAGCTCTGTGAATACACCAAATGGGGTTATATTTCTGACCTTGCCGGTTACCTTAGAGCCTAGAGGGTATTTTTTCTCCATATTATCCCAGGGATCTGGCTCCATCTGTTTGATACCCAAGGAGATTCGCTCATTTTCCTTAACCACGGAGAGAACCACTGCATTCACTATGTCTCCAACGGCCAAAAGCTTGGAGGGATGTTTGATATGTTTGGTCCAGGACATTTCAGAGATATGGATCAATCCTTCGATTCCTTTCTCCAGTTCCACGAAAGCACCATAATCAGTTATCGAAACCACCTTTCCTTTCACTCTTCTGCCCACCGGGTATCTCTCCTCGATATTTTCCCAGGGATAAGGGGTAAGTTGTTTAAGCCCCAAAGAGATCCGGCTGGTAGATTTATCGAAGTCCAATATTTTGATATTTATCTTGTCTCCTAAGGCAACCACTTCACTCGGATGGGATACTCTTCCCCAGGAAAGGTCAGTTATATGTAGAAGTCCATCTACCCCACCTAAGTCGATGAAGACACCGAAATCGGTTATATTTTTCACCACTCCCTCTTTTACCTGTCCTGACTCGATTTCAGATAAGAGCGTAGCCCTTTGTTTCTCTCTCTCCTCCTCTAACACTGCTCGCCGGGAGACCACTATATTCCTTCTGTTCTTATTCAATTTTATTATCCGAAGTTGCATGGTCTGTCCTAAAAGCGCATCGAAATCCGGAATCTGCTTTAGGGCTATCTGAGACCCAGGTAAAAAGGCATCTACTCCCATCAGATCTACAACGATTCCGCCCTTAATCCTTTTCAAAAGTTTCCCTTCTACCAAAGTTCCCTTTTCATAAGCCTGTCTGATCCTGTCCCAGATTTTGATGAAATCTGCTTTCTGCTTGGAAAGGACCAGTTGTCCGTTCTGGTCTTCTATAGCCTCTAAGAAAAGGTCAACTTCATCCCCTATTTTCAGCTCTTCCTGAGGGGGAAACTCTGAAAGAGGAATTATCCCTTCGGACTTAAAACCCACATCCACGATAACATCATCTTTAGTTATCCCCAATATCTTACCCTTAACCAGCTCACCTTCTTTGATCACCTTAAAAGTCTGCTCATACATCGAAAGCATCTTTTGAAATTCCTCAGGGGAATATTCTTTTTCCTCTTCTAACTTAATCTCAGGAATAGGTTCCTTTTTCTTCCTTCTAACTTTTCTTTCTTTTACCCTGGGCTTAAGCTCTTCTTTTTTAACTTTTTCCTTTATCTCTACTGGTACCTTTGATTTTTTCTTAGTAGCCGCGGCGGATTTAGGTTCTTTCACACCTCCTTTCTTTTTACCTTTTTTAGTCTTAGAGACTTTAGTCTTTTTGGCTTTCTTCTTTTCAGCCATTAAGTTGTTCCTCCTTTATATTGAATTTGCCTCAGGGGCATTTTATCCAGTTAAGTTTCTGGTCTTTTTTATGACCTGATTTACAATCCACTTAGGAGTCGAGGTTCCGGCAGTAACCCCAATCCTTTTCTTGCCTTTAAACCACACTCTTTTGAGCTCTGTGGCGGTCTCTATGTGATAGGTGGGTTTACCTTTTTCCTTACAAAGCTTAGCTAAACGAGTTGTATTAGCTGAGTTCTTACCACCAACCACAATCATTAAATCTACATCTTTTGCCATTTTCAGAGTAGCTTTTTGAGTATTAGCTGTGGCATTACATATAGTATTGAATATCTTGATCTCTCTTGCTTTTTCTAAGAGCAGACCTACAATTTGTTTAAACGTATCCAGATTTAAAGTGGTTTGAGCTATCACTCCAATCCTTTTGTCTTTGAGGAGGCTGAGATTTTTAGTATCCTGATTTACCACTATAGCCACATTTTCAGCATAACCTATTATACCCTGGACTTCAGGATGATGAGCTTCTCCCACCACTACGACCCGATAGCCTTCCTTATGTAAAGCCCGGGCATTCTCTTGAGCTCTTCTGACAAAGGGACAGGTGGCATCGATGATTTTTAAACCCTTCTTTTTAGCCTGCTGGATTATCCGGGGATGCGCCCCATGTGAGCGAATGATCAGTGTTCCAGATTTGATCTTCTTTATATTTTGAATCGGTTGCACTCCTTCTCTTTTTAACTCCTCCACCACCTGAGGGTTATGGATCAAGGGCCCTAAGGTGTAAACCTTTTTCCCGCTTTTCTTAGCAGCTTCAAAGGCTAAATTTATTGCTCTTTTTACCCCAAAACAGAATCCGGCATTTTTCACCACTAAGATCTTCATCTTAATAGAACCTTAGCTAAGTTTCTTTCAAAGCTTTTATCCTCTGCATGATTTCCTGGACTATCCTCCGATATCCCTCCCTATTCTTAGGGATTTGAGAAAGCGAGTCTGAATTAAGAGGAGAACCGAATTTTATGATAATTTTTCTTCTCTGAAAAAAAGCTTTCAGCCAGTTTTTAGAATAATCCAAATAAGCTGGCACAATCGGCACCTTTGCCTCTAAAGCCAGCTTAGCCACACCTAATTTAAGCTCCTTCAGGTTTCCATCTTTACTCCTGGCTCCTTCTGGAAAAATAAGGAGTGTTTTTCCAGAGCTCAATACCTCCAGGGCTTTTTTTAGTCCCTTTCGGTCAAAACTTCCTCGAGAGATGGGAATAGCGTTAAACTTCTTTATTAACCAGGCAGATAAAGGATTATCAAACAGCTCTTTTTTTGCCAGATAGTAAAGCTCTCTGGGACTGGCGCATCCAATTAAAGGAGGGTCGTAAATGTCTATATGATTAGAGGCGATCAAAGCTCCTCCTTTTTGCGGGATATAGTCTTTCCCTTGTTTTTCCACTCCTCTTAAGACCTTCAGGAGCAAGTTAATCAGAATCACGCTTACTCGGTAGTGAAATCTCATTTCTTTTTCTCTTCTCATATAGATGTATGACTTTATCTACCTGTTCTTGAATGGAAAGATTTGTGGTATCGACTATCACTGCCTCATCATCTACCTTCAAAGGGCTTTCCTCCCTTTCCGAATCGATCTTGTCTCTTCTGGACAGCTCCTTAATCTGTTCTTGGAGAGAGGCTTGAGTCACCTGTCCTTGAAGTTCCAGCATTCTCCTTTTTGCTCTCTCCTGTATGTCACAATCTAAATAGATTTTAAGACTGGCTTCTGGAAACACCACTGTGGTGGTATCCCTTCCCTCAGCTACTAAATTATATTTTTCGCCCAACTCTTTCTGTTTGGATACCATTGCCTCTCTAACCCTTTTATGTAGTGAAACCTCAGATACAATTCTGTTGACGCTCGGTTCCCTGATCAACTCGGTAACATCGTCTCCATCCAGGTAAACTTTATTCACTCTATCCTTTTCTGTCAAGTCGAGCTTTGACTCCCGGGCGATCTGGGTTAACTTTTCTTCATCCTTCGGGTTTATACCGCTTCTTAATGCTTTCAGGGTAATCGCTCGATACATAGCACCGGTATCTAAATAAACAAAACCTAATTTTTTGGCAACCAATTTTGCGGTGGTGCTTTTTCCTGAACCAGCGGGTCCATCTATGGCTATAATCTCTTTTCTCATCTGCAAAAGAAAACGCCCTCTTACCTTCACTCCAAGCTAAGACAACCCTATCTTAATACTAACAATTTAATGGGCGTTATTTTAGATATCTTCTTTTACCCCTTCAGGGGGTAGCTCTGTTGCCAAACTCCTCTCTAAGTTTAAATCATCTTTTCTTTCCTCTATCTCCTGGGGTGAAAAGGTAGAGCTCTCTTTACTCTTTTTTGCCTGAAGCAAGGATTCGAGCTCCTCTATCTTAGGTAGATCTTTTAAATCTTTAAATCCAAAATAGACCAAGAACTCTTTGGTAGTCCCATAGATTAAAGGACGACCTACGCTTTCCTCTCGTCCTGAGATAGTGATAAATTTTCTCTCTAATAAAGTGTGAAGCACTCCTCCGCAATCCACTCCTCTTATCTGGTCGATAGTCGATTTCACCACCGGCTGGCGATAAGCTATGATGGCTAAGGTCTCCAGTCCTGCCTGGGAAAGCCTCTGGGCTCTTCTCAAAGAATAAAGCTGATTTATCCAGGGCGCATATTCAGGTTGGGTATACATCTGATACCCTCCAGCTATTTCCCGGATAACAAAGCTCTGATTATTTTCTTCATATTTACGATTCAACTCCTGGATGATCGATTTTATTTTATCAGCAGGAAGCCTGTCTAAGACCGCTTTTAACTTGTTTAAAGGTAAAGGGGTGTCTGAGGCAAAAAGTAGTGCCTCAACTACTGAATGATAATTTGACTCCGTTAACAACTTTTTTATCCTTTTTTATTTCTAAAAATTAATATCGGGGAGAAATGTCTCCTCTGCATTATCCTGATCTCCTGGAGTCGGATTAGCTCCAGGATAGCCATAAAGGTTACTACTAAGACTAAACGGATTGGATTGTCCTGAAACAGCTCCTCAAATCTAACCTTTTCTTTCTTCGCCAGATAATCTAAAATATATTGAATCCTCTGCTCCAGATCAACCTTTTGAAAGTTGATAGCATGGAAGCTTTCCTTGGGTTGGTTATCCAGGACTTTTTTGAAAGCTACAAGAAGGTCAAAAATGCTTGCTTCCTGTAAAAATTCGATTCTATTCTCTACCTCGATATATGAGAAATCTGAGCGAGGATAAAAAACTTGTTCCTCTTCCTCTTTTCTCTGCAGGGACTGGGCGGCTTCTTTGTATTTCTTGTACTCTAATAGAGCCGCTACCAGCTCCTCCCTGGGGTCTTCCTCTTCCTCCTCCTTCTCCCCAGAGGGGAGAAGCATTTTAACTTTTATGCGGATAAGTGTGGAAGCCATAAGAATAAACTCACTGGCCAAGTCTAAATCCAGTTCCTTCAAAAGCTTTATATATTCCAAGTACTGTCGGGTGATCAAGGCAATGGGGATATCATAGATGTCTATTTTATTTTTCTTGACCAGGAAAAGAAGCAGGTCTAAAGGTCCCTCAAAGATCTCTAATTTAACCGGGAAGGGAACTTTCTTTTCAATCTGTTGTTCTGTTTCCGCTGGAAAAATCATTGGCTCAACCTCATAGCTTTCCTTACTTCTTGCATAGTTTTCTGGGCTTTGTCTCTGGCTTTTTCAGCCCCTTGCCTTAATACTTTTGAAATCGTTTCCGGGTCCTGCTCCAGCTTCTTCCTTTTCTCCCTTATATCTTTTAATTTACGATTTATGTTCTTTGCCAGATTTTTTTTATCCTCCACACAGCCTAATTTACCTGTGGAGCAAGCAGTATGAATCTGCTGATGTTCCTGAGTATAGATCTTGTGCAGGTGATAGACCGGGCAGATATCCGGTCTGCCCGGATCGTTCTTATGAATCTTTTGAGGGTCGGTGAACATCATGGAGATCTTCTTAGCTGTCTCCTCAGAGGTCTCAGCTATGACAATATCATTATGGTAAGATTTGCTCATCTTCCTTCCATCTATCCCCGGAATTATGGGGTATTTAGTTAGAAGCGCCTCCGGTTCAGGAAAAACCTTTCCATAAAGGGAGTTGAATTTACGGGCAACCTCTCTGCTAAGCTCGATATGAGGTAGCTGGTCTTTTCCCACCGGGACATAATCAGCCTTATAGATTAAAATATCAGCGGCTTGAAGTAAGGGATATCCTAAAAAACCATAACTATCCAGACCCAATTCTTTTCTTTTCTCCTTGTAAGAAGGTACCCGGGCTAAGCGGGCTATGGGGATAATCATTGAGAAAAGCAGATGTAGCTCCGCATGCTCTTTAATTTGAGATTGAACAAAGATAGCACAACTCTCCGGATCCAATCCGGCTGAAAGATAGTCTAAAACCACCTCTCTAATCCTTTCCTGTAAAGTTGAGGTGTCATTATAATCTGAAGTTAAGGAGTGCCAGTCAACTATACAGCAATACATCTCATAATCTTTTTGCAGAACTACCCAGTTCTTCAGTGCGCCCTCCAAGTTACCTAAATGCAGTTTTCCTGTAGGCTGCATCCCGCTTAATATGGTCTTCTTCATATTGCTATTATAGTAAATCTTTTAGTCTAATCCAAAAACAGATATTGTTTCCAGCGTTGATCTGAGATGCCGATGAATCGCTGTAGAAAGGTTATATGGTTAGGACTTCTGGGCCTACGTAAAAGCTTTAGCCTAGCCTGCTCCGGAGGTTGATTCCCTTTGATATTGTTGCATTTGATGCAGGCACAGACTAAATTCTCCCAGGTATCTTTACCTCCGTAAATTTTGGGGATGACATGGTCCACAGTCATAGGAAGATGAGTTGCCCCACAGTATTGACAGCGATGTCCATCCCGTTTAATTATGTTCTTTCTGGAAAGCAAGATCCTCTTGGGAGGAACTTTGATATATAATCCTAAACGTACTACGCTGGGGACAGGTATAGACCAGCTAACTGAGCGGATACTATCACCATCGTTTTTCTCAATCAGCTCCGCCTTGCCCAAGAAAACCATCACCACTGCTCTTCTCACACTGCAAATCGAGAGAGGCTCATAATTCTGGTTCAAAACCAGCACATTTCCTGAAAGCCTGTTCAAACCTTCCTCCAGTATATATTTAGATAAATTTATATCTTTTTATTAGGTTGTCAAATGATTTTTTTTCGAGGAGCTGGGTCAAAAGCTACTCCTGATACTCAAGAAGAATCTTAAGGACTGAGGTCCTGATATAAAAGAAAGATTTCTTCTCCGAAAAATCCTCTCTTTTTATCTTGCTTAATCAAAACATTTTTGATATTTTAAAAAAAATTTCGTATTCTATTTGGCAAATCCAAGGAGTGGTTTTAGATGTCTGAAAATATATTAACCAGGATATTCGGCTCTAAAAATGAGCGAGAAATAAAGAAGACCAAGCCTATAGTTGAAAAGATAAATAATCTTTTTGAGGAGTATAAGTCCCTCTCAGATGAGGAGTTAAAAGGTAAAACTGAAGAGTCCAAGAAAAGGATAAAGGAATATTTAACCCCATATCAGGGTGAGGAGACCTCTGAGGAAGAGCTGAAAAAAGCTGAGCAGGAGATATTAAATGAACTTTTGCCAGAGGCTTATGCAGTGGTTAAAGAGACCTGCAGAAGGCTTTTAGGCAAAAGGTGGGAGGTCTGTGGAATTGAGATCGAATGGGATATGGTCCCCTTTGATGTGCAGTTGATCGGGGCAGTGGTTCTGCATCAGGGTAAGATAGCGGAGATGGCAACTGGTGAAGGTAAGACCCTGGTTGCCACTATGCCTATATATCTAAATGCCCTCTTGGGAAAAGGGGTTCACTTGGTCACGGTGAATGATTATTTAGCTAAGAGGGATAGTCAGTGGATGGGCGAAATTTACAAGTTCTTGGGTTTGAGCGTGGGTTGTATTCAGAATGAGATGGACAACCCAGAAAGGAAAATCCAGTACAACTACGATGTCACTTACGGAACCAATAATGAGTTCGGGTTCGATTATCTGAGGGATAATATGGCTATAAGGGCAGAAGACCGGGTGCAGAGAGGCTTTTGCTATGCTATCGTGGATGAGGTGGATAGCGTTCTAGTCGATGAAGCCAGGACTCCTCTGATCATCTCCGGACCGGTTGGCTCTTCCACTCAAAGATACAATGAGATGAAACCTTTAGTGGATCAATTGGTCAAAAGACAAACGGTTTTAGTTAACAAGTTAGTGGCTGAAGGGGAGGGGTTTCTAAAAGAAGGAAATGAATATGAGGCTGGGATAAAACTTCTGACTGCTCACCGGGGTGCTCCCAAGAATAAAAGATTGATGAAGCTTTCTAAGGAACCGGGAGTGAAGAAATTGATCACCCGGGCGGAATTAGATTTCATGCGGGATAAGAAACTCTATGAGATCGACGATCTTCTCTATTTTTCCATCGATGAGAAAGAGAATTCCATAAACTTAAATGAGATGGGCCGCTCCATGCTTTCCCCGCAGGAGCAAGCCCTTTTCGTTATCCCGGATGTAACTGAAGGGATTCACGAGATAGATTCTGATGAAAACCTTTCCTCTCAGCAGAAGTTGGAGAAAAAGGATGAGCTTTATAAACTGCATGCCGAAAGGAGCGAAAAGGTTCACAATATCTCCCAGCTTTTAAAGGCTTATTCTTTATTTGAAAAAGATGTGGAATATGTGGTTCAGGATGGGAAGGTGATGATCGTGGATGAGTTCACTGGCAGACTTATGCCGGGCAGAAGATATTCGGATGGTCTACATCAGGCAATAGAGGCAAAAGAAGGGGTGAAGGTTGAGGGGGAGACCCAGACTTTAGCTACCATTACCCTGCAGAACTATTTCCGGCTTTATCAAAAATTAGCCGGGATGACCGGAACTGCAGTAACTGAGGCTGGAGAGTTCTGGGAGATCTATAAACTGGATGTGGTGGTAGTCCCCACCAATGAGCCGGTCAGAAGGATAGATTACGACGATGTGGTCTACCGTACAAAAAGGGAAAAATATAATGCGATAATCGAGGAGATAAAAGAATATCACCAGGCTGGACTTCCAGTTCTGGTAGGAACGGTTTCAGTTGAGGTCTCGGAGACCTTATCCCGGATGTTAAAAAGGGAAGGGCTAAAACATTCGGTCCTGAATGCCAAATATCACCAGCAGGAGGCAGAGATCGTGACTCAGGCTGGGAAACCCGGGACTGTTACCATTGCCACCAATATGGCTGGAAGAGGGACGGACATAAAATTAGGTCCGGGTGTGGTCAAATCGTTTTATTGCAGGTTAGTGGCAGAAAGCACCAGAGGGGACCAATGTCCCTATTCAGAAGAACTAAAGTGCTATGAGAATGTTCCCTGTGGCTTGCATATCATCGGCACTGAAAGACATGAGGCCAGAAGAATCGACCGTCAGTTAAGAGGGAGGAGCGGAAGACAGGGAGATCCGGGCTCATCCAGGTTCTATTTATCCTTGGAAGATGATCTGATGAGACTTTTCGGCTCAGATAGAATCGCTGGAGTTATGGATAGATTAGGGGTAAAAGAGGGGGAGGTTATTCAGCACGGAATGGTTACCAAAGCTATAGAAAGGGCACAGAAAAGGGTGGAGGCACAGAACTTCGCCATCAGAAAACACCTTTTAGAATATGATAATGTGATGAACCGGCAAAGAGAAGTTATATACGACCGTCGGGCATCAGCATTAGAAGGTGCAGATCTGAAAGAGGAAGTCTTGGATTTAATCCAGAAGGTGGTGGAAAATAAAGTAGAACAATTTACCGATTCCAAGGAATATCCGGAGAACTGGAATTTGACCGGACTTAGAGAGGAACTCAGGAAGATATTTTTATTAGAGCTGAAGTTCAAAGATGAGGATATACCTAAATTGACTCAGTTAGAATTAAAGGAGAAAGTCAAGGGTGCGGTTAAGGAGATCTATGAGCACAAGGAAAAGGCTTATGGTGCTGAGATTATGCGGCAGCTGGAGAGATTTGCCATGCTTCAGGCCATCGACGAGAGGTGGAAAGAGCATTTATATGAGTTGGATTTAGTGAAGACCGGAATAGGGCTGCGGGCTTATGGTCAAAAGGATCCATTGATAGAATACAAAAAAGAATCCTACCAGATGTTTATGGAGATGGTTGAGAGGATAGATGAAGAGGCTTTGTCTTTAATCTATAAATTACAGGTCAGAGGAAAAGAAGAACCAGCTAGAAGAAAAGAGCCAGAAAAAAAATTGCAGGCAATTCATCAGGAGGCAGCGGGAATGGGTTATACCACCACCACACAGGCAGAGGAGCTTGCCCCAGGAAAACCCAAGCCAGTAAAAGTGGGCAAAAAAGTAGGCCGAAACGACCCCTGCCCCTGCGGGTCAGGGAAGAAATATAAGAAATGCTGTGGGGCGTAAATTAGTGATTAGTGATTGGTGATTGGTGATTGGTGATTAGTGATTAGAGGTAGCATCCGCAGGACGATGTAGGGGCAGACCCCTGTGTCTGCCCAGAATGTAGTGCGACCCTTTCAGGGTCGCGTAGCAGTCCGCCTTAGGCGGATTAGACCTCTGCTGCCGAGCCCTGAAGGCTCGGCTACGCGTCATGAAAATAAATAGATGGTAAACCCACGTTGCCCACAACGCAGGTTAAGATTATATCCTACCTTGAGGGCAAGGTGGGAATACAGATTACTTGAAATAAGAAAAGTAAATGAAGTCGTTATATAATCGTCACGTTAAAAATCCCTCTGATAAAATCCTCAGAAAAGAGATAGTTGTTCCTGCTTCGCTTGAGGAGGTGTGGAATGCCTGGACAACTACGGAAGGGGTGAAGACTTTTTTCTCAAGCGATGCGAAGGTTGAACTTGCCGTTGGTGGTCTATATGAGATTTACTTTAATCTTAAGGCGCCATATGGCTCGCGTGGGTCAGAAGACTGTCGGGTGTTAAGTTATCTGCCGATGGAAATGCTTTCTTTTGAATGGAACGCTCCCCCGGATTTTGGAGAGTTACGCAATAAGCACACCAGAGTGGTCTTGCAGTTTGAGGAAATCGAGCCAGGCAAAGTAAAGGTCAAGTGCTCACAGCTTGGCTGGGGTAAGGGAGAAGACTGGGATAAACTGTATGACTATTTCGACAAAGCTTGGTCGTATGTTCTTGGCAATCTCAAAAAGCGCTTTACCGAAGGTCCGATCGACTGGTCGTCTTGTTGTTAGATATTCCACCTTGAGGGCAAGGTGGGAATACTAAAATAATACATCTTTAACCTCACCCTTTCCCTCTCCTTACAAAGGAGAGGGAATTGTAGTGCGACCCTTTTCCTGATAACGGATCCGTAGGACAGGGTCGCGTAGCAGTCCGCCTTAGGCGGATTAGACCTCTGTTGCCGAGCTGAAGGCTCGGCTACGCGTCATGAAAATAAATAGATGGTAAACCCACGTTGCCCACAACATGGGTTAAGATTATATCCCAGCTTGAGGGTAAGGTGGGAATACGGGATCATTTTTGTAGGGGCGAGGTCTCCTCGCCCTGTTATTAAGGGCGGGGTAACCCCGCCCCTACCTTTAGGAATTAAAGCTCCTTTGTAATCTGTCGATAAATTTAATAGGTTTCTTCAAGTAAAATCAGAAAAACCACTTAGGGGTGTGTAAAGTTCATACGTTTGAAAAGAGGTTTGTTATTTTTAGTAAAAATCAAAAAAGGGATTTTTTTGAATTCCAATATGAAGATAAAGGAAAAGGGGAAAGTGTCCTTTAACTTATCTTTTTTCTATTTTCCTTTTTTTATTTTTTTGAAAGGAGGGGGAGATGAATAGTTTAATCAACGGATACCTGCAGCTTTTGATCTTTGGGACCTTTGTAATACTTGTTCTCAGATTTGAAAAAAGGTATTTCAGGTTCTATCCGGGAGTTAAAATAAGTCTATCTTTAGGATTTTTCCTATTGTTTTTAGGAGCTTTTACCGTTTTTTTCCTGCCCTTAACTCCTCTTTCTACATTGCTTAATTCTAATCTTAAAGCAGGAGCAGAGATAATCTTATATCTTTTAGGTGGCATCTTGATACTTTGGGGTTTAAAAATCTGGTTTTCGCACTTATCCAGAGCTAAACAAGTCTCTACCAGACGTCTTAAAGAATTAGCCTGTTTGAAACAGCTTCAATCTCTTTTCCAGAATAATCAAAGCCTGGAGATGAATTTAAAAGAGGGTTTTAATAAAGTGATGCGCTTTATGGGGTATCAAAAAGGTGTTCTGTATCGCTCAACTTTTAATTCTCCGGAGATGCTCCTTCTTTCTCATTTCAATCTTACTCCAGAAGAGCTCCAGCGCTTTTATAGCCTGAATTTGAATGAAGGTTTTTATAATGAAGCTATTAAAACCAAGGAGGTTGTATCCCTAAACCAGTTCAAAGGCTCAACTGAATGGCAGAAGCTTTTCCCGGATGGAGAGAAGATTTCCTCTTTTGCCTGTGTTCCTCTTAAATATGCCTCTAAGGTTTTCGGGCTTTTGTGCATCTATGACTCAGATGCGGGAAGGTTTGCATTTGAAGAAGTTCAATTCCTCACCAGTTTGAAAGACACTTTTGGCTTGATGGTAGAACAGTCGCTCCTTATGCAGAAAAACAGAGCTCGAAAAAAGCATTTAGAGACTGTAGATGAGATCACCAGGATATTTTTGGAGTCGAAAAACCTGGAAGAGGATTTCCCTTATCTGTCCCAGAATCTTAGGAAGGTGTTTGAATTTGACTATATCTCCCTATCTTTAGTGGAGGGCTCAGGTAAGAATGTCAAAAAGATCTCCTTAGGTCTGGGAGAAAATCTTCTCCTGGATAAAAATGCAAATCTACCTGTATATGGAACCTCTGTCGGCTGGGTAATCGATTCAGGTGAACCTCTGCTCGAATACGATTTGGCGTCAAAAGGATATTATGAGGATAATCTTTCAGAACTCTTAGGAATTCGCTCAAGAATGATTTTGCCCCTGAAGGTCAAAGAGAATCTCATCGGAACATTAAGTTTGGGAAGCAAAAAGCCCCATCTCTATAATACAAGATCTGCCAAGGAATTGAGTGTGTTCTCCTCCCTTTTCTCTTTATACTTACAGAAAAAGAAATTAAAAGAGTCGATAAATCAGGAACATAGATATTTCCAGACTTTCTACACTCATCTTCTGGAATTTCTCAATCAAAAAGATTTTCAGGAATATCTGGACGGCTTGGCTGAGGATTTAACTCAAATCCTTCCGGTCAGCTTCTGCAGGATCTCCTTCTTAAATTTAGAGAAAAAGAATTTAGAGCTTTTTTCAGGTTATAAAAGGCGAGAGGATATTTGCTTTTCACCAGAGAGTTTGCAGCCTTTAGAAGCTCTTCCTTGGCACCGTCTGAGCTTGGAGACTAAAATGCCGATGCTGATAAATCAGGATGATCCGGAAAGCACCATCTCCAAAGAGGAAGCAACTCTCTTCTTATCCCCAAATCTGAAATCAGCCTTGCTTTTACCTCTGGTACATAAAGAGCAGAGTTACGGTTTAGTTGCCGTAGGAGAGATGAGGAGCTGGGAGCGCAGGCCCTTCAGAAGAAAAGAGATAGATTTTATGGAAAAAATCGGTGAGCAGATAAGCTTTGCCCGCAAAGAGAGTCTATCAAAGGGATTTCTTGATTTAAATCCGAGGTCTTATTTAGGCCAAAAGATATCTCGTTTAGGGTTAGAGGTCAATAATTCACTCACCTCGATCATCGGCTCGGTGGAACTTTTGAATCTGAAGAGAAACTTAACAGAGGATAAATCAGAGCGCTATCTCAAAATCATTGAAAAAGGAGCATTGCGGATAAAAGAGAACATGGAAAAATTTTTCAGCCAAAAAGAGTACGAATCCATAGAAAAATAAGTTTGTAAATCTAAGGAGAGCCGGTTAACGGTTAATAAATATATAACTCTGTAGAGGGTAATAATTTGCTTAACCATTGAAAAAATCAATTCTGTCCATATCATTTTTTTTCTTATCTCTTTTATCAAAA
>Ga0209979_1001781_pt1 | contig 22346 bp, 28 predicted proteins | sample AnhtaG_FD_183114 | JGI IMG/M metagenome (GOLD analysis project Ga0209979, IMG submission 183114) | Deep subsurface microbial communities from Anholt, Denmark to uncover new lineages of life (NeLLi) - Anholt_01485 metaG (SPAdes) (version 2) | ecosystem: Environmental > Aquatic > Marine > Oceanic...
GTACCGCCCACCATAGATATGAATTGAGGTCATTGGACCTCCTGATTGTTGACAATGTTGAAGGTGACCAAATAGGAATCTGACCACCTAATTGCATATGAGGCGGGCCCGCAAATGAAGAATGTTTGTAAAACTCAAGTTAGAGACTCCATCAGGGACATCGCTCAAATCCTTAGTAAGGGGTTTCGTGCTGACTCAGAGGACAGATGGTAAAAGCCTAAGAACAGTAGAATACTACGAGGGAAATCTAAGGCGTTTCTTATGGTATGCCTTATAGGTAGCGAAGTGAAGGATTGCAGTTTTGACATCAAAGCATCTGTCAACTGCGGCATACTCGACCGTAGCTTCTCTATTTCGGCGCCCGCGTCATCTGAGGCACAAATTTGAACCCCCATCTCAACACATAGCTGGATTAGGTTAGGCAGGACGACGACGTTCTCCTCCAGCATCTTGCTCCCTCGTCTAATGCCCCTCTCGATATCCAACAGACGCCCTATCACCGAGTTGTCCAAGTAGACTCTCATGTCGCTACGCAATCTTGTTGGCTAATAGTCGTTTGATCTTCCACAGTCACCTAGTTCTATTCTGCTCTCAACACGGCAAAAGCCAAGCAACTGGTTAATGGCGCGAGTAGAGGACAAGGCAAATTGGAGGCGACTACCTTCAAATCAAAAGACCGCCCTTTTGTTGGACACCAACTTGTCACCAAGACTAGGAAAAGACAGCGTGAGCACAGCGGGTCAATTGACATGTAAAACCTACGCACGTAGAATGGCGTCAGGAGGAGCGAATTGGGGATAAGCAGACAGCGAGCCTACTATAGAGCGGTACGCCGAGCAACGACAGTAACAAATTCCGACGCTACGTTGAAACAGATCCTGGATACACTCATACGGATCGTCGCCCGGACAATGGAGGCTGGTGCCTCCCTACTGTTGCTTGATTCTACCAGGAAGAAGATGATACATCACTCCTCTTGGGGGCTGGCCAAGGCTTATTTGCAGAAGGGTGTGCTCGACACCCTTAGGAGTTTAGCGGAAGTCGTTACAGGGCATCCAGTAGCCATCACTGATGCTGCCCAGAATAGTCGAATACAGTACCCAGAGTTGGCAGCCAAATTTGGTATTGCCTCCATATTGGGCGTGCCGCTATTGGTCAACGGCGTAGTCGCAGGCACTATTAGAGTCTACACTAAGCAGCCCACCAATTTCAGTAACGAGGACATCAACTTCGCAGCTACCATGGCTAACTTAGCTGCCATGGCTATCAGCAAGGATGCCCTACGGCGCGAGGTACAGCAAACTCAGTTAGCTATGAGTCAGGCTGAAGCACCGTTGGTAGATCAGGCTAGGATGGTTACTTTCGCTCACCCCAGTGAGGAGGAATTTGCCCGGATACTGGACTTCTACCACGTGGAGTGGGCATACGAGCCGCGGTCGTTTCCTTTGAGATGGGAAGACGACAAGGTCGTCGAAATGTTTACTCCTGACTTCTACCTGCTAGGTCTTGACCTGTACGTGGAGCTTACCACCCTCAAGCAGAGCTTGGTAACAGAAAAGAACCGCAAGCTGCGGCGTCTCAAAGAACTATACCCGGAAATCAAGGTGACTCTGCTCTATAGGAAAGACTTCGACCGCCTGCTGGCAAAGTATGGCTGTGGACCGCTCGCCCAGGCTCGGGGTCACGGTGTAAACCGGGTGCTGTATTCCAGCGCTGAAATTCATCAGCGGGTAAGGGAGCTGGCAGAGGAGATATCTAGGGACTATGCCGACCGCCATCCCATCATGGTAGGCGTCTTGCGCGGCGTTTTCTGCTTCATGGCCGACTTGGTTCGCCAGATGACCATACCAGTGAACGTGGAATTTATGGCCATATCCTATTATGGTGGTGGGGATAGCCCAGCCGTCAAAATCACCAAGGACGTGGATCTTAACGTAGCCGGCAGGGATGTTATTATGGTGGAAGACATTGTGGACACCGGCATGACGCTGAACTACATGCTCAACCACCTCAAGGCAAAAGGGCCGGCAAGCTTTGCAGTATGTACCCTGCTGGACAAGCGAGTGCGCCGCATTGTAGATGTGCCAATCAATTACATTGGCTTCGAGGTGCCAGATGAGTTCGTAGTGGGCTACGGGCTCGATCATAGGGAGCAGTATCGGAATCTGCCTTTCATAGGCGTCCTTGGGCCGGAGGAGACACCTACAGAGCAGAGCATTTGGTAGGAAAAATTAACTAGGGAACGTAGTGCATAAAAAAGAACGTCCCAGGCGACCTTTACACCCTGCAACTTTTCGGTCCTGTCGCTTCCGTTTCAGTTTTCACCTACTCGGTTGCTTCTTTCCCAATTAGTTACCACTGCTCCAGTCACCTGGGAGTATTTTTACTATGACATATCTATCTCTAGATGTCAATAGAGGTGAGGTACAGAAAATCGGCATAAGAAGCGGTCCAGACAAAATTTACCGGCTATGAGTGCTAAAAAGCTTCATTTTTCGTCGCCAAACTCTTTTTTTCTGTGTAACTCGCTTCTAAGCTAGCTTGATTCCTCACTTGTTAAAGCGCTAATCTAATTTCTTAGGAGTTTGAAATTGAACGAAACGCTACATTGTCAGGGATGTGACAGAACATCGGAATGTATAATCCTATGGTACACCACAGCTTGAAACTAGATGAGCTAGGTGGTATTCTTTTGGTTATTCCTGACGATCACAAGAGCGTTATCGTCTTGGACGTAATCGTGATATTTGGTGCACAGCGTAATGCATCTAGGACGGTGCTATGGAGTTCAGCCGTGTACCTTGCAATTACGACAATGGCTACTTCTTAGTTCACCATCTACCAGCAAGCGTACTGAGTTAGTAGTTGACTTCTCCATTATGGTGTGAGGTGCCACTACTTAGCTTTCTCAAGTGGCACGGGACAGGTTCTCCATACGCCTTGAGCGTCAGGTAATCCTAGGACAATCCCCCAGAGATCCCCGCTACCACTGCGAACGAAATGCCACCAGTGGGTGAATAATGGGGGTATACCCTTGGTTCTGAATGCTATCTCGTCCATTGGGCCGAAGGTTTGAACCACCAAACCGGGCCAATCAGACACGCTGCCGGGAGCTTCATCAATATGAACATTAACCTCCTTATTTACCCAATCTATCTCCAGTTCCACGTTCCGTTCTTTATCAGCACCGGGTAAATGTGCTTTACCACGGAAAGTCTCCATTGCTCACCTCCTTGTTTGAAGTTCTGTTCCCTAACAGAATGCTCCTTAGCTACACCTTTTGGGCTGTTATACTGCCAATAGCCAGTGTATTATTCTCTTAAACAAGTCTTGATTGGCTATGTTTTTCACTCTTCAAAAAAGCCTTTATCTAAGTCTCCAGTATTGGAGTATCCTCTACTTTCCCAGTAACCCCGGTAGTTAACGTCATCAGATAATTCGATTTCTGTTATCCACTTTATCCATTTATAGCCCCATTTGCTTTCGGCTACCAGTTGAAAGGGGAAACCTCTTTCCGCGGGAAGAGCAACTTCATTCATCTTGTATGCCATGATTATGTCGTTATTCAATATGTAATCGAAAGGAAGAGAAGTTGTATACCCATCGTAGGCATGGAATATGACCACTTTGGTGCTAGGTAATGGGTTGGATTCTGCTATCAATTCTCTGACCAGCACACCTTCCCAAAGTATGTTTACACTCCATCCCTCTACGCAGTCCAGTGTCACCACCTTTCTATAATGTTTATAGTTGTCAATCACTTCATCGTAGGTATAGCTTCTTTGATTCTCAACAAGGCCAGTAATACCAAGCTGATAAGTTTCTATATCTATAGATTGGGGTCCTTTAATGGAGTTTTCTCTGAAATCATCCACTGAAGATAGCTTTTCGCCTTCATATTCTCTAATCCCCACAGGTTCTAGTTCTTCTGTTTGATCCATATTCCTATCTCCTCCACAGCTACTTATAGCTATTAGAATCGCTAAAACAACAATAGCCAAAGTAAGAACAGCGGTAATTAGTTTTTTCATCCTCATGACTCCTATCTTCTTAGGATAATTGCCAAATTCACACACCAATGATTCCTGGTTACACCTTTTGGCCTATTATGCTCGCGACAGCCATTCTGGTTTCTATGACTCCCTCCCGGTAGCGAAGACACCGGAAATCACGAAACATATTAAGAAGTTCATTATAGTAACCCCGGCCTTTCGTGCCGATTTCAAGGTACTACTTACTGTTTCAGGTGATATATCAACACCTTTACATCTAGGCCGGCTTTTTCTACCAGTTCCCTATCCACCTTTGACATTTTGTACCTCCCTTAGCTTAATTCTTCCCTGATTGTACCGGAGGGAACACAATTCACTCCGAAAGCGTTTGTTTATCAGTTGTTATTAATCCTTATTTATCACCCCTTTCCTAGAAGAAGTTTTAATTCTGATATATGCTCCTGTTCATCTATTATTACATGCCTAACCCCATGCTCTAACTGGAAGTATTCGTACTTCAATTCATCTTTCATTTCCCACATTTTTTGCAATATTCCCATGTAAACGTCAACCGCATGTTTCTCGTCATCAAGGTTTACTTCCAGAATTTCCCGTTCAGTCTTGGCGGGGTGGGTTTTTGCCATACCCATAGAGGGTACCCCATCTAAATAACCCCCTATTAACCCTCGAAATATGTCTTCATGATTTCTCTCATCATCTGCAATTTCTTTCAGCCTGGCGATTACCGCCGGTGTAGTCGCTTGTTCGGCGTGAGCCAGATATTGTATCCTTGCCGCATGCTCCAATTCCAAAGCCTCATTCAACATCTTTACAAGTTCTTGCTTTGCCATTATAGTTCGCCCTCCTTCATAAGATAATTAAACTATTTCAGCAATACCCTAATACCTAGACTGGAATTTCCCTGTTAACTACTATAGCTGGGCCAACTTTTCTACCAGTTCTCTATCTACGCTTACATTTCATACCTCCCTTTTCCCAATTCTGCTGTTGTAAACCAATCACTCCAATCCTCGCTTTGATAGAACTATGTCTAACTATTTTGATTTCTCAATGACTTCCTCTACCCACTTCATAGCCGCAATCATGGTTGGAAACCCTGTAGTAGTAAATGCCATCAGCACGGCGTGCCGAAGCTCCGCAGGTGACACGCCTTCTGCAAGTGCCCGGCGAGCATGCGACCTCACGCCTCCCTCTGAACTCAAGCCAATAGCAATACCTAACTTAACTAGCCGCCGTGTCTTTTCATCCAGTGGTCCCCACTCATGGCAACTGACGGCGAGAGCATCATAAGCTTTCGCCACGTCAGGGAACTGCCGCTTAAATTCTTGATATATTTCAGGTAAGTAGCTCATCATATACTCCCTTCCAGTATTAAGTTGCTCATTGAAGTTGACTTTCCAACATAGCCCAATTTATGTTCTTGAAAAAGGCTTCTATATGTTCAGCTTGCTTCAGCCTGTAGTCGGTGATGAAGGCATGCTCGAAGACATCCATTACCACAAACTTATCTTCCTTCTCAAACATCTCTATTGGGGGTGCCCAGTGTCTCTCCTCTATAGGGCGACGCCTCCACACTTCGGGGTGAAACACTCGACCAAGGACATCCTCAAAGCGCCGTTCCATCTCCTCTAGCTCCCTGAATGGTCGCAACCCATACATTTCAGGGTGAAGTGGTCTCCACCTTTCCATTGCCATAGCTAAACCTCCTTTAGTTTATTGTATTAAACAAGGTCCCGCTTCCCAGACCTTTAGGTATTAATCAACAATAATAGCGAGCTAGCAATAACGAAGTTATAAAATGAAAAGAGAAAAAGTTGCAAAATTATGACATTATGAGATGGAGCGTCTCACCTAACTGAGGAACTAACCCATCTACGCCCATTGCACATTTAGCTAAAACGTGCAATGAGGCAAGAGCGGTACCAAATGTTATATTTCGATGGGTAAAACAAGCCACATGAGAAACGGCTACTGCACTTCTATTAAATACGAAAGGGAATATGCTATTAACTTAGACAGCTGCAGTAAATTAATCCGTATGAAGAAACAAGGCTAGTACCCTGCTTTGGCAGTTGTTTAAACTGAAGACCACTTCCTCCCTTATCCTTGACATATTTCATTGCCTTTAGAAGGTTTTGCGACCACAATCCTGCCTTATCTCTCCCCGCGCCCCCATGGACACTAATGCAGATAAGGACATCTCCCTCCTCAAAATTAGCTTTAAGCTGCTCGTAGAAAAGGTTGTCAAAACCTTCGTCGTTTATCAGTGCGCTCGTGAGAGGGATATTGTCGTTGAGGCAATAGGCCTTGAACCTCTTTTTACCCTCGACAATCGTTGTCTTGGACAAATCGCAGGCGAAATGGATAGCTGTGGAGGCAGAGCCGCCATTACCACAGGTGAAGACCTGGCTCCTGTTTTTCCAAGCTCCAAAAAGAAGGTCAATAGCTCGGTCTATGTCCTCAACCGAGATGGCTTCAGTAACCTTCCTTACCTCGGAAAGATAATTTTGGATAAAGGCTTTGTTTTCCATTTGTCTCCCATTCAGGCGTTAACCAGTATCTTTGAGCCATTAAAGTCAAAGTGAAACCGCTCCCACCTGAGTCCCATCCTTTGCATAGCCTCTATTAGCCTAGGCTTATGGCTATTCTCACAGTAGAACATGAAGAATCCTCCGCCACCGGCTCCAATTAACTTCCCTCCTGCCACACCGTTCTTCTTGGCAACCTCATAGCATTCATCGACAAAAGGGTCGGATATCTTCTGGGAACGCTTTTTCTTTATTTCCCAGTGAGCATGGAGTAGTTCTCCAAGCATGTCCACCTGTCCCCCTTCCAAATACTTCCTCGTTTCTAAACCTATCTCCTTGATTTGGTGAAGGTTCTGAGTCATTTCCGGGTCATCCTCATTACACTTTTTGTCTTGCTCAGAAAGTATCTCCGAGGCACTTCTTTCCTTACCGGTAAAGAACAGGAGAATATTGCTTTCTAGCTGGTCTAACGCCTCACTGGAAATTCGGAGGGGTTCCACGGAAACGTCTCCATTTTTGTCAAAGGTGAGACAGGTGAGACCACCAAAGGCAGCCATATATTGGTCCTGCTTGCCTATGGGCTCACCGAGGACCTCTATCTCAATTTGGCACGCTTCCTCAGCCAGTTGCTTTTTGGGTTACACGAAATCCTTGTTATAGGCATGCAGGGCGTTAAGAAGGGCTACAGTAAAGCTGGAGGATGTGCCCAGCCCACAGCTAGCCGGGATATCAGCAGTGGAGTGAAGTTCTATCCCCTTTTGGATGCCGACAAGGCTCGAGTGCTGCCCGGAAGATACGGTGTTCAATGTCAGCCACATTGTCTCTGATCTCCATCTGGGAATAACTGAGGCGGATACTGTCGTAAAACCTTCTGTTGGCCAAGATGGTGCAGTATTTGTCAATTGCCCCGGCGATGAGAAACCCACCGTATTTGGAGTAGTAGGACTTAAGGTCTGTCCCCCGCCACCAAGGGTTATCCTAGTTGGCGCTTTGGAGAGTATCATTTCGCTCCTTTATATAGTGCTCGAACTCCATAAGTCCCTGAGGTGAACCTATCTCATAGAAGCGTTCCTTGACCTCAAAGGCAAGAAGTTCCCCCATCTCTATTAAGCGGGGGAAAAGGTCATCCAGGGAATAAAACTGGTTTTCCGGAATCATGTTGAGGGCTTCTTTCTTACTAAACTTCTTAACCAGATTCCCCTCAACCACTGTATTGCTTCTATCGTAACGGTCGCAGTTTTTATAAACGGTCATAAGGGCAAGTTTATTTCGGGATTTGAAATAGCGCATAGTAGCGGGAAAGTCCATAGATAAATATGAGTCGCCATACATGGTAAAGAATACGTTATCTAGCAGGTGTTCTGCCTTCTTAAGTGCTCCAGCCGTGCCGAGGAGCCTGTTCTCAAGGCTATACATAATATTCACTCCATACCTCCTTCCATCTCCGAAGCGCCTTTCAATTTGCTCCCCCATATGGCCGATGCACAAAACTATATTCTTTATCCCCCCTCTCTGGAGCAGTTCAAGCTGATACTCTAGGAAGGGTTTTCCCCGGATTCTGAGCATAGACTTTGGTCGATTTCTGGCTAAATCCCCCAGCCTGGTTGCTAATCCTCCAGCTAATATCACTACCTGCATGTCCATTAAGGTAACCCAGTAATTCCTAGCTTTCATCGATCTGCTTAGTTGCCAAGCGGATTATAGTCACTTGATAAATGTGCGAGAACGCATCGAGGCGCTCTCGAAGCTTTCTTCTGGCTCGCTGGGCATCAGCCAATGACGGGAATCCTGATATAATCGCCTCAGACGGCAGTCACCCCAGTTCGCCGGCAAAGAGAATCATTTGAGAGAACAGAGCTTGCTCCTCCTTGACGGGTAAAACTAATATATATTGCGTCCCTTCTTTGTTGAGTCGAAACTCCATGGATTGATGTTCCCTTCGTTTTACCTAATAGTCTGGAGAGTCCCAATGCCTATTTGGAGTTTGAGGAGTAAGCTAAAACACCATTTCACACATAGGGGTCGGAGGTTCGAGTCCTCTACCGCCCACCATATCTGCGGCTCATCTGGCTGAGAAGCCAGGAGACCCATTGCTCAATTCCTTGACCTGTAGCACAAGAGATTGGGAAAATCTCTACCTTTTCGTTTATCCTTTTAATTGCCTCGGAATAAGCCTCGGTATCAAACCTTAGGTATGGTAGAAGGTCAATTTTGTTTATTAGCACGACATCTGCTTTATGGAACATTAAAGGATATTTAAATGGCTTATCATCCCCCTCAGGAATGCTTGAAACTAAGACCTTTTTATGCTCACCGAGAGCAAACTCCGCAGGGCAAATTAAATTGCCCACATTTTCAATAAGGAGTAGTCCAATATCCTGTAGAGGCAGGTTATTAAGGGCACTTGAAAGCATATTGGCATCAAGGTGGCATTCCCCGCCGGTATTTATCTGGATTACCGGCACGCCCTCTTTGCCTATTATCTCAGCATCCAGGGTTGAGCTTATATCGCCTTCAACAACACCAATCTTGGTTTTCCCCTTCATTGCCTTTATTGTTTGCAAAATGAGGCTGGTCTTACCAGCCCCCGGCGAGGACATCAAGTTCACGGCAAATACAGCTGGTCTTACCAGCCCCCGGCGAGGACATCAAGTTCACGGCAAATACACTGTTGCTGTCAAGCAACTGTCGGTTCCTCTCTGCTATCTGCTCATTAGCGTCCAGAATGTCTTTAAGAACCTTTATTTCCATCTATTTCACCTCAAATTCTTTGCTTTCTGTCATTCTGAGCGTAGTGAAGAATCTCTGCAGCCTTTAGACCCTTCGCTTTGCTCAGGGTGACAAAAAGGTATCTGAATTATTACCTCATCTTATTTCACCTCAATGCTTTCTACAAATAGCTCTTTGCCAGCTATAATCTCCATACTGTTACCTTGACAGTAAGGACAAGTCCAATCAAATTCTTTAAGTTCAAAGGGCTTATCGCAGACCCGACACCGAGCCATGGTGGGAATCATGGTGAAGGAAAGGGCAGCCCCCTCAGCAATAGTTCCTTGACTAAGGAAATTAAAGTAGAACTGTACGCACTCTCCAACAACCCCAGTCATCTCCCCAATAACCAGGTTGATTTTCCCAACCTCCTTGGCTCTAGCCTCTTCTGCTTGTTCTAGAACAAGCAGAAGCATACTCTGAGTGATAGCCAATTCGTGCATTTTAACAAATCCTGGGCAAAAGGTCTCCGACTAGCATGTCAATTATTCGGGAAGACCCCAGACAGGTTTTCATTACCACCCGACCGGGGTGTTCTGCCCTCACCTCACCGATGATGGCAGCCTCCTTCCCATAATGATTTCCCCGCATCGCTTTGAGCACCTTGTCGGCATCTTCGGCAGTCATTATGGCTACCAGCTTACCCTCATTAGCTACATAGAGAGGGTCAAAGCCCAACATTTCGCAAGCGGCGAGAACCTCTTCCCGCACTGGGATTCTCTCCTCTTCAATTCTTATACTTACCTTTGATTGCTTTGCCAGTTCGTTTAGGGTAGTAGCCAATCCGCCTCGGGTAGGGTCTCGCAGGCAGTGGATATTTGGGCTGGCGGCTAACATTTCAGCTACTAGTCCCCCCAGTGGAGCACAGTCACTCTCAAGTTGCGTGGAAAAGCTCAACCCCTCCCGTTGGCTAAGCACAGCTATCCCGTGGTCGCCTATGGTGCCGCTTACAAGCACTTTATCTCCGGGTCTGGCATTGCTGCCCGAGATATCGACTCCTTTCGGTATTATGCCCACACCGGCAGTATTGATAAAGAGCTTATCGGCACTGCCTCGATGTACCACTTTGGTATCTCCGGTGACAATTTCCACTTCGGCTTCTTGAGCTGCTTTCTGGACAGAATCCACGACCTGGCTTAGTTCATCTTGGGGAAGTCCTTCCTCAATAATAAAGGAAAGGCTCAAATAAAGAGGTTTAGCCCCGGACATAGCTAAGTCATTCACTGTCCCATAAACAGCCAGCTTGCCGATATCGCCACCGGGGAAGAAAATAGGACTCACCACATAACTATCGGTGGTAAAAGCCAACCTTCCGCTGAGGTCAAAAACGGCTGAGTCATCCAATTTAGCCAAAAGGGGATTAGCCAAAGCTTTAAGGAAGATTCTCTCTACCAGCTCATGGGCTAGCTTTCCGCCACTGCCGTGGGCGAGCAGGATTTTATCCTTCAAAACTCCCTCCATAGAGGTAATAGGCAGAGCAACTGCCCTCGGAAGAGACCATGCACGGTCCTACAGGATATTCTGGTGTGCAGGCTTTACCGAAGAGTGTACAATCAAGAGGCGTTTTCACTCCTCGCAGGATGTCACCGCAGATGCAGCCCACAGGCTCGTAAGTAGCTCCGGGGTCAATATCAAAGGCAAGCTCAGCATCAAAGTGCTCGTATTCCTTCCTCAGCTTTAAGCCACTATTGGGAACTTCTCCTATCCCCCGCCACTGAGCGGGACAAGGCTCAAATACCTGTTCCATAAGTTTTAGAGCCTGCTGGTTACCTTCAGGATGCACGCCTCGTCGGTAGGCAATTTCAACCTTAGACTGGTCACTTTCAATCTGAGCCACCAGCATATCAACGCATTGTAGGATGTCTATGGGTTCAAAACCGGAGATTACACAAGAGATACCATAATCTCGGGCGATGAATTCCCAGGGATGGGAGCCGATAATAGCACTTACATGCCCGGGGCATATCAGCCCATGAAGTTTGACCTCACCTGAATCAAGGATGGCTCGAATCACCGGAGGGCAGAGTTTATGCAAGGAAAGGATATAATAATTCTTTATCCCCTTCTCCTCTGCCTGGAGGATAGAAGCGGCGATGATAGGAGCCGTGGTCTCAAATCCGATTCCAAGGAAAACCACAGACTTAGCTGGCTTCTCCTGGGCTAGGCTAAGAGCGTCCATAGTGGAATATACCATACGGACATCAGCGCCACCAGCCTTGACCTCTTGTAAGCTAGAGTGGCTGCCGGGAACCTTGAGCATATCGCCGAAGGTGGTGATGATTACATCTGGGATTTGAGCTAAAGCAATCGCCTTATCCAGATCGGCATTAGCAGTAACACAGATAGGGCAACCTGGACCGGAGACCATCTCCAAGGTTTTAGGTAAGACCTGGCGGATGCCGTATCTAAAGATAGTTACCGTATGACCACCGCAGAACTCCATGAAACGAGCTTGGGTCTTGGATTTCTGATGAATCCGGGAAATTAGCCCCTTAGCTAATTCAGAGCGCCGAAACTCAGTAATAAATTTCACTCCTCCTCCTCAGCCAGCTCAGCTATTTCCTCTAATAGCTTTAAGGTTTCCTCTGCTTCCTCTTCATCCAGGATATTTATGGCGTAGCCGGTGTGCACCAGCACGTAGTCCCCTACTTTAGCTTCCGGGGTGAGCCACAGGCTAATCCGGCGAGTTATACCCCCTATCTCAGCCTCAGCCTCTTTATCCTCTATAAACTTAATCAGTGCTGGTATGGCAAGACACATAGTTTTTATTTTGCCCTCTTTCTTTTTTGCTCCTCCCCTTTTTCATATCTCTCAAACTTTTCAGCCCCTGCCTTTGCTATTTTGCGTAAGGTGGGAAGCGGCTGAATGTCTTCTCCTTTTGCAAGCATCACATCCTTATAAGATTCCATCTCAAGGGTGTGAATAGCTTGACCTAATAGGTCAAGATCACGGATAGCCTCTAAGACTGTGCTCACGCAATAACTATGGTCTTCACCTTCTTTTGTCAGAGCCCTAGCTTTATCAACGCTTTCAGGGGGTAGCCTGCCATCAGCCTGTAACTCATTCCTTAAATCGCTTGCCATAAAACGAGCTAGCGTATGATACATTTCGATAGCCCGATAGCCAGCTAAGGCCACTTGCCAGAATTCGTGTCCAAAGAAGTCCAGTCTGACAACACCGAGATGCTTAGCCTCTTGATCCCACTCTAACTTGGCAGCACTGATTCTGTCTAGCAGCCTAATAAGGCTGTCAGAATAAAGTAATTCGTTTTGCAAAATAAGCTCGACATAGTTATCTTCCATTTCCGATATAACTCCTAGATTTCTGGCTAGGTCTCTCTGAATCGGCTCAATTGTATTCTCTATATATCTCTTTGCTATGGATTCCCGGGTGAACCTTACATCTTCATGGGTTAGCCTGAATTTCTCCCTTCTTAGCTCAAGTATTCCGTTTAGGAGATACCCTAATATCGTGAACAAGCCACCAACGAGCAATCCGACTATCGCAATAACCCAATCAGGCAAGTTTGCCATGTCTAATTATCCTCCAGTTCTGTAAAATATACTGCATATTTTACTCCTATGACTGTGAGTTAAAATTAGCAATCACCGCCTGTCCTAGGGAAATACCGCCGTCATTGCAGGGCACCAGATGATGAGTTAGAACGCTAAAGCCTTCTCTCTCTAAAGCGGAGGTGGCTAACTTTAGCAGCAGCCGATTTTGAAAAACGCCACCGCTTAGCGCCACTTGAGTTATCCCGCTCTCTCTGGCAATCAATTTACATACTTTGGTGATTATCTGAGCCACGGTGTTATGAAATTTGAGCGATATTATGGGGATAGGGGTTTGATTCTTTACATCTTGAACTACTGCGGAGAATAGTTCTCCTAACTTTACCACCTTCGCTCCTTGATGCTCAATAATAGAGAAGGGGTAGGCTTTCAATTCAGGCTCACCCGCTTCGTTCGCAGCCAGCATTTCCAGCTCGATGGCTGCCTGGGCTTCATAATCTATTTCTCCTCTTACCCCGACTAAGGCAGAAATGGCATCAAAAAGCCGCCCAGCGCTTGAGGTTAAAGGAGAGTTTACTCCCCGCTTCAGCTGTTGTTTTATTAACTCAAGCTCAGCCGGCTCGACCTTGCCGAGTGGGAGACCTTCCAAAAGGGAATCCTCTCCAAGCAATGTGTAGAGATAGCTCAAAGCCATGCGATAAGGTTTCTTAATGGCTGCTGTACCTCCGACTAGAGGTACATATTCCAAATGCCCTACCCTTTGGAAGCTGCGCCAATCAGCCAGTAGAAACTCCCCTCCCCAGATTGCCCCATCGGTACCGTATCCCGTACCATCAAAGGCTACCCCGATAACAGGCTCTTCAACCTTATTCTCCACCAGGCAACTTACAATATGGGCATGGTGGTGTTGGACAGGGATAAGGTTTAACCCTTGCTCCGAGCCAAGATTAAGGGCATATTTTGTGGAAAGGTATTCTGGGTGCATATCATAAGCCACGATTTCAGGTTCAATGCGAAATAGCTTTTTATAGAGTTCAATAGTATTTTCAAAGTGCTCTAAGGTTTCCTCATTCTCCATATCACCAATATGCTGACTCAGAAAGGCATGCTCATCTTTGGTGAGACAAAAGGTATTCTTTAGCTCTGCCCCGCAGGCAAGGATTTGCTTTGCCTTGAAAGGAAGAAAAATGGGGTAGGGAGCATAACCCCGCGCCCGCCTTATCGCTTGAGGCACCCCCTCCACCATATAAACGCTATCATCATATCGGGCAAAAATATCCCGATTGTGAAATAAGAAATAATCGGCAATTCCGCTAAGCCTTATTAAAGCCTCGTCATTATCTTTGGCAATAGGTTCCTCACTAAGGTTGCCGCTGCTCATGACCAGAGGAATGCCAGTCTTCCTTAGTAGAAGGTGGTGTAAAGGGGTATAAGGAAGCATGACCCCGAGGTAGTTTAGATTCGGGGCTACTGCTGGGGAGATGTTAGATGTGTTATACTTCCATCTCAACAGCACAATCGGGCATTGCGGGGATTGAAGGAGCTTTCTCTCTTCAAGAGATACTAAGCAGTGCTTTTCAATATCCTCCAGAGTGCTCATCATAACTGCCAAAGGTTTGGAGGGACGCCTTTTTCTGATTCTTAAGAGATTTATCGCTTTCTCGTTGGTAGCATCGCAAGCAAGATGAAATCCACCCAGACCCCTAATAGCCAAAATTTTCCCTGCTTTTAGAAGCTCGCTCGTAGCCTTAATGGTATCGCTACACTCAATAGGGTTACCATTACCATTAACTAACTCCAAGCTAGGACCACATTTGGGGCAAGCGTTGGGCTGGGCATGAAAGCGCCGATTTAAGGGGTCATCGTATTCCTGCTGACACTCAGGGCACATTTGGAACTTGCGCATGGTAGTTTTAGCTCGGTCATAGGGGATGTCCTCAATAATAGTAAATCGAGGACCACAATTGGTGCAGTTAGTAAAGGGATAGCCAAAGCGGCGGTCGGTAGGGTGGAAAATCTCTCTCTCGCAGTCCTCACAAGTAGCGATATCCGGTGATACTAATTGGTATTGTCCCTGTTGGCTCAGACTTTGGCAAATTTCGAACCCGGTATAACCCTTCAGGGGGTGGAAGGTAGCTTCGACCCTTTCAATGTGTGCCATTGGAGGAGCTTTGGCTTCAAGGTCTGCCAGGAAATTCTCAAAGCTTTCTTCATCTCCCTCTACCTCAATCTCCACATTTCCTGAAGTATTGCGCACCCAACCTTTCAGGTTATACTGCTGAGCCAACCGATAGACAAAGGGTCTAAAGCCAACCCCTTGCACCACCCCGCGCACACTTATCTTTGCCAATCTTGCTACTTTGGTCTGCACTATTTGCTAGCATTCACCGCAAATTTGTTATGTGGTGACCCTCCAGCCAGCTAGTGAGTAATCCTTGGGAGGGTAAAATTTCTTAAGAAGGTCTAGCTTACCCTGTATCTTTAACCGGTCATATATCAGATTCCAAGCACAGTCCCTTGCCGGGTCGAGTTCACATTTGCCTTCTTTACTCCCGCCACAAGCACCATTAAGCAATCCCTTAGTACATCTGGCAATGGGGCAAATGCCGCCAGTCTCAGCCAGGATGCAATCTCCACAGCCAGCGCACATTTGCTCTAAGATAGCTCCTTCCCTCTCTTCCATTCCAAAAAAGTGGGTATTCTGCGCAGGAAAGACCGGGACATCAGGGAAAATATCAGCTACCGTGTTTACTCCCACTCCGCAGGCTAGAGAGAGCACTGCTACCACATTATCCATCTGGGGCTTAAGTGCCGAAGCCGTCAAATAAGCATCACACTGCTTGGCTGTCGTAGTTGTTTCAAAGGTGAAGTCTGTGTTTCTCAGCTTTCCGCCAAGCTCAAGCAATTGCCTTAATGTCCTAGCCTCCCTTAAGCCTCTTGGTGGCGTGGTGCAACCATCACAACCAACAATCAAGATATTGCTATTAGGATTGCTATAGGAGGCGATAAAATCTAAAACCTCATCTAAGGGCTTTAGCGTTGTTACTATCATTTGCTCTCCTCCAAGCCAATAGTTTCTATTTTCTTAATAAACTGCTCTAATTCCCTGTTGAACCTCTCAGGGTATCTTGGAGCTACAGTGCAGAGATGAAGCCTCTCCTGAAGACCTATTTGGCTTAGCCTTTCCCTTAGTCTTTCTACCAAGTGCTCCGTTTTACCACCTGCTTTCTCCAGCTTGCAATCATCCTCAGCGCAAGCCGCTATCAAAATACCATCTACACCTTTCTGGAAGGCTTCTAAGATGTGGAAGGGCTCAACTCCGGCCGCACAAGGCAAATCTATGAGGCGAATGTTTGGAGCCAATTGCCCGTTATCCAGTGACGGGAAAACAGCCCATTGACAGCGAAATACCAATATCTTTGGCTGTTCCATTTCCGATGATAGCTTGGAGACCAAAGTTGAAATGCTATCTCTCTCCCAATTCTCCAGCTCCAAGGCCAGGGCCGGGCACATAGCGACACATAAGCCGCAGCCTTTGCAGGCATCCAGATCAAAACTGACTGACCCCGGGCTGTCCAGCTTAGCGGCATCATAAGGACAGTAAAAGACACAGTTTCCACAGGCAATGCATGAGTCTCTATCTACTTTTACCTTCAGGGTATTCCGCTTTAGGGTTATGACCTCTGTTCCGTAGCCAAGTTGTCCCCATAAGAGATTTAGTGCCAGGATTTTGCGCTCAATGATTGGGCTTCCTTTTTCAAATCGGCAATAATCATCGTCGCAAGCTAGGATATTGATTTCTTTTATCCCCATAACTAGGGCTTTCAAAAATATTTCCTCTGGAATGCGACCCACACAGGGCACAGATAGAGGAATGAATTTTGTCACCCCAAACAACTCCCCGACCCCAGCAAAATCGGGGGCACTACCTTTACACATAATAACCAATGTATCACTGTCATATTCTTGCTTTGCCCTCTCCAGATAGCTTGTCAAGGAACCTATGTCATAATAGATGGTATCAATGGCCTTAGCCGGACAAGTAGAGTAGCATAGTCCACACACCTGGCACTTTTCTATCTCCAGCAAGATCTTATTAGTTTCGTCTTCCTTCTTTATTGCTTCAAAGGGGCAAAGGGAAGAACAAATGGAACAACTGCTACAGAAATCGTCATTTAGTTTAACTGCCACTCTTTCTTCAATAACTTGCTCATTCAATTTAACTCACCACCTTATTTAATGTAAGGGCACCGAGCTCTGGTGTAACTTCATCAATAAACCTATTCGCTGTGCTAAATTCTGCCCCGGCATACGAACACCAGTTGCGGTAGAAAACCATGATTTTAGGCTCAAAATCTTTCACAGCTTCTCCTCCTCTATTATTTGCTTGGCAATGAATGGTATCCTTCCCTCTACCTCTTCGGTACATTCTTCTCCAAAGGTTGTATTATCCCTTATCTCTACAGCGTATATGCTAATATGTTTGGGCATCTCATGTCCTAGACTCTCTCCAAGCTTAAATGCAGTGGCTATATCTATGCCATGAGATGAGGAGAAATACGCAGCGGGCTTCAAGTCTTCTAGTCCAAGCTTATAGAGCTCTCCCGGCTTCCCCTGCTCAGTCTTTATAGAATCGATGATAACGAGCTTATCATAGCCCACTACATGGTCAATGAGTGCAATTCCGGCTTCACTTGTCTCTATCACTTCTAAATATGGGTTTTCCTCTCTAATCTTTTGAGCGACTCTGATTCCAACTCTATCATCAGTAAGAATTGGATTCCCAAACCCTAAAATGAGCGTTTTCACTTTTCAGTCCTGCTTTTGTATTGGTTAATGGTTTGCTCCAAAGTTCTCTTGGCCAAACAAGCACAGTGAATTTTCGGCGGTGGCATAGTGCCCAAGTGATTTAGTATTTCATCCACGCTTATTTTCTCCGCCTGCTCCAGTGTTTCCCCTTTTATCATTTCCATGAGAGCGGAGCCGGACGCATAGGAACCGGCACATCCTATCGCCTGAAATTTTGCCTCAGTTATTCTATCGCTATCGATTTTCAAATAGATTTGCATTGTGTCGCCACAAGGGCCAGTATATGCAACACAAGCATCCGGCTTCTCTATCTCCCCAACATTCACTCTGTTTATGACGTAGTCTATCGCTTTATCTGAATATCCGGACATCCTTAATAAATTTACTTGTCCTGTTTCCTTCTCCATGTTTACCTTCTTATTCACCTCTTCTCAATTTCCGTACCAAGTCTCCTTTAGAGTCATATATGCTTACCTCAAGTGGCATACTTCCCGGAAGTGAATGGGTGGCGCAGGCATGACAGGGGTCATAGGCTCTAAATGCCATCTCAATCATATTAAGAATCCCATCGGGAACTTCCCCTTTCTTTATCAGTGACTTGGCTGCTTTCTCCACCGACATATTAATGGCGGCTGAGTTATTCTGGGTAGCTACAATCAGATTGACTTTAGTGAGAATTCCTCTTTCATCGGTCTGATAATGATGGATAAGAGTTCCTCTTGGCGCTTCTACTACCCCTATTCCCTCTTTTGGAGTCTGCGTAGGTAGGTTTACTATGTCGGGGGAAGTAATCTCAGGGTCGCGGGCAAGCTGTAACACCCGTTCCGATGCATAAAGTGCCTCAATGAGTCTAGCCCAGTGGAAAGCCAAAGTGCTGTGAACCGGCTTTCCCCCGAGTATTTCATACATCCTTTCGTAAGCTTCTTGAGCCAGTGGTGTTGCCATTCCATCGGACGCATTCAGTCGAGCCAACGGCGCTACCCTGAAAATACCACTATCTTCCCCATCAACAAATCCCTTCCAGCCGACATTCTTAAGATAGGAGAACTTCACATAAGTCCACGGCTCAACGTGCTCTCTGATGTGCTCAAGATATTCCTGAGTTTTGAACTTGGCAAACTCTTTACCGTTCGGGTCAACCACTCTAATCATGCCATCGTAGAGGTTTACCTTGTTATTTTCATCCACCAGCCCCATATAATATGTCCTATGCTTATAAATATCCCCGGTAACAAGGTCGACATAATCTTTATTTTTAAGCACTATATCATCGAAAAGTCCAAGGGCAAATTTACAGAAATCTACTGCATATTCCCCCGTCTCTATAATCTCGGCTCTTTCCTCCTCGGAAATGACTTTTGATACCCCTCCCGGCAAGCCACAGGTAGGCATAACCGGTTTTCCTCCAATTATTCTCAAAACCCCCCTGAGCCTTTTCCTAACTTCAATGACTTTTCCACCAGTTTCCATCCCAACCTTGGCAATAACTCCCAAGACATTCCTTTCGCCAGCGGGTGCTTGCGGACCAACCACAAAATCGGGACCGCCAAGGAAGAAGAAATGCAATATATGGTCTTCTGCCTGGAAGGCATTATACATAAGCTCTCTTATCTTCTTGGCTGCTGAGGTTGGCTCAACCTTGAAAAGGTCATCAAGGGTTTTGGTTGATGCCATGTGGTGGGCAGTAGGACACACCCCACAAATCATGGTGGTTATTCTCGGCATCTCCTCCGCCGGTCTTCCCTCGCAGAATTTCTCAAAACCTCGAAGCTCAGGTATCTGGAGGTAAGCCTTGTCAACATCCCCGTCATCATTGAGAAAGATTTCTATCTTTCCATGCCCCTCAAGCCTGGTTATCGGGTCTATCGTTATCTTTCTCATGCTGTCCTCCTATTCCATTCTCCTTCTTCTAAGAAGAGAAGCTGGTAGGCTAAATCTGTAGAATGTTCCTGCCGGATCCACAAGCCCATTGACTAGTCTTTTGACCTCTTCCTCCGATATCTTTTCCTCGCCTTCAATACCCAATATAGAGGCAATCGCCAAAAGCCCTTTTGCTCCCTGGTCGACAACATCCTTTGTCGGACCAAAACACCCCCGGCACGGCTGATTAGCTTTAATGCATGTTTCTCCACATCCCGAACGAGTGACAGGACCAAGACAAATTATTCCTAGCTCAAGGAAGCATTTCTCAGGGTCCATTTTAATCTCCCATGGCCTTTTTATTTCTGCTATTGATATTTTCTCCGGTTTTTTCTCTTTCCTAGGGCAGGTATCACACAAGGCTTTATCCGGGGCAAGCACTGCCCCTTTCTCTGGAAGCTCCCCTTTTAGAATGGCGTTTATTGCATTCATTATTAAATCAGGTGGTGGTGGGCACCCGGGAAGGTAATAATCTACAGGAATGGTTTGGTCTAAAGTCTTTACTGTATCATAGAATTCCGGCAGGGTGAGTTCGCCAAAATCAAAAACTGTTTTCTCCTGTGGGGTAGTTCCCTCCGGATTTTCAACAGTTGGGGCTTCCTTATAAACCCTTTGAAAAATCGTGTCCCTTGTCCAGAAGTTCCCAAGCCCTGGTATTCCTCCTAAATGAGCACAGGCGCCAAAGGCGACTATGAGACCAGATTTTTGTCTCAAGAGCTCTACCATCTCCTCCTGCTCTTCCAGTCTTACTGACCCATTTATGAAGCTCACCGCTATCTCCCCATCACTTAAAGCTTCGATGTCCTTCCTTTTAAAGTCTAACGCCACCGGCCATAGGACAATATCCACAGCCTCCGCCACTTTTAGCAGGTCTTCATTAAGATCAAAAGTCCAACGCCACCGGCCATAGGACAATATCCACAGCCTCCGCCACTTTTAGCAGGTCTTCATTAAGATCAACTACTGCCTCCTCGCATCCACCACATGAAGCACACCAATAAAAAGCGACCTTTGGTTTAGCCATATCTACCTCCCTTCTTTCTTAGCTGACCAGGACTCGCTCCCCGTGTTCCCGGTTGTAACCGCCAAGCTATGCTAATCTTATTCTGGCTGAGTCTGTGCCAAGACAAAAAAATTGCCTCACAACGAGCTACATTGTATGAGGCAACCTAGCTTCCACTTTGATAAAAACAAGCTTTACAATGGCAGACACCAATCTACATTCTATACCTATCGTTTATGGTTGATAACTTTATCATTTTATCTTGGTGTTGTCAATCTTTTGCCCCAGTCTAATACCTTGGTGGCACATCACTTTCTTTCCACCTGAATCAGGAGCTTTGACCTGATAGTCGCTGGAGTTTTTGCACTGAGCTTCAATTGTGGTATAATTTGAATTAAAGGTGTGGTTATAAAAACGGTAGCTACCAACCGTAAAGCCTATCACAATTATCGTATAGAGGATAGTGTAGAAGCTGGTATTGTGCTTACCGGGACAGAGATAAAGTCAATCCGAGCCGGGAGAGTGAATCTAGGTGACGCTTATGTTAGATTTGAGGGTGGTGAATTATGGTTGGTGAATGCTCATATTGCTCGCTATGAAGCAGGTAGCTATTTAAGCCATGAGCCAACACGACCTCGAAAGCTTTTGCTACATCGTGAGCAGATTAATAGTCTCACCAGTAAAGTGGCGGAAAAGGGCTTCACTTTGGTCCCACTTAAATTATATATCAAGGATAGTATTGCCAAGGTTGAAGTAGCACTGGCTAAAGGTAAAAAGCTATATGACAAGCGGGAATCGATAGCTCGCCGTGAGACGGAAAGAGAGATTGAGAGAACTGTAAAGAAACAGAAATTCTAAGGGAGGTGATTTACACTTAAGCCGTTTGTAGTAAGTGGGGACGCGTGGGTTCGACAGAAGAAGTGTGCTGCAGGGTTGCAAGCCGAGGTGCCACTCACCTCATTAAACAAGTGGCAAAAAAATAACCGACGAATCCGAACTAGTTTATGCAGCCTAATTAAACAGGTTGCACGCTCAACCTGACCTCGCCTCAATGGGTTGGGATTGGGTGCCGAAAAGTTGAGGTGCCACTGTCTGGATGTCGATAAAGGCAGTGAAAGAATTATTGACTGGCCTGGCTAAACTCGGTCAGCAGAGGTTAGCTAGGTAAGATTAAATAGCTGACTAAGCTTGTAGCATATTCTGGGCAGCTTCTTTTGGACGGGGAGTTCGACTCTCCCCCGTCTCCACCAGAAATTTCTTAGTTCTAGGTTTCATTATCTGAGGTGGTTATTTGGGAGTTCTTTATGGTTTCGAGAATAAAGTCTTTAAGTCTGTCAAGCCCGGCTAGTTTCTTGCCCAGGATGGGAAGCCCGGTGTAATTACTGAATTCTTCTATCTCACTCTTGAACTCATCTAAATCTTCGAGAGAGTCAAAGAGCAAGATTCCCTTTAGCTTGCTGAACTGTTGCTTTATTTCTTCCGGGCTCAGTCCGTAAAAGAGAGGACAGAATCGTGGATTTGCTTTTAGGTTTGACGGCATCCAGCCCGGCGACAGGTAAAAGTACTCGTAATTTGGGTCAATATCTAGAAGTTTTCCATGACCACCGAGTAGGCAATCAATACAGTTCAAGGCGTCAACCTTAACAACATTGTCGTGCTTCCCAATTATCTCTTTCATTTTGGGATGACACAAATCACCATAGACAACGATTATTCCTCTGGAACTGTCTTTTGAACATTCTTTGATAGCTTGCTTCAGTTGTTTTCCTAGTTCACCATAGTCAACATGGAG
>Ga0209979_1001782_pt1 | contig 22329 bp, 21 predicted proteins | sample AnhtaG_FD_183114 | JGI IMG/M metagenome (GOLD analysis project Ga0209979, IMG submission 183114) | Deep subsurface microbial communities from Anholt, Denmark to uncover new lineages of life (NeLLi) - Anholt_01485 metaG (SPAdes) (version 2) | ecosystem: Environmental > Aquatic > Marine > Oceanic...
TGATGGGTTGAACCTCACCTAATCATACCACAAAAGCGCCCTTTTATCCTCTCACCGAGCTGGTCTCATTGAGGCTCGGCAGACCAGAAGCTTGGCCCAGCCAAGCACATAATTTAGAGACTATGTCGAATCGGGATCACCCAGGTCTACGCCAAATTGGTGGACAGCTTGAAAAACAAACCTGCGGTGCCCGGTTGAGGAGCCTTCACCGCACAACCAGTTACGCATCACCCATCAGACCTCACGCAGGAGGTCAGTCGTGCTTCGCGCCGCGCAAGCGAACCCAACTCATCACGAAGCAAGCCCCCCGCCCCAGGGTCGTGGCTTTCTGTCCCCACGCTTGGCCCTTTGGCTCTTGGCGCTGGGGGCTATCGGTCTCTTGTCTGCCCGGATCGCGGTTGAGGTGGTTCTCGGGCCCTATGATGGCCGTATATGCCCCCACGTCACGGTCTTAGACGTGGACCTCGGTGGGCTCACGCCCGCCGAAGCGTCGAACCGTCTCACAGAGGCCTTCAATCACTACGATGCTGGCCTGCTCACCTTGACCGACGGCCAGCGGGCCTGGCCCGTTCCCTGGACGGAGATGGGATTGCGCCTCGATGTGGACACCGTGGTCCAGAGCGCCTTCGCCGTGGGCCGCGAGGAGCAGGACCTGTGGACCCTCTTGAGGAGCTGGGTGGAGCACCACGAGATCGCTCCTGTCTTTGTCATTGATCCTGAGATTGCCCGGGCTGCGTCAGAGCGACTGGCGCCCGAGGTGTCCGTGCCTCCCACCGACGCGACGCTCCGCCTGGAGGGAAACCAACTTGTCGCCGTTCCCAGCCAGCCGGGTTGGGCCCTGGACATTGAGACCACCCTGGAAAGGCTGATCGCTACCCTTACCTATCCAGATCCCGACAACCAGTTCGCTCTGACCTTCCAGGCCGTCCCGCCCCGCATCGCCGACGCCACTCCGGCCCAAACCCAGGCTGAGGAGATGCTGAATCGCCAGGTTTACGTTTCTGCCTACGATGTGTTGACCGACGAGACTCTTGCCTGGAGGCTGGGGCGCGAAGAGATGGTCACCTGGCTGCGCGTGGAGCGGACGCACGATGGCAGCGGCCTGAGCATAGGGGTCGCTGAAGAAGCCGTGCAAGCCACACTGGCGGGTCTGGCTGCGGAGTTGGGGGAAGGTCGAGGCTTCCGGCTGGGAGAGGTCACCGAACAGGTGCTGAAGGTCTTTGAGGCAGGGGGCGGGGCGGTGGTGATCTACCTGACACATCCCCCGCGCACCTACGTCGTCCAGTCAGGCGATACCCTCACCACGATCTCTGCCCGGGTCGGAATGCCCGTGGGACTTATCATCGAGGCCAATCCCGACGTTGACCTCAACGACCTGCACATCGGCCAGGAGTTGACGATTCCCTCTCAGGATGTCCTGACCCCATACCTCCCCGTGCCTGGCAAACGGATCGTCATCAGCATCGCGGAGCAGAGAATGCGCGTCTACGAGTGGGGCCAACTGGTGTACGAGTGGCCCGTCTCGACGGGCATGGCGAGCTCGCCCACCCACACTGGTGTCTTTCAGATCCTCAGCAAGGAGGAAAAAGCCTATGCCAGCCAGTGGGACCTGTGGATGCCCCACTTCATGGCCACCTACCGCGTTGGTGGCGAGGTCTACAACGGCATTCACGCTCTACCCATCCTCTCCAGCGGCCAGCGACTGTGGGAAGGGGCGCTGGGGCGGCCAGCTTCCTACGGCTGCATCATACTGGGCATTCAGGAGGGCGAGACCCTCTACAACTGGGCCGACATTGGCGTGTTGGTGATCATCGAGTAAGGTCAAGACGTTGCAAGGCCGGCTATGCAGATTGAAATACAACTTGGCTGCATTCATAGACCATGCGGCAAGCCTCTTAGTTCCTCCTGGCTGTGGCCCTGCCTGTCCTGGCGTCAGGCCAGGGGAGAAGAGTGGCAGAGCCGAGTTGATCAACGTTGCTCAGGTTGATGAGCCTGCAGACCAACGCTATCGCACCGTCGAGGGAGATTTGTTGAGCGTGGTCAGACCAGAGAGCGATGCCGAGACTGAGAAAGCCTTGAGAGCAAGGCTTATGGGGACTTTGAAGGAGGGTGAGATGACGCGACGAGGTGTGTCAGTGCGGTTGTTGTTTGTTATAGTATTCCTGTCCGCTTGTGTTCCTACTCCTGCCGTAATCATCCAAGAGGTGCCACAGACCGTCATCGTAATGGCTACCGTAGCCCCGCCTAGCATCACTGCCACACTCGAACCCAGCCCGCCCCCATCCGCTACTGCCTTACCAACCCCAATCCAAACGCCCCGCTTCGAAGCTCTAGTGACTGGGGATGTGCTTAACCTGCGTTCAGAGCCTGACATTGATTGCGAGGCAATAGGCGCACTCGAGAAGGGGTGTGAGTTGCACGTGATCGGCCGGACCGGAGAGGGAGACTGGCTGAAGGTCGAATTTCAAGGCATTGAGGGATGGGTGGCTGCACCCTATGTTGAGCTCTCCATTCCGCTTGATACAATCCCAATCGTGGCTGGAGTTCCCGGGCCTCCTGGTGGCACCGCACCAATACCGCCCGAGCATGGAGTATCTGCTGAAGTCCTGCGAGTGATTGATGGTGGTACCATCGAAGTTTCGATCAATGGTGAGACCTACAAGGTACGCTACATCGGCATCGAGATCCCCGAGACCAAGCATCCTGAGAGGCCAGGGGAGTGGATGGGACCAGAAGCAGCAACTCAGAATGAAAAGCTTGTCGGTGGCAAGACAGTCATCCTGGAGAACGACGTGTTGGAGAGGGACGAACATGGCCGTTTGCTGCGTTACGTATGGGTTGGCGATCTCATGGTCAACGTCGAATTGGTGAGGCTTGGCTATGTCGAGCTAAGCACCTATCCGCCCCATGTCAAATACCAGGATCTGTTCTTGCAATTGCAGCAGGAAGCAAGGGAGGCGGGACGTGGGTTGTGGGGAGCACATACCGCTACTCCGGAGGCCACTCATACTGTCACGCCTTCAGCGACCATTCCTAGACCGCCTCTATGCCCTAATCCTAACGCGCGATTGACCTATCCCACTCAAGATGCCAAATTAGAGGGTGTGGCAGAGATCCGCGGGTCGGCTGACATTAACGATTTCTGGTACTACAAACTTGAATTCCGGGCCGAGGGGGAAGATGAATGGGCTTTCCTTGAGCGCTTCGATAAACCGGTCACGGATGGAGTCCTGGGCCACTGGAATACAACCACTCTGCCTGATGGGTTCTATGATTTTGGCCTTGTGGTCGTTGACAACACAGGGAACTATCCTCAGCCTTGCGAGGTGCGGGTTCTTGTCGAGCACTGACACCTTTCTTGGCGGGCAACCAGATCAGGAGATCGTAGCTTGGCATCTACTGGAAGAACGTGGGGCGACCTCAGGCATCGTCCAAGCTGCTTTCCTGCGTGTATACCGTGGTTAAGCTGTGACATCACAGGTGGCATTCGCCTCATGCGACGGTGTGCTTAATACCTCTTAAGCCACTTATAGCCCACCCCAAAACAAAAACCACCAACCATTGATGCACAGTTGGCGAAAACACGCTGTAAGGCTGCCTTGCCGCGATTGGCTGAGGCGGGGAAGCAGGGATGGAGCGCGCGAAGGTCGTCATTCCTAACTCCCCATAGGGCCTCGCTTGGGCCCAAAGGACCACCCTCACGGCCCCAGCACCCACCGACGGGTGCGGGGGGAGCCCTGAGCCGGCGTGCATCTCCTGTCCCTCCTTCTCTACTCTACTTACGGCTTGGCACGATTTGATCTTACCCTCCTGCGACGTGCTGATCTGTGAAAGAACATAACAGGAATCCTCTTTGAGAGGGTGTTGGGGGATGAAAAAACTGAAGCACGTCTTCGGCTTAATCCTGTATAGCTCGCCAGCTGCCCGCCTCCAGTCGGCGGGTTAGGTGTTGGCCGAGCCTGCCAGGGCCATTTGCTTTATCGCTTTGCTCACCTGTCCTCACACTCTTTCAGCCGCGTTCGGCGCGGATACTTGACGCGCTTGACAACGCGCCCGTTTCGGTGCACAATGGCCTTTGTTTGGATGAGCAGGGCGAAAGGAGCGCGAAACATGTCCTCGGCGGTAGCACCTCACCATCTGGTGGCCATGCTGTTGGTGACCAGAAAGGAGTTCCTCCGCGCGCTGGAGGGGCTGACGCTCTCTGAGGGCGAGATACGTGTCGGCGGGCTGAATAGCATCGGCTGGATCGTAGGACACGTGGCGTGGCAGGAGAGCTTCTTCTGGCTGGAATGTGGCCAGGGACGGAGAGTGCCCGAGCGGCTGCAGCCCTTTGCCACCGGTCGTCAGGGTTTCGTTCCCGAGTACGAACGAGTGCTCGCTGACTGGCACGAGATCGCAAGCGCGACAGAGCCCTTCCTGCGAGATCTCGATCACGAGGCGCTCCGGCGCCATTTCACCCACGAGAACCCCAAGGTGCGGGACCTTCTGACAGAGGAGAATTCAGGGACGCTCCTCACCCGCTGCATCATGCACTACTGGTCCCACATCGGCGAAATCGCGTGCGTGCGCTCGCTGCTAGGGCACAAGGCGCCGCAGTTTGTGGGCTCGCTGGAGAGCTGTCGTTACGGCGAATAGGGCTAGATCCGAGTGAATGGGATAGTTGCTAAGGTCCTGGCCGAGTGAGCGCTCGGAGCGAGGGAGGTTGCGTGGGCTCTTTTTGGGGCCTCCCCCCGGCCTCCAACTGCGAGCGACTCCATTGCATTTTACTGATGCCAAGGCCAGCCAACGTGGTAACGTCATGTGATCGCGTTTTCCAACCCTCCTGTGCTGCGCTTTTGCTCTCCTCCATCTCCGTCAGCAAGTCACCTGCCGGGCGTTCAGCGCGAAAGTTGATACCCACTCGCCCATCTGCTATCACAGACGTGTTTACACTTCTAATGCATAGTTCTCCTCTAGGGAGGGCCCGACGTCCCGCCCGGCTTTTGCCGTTCCCGGTCCATACCAGGGCGTAGGTGCTCTGCCGTACCCCTGCCAGGATTATGTGGTGGCTTTTTTGGGGACACTTAGCAGGCCCGAAGACTTGGGTTATATCAGGAAAACGGGGAAAACTCTGAGGATGAGAGCTGTTATGCGAGGAGTTTGCGAGCGGTGCAGAAGCCTCCCGATTAGCCCCAAATGTGAAGGGGGCATGTAATGAGAATATCCGAAATGTCGGTTCGGATGTGATCTGTTAAGCGAAATTCCGCCTGTGGAAGGAGGAATCATGCAAGGTAACAAGTCAGGTCTGATGCTTTTCGCTCTTGGTGCTTTTTTCGTGCACATCCACACCACAGTGCCCTTCCTATGGGCTCTGGTGGGTATACCTTTGGCCTATCCATTGATGGTGACCAAGGGGGTGCTAGCTGTGCTCCCTGCATTTACACCGCCCATCGGCGCGGTGTTGCTGGTGGTAGGCAGCTTGATCTACGGGCCAGAAGTAAGGAGGTAATCGAATGAACTTCTCGGTGAGTCATCCCCTCTGGATGTGGCTTTACTTCGGCATGTTTGGCTCGGCTGGTGCCATCCTCTTCACACTAATCGTCTGGCATTGGATGAAGGTTCACGCACTAGTCAAAGGGTACCATCAGTCGGCCGCTAGATGGAACATCGTCGGTTATATGTTCTTGTTCTTCGCAGCGTGGTTCGCCTGCGGCATCGGTGGGCCTCCGGGCAATATGTTGAGTCCTGATCCGGCCGCACAAAATCTCTTCGCCGCCATCGGTGCGGCAACACTTTCGATGTTCTTCTCCGTGCCAGGCTGGGCTTGTGTGCTGGTGAGTCAGCGGAAGATGTTGCAAGGCATTCAATCAGATAAGGAAATCAGCCTGGAGTAGACAAGGACGGGACTTCGCTTAACAGCGGACAAAAGGCTCACTTCGTTCGCCTAAATTCGCCTATCAGTGAACTTCTCTTATGCGCGAACACTTATCCAACCCTTGTCGGCTGTCGAGAAAGCAGGGCCGTTAGGCCCTGCTTATATTGTGCCTGATAGTCCTCGCTCAGTATTGCACAAGCACAGCTAACCCATTCTCCCAGCGATGGTTTTTGTCATTTCTTACGGCGCACCAGATAATGCTGCTCCTCTGAGGAAATCGTGCGGGAGGCAGCGGCGATACGCCGCACCCAGATGTCTGGCAACCAGGTGTTTGACAGACGAGGGAAAACGGCGTATGATAGCTTCCAGCTTTTCATTTCGTACGTAGTTGGCGCAGAAGGGGTATGAGCCAGCGGGTCGTTCTTGTTAGCTATCCTGCAAGGTGGCACCTGGCGCGCCTCATAAACCCCACATCCTGCGCTTTTGGCGGGTGAAGTCCCTGATGTGTTGAGGCATTGAGCGACTTCGTCAAGCATGTGCCACGTTCCTAACAGGAGCGCAGCGGGTTTTTCTGTAAGTCAACTGAACATGTTCGAAGCATGTTGCCCTGTGTGGGACGAAATGATTGTCCTCACCGGGGTTCTTTTTTGGCAGGAGGAAACAGACTATGGCAAAGACACTTCGCATCATCCCCCTAGGCGGCCTGGGGGAGATAGGAAAGAACATGATGGTGCTGGAATATGGCCGCAACATATTGATCATCGACGTGGGAGTCATGTTCCCCGAGAATGACATGCTGGGCATTGATCTGGTCCTCCCCGATTTCGACTACCTGCGCGACAAGTTTGACATGGTTCGCCGCGTCATCCTCACTCACGGACACATGGACCACACTGGCGCGCTGCCCTACCTGCTGAAGGAGCTTCAGGCGCCCATCTACGGAACACCCCTCGCCCGTGGGCTGATCCGCGGCGGGCTGGAGCAGCACCGTCTGCTGGGCAGAGCTGAGCTGAGCACACTTCAGGCCGGCGACGCGGTTCGCATAGGCCCCTTCCAGGTGGAATTCTTCAGCGTAAACCACTCCATCCCCGATGGAGTGGGCCGGGCCTTTCGCACTCCGGCGACTTCAAACTGGATCTCAACGCTGCCGGCGATGCCGGCCTTGATTTCGCCTATCTGGCCAAGCTGGCTCAGGAAGGGGTCATGGTGCTGCTGTCCGACTCGACGGGGGCCGAGCACCCAGGCTTCACTCTCTCAGAGCAACCCGTGGAGGACGCCTTCGACAGGATCCTCCGCGAAGCGCCAGGCCAGGTCATCATCGCCACCTTCTCCTCGCTCATCGCGCGTATTCAACAAATTGTCGACATAGCAGCGCGTCACCACCGTAAGGTAGCGACCGTCGGGCGAAGCATGCGCGAGAACGTGGCTATGGCTCAGGAACTAGGGCACCTTCACATTCCATCGGGCCTCCTCATGGACATCTCGGAGATGAGCGCTCTTCCCCCCTCCAAGGGGGTGATCATCGCCACCGGAAGCCAGGGGGGAGCCGCGCTCCGCTCTGACGCGCATGTCCAGGAACCGACCACGAGATCACAGCTCAACAGGAGGGTACAGTGGTCCTCTCCGCGAGCGTCATCCCTGGCAACGAGGAGGCGGTCTATCGAGTCATCAACCGGCTTGTCCAACAAGGGGCTGAGGTGCTGTTACGAGCGCATCGTCCCGGTTGACGTGTCGGGGCATAGCAGCCAGCAGGATCAGAAACTTCTGCTGAAGTTGCTTGAGCCTCGCTTCTTCGTCCCCATGCATGGGGAGCTTGGTCACCTCCACCAGCACGGCCGGTTGGCTCAGGAGATGGGCATGCCCAAGAAACGGATCTTCGTGGTGGAGAATGGCTACGTGTTGGAGTTCGATGGGGAGCGGGGAAGCCTGGGTGAGCGGATCCCAGGCGGCTACGTGTTCGTCGATGGAGCAGGGGTCGACGACGTGGCAGCAGCCGTGATGCGCGACGGCGAGATCCTGTCCCAGGATGGATTCGTGGTGGCCGCGGTCCAACTGGACCCGCAGACCAGACGATTGATCGGAGAGCCTCAGATCGTATCCTGCGGCTTTGTCTACATGCGCGAGTCGGCGGAGTTGATCGAGGAGGCGCAAGACGTAGTGGCCAGGACAGTGCACAGGGGGCGTCGAGATAAGGGTGCTATCGCAGATCGAGTTCGTGATGCTCTGCAGGAGTATCTGTACGAGGAGACCAGACGCCGCCCAATGGTGATGCCGGTGGTATGGGAGGATAGCCGCCGTTGGGCCGCCGCCCGGGCCATCATGATCGATAGACCGAAGCGGACGTCCTCGCCCAAGCGCTGGAGCAGGATCATCATCCGTCACAGTAATGTTCAACCTGTGATCCTGAACTTCTCGGCAGCGTTCAGGGCAGCGTACACCTGCACCCTGCAGGTGTAGGTATTCCCCACAGTTGATAGCTCCTCTGACCCTCCCATGTGATCCAAGACGTCCCTCAGGGGCAGGGGACGAGGGGCGATGCAGGCCGCTATGTCGAGCAGAGCTCCAACGAGACATCATCCACATACATGCCCGTGACGCCATCCAGGCCGTCGTTGCAGACGCCAAAGTGCAGCTTGACGGTTTGGCCGGCGTAGGCCGTCAGGTCGAACTGGTAGGATGTCCACACGCGGTCGTCGCGTCGCTGCCAGAGCAGCGCCTCCATCTGCTGGCCGCTCGCGTCGAGGATGAGCACGTACTGTGCGTCCTCGGACACAAGGGCTTCCCCGGTCATCGGCGCCTGGGGAGGGGTCGAGAAGGTCAGGCCAGCCGGGGGCTCTCCGCTCAGGGGGTAGAGCCAGAAGCGCAGGGTGGCGCCCGTGGTGTCGGTGGGGATCGTCACGAACTGCCGGGCAGAGGAGTAGCTCTCGACGTTGTCGGCTGGCTCGACGATGCCTACGCGCACGGAGCGCTGGCCGGTGTGGGCTGCTGCTTCGGTGTAGCGGGCGGGCCAGGCGGTCACGGGGATCTCCCAATCCCCATCCGACTCGAAGCCGCCGTTGGCGATCCCTTCAACACAGGAGGTCATACTCACGGTACCACTGACCGGACCGTAGACGTTGTTCCCCTCGTTGCTCTCCTGGATCATCCCCCAGTCCGGGTTGCCGTGGAAGCCATCGTAGGTATCCACCTGAGCGTAGAGGGTATGGTCTCCTCCACTGGCAAAGGTGTGGCCGAAGCTGACCTCGTCGCCCTGACCCGGTTCCAGAACCGGCGGGCCATCACCCTGATACGTGCCCAGGTCAGTACAGTCGGCGGGCGGAGCGGCCGGGTCCACGTACAGGTCAACCGTGAACCAGCTCCTCGTTGCCTCTGTGCCCTGGTTCTCCACGGCCACCGCGAGGGTGACCGGTTGGCCGACACTGGGCCAGGCGGGGTCAATGGCGATGCTTGTCACGACCAGGTCGGCGCCGGTGGGCAAAGAGGGTGCGTAGGCCTTAAGCACCAGCGGCAGGTAACTTCTGTGGCCTGGGCTGATGGCGATGACGTGCGTGTCGGTGAGTAGCCCATCGTCATTCGTGGCCGTGACGGTGATGGCCTGGGGTCCGGTCGTGCTCCAGGTGTAGGTGACCGTGTGGCTCAGACCGGAGGTCTGCGTGATCGGAGACTGCTCCGTGGCCTGCCAGAGGTAGGTGATGGGCAATGTGGCCGTGGGCGAATGGACACTGGCGGTGAAGGTGTAGGCGATGTGGAGCTCACCCCTTGTCGGCCCGCTGATGGTGACACCGGAGGTCACCTGGGTACTGGCCTGGGGCGCGGAAGGGACTGGCTCCTCGTTGCCCGCATGGTCACGAGCACGGACGGCAAAGCCGTAAGTGTGGCCCGCGAGGCCCGTGAAGCTGGCGCTGATCACGCTCGTGGCCGTAATCCAGGGCTGAAGTGGGCCCTCGTCGTCACTGACCGACATGTCGTAGCTGGCGACGCCTGAGCCGGGATCTTTTCCCTGCCAGTGGATGACGAAATCCTGGCCGCTGATGGGTGGGAGCGGTTCCACACTGGAGGTGGGTCGGGACGTGTCGCTCTCCACCAGCAGGTAGGGCCGCCCGCCGATGTAGTAGTTGGTGTCGCCAGGTATACCGGAGTTCTGATTGGTGGCCTCCGGCAGCGTCAGCGTGTACGTGCCGTGGGTGGGCGTGAGCGTCAGGGTGCGAGTGATGCCGGTGATGCCCAGGGGGGAGTAGACGGGCTCGATCCAATAGAGTTGCGCCCCTTCGCCGGTGGCATTGACCGTCGCCGTGGCGGTCACACCGCCGGTGGCCCACAACACCAGCACCCGGGACGCGTCGTCTGGCCGGTAGAAAGCGACCTGGTCTTGGTCGGCCGTTTGGTTTCGCCAGAGGGGGACCAGAGCGCGGAACTGTTCGGCGGCCAATTGGTAGGCGGCGTAGGAGGGACGCCGTTTGCCCTGGGACGGGTTGCAGACGTACGGCGTGAAGTTCTGCCTCAGGCCGAAGGCATCGGGAAGGGCATTGCCGCAATCGTCGTGGAGCATAAAGTGATAGTTCCGTGCCACGCCGTGGTGAAAGGCCAGTGCTGCATTCTCGATCACGTAGGCGGCCTGCTCTTCCATCGTGGCCCGGTATGGACTCTCGGGCGGGACTTGGTAGAGTGTGGCGGGGTAATCATCCCACACCGTCACACCGCTTTCGGTGATCCAGATGGGCACATAGGACAGGCCCTGGGCGTCCAACATGGCGCGGGCCTGGACCATCCAGTCTTCGCCGACGTAGATCGCCCAGTAGTAGTGGAAGGAGAGGACGTCAAAGTACGCCCTCGCCGGGTCACCGCCTGTCAAGGACAGCAGCTCGGACAGCCAAGTACGCTTCTCATAGAAAGCCAGCCCACCCACGAGCACCGTCGCCTCAGGATCGGTAGCCTTCACGCTCTGGTAGGCGACCTCCAGTAAGCGGTAATACTCCTCCACCGTGCCGGTCCAGAACTGATCCAGGTCCGGCTCGTTCCAGATCTCCCAGTAGCGGACCCCAACTCCGGTGGGCCACCTCTGCCGCACAGCCAGGGTGCCGCCCGGCTTGTAGCGTTGCACGGTGTTGTGGACGAAATCGGCCCAGGTGTTGTCCTGATTGATACCCTTGCCAGGGCTGGGAGTGTCGGTGCCATCGGCAAAGATGGGCTCGAAGAGGCCCGTGGGGGGCGACGTCGCGGTGCTGAACTCCTCCCCTTGCGGTGGGACCTGCCCGGGCCGAGGAAAGACCTTTTCCCGCACGCGGGGGGAAGGGACATCCGGGGAACCGGCCGTGGCTCGCCTATCTGCGGTTCCCAGCAGGATGGCGATGGGCGTGATCCCGTGGGCGATCTCTTGGATGACCAGTGTGTCGTAGTCGTGCCAGCCGTCAGGGTGAGGGCCGACGTAGCCGCCCTCGTCTACCCAATGCCAGTACAGCGGCCAGCGATCCCAGTGCGCGCCCGCCTCCAGGGCGCCGTCGTAGCGCACGTCGCTGGCCAGGTTGTCGGCGGCACTGACGAAGCAGAGGCCGAAACGGTCATTGCCCAGGGGTGCATCCGCCTCCGCTGAGCTGGGTCCCCTGCCGGACAAGAGGAGGGCCAGAAGCAGTCCTGCGGCACCGATCTTGAACAGGTCTCCTTTTGGGGTCATGCTATGTCTCTCCCCACGTGGGTTTGCAGTCTGGGCTGTGGTCTGCCGCGTCGATGGATGGCTGGTGGCGTGAGGACGGACCCTCAGGGCCCACTGATGCTATAGGGCATGCAGGCACTCAGAAGAAAGCCTTGTGGAAATGTTTGGGCCCCTGGAAGGGTGCGGGAGGGTTGGGCACTGGCCCCAGACTCAAATGCACCCCGTTCCTGGGTTGGCGACGCCCATCATTCGCCAGTTGGGCCACGTAGGTGCCCCAGACCACATGAAACGGCCTCGGCGGGGACGCCTCGGCCTTCACGCGCATGCGCGTGCGTCGGGCAAGAACCACTTCGCGCTGGCTCTTCAAGCTGGTGCGGTGGGAAGCAAACGTGCAAAGAGCTTTTGGTGACTCCCCTATCAAAACCCCGCAAGATCCATACCCAACACGGCGCGAGCCCCACTGAGCACCATTTTCCCTGCAAGCGTGGTGAGGATTTGCACCTACAGTCGACCGGCGGCATGCTTAGGGCTCTACGAGACCCACTACGGGCCATGGATGCCCCTCGGCGGTGGACCCCAGTGCGGGGACTGGCGCAGGACAAGCGAGAGGCGGAGACTCACTGTGGAGCTGAGGCCGCGGAGCAGAGTTCCAACGAGATATCATCCACATACATGCCGGTGACGCCATCCAGGCCGTCGTTGCGGACGCCAAAGTGCAGCTTGATGGTCTGTCCGGCGTAGTCGATCAGGTCGCACTGGTGGAAGGTCCACCGCCGGTCATCGCTTAGCTGCCAGATCAGCGTATCTATCCACTGGTCGCTCGCGTCGAGGATGAGCACGTACTGCGCGTCTTCGGACACAAGCACGTCCCCGATCATCGGTGCCTGGGGAGGAGTCGAGAAGGCCGGGCCCGCCGGGGGCTCTCCGCTCAGGGGGTAGAGCCAGAAGCGCAGGGTGGCGCCCGTGGCGTGGGCGGGGATGGTCACCAACTGCCGGGCGGAGGAAAAGCTGTAGCGGTTGTCGGCGGGTTCGACAATGCCCACGCGCATGGAGCGGTTGCCGCTGTGGGCCATGGCCGTCGTGTAGTCGGCAGGACAGTCGGTTTCGGAGATCTCCCAGTCACCCTCGTACTCAAAGCCCCCATTGGCAATCCCCTCGACACAAGGGGTAGGTATGGAGGTAGGCGTAGTCGTCGGAGTGGGCGTCGAGGTTGGGGTGTCCCTCCTGTAACTCCGCAAGCAAAGGGGCAGATACACCCTCCAGGGATAGGGGGTTGCTGTTGGGGTTGGGGAGGACGTGGGCGTGGCTGTGGGCTGAACTGGTGTGGGGGTCGGGGTGGAGGTGGGGACAGGTTCGGCGGACACCGTCACGGTCAGGCACAGAGGAGCACTCCCCTGCCAGAGGAACCAGGTCACCCCCTCCTGCACCAGGTCCCATTCCAACCGATATCCTCCGGGCTCATGGGGTGCTGTCAACAGAGCCGAGCTCAAAGTCACCTGGCTCCCGAAGGGGACATCCCCCTCCAGCGGTGTGCGATGATCCTCCTCGGGCGGTTGCACCACCTGCTGCCCCAGCTCGTCGTACCAGTGGTACCCCAGGTGTACAGGTGTCTCCCCCTCCGCTGGCCATGTCAGCGTCCCACCATTCCGAAGGGTCAAGGAAACAGTGTAGGTCCGCCCGACCGTCATCGAGAGTGGAGTGGTGTGGTGCAAGAAGCGGGCGTCATAAAGGGGCAATCCATCCTCAAGCCCGGACCAAGCCTCGTCACGCAGTACAGGCAGTTTGGCGAAAAGGTAGTCGCCGGGGCAGGAGGTGCGAGGTCGGCCCCCAAGCAGGCATTGCCGGTGGCCGGCTATGTTGGGCAGCTCTGTCTCGACGAAGAAGGAGTGCCTCTCAGGGTGGATGAGGCTCCGAGCGCATTCCCATGTCACGAGCGAGGTCAGACTCTCCAGCAGGGGGACAGGGGGGGCAATGCTCCCCTCGGCGTTGCCGTAGGTGCCAAGAGCGCCGATGCCCACGCTCCCCAAGTTGTAGCTTAGGGCATGGCCGCCGATGACATCGGGGCCGCCATAGCGTCCCTCGTAGATGTTGCCGAAGCGATCAATCAAGTAGTTGTAGCCGATGTCGCCCCAGCCACGAGTCAGAGCGTGGTAGTAGTAGATGGCCCGAATCCAGGCAGCCGGGTGCTGATCATCATTGGCCGTAGCCGTGTGGTGGATGATGATCTTCTCCACAGGGTGGTACGCCGGCGGCCAAATCTCCTCCCCCTCATCGTCGAAACGGTAGCTCTCATCCGCACCCCAGGCTGCGCGGGGGATCACCTCCGGCTGTGGCAGGTACAAAGCCGCGACTCCGCCGAGGGGAAGGGCAGCTTGGCGGGCCTCAGCCGTTGTGGGGCCGGAGGTGGAGTTGATGTAGGTCAGGGTGATCTCCTCTAGGATGGGCGATCGGCCTGACTTGGCAGCCTCGAAGGAGAGGCGGTACTGCATCGCCTGCCCGTCTGAGGCCGAGAGGGGGGCGGCGGCACAGAATCGGCCCTCCGAATCGTGATCCACCTCGGCAACAGCCCGCCAATCCGACCAGGAACCGTCAGGTGCACGGGTGCGTAAGGCTACACGGAGATATGTCCCCGGCATCACCTGCGCCCTCCAGCAGACTCCCAGCGCGTTGAAGGGGAAGGGGGCTAGGCCGACGGTTGAGGTGAAGAGACCTCGGACGGCGGTAGGGGATAGCCACAGGGCTCCGTCGCCCAGCGATATCAGCTCCGCCCGCTGCGGGGTGCCTGTCCCGAAGTCAGCCTCTGAGGATTGGGTCCAATCGCCGGCGAGGACCCCCGCTGACCAACTGGGGCCCTGGGTTGTCCCTCTAACTGGATGAACAGGATCGAAAGGGCAGCGGCGACAGCTAGCATGACCGCCACCCCCCTGCTACCCTTCAGCATGTCTTCTCCAATGACTACTGCCTGGCAGCTTGGCTCCCATACCCTACCGGGTGAAGGGACGGAGGACCCGGCTTCTGGAGCAACCGCGTTACGACTACGCTTGGCGTGAACTAGAAACTTGAAGGAAAGGTGACTATGGACTCTGGTCAGGGGCGGGCACCGGCCCTCCCGGGCCCGCCGGGTTCGTCTGGGCTGCTCTGAACTGCACCCCGCTCAGCGCAAACAAGGCCAACGAGGCCATGCTCGTGAGAAAAGCGAATAGAGTCAACAGTCGCACTTGATTTGCTCCTTATCTGCTGAGCTGCAGACTAATTGCGTCTAACGGGCCGCGGGTAGGCGGGCCGTAGCCGCGGCCCGTTAGGGCGGAAACAGTGAGCAGAGCGAGCGAATTGCCGCCCTATCATAACATATCTGAACTATTTACATTTAGGCAATATTGCCGGTTGCCAGTGGCCAGGGTATTGAAATCGTAGTAGAGGCTGTGGATGTGTAGGCAACTCGGAGCGCAGCGGAGAGTTGTCCACATATCCATCAGCCCTCCTCCTGGGCAACAGGGGCCAAGTCGGGGTGAAACTCAAGCGCGATCTCATAATATTGTAACACGGTTCGTAGACCCTGTCCAATGGCGTGGCTGATTTCGGTCACACTCAGCCCCTTGCTCAGCAGTACTTTGACACGTTCATAGTCCTTGATGTAGCGGTCTACCGCTTCCAGGCTGTGGCCGGTGATGCGGGCGGTGTCCGGAGGGGAGATCCCTTTCTCGCACAGGCGCAGGATGGCACCCTTATGGGTTGGGTTGCTGCCCTGGTCGAGGCCATACCCTTTGATAGGCAAGAGCTCACCGGTGAGCTCGAAGTGGTCCAGGATGCATCGTCGCACCGTGCCGATGGAACGGTTGATTAGCGGGGACAGATCCGCCAGGGAGAGCAGCAGTCGCCCGGCAGGGTTATCCAGGCCCGCTCTCACCAGGCGGACCACACGGCGAATGTCCCGCTCGTGAGCCCAGGTACGAGCGGGCTTACCCTTGGGGCAGCCCTGGGCTAACTCGGCGATGTCCTCGGCGGTGATCAGAGGCAGCACGGCAGTGGTAGTGGGCTCCTCCTCAGCGCGTCGCCCGGCCGGTGGTTTGCGCCCTTCGTCCAGCGTCCCGCGCCGGAGGATGTGGCCCGGTGGCACCAGTGCTGCATTTCGCTAGTACTCAGCACGCAGCTCGGCAATGTCATCCGCAATCATCTGGATCACTTTGTGGCTGCCCACCAGCTTGTACTCGTTCTCCAACAGGTGGATGACGGCCTGCCGGAAGGTGCCCTGGGTGGCTGCGTGATAAGGATTGGCCCTCATCACGCCCCCTTTTTGGCGCTATGATGGACTTCTAGCGTAACGGTTGTGCAGCCGAGGGCTGAATCGTTCATATCGGCGTAAAAGCGCAACTTTTGCCTGTACCGGCCCAGGTGAACAACGGCAGGGCCAGTTGGAAAGGGTTGGAATCCCGGATCGCCAACTCGACACCTGCAAACGCACTCAGTTCTGTCAACCTTAACAAACAGCCATCGGGCTGCCAAATCACCCAGGCCGATGTATTGGCGGCGACACGCACCAACTGTTTGACCTTCACCTGGGATTGATTGAAGGGCGCTGGGGCATCGGAGCAGATCTCGCAGAGCCACGCTGCTGCCCAGCGGACGAAGTTAGCGGCGAAGGCAGCGAATTCTTCCTGGATCACCAATCCTCCAGGGGAGCGCACCTTCAGATGATGCATCTGGAAGACGTTTTTACCTTCCTTGATGCCCGCTTCGATCGTCTGGCGTCCGTTGTAAAAGCTGAACCATCCTGCCAGGTCTTCAGTGACCGGCTGTGCGCCATAGTTGAGCAGAACACCGTGCTTCAGCTTCTCGCCTGTGTGAAACCGTTCCAAGGCGAGCTCCAGCGGGTAAGGGCAGCTGGCAAGCGTTGCCTTCTCCCAGGCGACCATTTCGGCATTCTTCCCCACCTGAATCCAGGATGCTGTCGAGTCCGTTCGTCGGCGTAGGGCTCGAACCGTCTGATGGTTGGATGCTTTACTGTAGACCTCGCACCCCATCTCGATCAACAGGGCGACGTTGGGTCCGGTGCCGAACCCGCCATCCAGTCGAAAACGGCACGGATCGGCCAGGGATTGGTGCGGTTGTCCTCGCTGAATTGGGCCAGGCGTTGTTCCAATGATTCCAGTTGGGCCTGCAGAGTTGTTATCTTCTGCTGGCAGCGGGCCAGCCACTCCCGGGCCTTTTCCAGTTCCCGTTGTCGCCGACCCAGCCGCCGCTCCCGCACCTCCAGCTTGCGTCGGGCTTGAGCCAGATGGCTGTGAGGAGGCTCAGGGCGATTCCGAGCTTGATAGGCCACCTCCAATTCGATCACCTGCTGGGCCCACATCTGGCGCTCCTCTTCCACCTGGGCCAGACGCTGTTGACATTGCTCCAGGCGGGAGAGAGCTCCGTCTCGCTTGGCCTCTGCTTGCCTGAGCAGCGCTCTGTGCGTTGTAATGCGCTCCGTGAGCAGGTGAGTCCGGCGCCAGGGTCGCACTCCAGTCTGGGCTTCGGCAGCCCGCACCAGGGCCTCGGCTTCCGAGGACGAGACCGTGTCCCCAGGATGGGGCTCCACCGGTAGCCACAGCCGAGCATAGGTGGGGCTGTGCATACTGACCAGCGCGGCTTGGTATCCCAGCTGGATCGCGTCACTCATCCAACCGAAGGCGACGCCCGGATAGGTGGTGCTGGTGTTAGAGACCGGCCGACAGGCCAGGTCACCGTCGAACACCAGGACGCCTTGGTCGCGCAAGGCCAGCATCACCTCTTGCTCGATGAAGGGACGGCTGACGCTCTCCAGAGTCTCCTTCACGGAGGCCACTGTCTCGTCGTTGCAGGCCTTCAACGTGCGACTTACGCCGCTGTAGTCAGCCCAGTTCTCCTGCCCCCAGGCTTGGGCGACGGCTAGATCCTGATGCAAGGGATGAGGACCCCGGCTGATGTCCTGCAGATAGGTGCAACCAGAGAGAATGGCGACCAGAAACTCAATCAACTTCTTCTGGGGCGTATGATCCCGTTGTCGCTGAGGGATTGGAACGTCCTCCAGAGCCTCCACGAGGCCAACACGCTGGGTAAAGATTCCCCAGGGAACCAGCATCGCGTGGCTGGTGAGCATGTAGCTTGGCGTATCACTTGGCAGTTGTCTCATCGTGAACTCTCCTCTCAAAGATATCACGATGAGTCTACCGAAGGCTGTTCAGTTGGGAAAGTTGTGTTTTTGGGCCGTTTCGAACGGTTGGGGCTCTAATTGCACAATTGTTACGCTAGGCATCCCCCCGGTTCCGCCGGGACAGCGGGGCCGGCGGCCAAGGCGTCCCCGGGTGTTGTAGGCCACGAAACCTCTGGAAGTGCGACAGGCGGCTCGCCGGGCCGATACAACCTGGCGCCGGGTCCGGCTGCGCCGCACCGAGCGGGGCGTGCTGGAAGGCGAATTCGCCGTGCGGCGGGTTTGGACGGTTTATGAAGCGAAGCCGGTAGAGGAGTGGCTTGTCATCCGCAGGGAAGCCAATGACCGCCTGAGCTATGCCTTGAGCAATGCTCCTGCTGGCGCTTCCCTGGGAAAGTTGGCCTGGCTGAAGTGCCAACGCTAGTTTGGTGAGCGAGCCCATCGAGAGGCCAAATCGGATATGGGTTGGGATGAGCTGGAAGCGCAGAAGTATCTGGCCTGGGAACATCACCTGGCGACGACCATTTTGGCCACCTGGTTTGTGGCGGAGACAAAACTGGATTGGGCGAGGGGGTACGCTCGTGATCCTGCTTTGGCCGGGGAGTTTGGGGTGGAGGTTTTGCCGATGTTGTCAGTGGCGAACGTGTGCACACTGCTGAAGGCGGCGATGCCTCTGCCTCATCTGACGCCGGAGGAAGCCACCGCTTTAGTCATCGAGCATCTGGTAAACCGCACCCGATCCCGCAAGAGCAGAATGAAATCCCGCCATCATCCCAACGCACCACCTTAATGTGACATTGTCAAGTTAATCGGTCCATCAATATCGCTTCGATGATGCTGCCACATAACACCCGTGCAGATTCATAGGATTGAGTCGTCAACGCAATCACCGCCTCAAGCAGATCACGTTCTAGCGAAGCGGTCAACTCTGCGGATCTGAGAAGTAACAGTCGATTCATTTATCAGGGATTGATTGTATCCGTATTTCTGATCAAGAGTTGTTGACGACAATTCGACCGCGAGTTGTTCGACGAACTCTTCCTCTTTTGCGGCGTCCAATTCTTTCTTGAGTTGAGGAATCAAGATAGGATTGGCGCGTAGGACGATTTCATCGAACGCCCCCCATGGTTTTCCACCTCCTCAAAGTACTTCTTTTGAAGAAACTCTTCGACCCATTCATCAGCCTCGGTTGAGTGCACCTTGAGAACAGAAGACAAACGATCAAGATGGCAGAAAATCAGCTCATTGTCAGTTCGTTCTTCGTATAGTTTAGCTATTGCTCTCCTGACAGTGACATTCTCTTGGGAATACAAATGCGCAGCTCTTTCGATTGCCCGCTTCTGCTCCTCAGCCTGTCGAATCTCATCCCGCACTCGCTTCAGATTTCTTTGAGCTCTGTTATTGCTTGGGTTTAACTCTAAAGCTCGGCGAAACAATCTTTCGGTAGTGTCCCTGGACAATTGAGATAATTCTGGGCATACTATCACCGGATTCATCAAACCATTCGGAGGTGCAGATAGTTCCACAAATTTATGCTTAGAGCTGAGGGTTGACCCCTTCCGCGCAGTGGATAGAATCCGACAGGACTATTCATTGCGGGAGGGTCAACAATGGCTCTCGGAAAAGGCAAGGGACGGAAGAACCTCAACCGAACAGTCATCCTATTTCTGCGCTTCACTGTGGAAGAGTACCAGGAGATCATTGCTGACCGAGAGCGTTTGCTGATGCTCGTATCCCGAGCAGATAAAGCAGCACCTTTTCAGAACCACAAAAAGGGGTGTCCAGGGAACCATGGCTTCACCTGGCACGAGCAACGGGTTCGCACTCTGAGCTCCTATCAGGGCGATCCCTACAAGCTCACGATCTGGCAGGTGCGTTGTCTGGATTGTGGAGCCGTTTACACCATTCTGCCCAGCTTCGGACTCCGCCATGAACGCTTGGATGCATGGGCGGCCCAGAATCTGTTAGAGATCACTCTTATGTTGACCAATACCTACCGGGGAGGGCAGTACATCCTGGGTCTCAATCACCCCCAAGATTGTCCCCTCAAAGATCCGCGTACCCTGTGGCAACTGATGATGTGGTTGGGCCGCCAATCACTGCCCACTATCCTCCGCCGATTGGGGCTGAAGCCACCCGCCCACGCCATCGAAGATGAGAAGTTTGCCAAGGAGAAGGGAGAGGGTACCTATATCCCCATGTTGGTGCAAGGGGTGCTGATCTGGTGGATTGATTACGTGGACCATTCCGACAACTGGACGCTGGGAAGCAGCTTTCAGCACTTCGAGGCAGAACTAGCCCCTGCGAAGGATTGGAACCTGGCAGAGGTCTGTGTGGACGGCTGTCTTACGGCCAAGATCGCCCTGCAACGTGGGTTCCCAGGTATCCTCATTGGTGAGTGCCATCTTCATGCTATGAAGAGCTTGGATAAGGCCTCAGCCACCTATCGGAAAGCACATCCTAAGGTCAGTGAGCAGCGCACCCAGGAGTTGCGGGTGGCCTACAAGCATGTTCTGGATGCTCCTACTCGACGTCACTACGGACAGTGCCTCCGCTGGCTTGATGCGACTTTCAAAACAGACCCTATCCTGCAACCTCGCTACCAGCCACTCAAAGAGCGAGCCACAGCCTTCACTGCCTGGACGAGAGATGACCAGTTGGCGGTGATGACCCCCTTGCCCGATCAGCAGTGCAAGTTCCTGAACCGCAAACTATTCAGCATGCAGACTATCCGCACCCCAGCGGGGGGGAAAGCCACCGTGACCGCTTGGGCCATTGCTCGCAACTTTTAGCGCTTTCTGGAGACGGGGCCAAGAATGCCGGCCAGTCACCCGTGGAGCTGGCAGGAGGTGATTTGCAGCCCATTCCCTGGCTGCAGGTGGTCAATCTGATAACTGGCCCTCGCTTCTCAGGAAAACGCCCCCTGCAGAAAGCCGTGCCCGTGATGCCAGGCTACTGGGAAAGCAAGGAGAGTTGCTCAGCAGCTAGCGCGCCGAAGCTAGAGGACAGACATCCCCCTCGACCTTCCCCTCCAGCTAAGCATAAATTTGAGAGACTATGTGACCAATTGAATGGACAGACAAACGGCTTATGGAGGATGGCGTGTTTGTTGGAGGGTGAAGTGTGAAAATGTCAAAGATTCAGTCGGAGGTGATCAAATGAGCAACATCTACAAAGATGACCTCACCCTGGACGCTCTGTTCGAAGAAGTCGGCAAGAAGCAGCCCAAGAGCCTATACGACGATTTCTCTCTCCCATTCAACCCCTTTCCCACGGCGGGACAGTTCATTCCTGACATCTGCGTTGACCGGGACGAGGTCAAACGAGAATTTGCGCGGACGCTACGAGAGTTCTATCCTGATGGTCGGGCAAGACGAACGACGCTTATAGGTCGTACGGGGGCAGGCAAGAGAAATCTGCTGAGATTCTTTGAGCAACGGCTTAGGGAGTGGCGTGAACCACCTCCAGGGCACCCAGCTATTACTGACCTATTCCCCATCTTTATCCGGGAGCGCCAAGGTGGCTATTTTCAGGTGCATCGGCAGATAGTCAGCCAGTTGGGAGCACTGTTCCACACGGAGTTCCTTGAGGCTGTGCGCAGCAACAAGGTCAATCTCACTACACTGCCGGCTGAATTACCCGGGATCAGTCTGGAGCTTGTTCGTGTTCTAGATCAGACCCCCCCGCGCTGCCCTGTCCAGCTATCCTTCTTTGGACCCAATCTGCAATCACTCAGGACAATGGATAACTGGTTGCAAGGGGTAAAACTGTCAGCCGCGGAAAAGAAATGGTCTGGAGAGAGCCTCGCAGCGGTTCCGAAAGGCTGTTGCGCAATCTTGAAACTGGAGTATCATATCTACAACAGCTGATGGGTCTGGCTGCAAAAGCGTTGCACATTGATAGACGAATAGCGTTCGTGTTCGTCAACCGGTTCCTTTACAGAAGTGGCGGCGACGACCCTTGTTCGTTGTCTTGGCCACTCAGTGACCCATGTAAGAAATGTTGGGCCTCGCCGACCCAAGAGCATAGTCCTTGGGAAGTCTCAGGACAGGCTGAGACCACTGCTGAAGACCGGTAGGGCACGGTGTGACCCTTGTACGTAACGTGTGGGGGTTGGCTGTCGCTGTCACTTCAGCCTTCTTGCGTTCTGTGGTAAGAAGACGACCGGCGTTCGGATGCGTCTTCATCGGCGGGGTCAGGGCCACTCAAGCCTCCCTACAGACCATTGTGTGCGCACCGTTCGACTGAGCTCACGACGAAGTCTGAGCGACCACTGTACGTAACTTGGGCTGGATGGCCCTCGCCCTGACCAGAAGGTGCAAGGAGCGCAAGATGACACTGCTGGGAAGGCTGGGCTCTCAATTGCCCCGCCGCTACTACCTGGGCGTGGATGTGGGGTACAAGGGACAGGTGGCGGTGGTGATCAGCCTCAACACCTTTGTGCGCGGCGATGAGCGCTGGAAGCGGGCGCGATGCATACACTTTCCCAGCACGTCAGGTGGGCTGCGCAAGGTTCAACGCTACCTGGCTCGCTTCTCTACTGACCCCGGTGAGTTCCTGGGGCTGTGCGAGCCAACGGGCGGTCACTACGGGCCGACCGTGTTTCAGTATCTTCTGGACCAGGACTACGGCATGAAGCTGGTGGAGAACGCCACC
>Ga0209979_1001783_pt1 | contig 22315 bp, 23 predicted proteins | sample AnhtaG_FD_183114 | JGI IMG/M metagenome (GOLD analysis project Ga0209979, IMG submission 183114) | Deep subsurface microbial communities from Anholt, Denmark to uncover new lineages of life (NeLLi) - Anholt_01485 metaG (SPAdes) (version 2) | ecosystem: Environmental > Aquatic > Marine > Oceanic...
CTCGTGCCAGGGTGGAGGTACAGGAGAGAATGGACGGCAGTTTGGCAGTATATTATCAAGGGTACTGTCTGGCTACAAAACAAGCACCGCCAGAGGCGCTGGTTCTCAGGGTGAGGAAGGCAGACCGGGCTATAACCAGTGGGACTCATTCTAAAAAGCCTGCTGCCCCTGTCAATGCTGCCAGGAACAACCTGAAGTCTAAGACTCATCAGTATACTAAGCCTGGACCAAATCATCCATGGCGTAGACCTTTTAAGATCCATATCGATAGGGGGTGACAAATTCACTGAACAATTAGGGTGACATTTTCACTGGACAACAACATAGGGATTGTGCTATTGATTACAAGAAGGAAGGTAGAATTGCCATCTTCCCTTATCTATCCCCGTTTCTCATAGTCTGGGCACCAGGTGGCATTGGGGCGTTGTGGGTTGTGACATGCTCCGCGCCAGTCCCATTTGCAACTATCACACAGGAATATATTCATTCCTAGTGCCTTCTTAATTCTAACCTTAATCTTGTGTGTCCAAGGAGGCTTCACTGGCTTCATTTTTTAACCTAAAATAATGTAGACTAAAGTACTTATTCAGTATATCAAGTCAGATGCTATCTAGCAATAATTGTGGTAAAATATAGTCAGCTATATGGGGGGGGGTAATTTATAATGGCTGTCCCTGAAGTTAGCAGAGAAGAACAGCTAAATCTGGAGTCGCTTACCTGGGGTGACCTAACCTGGGTGAATATTGAGGGTCCGACGGAAAGAGAGACAGAATATCTGGCTCAAAATTATCCCTTCCATCACCTGGATTTAGATGACTGTATCAGTCGGATACAGCGACCTAAGGTAGACGAATATAAAGACTATCTGTTTTTAGTCCTTCACTTTCCTGTATTTAATAAAGAGGCGCGAGTAACTACACCCAGTCAGGTATCTGTATTTATTGGTGAAAACTACCTGATTACCTTACATAAAGGGGAGCTTAAGCCACTGGTAAAGTTATTCAGGGAGTGTCAGATTGATGAAGAATCGCGGCAGGAGTACCTTGGTCAGGGCTCTGGTTATCTCCTCTACCGCATTGTTGATAGGCTCGTTGACTCTTGCCTACCGATTCTGAACAAGATTGGCGACAATATTGAGGAGGTTGAGGACAACATTTTCTCGAGCCGTGGTACGCCCAGGGCGATTGAGGAAATCTCTATACTCCGACGTGATATCATCTCCTTTCGCCGTATCATCTGGCCAGTGCGAGCCGTTATCGGTAGTCTGGAGCCAAAGGTTCGCCGCTTCACCAAGATGGATATGTCAGTTTACTTTGGGGATATGATTGACCACGTGGATAAGATTTGGGATGGCTTAGACGAATATAAAGAGATAATTGAAGGGCTAAATGATACCCATGATTCGCTGGCTACTAATCGCACCAATGAGGTCATACGAATGCTGACTATCATTGCTACCATCCTGCTGCCTCTAACTGTAGTCGCATCCATTTATGGGATGAATATCCCCTTACCCTTCCAAAATTCCACTTACTCTCTCATCTTTGTGCTCTTCATCTGGTTAGCCATTGTTGGCGGCATGCTCTACTTCTTCCGTCGCCACCACTGGATTTAATAATGAATGTCTCTCACCGATTTGTGATTATTGCTACTATCTTTGTTACCTGCCTGCTTACTGCCAATATTGTTGGGGTAAAGGTTGTTAGTCTTGGTCTATTTATCCTACCAGCCGCGGTAGTTATTTTCCCCTTAAGTTATATTTTCGGTGACGTTCTCACTGAAGTCTATGGTTATCGCCAGGCGAGAAGGGTAATCTGGCTAGGCTTCTTTTGTAACCTCGTCTTTGTCATCTTTGCCTGGGTGGGGCAAATTCTGCCCCCGGCTCCCCTCTGGGAAGGGCAGGAGGCTTATGAGAGCATCTTGGGCTACACACCGAGGCTGCTCGTTGCCTCCTTTTGCGGCTACCTCGCTGGTGAGTTTGCCAACTCCTTCGTCCTGGCCAAGATGAAGATTTTCACCCAAGGGCGCTGGCTATGGAGCCGAACCATTGGCTCCACTATCGTCGGGCAAGGGCTGGACACCCTAATATTTGTTACCGGAGCCTACTTTGGCACCCCTTTCTTTGTGCCTATAATGATTCTGTATCACTGGTTGGCGAAGACTGGCATTGAAGCCATTGCTACCCCGTTCACTTACGCCGTGGTAAACTTCTTGAAGAGAAAAGAAGCTATTGATACCTACGACTACAAGACAAAGTTTAATCCTTTCCTCGTCTCAGATTAGGAATAGATTAAATTTCGGGAAGGAGGTTAGCTAAAGAACGATGGATATTCAGGTTTTAGGGGCACACAATTGCGAATCGCAAAATTCAAGGCTCATGAGCCTATTAATTGATGATACCCTGGCGATAGATGCCGGTTGTCTTACCTCCAGCCTGTCTTTCCCGGCTCAACAAAGACTTAAGGCAATCCTGCTCACTCACCAACACTATGACCATGTTAGAGATGTCCCAACTCTAGCCCTGAACCTTGCTCTCCGGAATGCTACTATTAATATCTACTCTATCCAACCTGTGTATGATGCCCTTTCCACTCATCTGCTAGATGGCAAACTTTATCCTAAATTCTTGGAACAGCCTCCACAGAATCCCACGGTTAAGTTCACTATAATAGAAGCATATAAGGTTAAGCAGATTGAGGGCTATAGTGTTCTAGCTGTCCCAGTAAATCATACCGACCCTACTGTTGGCTATCAGGTAACTTCCTTCGATGGCAAAGTGGTATTCTATACAGGGGATACGGGACGAGGCTTGGCTAACTGCTGGAGGTATGTATCACCCCAGCTACTCATTATTGAGGTTACTGTGCCAGATAGCTATGAAGAATTTGCCAAAAGGTCAGGGCACCTCACCCCGAGTCTATTGAAGGGGGAGCTAATTAGTTTCCAAGAGGTTAAAGGCTACCTGCCTCAGGTGGTTATAGTTCATATGAACCCTAATCTAGAGGAGGAGATAGCGACTGAAATAGCATCTATAGCCAGGGACTTAAATAATCCAATCACCCTCGCCTATGAGGGTATGCAACTTCACCTGTAAAGCGGGTTCCCAGGAAAATCGAAGATTTTTCTGGGTGCTTAAAGGGGGCGAGGTTAATAAGCAATCTAAAATTTATAGTTGACAACAATGTGGGAAAACTAGCCAAGTGGCTGAGGATAATGGGGTATGATACTCTGTTCTTCAATGGCAGTGACGATTCTGGTATGATTGCTATTGCTCTAGCCGAAGATAGAGTAATACTAACCAGAGACACCCAGATTATGAAAAGACGGGTGGTAACCAGCGGGCAACTCAAAGCCATTCTTATCCAGAGTGACGAGCCTGAGCGACAAATGCGTCAGGTAATAGACAGTCTAAACCTGGATTGGCAATTTAAGCCGTTCACTATTTGTCTGGAATGTAACCAACCTCTGATGGAGAGGAGCAAGCAGCAGGTAAGTAACTTGGTGCCACCCTATGTTTTTCAAACCCAAAGCCAGTATATGGAGTGTCCTGCCTGCCACCGAATCTACTGGAGAGGAACCCACTGGCAGGCAATGACTAAAAAGCTGGAGAAGTTAATGAAGGTTGTTTAACAACCTAATTTTCCCCACCATCCCACCCTAGGTTGAGTTTCAGGGGTTTGCCTCTGCACTTCCTGAGGTTGGTGAGCGAGGCTCCAATGGGAGAGTGGGTGGGAACAACAGGCGTTAGTAAACACCAAGTTTATGAAAGGTTGACCATAGTCCGGGATATTGTTACACTTCAAGTTACAATGAAAATTGTAACTGCAGAACAGATGGGGCAAATTGATAGGCAGTGCGCCGAGATTGGCTTGCCTACCAGTGTGCTTATGGAAAATGCTGGGAAAGCCGTAGCTGAAGAGGTGAGACAAATCCTGGGCACTATTGACCAGCAACACATCCTAATTCTAATCGGACCGGGTAACAATGGTGGGGATGGATTGGTTGCTGCTCGTCATCTTCATGACTGGGGAGCCAAGGTTAGCCTTTATCTGCTTAGCCAGAGACCACCAGATGACCCCAATCTTAAGCTAGTTCAACAACGAGGCATGACTTGTGTTGAAGCAACTCAAGGTGGAAACCTAGACAAGCTTGATGAGTTACTGTCATCAGCTAGCGCTGTTATTGATGCTCTATTTGGCACTGGTAAGAGTCGCCCGCTTGGTGGCATCTTCTTGCAGGCGCTAGACAGGGTGAATACAGCTAAAAAGGATCGGGCAAGTCTTCACATCATTGCTCTGGATTTACCCTCTGGGCTCAATGCTGATAGTGGTGCTGTAGACCCTGTCTGCCTTTATGCCGATAATACTATTACCCTTGGTTTTCCCAAGTCAGGCTTATTCAATTTCCCGGGGGCAGAAAGAGTCGGTAAAATAACTATAGCCGATGTTGGCATACCCGCATACCTAGCTGAAACGGTAACTACAGAGCTTATCACCAACGAGTGGGCAAGAGAAGTTCTTCCCTGGCGTCCGCTTGGAGCTAATAAAGGAACCTTTGGTAGAGTTCTGGTTGCTTCTGGCTCGATCAATTATATTGGTGCTGCCTACCTAGCTTGTAGTGGTGCCATACGAGTAGGGGCAGGATTGGTAACCCTGGCGACAGCTACCAGCTTACAGCCCATTCTGGCGTCCAAACTCACTGAGGTAACCTACCTTCCCCTACCTGAATCCCAGTCAGGCATCATCTCCTCCCAAGCAGCCAGGCTCATACACCAACAATTTAACTACTGTAATGCCCTACTTCTAGGTTGTGGACTGGGACAAAGCCAATCAGCCATAAGATTCATCAGGGCTATACTTTTTAGGTCGAAGTCAGCGCTGCCATCTCTAGTCCTTGATGCTGACGCTCTCAACACTCTAGCTAAAATCCCGAACTGGTGGCAGCAGCTAACCAACGATGCTATACTTACCCCACACCCTGGCGAAATGGCAAGGCTGGTCGGGGTATCAGTGGATGAGGTGCAGTCAGACAGGCTGGGTATCGCTAAAAGGGTAGCCGTAGAGTGGCACAAAACGGTTGTCCTGAAGGGTGCTTATACCGTTATTGCTACCCCAGATGGGCAAGTTAGAATTAGTCCCTTTGCTAATCCGGGATTGGCATCAGCCGGAACCGGTGATGTCCTTACCGGGGCTATAGCTGGATTGGTGGCACAGGGTCTATCGCTTTCTGATGCTGCTGCCCTCGGTGTATATCTCCATGGCGAAGCTGGTGAGATGGTTAAGGCTAGGCTAGGCGATGCTGGTATGATTGCTACTGACCTTTTACCAGCGCTGCCTCTAGTTATCAAACAGCTAAAGGAACACCTAATTTAGACTACCGCCCCAGGGGTCGACAGAGTCCGCCCTAGGCGGAGGTGAGGTTGATAAATCTCGCCAAAGGCGGATAAACAATAAAAAATACTTTGAGGTAGAATGTAAATAGGATGCAATGCTATTAGCCATTGATATTGGAAATACTGATATTAGTTTAGGGGCTTTTGAGGGTGAGGAGCTTCGTGCTACCTGGCATATGGCTACCGGTATTCATCGCTTGGCTGATGAGTATGCTGCCTTACTGCTTAATTTACTGCATCATCAAGGTCTAGACACATCTGACATTAAAGAGGCAGTTCTGTGTAGTGTTGTCCCACCATTGGTAGCCACTTTTGAGGAGCTATTTCAACGATATTTCAATATCTCGCCGCTGGTGGTGGAGGCTGGAGTTAAGACCGGAGTGCGTATCCGAATGGACAACCCGAGAGAGGTTGGGGCTGACCGCATTGTAAACGCAGCCGCTGCCCATCATCTCTATGGAGGTCCGATAATCATTACTGACCTGGGAACAGCTACCACCTTTGATACAGTATCTAAAGAGGGTGACTATCTGGGTGGGGCTATTGCCCCCGGTATAGCCGCCGCTGCCGAGACTCTGTTTATGCAGGCGGCAATGTTACCCCGAGTGGAATTAGTCCGTCCCAAACAGGCTATTGGCACCAACACCATTGCTGCCATGCAATCAGGGATTATCTTTGGCTATGTAGGACTTATTGAGGGTATGGTGGCTCGTATCCAACAGGAATTAGGAGAAAAAGCTAAGGTGGTGGCTACTGGCGGCTACGCTGAACTCATAGCTAAAGAAACAGGAGTAATTGATGTGGTCAACCCCAATTTGACACTGATTGGATTAAGGCTCATCTACCTGATGAACAAAGTCTAATAAAGAGGCTGTTTATTAGGGGTAGATTGAAGGGGTCGACAGAGTCGCCTCTGGCGAGCGAAGCCTCTCTTAAAATAAAATTCCCCTTCCCCTTAGTAAGGGGAGGTCGCAGACTCGACTCGGAGAGGGGATACAGCGGGTTCCCAGGAAAATCAAAGATTTTTCTGGGTGCATACAGGGGTCGACAGAGTCGCCTCTGGCGAGGTGAGGTTGTTAAATCTCGCCAAAGGCGGATAAACTATCTCCAATAAGGAGACAATAATGCTAGCCAACAAAACTGTAGTATTGGGCATAACCGGAAGTATAGCTGCCTACAAGGCAGCCGATATCGCCAGTAAGTTAACCCAGGCTGGGGCTAAGGTTGAGGTAGTTATGACCGACGCAGCTACCAAGTTCATAGCCCCATTAACCCTTCGTAACATTACTGGCAGACCGGTGGTAACCGACATGTTTGAGCCAGCCTCTGAGTTCAGCATTGAGCACGTAGCCCTGGCTGAGGCGGCTGATGTCTTGGTTATCGCCCCGGCTACAGCCTCCCTTATCGCCAAGCTGGCAGCCGGCATCTCTGATGATATGCTTACCTGTGTGGTGCTGGCTACCGAAGCCCCAATTATTTTGGCACCAGCAATGAATGTTAATATGTTTGAGAATCCCATCACCCAGGATAACCTGGCTAAACTTAAAGCCAGAGGCTTTACTATTGTTGACCCTGAATATGGTCGCTTAGCCTCAGGCAAGATGGGTTTGGGGCGTCTGGCTGATGTTGACAAAATCATAGGCACCATCAAGCAGGTATTAGGCAGAAGCGGTGACCTGGCAGGTAAACGAATAGTGGTTACTGCCGGTGGCACCCACGAGCCTATCGACCCTGTCCGCCACATTGGGAATCGCTCCTCGGGTAAGATGGGCTATGCCATAGCTGAAGCAGCCAGAGATAGAGGGGCTGAGGTTAAGCTAATTACTGCCCCCACCTCTTTACCAGAGCCAATAGGCATAGAGGTTACTCATATTGAAACGGCTATCCAGATGAAGGAAGCAGTAGCTAAGGCTGTGGCTCAAGCCGATGTCCTGATTATGGCAGCCGCTGTCGCTGACTACCAGCCGAAGGAGGTAGCCAAGGCTAAGATCAGAAAGGAAGCCCCCAGCCTGACCCTGGAGCTAATCAGAACCCCAGATATTCTAACTGAAGTAAAGGGCGACTTCCTCAAGGTTGGCTTTGCTGCTGAAAGTGAGGACGTAGTGGAAAATGCCAGGCAGAAGCTTGAGAAGAAGCAACTTGACCTCATTGTGGCCAATGATATTACTGATAAAGAAAGCGGCTTCGGCACCGATACCAATAAAGTAACCCTCATTGACAGAAATGGCAAAGTTGACACCCTCCCCCTTATGACCAAAATAGAAGTCGCTGATAGGATACTGGATAAGGTGGCTGAGTTTTTGGTCAAGAAACCTGGAGGGTAGGAAGATGTTACTTATAGAGAGGTTTTGAAGTTGTGGGGCTGACCCAAGTGGAAGGGCACAAAAGATAAATCAGAATGAAAAAGCCTCAAACTAACTATGCCTTTATTGATGGCAATAACCTTCACTTGTCGGTAATAAATATCGGGTGGAAGTTGGATTATAGGAAGTTTAGGAATTATTTAGCCGATAAATACGATGTAGTAAACGCATATTACTTCATTGGCGAAGTCCCAGAAATGGAGGGACTATACGCAAATCTAAGGAGATACGGCTTTGAATTGATATTCAAACCTCCGATCAAAGATAAAGATGGCAATTACAAGGGTAATGTTGACGCTGAGTTGGTCTTACAAGCCATGATTGACCTCAAGAAATACGATGGGGCTGTTATTGTTACTAGTGATGGTGATTTTAGTTGTTTAGTCAAATACCTAAACGGAGTAGGGAAATTGAAACGTCTATTAGCTGCTAGTAGATACGGGTGTTCAAAATACTTAAGACAAGCTGCTGGGAGCAAAGTTGATTATATGGATGATTTAAGGAACAAACTTGAATATAAAAAGTGAAAAGCACCCCATAAGGACTAACCCTTATGGCGTGCTTTCCGAAATGATTCTAGCTTAATATAACATATAATATTGATTTTGTCAATAACTTTGTCAATAGCCACTTGGTAAAGGGTAAAAAAGGGCAAATCACCATATTGGAACAAGCCAAAGTGGAAGGGGCTGAAAAAATGAAAGTAAAACAAAAAATGAAAGAAGCTTATGCCATTTGGGTTTTTTCTTGGCTGATATGGCACAGCACGAAGAGTGGCAAAATAGACTATTCAAAACTCCCAATGAATTTTAGTATTGAATCAGAAAATGGAGCAATAACATTCAAAACTGATATCCCTTCAACTGAGAGGGAAAAGCTAGCTCTAAACACTGTGATAGCTACAACAGGTATATGCTTTACCGCTTTTGATTCTGCAATAGATGAAGCTTTTAGTAAGTGCGATAAAACACTTCCAGCACAAACAACTGGATTATCGGCAGCAAGAGTGATAGTTAAACAAATTAGAAACGCTTATGCACACGACCCTCTTCACCCCAAATGGGTTATTGGTAATCCTAACCATCGAAAAACCTTCCAAATTTCTGAGATAGGTTTAGCGATTAATCTTGATGATTTGAATGGTCATGATTTCAGAGTAGAAGATATCAACGGTTCTGTTGGTCTGGCAAAACTATTAAATTACTGTCTAGATAATGTAACGGATGAGTAAACTATGAAAACAGCTATCTATTGCAGAGTTGCCAATTAGAGGAAGAGTCAAAGAGAGGCTCTGCCTCTCTTAAAAGCCCTGTAAGGAGGGAGGTGCGTAAATTATGTCACGAACTTTGTTGGATATAATCGGTAACGATATTGTAGGTGCAATATTGGAGATTGGCAACATTCATGTCCATCAGCTAAAAAATGGTGAATGGCACGCTTATATTGTAGCTGAAAGCGACCCACAAGAATACGCATTTGAAAAGAGTGAAAGGGAACTATATGTAAAGCGGTTTATGTCGGGACATCATATAGACGTCGTTAAAGACGTGAACGGTGACATCATCACCGGAGCCACCAGAAAGGAACTTATAAAGAAAATTAAAAGGGACCCCCCAGTGTGGTGGATTGAGTTTAGCGTTTTCTGGACGTGGTATAGTGAACACGAAGTAGCGCCTAGTCCTAAGCGGACATAATATTTGCACTTCACTGTTTGTAAGTAGAGGGGGACTAAGGGGGTGAGGTTGTTAAACAATTTCTAGAAAGGGAAGTATGGCAGAATCAACACAAATACAAGATGAAATGCCCAAAGCCTATGAGCCGAGGAAGGTTGAGGGTAAGTGGTATCAATTCTGGGTGGAGAAGGGTTGCTTTAAGGTTGAAATAGACCCGGGAAAGAGACCCTTTGTCATCATCATGCCACCGCCCAATGTTACCGGCGAGCTTCACATTGGGCATGCCCTGACCGCCACTCTGGAAGATATTATGACCCGCTGGCATCGGATGAAGGGCGACCCTACCCTATGGCTGCCTGGGGTTGACCATGCTGGCATCGCTGCCCAGGTGGTGGTAGAGCAACTGCTGGCTGAAGAGGGGCTGGACCGACATCAATTGGGTAGGGATAAATTTATAGAGAGGATGAAACAGTGGGCAGTAGAATGTCGCGGCACTATTGCTGAGCAACATCAGAGGCTGGGTACTTCCTGCGATTGGAGCCGAGAGTGCTTTACTCTGGATGAGGGACCAAGCCGGGCAGTGAGGACTGCTTTTGTCCGCCTGTATAATAAGGGGCTAATCTACCGCGGGGAACGGATTATCAACTGGTGTCCCCGCTGTGCTACCGCTCTCTCTGACCTTGAAGTAGACCACAAGGATATACAAGGTCATCTATACTATGTTCGCTACCATCTGGCTGAAGATGATGGTTTCATAACCGTAGCCACCACCCGACCTGAGACAATACTTGGTGATACTGCGGTAGCCGTTAATCCTAAAGATGAGCGATTTAGGGCTATGATAGGCAAGAAGGTCATCCTTCCCGCAGTAAACCGAGTAATACCGGTTGTGGCTGATGAGGTGGTTGACCCCACCTTTGGCACTGGAGCCGTCAAAATTACCCCGGCTCATGACCCGGTGGACTTTGAGGTGGCTCAGCGGCAGGGACTGCCTCTGGTGAATATATTAAATCCTGATGCTACAATGAATGAGAATGCCGGACCTTATACTGGGCTTGACCGGTTTGCTTGTCGTGAGGCTATACTATCCGACCTGGAAAAAGACGGGCTTCTAGTTAAGGTTGAGCCCTATTCCCATTCTGTGGGGCACTGCCAGCGCTGCCAGACTACCATTGAGCCCATAGCTAGCAAGCAGTGGTTTATCAATACCCAGCCTTTGGCTCAAGCCGCTATCAATGCCGTTTTAGATGGGCGTATTACCATTATCCCTGAGCGCTTTACCAAAGTCTATCTCAACTGGATGGAGAATATTCGTGACTGGTGCATCAGCCGCCAGCTATGGTGGGGGCACCGAATCCCGGTGTGGTATTGCCACGACTGCGGTGAGCTAACAGTAACCATTGAGGAGGCTAAATCTTGCTGCCATTGTGGCTCGCTCAATATAGAGCAGGACCCGGATGTTCTGGATACCTGGTTTAGCTCAGCACTATGGACACACTCCACCTTGGGCTGGCCTGATGATTCCGAGAGCCTACGCTACTTCTATCCGAGCACAGTAATGGAAACTGGCTATGATATCCTCTTCTTCTGGGTAGCCAGAATGGTTATGATGGGTCTGGAGGATACAGGTGATATTCCTTTCCGCACCGTTTACCTTCACGGTCTGATACGGGATGAGAAGGGGGAGAAGATGAGCAAGATTAAGGGCAATGTGCTTAATCCCATTGAGACATTGGAGAAATATGGCACTGATGCCCTGCGCTTTGCTTTATCTACTGGCACATCACCGGGAAATGACCTCAAGCTAACTACATCAAGACTAGAGGCAGGACGAAACTTTGCCAACAAGCTGTGGAATGCCACCCGATTTGTAGTCAGAAGCATTGAGCCAAACCGCACTGATGTGAAAATTCAGTGGGACTTGCTCCCGGTAGAAGACCGCTGGATTCTAAGTCGGCTAAATGGCACCATATCTAGCGTAACCAGTCTGATGGAAGACTTCCAGTTTGGAGAAGCCCAAAGGCAAATCTATGAATTCCTGTGGGGTGAATTCTGTGACTGGTATATTGAAATAACTAAGGTTCGTCTCCGCTCGGTTAGTGAGGGAGCACCATCACCTATCCCGGTTTTGGTTTATGTTCTGGAGACCTCGCTTCGTCTATTGCATCCTTATATGCCCTTCGTCACCGAAGAGCTGTGGCAGAACCTTAAGAGTCATCTACCGTCAGACTGGCAACAAGTTGAGTCAATAATGATTACTACCTACCCTCAAGCTGATAAAGCGGCTATTGACCCACAGTCAGAGCGAATTATGAAATCCGTGATAGAAATAATACACTCTATCCGCAATGCTAGAGCTCAATATAAAGTGGAGAGCACAAGGTGGATTGAGGCGCAAGTCTATACCGGCGAGCTTACCTCAGCTATCACCCCTTACACTCAGGCTATCCAGACTCTAGCTCGGGTAAGACCGGTTACTTTCTCAGATAGCATACGAGAAGCTCCAGCCGCTGAAAATGCCCTGGTATTAGTGCTCAAAGAGTCAGAAATAGTCATACCTATGGAGAGTATGGTTGATGTGGAAGCTGAGAGAAAACGACTACAAAAGGAGATAGAGCAAAGCCAAGCCGAGGTGGTTCAGCTTGAAGCCAGGCTCAAGGACGAGGCGTTTCTGACCAAGGCGCCAGAAGCTATCGTGGATAAGGAACGAAGTAAACTGGCTATGAAACAAGATAAACTAGAAAGGCTAAAACAACAAATTAAATTTTAGGAGGAGGAGAATGTACGAGAGAATACTTGTCCCATTAGACGGTTCCAAAGTAGGTGAGGCTGCCTTAGACTATGTTGAGGAGTTAGTGTCCAAGTTTGCACCAGAGACAGAGGTAGAAGTTACTCTCTTTCAGGTAATATCATCACTGACTCCCAGTGTTGTTGCCGGGGAGTCAAGGGCTTCAATTCCCTACACTAAGCTAGAGATGGAGCAAATCAAGAAAAAAACTATAGATTACCTTGGTGAGGCTGGTGAAGGTCTAAGAAGTAAAGGAGCTGTGGTCAGGGCTAGGGTGAAAACCAAGATGGGAATTGGCAATGCTGCTGAGGAAATTATTAAAGCTACTCATGAAATTAATGCCAGCTTGATTGCTATATCAACCCATGGAGGCTCGGGACTTACTCGCTGGGCTTTCGGCAGTGTTACTGACAAAGTACTACGGGGAGCAAATGTGCCGGTACTTATGGTGAGAGCATTGAAGCGGGCAAGGTAAACATGGACTCTTGTCGCCGTAGGCGCTCTAGTGCCTTTTTAGTATCGCTAGCCAGTCTTGCCTTATCACTCTGCTTTAGTCGATACTTAAATAGCCAGTAGGTGAACTCCTTTAGCTCGGTTAGGCTGATAGACCTGAGCTGAGGATAACCCTTCTCCCGTCTAAAGCGTTTAAGCAATATGGCTTTAGTAGCCCCATATATTCGCCGATAAACCTCATTAACGACCCCATACTCATTACCGTAGCCTAAAGTCCGCCGCTCCTTGCGCACCTCCTCCTGCACTGCCAAAATTAAAGCTTCCTCCACAGTAATGCCATAAAAGTAGTTAAGATATTGATGATACTTACTACTGCCAATAAGCTCCTTGAATTTCTCCTTGGTCAGCCTGATTGGTGGTTCACCATGGAACAGGAGGGCAATCTTCTCACCCTCAGGCAATATACCGTTTACTGTCTCACATAGGCGTTCAGCCAGGAGCAGCCAGTCAAAGGCTTCACCAGCGATAAGGTAATGGTAACTACGCCCGTTGCGATTCTCCTCAGCCGTAGCCCATAACCCAATAGCCTCAAGCAAGGCAATATACCAGTGCTCACCATCAGTAATAGCCTGCTCTAAATATTTTATTACCTCAGTATTACCTCCGCTGGTCACGGTTAAGCCTTGGGTTGACATTCTCCCTATCTCCTCAGATGGGCTATGACTTCGTTCAATGGTCTGGTATTTATTATATCCTGTGCCTGACACCACCCCCGCCTGGCTACCCCTATCCCGAAGTGCATAAATGCCAGGTGCTCAGTTGAGTGGGCATCGGTATTAATTACCAGCTTTACCCCTAGCTCTCTCGCCCGATAGGCATGAATGTCCTTAAGGTCTAGTCGGCTGGGCATAGCGTTGATTTCCAGCATGGTATTGGTTCTAACCGCAGCTCTAAAGATAGCCTCCATATCAACCGCCACCGGCTCTCTATCTGGCAACAGGCGAGAGGTTGGATGCGCCAGCACATCCATATTAGGATTTTCCATAGCCCTTATAATCCGCCTTGTCATCTGCTCCTGACTCTGATTCAGGCTAGAATGCACCGCTGCCGTGACAATATCCAGCTCCGCCAGAAGCTCGTCAGGGAGATCTAGGCTACCATCAGCGCGAATATCTACCTCCATACCACAAAAGATATGAATACCACTAATTCTCTGGTTGAGATTCTTAATCTCTGATATTTGCCGTTTCAGTCGTTCTGCATCCAGCCCGTGGGCAATGCCGCGTCCCCCCGAATGGTCAGCAATTCCCAGATATTGGTAGCCAAGGTCTTTAGCGGCTAAAGCCATTGCCTCCAGAGTATCACGCCCATCACTCCAGTTAGTATGAACATGAAGGTCACCCTTTATATCAGAAAGCTCTACCAGCTTGGGTATAATGCCTTGCTCGGCTCTTTCTACTTCCTGCTGACCCTCTCGCAACTCCGGGGGAATAAATTCCAGTCCCTGTCGTTCATAGAAGGCTTCCTCAGTGGCAAACTTTTCCAGTTCTTCAGTTGCCAGGATGGTGATGCCATACTCAGACAATTTTAATCCCATTCGGTGTGCTCTCTCCCTGAGGTTAATGTTATGCTGCTTGCTGCCGGTGAAATACTGGAGTAGAGAGCCAAAGCAGTCATGTTCCACTATCCTGAGGTCAACCTGAAGTCCACCTGAAACAACCACACTTGCTTTGGTTGTGCCGCTGGCTAAAACCTCCTTGACCTGGGGTAAGTTAACCAAGGTCTGGATTATCTCGCTGGCATTATCGGCAGTCCCCATAAGGTCAATATCACCCACCGTTTCCCGGAAACGGCGTAGGCTTCCGGCTGGAGCCAGATTTCTAACTCCAGGCACTTGCCCAAGCCTGGTCAAAATATCGTCCACCACTGGTAGTGCCTCACCGATAGGAATACGCTGGTCTTTTCTTCTCAGTGTTTGAATATGACGGAGGATGTTTTCCGTTACCTTATCCCCCATACGGGGTAATGAAGCCACCTTACCACTAATGATAGCCGCCTCCAGTTCATCCACCGATTTTATTCCCAGCTCACTGGAAAGCAGCATAGCTGTCTTAGGTCCGACGCCGGGTATATCAAGCAGGGTGCTAATCCCCTCGGGGAACTCAGCCTTTAGCTTCTTGTAGTAGCCAAGGTGTCCGGTAGTTACCAGTTCAGTAATCTTCTTGGTAATAGCTTCTCCCACTCCGGGGACTTCCTTCAACCTATCCTCTGCCACCAGTTGTTCCACCTCCACCGGCAGGTGCTCAATGGAGCGAACCGCCTTCTGATAAGCCCTTATCTTAAACGGGTTCTCCCTCTTAAGCTCAAGAAGGTCAGCAATATCCTGAAATACCTTGGCAATCTCCTTATTATTCATGGCGGTATGATCTTAACCATTACTACTTAACTCAGCAGATTTTCTTTGTTACCGAACCACTTTGATTACCAGCTCGCCAGGTTCAATTCTGGCTTCCCATACTACCTCTTTCGAGGTTACGAGCTTGGCCTTCTTGAGGGCAGCTTCAAACTCCTCGATGGATAGCCTTATTTCCTTTGCGTCTTCCATTGCTTAATTTCCTCCTTTTTAGTTCTAGCCAGAACCACTACTATTTATACTTAGCCCACTTTACTTTTGTCTGTGTTGATAGAGGCTTCCTCATAATGAGAAGATACTTAAAGCCTCTGAGATAAAAGTTGAACTTCTTAGCTCTGTAATGCCAAACCCCCGTATGTGAACTCTGTCCTCTCCTAGCTATACAGATTACATCTACTGTGTCAAAATACTTCACTAAACGCTCATATAATTTGAAGCCTACAGGAGTGAACTTCTTTTTAACCCACTGGTCACCAATTAACCACCCCATTACTTTACCAGGTTTGAGTACTCTATATGCTTCTATAGCAACCTTTTCTAATTCATGATAAAAGCGCTCGTTCTCGCAAGAGATTCTTCCAATACAATCGGGATGGTCTGAGTAGCTGACATTATCACCATAAGGAGAATCAATAAACACCAAGTCTACAGATTCGTCAGACAAAGGGATATTCCGAGCATCGTTTTGAATAACCTCAGGGTGCATGGGTGCAATGTCATAACCTATTACTTTTCGTCCTTCCTCTTTGCACACATCGATTGTTGTTCCACTGCCAGCCATGGGGTCAACAACTAAATCACCGGGCTTGGTATATCTTTGAATAAGATTCCAAATTAAAAACGCAGGTGTTACGCCTTGGAATTTGTTATTACCCTTGGGCGTTTTACCATAGCTCTGCTTGGGGTAATCCCAAAGAGTAGTCGTTTCTAGCATAGGTTTTTCATCTTCTTGGGTGACGGTATGCGCTGGTGCTACCTCTGTTTTAGGAAATAAAGCTAACGTACTAGAGCTATCTTTAATCTGATCAGCTTCAGTCTTTTTTCCTTTGCTCATTGATTAGCCTCCGTAAATCTTCAATAAGTTTAGGGAAGGCCTTCACTTTACTACTTTCCTCAACTTTACGTAGTGAGTAAGTACCATCCAACTCATGTTCAACGATAATTCTATTACGAGAAGGGTTTGACATGCCTTTAACTAAATCTCCATCTTCATCGGCTGTTATAAAATACCCCTTTATGTGCATTCTCAAGGGTTGGCTTGCTAGCTTTAATTTCCAATAAGCGGTTTGGGCTATCCTCTCCCGCAATGTTATTTTACATGATATTACGCCTACAACTCTGTAAGTATCTGGTTTATATATCACCAAGTCTACATCAGGAAGTAAAGCCCAGCTTCCGTATCTGACAGTCAGATTGTCATATACGTGAGCTAGTTCCTCCGAAAGCTTGTTTTTGACGAGAGACGCACCGGGAATGCAGCGCAAACCCTGGAGAGATTGAAACTCATCATCCATAGAATGCCATATCAACTTTTCAAAGTTTTTCCCCTTAAAGGCTTTCCACGACTGCTCAGCATCTGGTGTCTTGCCCTGTGCTCTCAATTTTTGTGCCTTTGCACTTGCTAGATATTCTTGTTTGTATCCTTCACGAGCTTCCTCAAAGATCTCAGAAATATGAAGGTAAACTTCATTTCCATATTGCCTCTTCTTAGACTCATACATTTCTATTAAATCTTTGAGCTTCATACTTACTCCCTCTTGCTCCGCCAAATTACTTATGGGCGGTCAGCTTATTATCTATGCCCATTCCATATCAATGTTACCATCCCAGCAATCTTTATGACACACGAAATAAATTTGAGAATATTCTAATTCTAGTAGTTCATTGGAATCCCTTATTTCCCCGTCTGAAACAACAAAGACTTCCTGTGTTTCTTCTATTATTTCCCCACATTTATCGCATGTTTTGACTCCAAGATGTACACTCATCTCTTCTCACCTTCCGCAGCATTGTTTGTATTTCTTGTCTAAGCAAGGGAGGTTGTTCCTCCCGTTCTTAAGCTTCCCTCTTTATATGCTCTCCTACCCACCTTATCCTTTTAACCCTACCTTGTAGCGAGTTAGCCAGCCTCTTATCACTGGTCCAAAGCTCACAGTTCTCCAGTTCAGCCACAGCTAGATATTGCATATCGTAGGTGCGAGGAAGATTAAATTTCTTGGCTAATTCCCAAGCCTTTTTCTGAACCTCTGGGTCATCAATACTCCTCACCCCTATATCCAAGTAGATTGAGAAGGCTTCCTCTCCCTCCTCAGGAAGGAGTCTTCTAAAATAAACATGTTCCCTGAGAACTGAGGTTACCTCAGCATGGAATAAAGGGGTAGTGATAAGCTCCATGCCTTCCTTGTCCCATTCCCGTCGTAAGGCATTAGCTGCCTCATTTTGATCGGCGGGCAGCAGCCAGGTCAAGGCTAGGCTGGCATCAATGCATACCCTTCCATTCATACGAGCTGCCTCTCACGCGATTCCTTAATCAGGGCTGTGATGTCAAATCCCGTCCCAGTTCTAGCTCTAATCCTGCTTTGTAGAACTAGGGCGCGTTGGAGAAAATCGGACTTGGCGACAGGTTCCCGCTTACTTATATTTAGCTTCCGATAAAAAGCGGTAAGGTCACTCCTTCTTATGAAGAGTTGGTTGCCAAGTTTTTCAGCAGGTAACTTCCCTGCCCAAATCCACCTCCGAACGGTTTCCATATTTCGTCCGCATTCTCTAGCTGCCTCTCTGACACTGATTAGCTCTTCTTTAATTCTAGTAGCCACCTTACCCTCCCAAGATATGTTGTTGTAGTCAACATCAACATTTTATCTGCATTGTAGCAATTTGTCAACTTACGAATCGTCCTTACCTTCCACAGCAGTGTTTGTATTTTTTGCCGCTGCCGCAGGGGCAGGGGTCATTGCGACCTATCTTTTTGCCGCTAACCTTTAGTCGTTGTTTCTTACCGCCAGTACCAACTTGGGCGGCTACCGGTGTTGGTTGGGGAGCTTCCCGCTTGACAATGCTGACATGATATATAGTGTGAGCTACATCATGCTGAATAGTGGATAACAATACCTGAAACTGCTTATATCCCTCGTTTTTATAGATAACCAGCGGGTCTCTCTGTCGTCCCATTGCATATGGACCCACTTCCTGGCGCATATTCTCCATCATAGTCAGGTGCTCTACCCACAGGCTGTCTAAGGTGCGAAGCATTACCAGTCTTTCCAGCACCCCCATATTGTCTGAACCCAGTTCCTTCTCTCGCTGTTCATATAGAGCCTGGGCTAACTCAATTAGCTTGTCTTCCCTCTGTTTCGGCTTGAGCTGGGAAAGGGCACTGGCATTAACTGCTGGTGGCAGGGGAAAGATAGTAGAAACATCAGCTATTAAACCCTCTGAGTCAGGCTCATCACCTGTGTGAGCTGCCACTATACCTTGAATCTCGTTCTTAACCATTGACAGGATGTTTGCCTTAAGGTCGGCACCGCTTAATATCTTCTTTCGCTCACCATAAATAAGCTCGCGCTGCTGGTTAATTACATCGTCATACTCAACCAGGTGTTTACGCATATCAAAGTGATAGCCCTCAACTCGCTTTTGTACATCGGCAATAGTCCTATTGACCAGTGCATTCTCAATCGGGGTATCCTCATCCATCCCAGTCCACTCCATAAAGGTCTTAATTCGGTCGCCACCAAAGCGGCGCACAATGTCATCCTCCAAAGACACATAAAATCTGGAGCTTCCCGGGTCACCCTGGCGCCCGGCTCTACCCCTGAGCTGGTTATCAATTCTCCTGGCTTCGTGGCGTTCAGTGCCAATAATATGAAGTCCGCCAAGTTCAACCACCTTGTTATGTTTCTTATGCCACTCCCGCCACTCTGGCTCATCTCCGTCAGTGGGTTCTTTGCCACCGAGCACGATATCAACACCGCGCCCAGCCATATTGGTGGCAACAGTGGCTGCCCCCGGCTGTCCCGCCTGAGCAATGATATACGCCTCCTTTTCATGATACCTGGCATTAAGCACCTCATGTGGTATCCCCTTTCTCTTCAACAGCTCACTTAAGTATTCCGACTTCTCAATAGATGTGGTGCCGATTAGCACTGGTCGCCCTTGTTTATGAAGCTGCTCAATCTCACGCACCACTGCCTGGAATTTAGCCTTCTCATCCTTGTAAATCTGGTCTTGAGAATCTTCACGAATCATTGGCTTATTGGTAGGAATAACCATCACCTCAAGGTTGTATATCTTATGAAACTCCTCAGCCTCGGTGAGGGCAGTGCCGGTCATACCAGCTAGCTTGTCATACATTCGAAAGTAGTTCTGGATGGTAACAGTGCCAAAGGTCTTACTCTCCTGCTGAACTTTAACCCCCTCCTTGGCTTCTATTGCCTGATGCAGCCCCTCTGAATATCGGCGACCAAGCATTAATCTACCAGTGAACTCGTCAACGATAATAACCTGACCATCTTTGACCATATATTGCTGGTCTCGCTTGTATAGCTCCTTAGCATTAAGGGCATTTCTCAGATGGCGATGCAGGTCAGCATTTGCCGGGTCGTAAAGGTTAGGTGATTTTAATATCCCCTCTCGACTGAGTATCCTTTCTACATTAGCATAGCCGTCATCGGTTGGTTCAACATTGCGCTCCTTTTCTTTGATCTCGTAGTCATTTCCCCGCTGGAGGCGAAGGACAAGACGGGCAAATATTTGATATTTTTGCCCCGCTTCCACATCGGGAGCGCTGATAATAAGTGGGGTGCGAGCCTCATCAATGAGGAGATTATCTACCTCATCAACAATGGCATAATTTAGCTCATGCTGGACGCAGTGGGATAGGTCTATAGTCATATTGTCTCGCAGATAGTCAAAGCCGAACTCGCTACTGGTGCCATAGGTGATATCAGCCTCATAAGCCTCACGGCGGGAGATAGGGCGAAAATGGGGCCACCGCTTATCTCCTGAGTCAAAACCAGGTTCATAAAGGAGGGAGGGGATATGTTCATCCGGGGTTTGTTGAGGATAAATGCTGGCTACACTCACCCCCAGGGTATGGTAAATAGGACCCATCCAGTAGGGGTCTCGCCTTGCCAGGTAGTCATTAACTGTAACTAGGTGGCAGCCCCGACCGGTAAGGGAGTTCAGGTAAAGGGGGAGGGTAGCCACCAGCGTTTTACCCTCACCAGTTTTCATCTCAGCGATTTTGCCCTGGTGAAGGACAATTCCTCCCGTTAACTGGACATCAAAGTGGCGCTGACCTATAGTTCGCTTGGCAGCTTCACGAACGGTAGCAAAGGCCTCGGGAAGAAGCTCATCAAGCGAACTGCCGCTTTTAAGCCGAGCCTTAAACTCATCAGTCTTGGCATGAAGCTCAGCGTCACTGAGTCGCTCAAATTCAGTCTCCAGCCCATTTATCTGGTTTACTATTGGCTGTAAGCGCTTTAGCTCTTTCTCGTTAGAATCAATTAGACCGCCTAGCCACTTAATCATAATCCTTTCCCTCAATTAGTCTCTTAGCTTTCTTCGCCATTGACTCCCAGACCATAACTTTAACCTCGCCCATACCATCAACTACAAACATATGTGCTGAGAAAGCAGCATTAGATTTCAAGAGGCAAGGTATTCCGTTGCTCTCCAGCAGGCCCCTGATAACCTGAGCTTCTATCTCACCTGCTGCCCGATATATCTCTACCATTTCTTCGTTATTACTCAAACATAGCTCCTATAGATAGTCCGGTATGAATACGGTGGATAGCTTCACCCAGCAGTGGAGCAATGGACAAAACAGTAATCTTATCTAACCTTTTATCACCAGCGACGGGAACAGTGTCAGTAACTACTACCTCCTTTACCGAGCATAAAGCTATCCTCTGGATGGCTGGACCAGAAAATATGGGGTGGGTGCAGCAGGCATATATCTCTTTAACCCCTCGCTCCTCCAAGACAGAGACGGTGTTCACCAGAGAGCCAGCAGTATCTATTTCATCGTCTATAGTAAGAGCCACCTTGCCCTCCACCTCACCAATAACATTTAGTGTCTCAGTCTGACCAATATTGCCCACCCGTCTTTTCTCCATGATAGCTAAAGGGGCATCAAGCCTAGCTGCCATGTCCCGCGCCCGCTTGCTAATGCCTATATCGGTGGCAACCACCACCAGGTCATCGAAGGTTCTCTCTTTAAAATAGTGACTGAGTAGGTAAAGTGTGGTCAGTTCATCAACTGGTATGTTAAAAAAGCCCTGGATTTGCGCTGCGTGCAAATCCACTGTCAGCACTCTATTGGCACCAGCCACGGTGAGCAAGTCAGCCACTAACCTGGCGGTTATCGGCACCCGGGGTTGGTCCTTCTTGTCAGTGCGACTATAGCCATAGTAAGGAAGTACTGCTGTAATACGCCCAGCTGATGCTCTCTTCAGGGCATCAAGAATAATCAGTAGCTCAACCAGGCTCTTATTGACTGGGGAGCAAAGGGGCTGAATAACAAAGGTGTCTCGCTGGCGGACATTGTCCATAATACGAACAAAGATATTCTCATTACTAAATTCAAAGACCTCACACTTACCCAAGGGTATACCCAGATATTCAGTAACCGCCTGGGCTAAAGCAGGATGAGCATTCCCTGTGAATACCTTTAGTTCGTCCATTAACTATTACCTCCCTTTAACTATAAGCCTTTAACTAACCTAGATTTATTATAGCATTATTTTCCGCTAACCTCACCCTTCGGTAGAGAAGTTTGTCTCTTAGGTTAGGGAAGTTTGAAGGGGCTACGCCCCTTCAAAACCTATTCCTCCCCCTCTCCTTTCAAGGAGAGGGGGATAAAGGGGGTGAGGTTGATAAATTATCAGTCATCAATTCCAGGAATGGGGAAGCGGTGGCATATCTGGCTAACCTCTTGTCTCACCTGATTTTGAATATTCTGGTCACCAATATTAGTAATTACCTTTACAATAAATGAAGCAATACGCTTCATTTCCTCACTGCCAAAGCCGAGCGTGGTCACGGCTGGTGTGCCTAGTCTAATGCCACTGGCTACCAGAGGTGGGCGAGGGTCAAAAGGAATAGCATTCCGATTAACAACAATGCCGGCTGCTCCCAAAGACTCCTCAGCCTCTTTACCGGTGACCCCTGTCTCAGTGAGGTCTACTAAAACCAGGTGGTTATCAGTTCCGCCTGATATAAGGCGCAGTC
>Ga0209979_1001784_pt1 | contig 22315 bp, 17 predicted proteins | sample AnhtaG_FD_183114 | JGI IMG/M metagenome (GOLD analysis project Ga0209979, IMG submission 183114) | Deep subsurface microbial communities from Anholt, Denmark to uncover new lineages of life (NeLLi) - Anholt_01485 metaG (SPAdes) (version 2) | ecosystem: Environmental > Aquatic > Marine > Oceanic...
TAATAGCCGGCGCCATGGGCAGGTTATTTGGTGATGTCGGCAGCTTCTGGAATTATGCCCTGCCTCCAGTGGCTATCTTGCTCGGGCTACAACTACTGGGGGCTTTTAAGTTCATTAAATTCAATATTGGCATATCGCAGCGATTCTTACCCAAAAGAAAGGCGCTGCTTGGTGCTTTATTAATGGGCCTTTTCTTTGGAATAGTGGCTTCTCCCTGTGCTACGCCGGTGCTGGCGGTAATATTAACCTTCGCCGCTATCCAGAAACAACTTGCATACAGTGGTGGCTTGCTCCTGGCTTACGCTCTGGGACACTGGGTGCTGATACTTGGCGCCGGCATATCAGCGGGATTTGCCCAGAGAGTGCTGGAGTCTAAAGGAATCAGCAACTTTTCCAGCTATTCCAAAAAGATAGGGGGAGTGATTTTAATAGGGACAGGAATATATCTGTTAATCTACCTGCTTTAATAATATTGCTATAGCTGTTAGTATCAATTAAGCTGCTCGGCTAGACAGAAGTTACAAGCACTTTCATAGGAGGTAACATGGAAGAAAGAAGGCTTGGTCTATGGGAAAAATATCTGACCCTATGGGTCGCTTTATGTATCGGCGCCGGCACAGCCCTGGGGAGGGTATTCCCACAGATTTCTGACACCTTAGCCAAGCTGGAAGTAGCCCATATTTCTATCCCCATTGCTATCTGCCTGTTTGCCATGATTTATCCCATAATGGTGCAGATAAGCTTTGAAGAGATTAAGAAAGCGGTTCTTAGTCCGAAGCCGATAGCTCTTACCCTATTTGCCAACTGGGTAATAAAGCCATTTACCATGGCCCTATTCGCCTGGCTTTTCCTAAGTATTGTCTTTGGCCACTCTTTAACACCGGAGCAAATACAGGATTACCGGGCGGGGCTGATACTTCTAGGGGTAGCACCGTGTACCGCTATGGTTTTGATGTGGAGCTACCTGGCACGGGGTAATATGGGGCATACCCTAGTTATGACAGCAATTAACTCGTTGACTATGGTAATACTGTATGCCCCACTAGCCATGCTTCTGCTGGGTATTTCAGGCATACAGGTTCCGTGGGAAACGATAGCCTTATCGGTAGCCATATATATTTGCACGCCACTGGTAGCTGGTTATCTAACCCGGAGCCAGGTAATTAAACGAAAGGGTATGGAGTGGTTTAAAACCAGGCTAGTTCCCCCCTTAAGTAAGCTATCAATCATTGCCCTGCTGGTAACATTAATCGTGCTCTTCATTTTTCAGGGCTACCTGATTATCGAACTGCCGGCCATCATAGGCATGATATCTATAGGAATACTGGTCAACATATTAGTTGTATTTGGTGTTACCTACATTGTAGGCAAAATGATGCACTTATCCTACGAAGATGCAGCGCCGGCAGCAATTATTGCCGGCAGCAATCACTTTGAGGTGGCTATAGCCGTAGCTACTACCCTTTTCGGTGTAACTTCAGGAGCAGCGCTGGCTACAGTGGTTGGGGTTCTGACCGAGGTTCCGTTTATGCTCATTCTGGTACAACTGTGCAAGGCTACTAAGGGCACATTCCATAAGCAATCACTGGGGGCTTGAAGAGACCCCCTCAAAAACACCCCCCTACCAAAATGTTGCAATAATTTAATTAGTGTGTTATAATATCCATTTAGTAGAATCAAAGAGGAAATAAAATTTGAACCTTTAAGCTAGTCCAGAGAGGCTGGCAAGGGAACCAAAGGAAACTAAGTAGCAAGGCCTCTTGCCAGCCAAGGTAAGAGGTTATTTTTATGTCTAAAAAAATCATAATGACCCCAGAGGATATCAGACGAACTCTGGCTCGCATTGCCCATGAAACTATAGAGCGAAATAAGGCTATTGAGCACCTAATACTGGTCGGCATGCGCACTCGCGGTGTGCCCTTAGCCAAGCGGCTGGCCGCCAAAATAGAAGATTTTGAGGGATTTAAAATACCCGTTGGCGCTCTAGATATCACCCCCTATCGAGATGACCTTACCTCACTAAATCGGCAACCTCTCGTCAAACGTACTGATATTCCGGCCAATATTGATGGCAAATCTATAGTTTTAGTTGATGATGTCCTCTACACTGGGCGCAGCACCCGGGCTGCCATGGATGCCCTTACTGACCTGGGACGACCCCAGTCAATTCAATTAGCCGTGCTTGTTGACCGCGGTCACCGTGAGCTACCGATACGAGCTGACTATGTGGGTAAGAACATACCCAGCTCCAGAGACGAGGAAATACAAGTTCGACTGGTAGAAACCGATGGCATAGACGAAGTAACCATCATAAGCGTAGCTAACAGCAAACCTCCCAGAAGTGAATTGAGGAAGGCAGGCACCTTCAAAAGGAGTTATCATGGCTCTGACAAATAGAAGTCTAGTAACTATAGATGATTTATCCAACGGGGAAATAGAGGGACTGTTTTCCTTGGCTGATGAAATGTCAGACTCCATGAATGAGCAGTTTGGTGTATGCCAAGGCAAGATTATGGCCAGCCTGTTTTTTGAGCCTAGCACCAGAACACGGCTATCATTTGAGACGGCAATGCACAGACTTGGGGGCAGTGTCATAAGTGTGGCTGATGTCAAAGCGACCTCTCTAGCCAAGGGTGAAAGCATTGCTGATATGGCGAGGGTGGTCGGGAGCTACGCCGATATAATTGTCATCAGGCACCCCTGGGAAGGAGCCGCCAAGGTTGTCGCCGACTACGCTGGTGTCCCGGTAATAAATGCCGGCGATGGAGGGCATCAGCATCCAACACAGACCCTATGCGACCTTTATACCATCAAGAAGGAGAGGCAGACCATCAAAGGCCTAAAGATTGCTCTGTGGGGAGACTTGAAGTATGGACGAACCATACATTCCCTAATTTTCGCTCTGGCAAAGTTCGGAGCGGATATTCTTTTTTTCCCTAGCCCGGGTCTGGAGGTGCCAGAGCATGTTATCAAAAAGTTAATCATAGAATATGGCGGCGAGCTGGAAAAGTATGAGGCTCTAGGCCAGACAGTAAAAGATAGCCTTTTCCCCCTTGATGCTATATATATGACACCAAGCAGCCCTCATCAATTAGCAATGATGCCTGATATCAATATTGAGGTCGAACTGAAGGCAGGGGTTGATGCCCTTTATGTTACCCGACCTCAAAAAGAAAGATTTGCCGCCACTGAAGAAGGACAGGAACTAAAAGGAAAATACCCGGTGGTAGATAAGAGACTGCTCAAAGGCAAAGCGTTCAGGAAAACGCTTGTTATGCACCCGTTGCCCCGTGTTGATGAGTTAGCCTACGAAGTAGATGCTGACCCGAGGAGTATGTACTTCAAGCAGGCTGCCCGAGGGGTGCCGATCAGAATGGCACTGGTCGCCCTCTTACTGGGAGCTAAAGAGGTTTCCGCTCCCAGAGAAGACGATTCCTTTGTCCCCAAAATAGACTATCCCGTGTATAGGCGAGATTTTGGAATCAGGTGCTCTAATCCCAGATGTGTGTCGATACAGGAAACTGAAACAAAGTATATTAAACCCGAATTCAAAGTAGTAGACCGCGAACCTTTGACACTTAGGTGCGTTTATTGTGAACACGGGTTTGAGCCTAAATATGTTGCCAGTTCAGACTGGCATGAAGGCAGATTGGCTAACAAAAAATACCATAGCGCTGACAGCCATTGGACTAGAAAAATTAAACCAGAGAATCTGATTATTTTCGATTCAGAAAGTGAAGCCGAGGCTCACGGTTTCAAGCCCAGTCACTATGCCAGAGCACATCACTAGAGAAATGATGATGAAGGGAAAAAGCGAGTAAAGAACAATGAAGTCCTTGCTTATTCATGGTGGTCATATAATTGACCCCAGCCAAGGGATAGATGAAATCGGTAGTTTGCTTATTACTGAAGGTAAAATCTCGTGGCTGGGCAGGGGAGAAGCAACACCACCCCAGCCAGATTATGATGTCCTTCACGCCCAGGGGCTAATTGTCTGCCCCGGATTTGTTGACATCCACTGCCACCTCAGACAGCCCGGATTCGAGGAAAAGGAAACTATCGCTACTGGAACCCGAGCTGCCGCCAAGGGTGGCTTTACTACCATCTGCTGTATGCCTAACACTAATCCGCCCCTGGATAATCAGGCTACTATAGATTATGTAAAGTCAATTGTTGCCACGGAAGGAGTAGTTCGCGTTCTGCCTATAGGCTGTATTTCAAGGGGTAGAAAAGGTCAAGAGCTAGCCCCAATGGGTGAGCTGGCTTCAGCCGGGGTGATTGCCTATAGTGATGACGGCGAACCAGCAGCCAACTCCCGACTTATGCGCCAGGCGCTAGATTATAGCCGCGACCTTGACTTACCTATTATTGACCACTGCGAGGATACATCCCTCACCGAAGGTGGACAGATAAATGAGGGCATAATATCAACCAAACTAGGTCTTCGTGGAATACCAGCCGCGGCTGAGGAGATTATAGTCACCCGTGACCTGGCTCTGGCTGAGCTTACTGGAGGTCGGCTACACATTGCCCATGTCAGCACCGAAGGCTCAGTGGACCTCATTCGTCGTGCCAAAGAGAAAGGCATCAAGGTTACGGCTGAGGTTACACCACATCACCTTACCCTGACTGAGGAAAAGGTCATCGGCTATGATACCAATGCCAAGGTAAATCCACCCCTGAGAACTAAACGAGATATTCAAGCCCTCATTCAGGGGCTCAAGGAAAATGTGATTGATATTATTGCTACCGACCATGCTCCTCATACCGAAGCCGACAAGCTGTGTGAGTTTGACCTAGCTGCCTTTGGCATCAGTGGCTTTGAAACTGCCCTGGGCAGCCTTATGAGTTTAGTGCACGATGGGCAGCTAAGTCTGACTACCCTTATCTCCAAGCTTACTTATGAACCATCCAGGATTATTGGTAATAAATATGACAAACTGGGCACCCTAACTGTTGGAGCTTCGGCTGATATTACCATCTTTGACCCTGACCTGGAGTGGATAGTAGATACCAAGGATTTTGCCTCTAAAGGCAAGAATACCCCCCTGGCCGGCTCAAGGATTAAAGGCAAGGTAATGGCAACCATATCACAGGGGAAGCTAGTCTATAAGGATGACTCTATAAAGCTTGAAGAGAGGATAGCTAGATAATAGGTGAATTATGGCTAAAAGAACAATTTTAGTCTTGGAAGATGGCTCAGTATATGAAGGTTATGCCTTTGGCGCTGAGGCAGATGCCTACGGGGAGGTGGTATTCAATACCAGCATGATGGGCTATCAGGAGACGCTAACCGACCCTTGCTATGCCGGGCAGATTGTCGTTACTACTTATCCCCTTATCGGTAACTACGGCATAAATGAGCAAGATTTTGAATCAAATAAGATTCAGGTAAGAGGCTTCGTGGTCAGGGAGGAGTGTTACCAGCCCAATCACTATCTGAGCACTAGCACCCTCCACCAATATCTGGCCGGGAGTGGCATACCCGGAATAAGTGGTGTGGATACCCGGGCTATAACTCGTAAACTGCGCTCATCGGGGGTAATGATGGGGACTATTACCAGTGATAAAACTCCACAGCAGGCTCTAGAACAATTAAAAGAGCTGCCCAGATATGGTGAAACTGATTTTGTTAAGCAGGTAACCACCGACGCCCCTTATCAATGGGAACCAGAATTAAATGGGGAAACTCCAGAATCTTTATGTAAAGTAGTCGTTATTGATTGCGGCTTAAAATACAGCATACTGCGTATTATGCATGGCTTGGGCTACACAATGAGAGTAGTCCCTGGCACCATGTCAGCCGAGGAAATCCTGAACTTGAAGCCCGATGGCATTCTCCTTTCCCCCGGTCCGGGAAACCCTGAAGTCTTAGACTACATAGTTGACACGGTCAAAAAACTCATCGGCAAGAAGCCGATTATGGGCATTTGTATGGGTCATCTTATTCTGGGTAGAGTTTTTGGTGCCAAGACCTTTAAGCTGAAGTTCGGACACCGTGGGGCTAACCACCCCGTCCGAGACCTGGCCGATGGACGAATCCATATCACCGCTCAGAACCACGGCTACGCTGTTGACTCTGACAGCCTTAAAAATGGCTTAGAGGTTACCCATATAAATCTGAACGATGGCACGGTGGAGGGCTTACGCCACAAAGAGCTGCCTATCTTCTCCATCCAGTACCACTCCGAAGCCTCCCCCGGCCCCCTGGACAACACCTACCTCTTTGGGAAGTTTATAGAGATGGTGAGGGAGGGGAAGTAAGGGTAGCGAATATGGGCGACTTTAGAGGGAGAACAAAGCCTGAACAAGAAATACTGGAAGAAATGAAGAGGGCTTCAAGAAAGTCAAACATTGCTCTTGGGATTGCGATAGCTAGTTTCATCATCGCTATCATATCTTTAGTGGTCGCCATATTCTGTTAGAGGGAAGTTTTAGAGGGGCGAAGCCCCTCTTACACCAAACATTCCCCTCTCCTTTGAAGGAGAGGGGGACAAAGGGGGTGAGGTAGAAATGATTAACCTAACCAAAGTCAGACAACTTATAGAAAAGGAAGACGAAGGCCCAACACTTGACTATAAAGAAGATTTGATTTTAGAGACTGACGGAGATAAGGCTCAATTTGTTAAAGATGTTCTAAGCCTTGCAAACAGTGGGCAACTTGCACACATCATTATTGGAGTAGAGGATGGTACTCGTAAACTTTTGGGCATAAAGACTTCACATAAAGCCGAGCAATTGAACAATATTCTGAAAAATAGATGCGACCCACCATTAACTGTAGAATACACCGAAAGAATCATTCTAGGTCACAAAGTTGGAGTGGTTGAATTCCTGGGTGATAATCCTCCTCATATTGTATCTGTAGCTGATCAATTTGGAGGAACCCTTTCTACTAATCCACAGAAATCTTTCTTTATTCAACGAGGCACTGTTTTCATTAGAAACTTCAATAAGAATGACGGTGCTTCTAGAGCGGACTTAGACAAAATGTATAAGGTAAAGTACGTAACTCTAGAAGCAGATTTGAAACTGAGTCATGAACTGTCAGTGAAACCTTTGGATGACTCAAAAGAGGTGGATATCACATTCTTTCTGGAAAATATAGGCGAGGTTATAGCAACAGATATACATCTGTGTATACAATCTAAGAATATTCGGGAAATAGTACGATGCACAGGTTCGTGGAGAGACATAAGCTTTGCTAACGAAAACATTCCTACCGTTCAAGCATTAGTGCCAGTGCCTTTGGTTCGGCCATTTAGACAAGATTGTTTAGGGTTTGTCGTGAAAGTGGATAGCGATGTTGATCAGATTGAGGCTCGCGTGATAATGGGCGCGACGAATATGAGGACTAAAGACGCGCCTTACACTATTTACCTTAAAGAAATGAATGGAAGCACGTAGAGGAGTAACCTTTGAAACCATCTAAAGTCTTGATTATCGGTTCGGGGCCAATCATTATCGGGCAGGCGGCGGAGTTTGACTATGCCGGCACTCAGGCATGCAAGGCGATGCGGGAGGAGGGGGTAGTCTCGGTGCTGGTCAACTCCAACCCGGCAACTATTATGACCGATGAGGGCATTGCCGATATTGTCTATATTGAGCCGCTGACCGTTGATATGATAAGTCGCATTATTGAACGCGAGCGCCCCGATGGATTGCTGCCTACCCTTGGCGGTCAAACCGGGCTAAATCTAGCCGTAGACCTGGCTGATGCTGGCGTTTTAGATAAATATAATGTCAGGTCACTGGGGACACCAATACAAACAATAAGAAACGGAGAGGACCGCGAGCTATTCAAGCAGATGATGATTAACATCGGCGAGCCGGTGCCACCCAGTGCTACCGTCAATACCCTGGAGCAAGCCAGGAAAGTAGCCAAGGAGATAGGCCTGCCGGTGGTAATCCGCCCGGCCTACACCCTGGGAGGAACAGGAGGAGGCTTCGCTACCACCTGGGAGGAACTTGATAAAGCGGCAGCCCTGGGACTGGCTGCCAGCCCTATCCATCAGGTGCTAATAGAAGAATCCGTAGCTGGCTGGAAGGAAATAGAGTACGAGGTCATGCGTGACGGCGCCGATAACTGCATCGTCGTTTGTAATATGGAAAACATTGACCCGATGGGGGTGCACACTGGCGACAGTATCGTCGTTGCTCCCAGCCAGACGTTGACCAATAAAGAGCACCAGATGCTACGGACAGCCAGCCTCAAAATTATCAGGGCACTGGGGGTTGAGGGGGGCTGCAATATACAATTTGCCCTTGACCCTAACAGCACTAATTACTATGTAATTGAGGTTAACCCGCGGGTCAGCCGCAGTTCAGCCCTGGCCAGCAAGGCTACCGGCTATCCCATCGCCCGCGTGGCCGCCAAAATAGCTGTCGGCAAAAGGCTTGATGAAATCCCTAACGCAGTAACCGGAAAGACGATGGCTGCCTTTGAGCCAACGCTGGATTACCTGGTGGTCAAGATTCCTCGCTGGCCATTTGATAAATTCGCCTCGGGCGACCGGGTTTTAGGAACACAGATGAAAGCCACCGGTGAGGTAATGGCTATTGATAGGTGCTTCGAGGCAGCCCTGCAAAAAGCAATTCGCTCCCTTGAGTTTGGCAATAGGTCGTTACTATGGGAAGACCGAAACTGGGAGCTGGGAACCAACATCAATACCTACCCTCTAGAGCCTAATGACCTGAGATTGTGGGCGATTATGGCCGCCTTACGGCGAGGAATAAGCGCCAAAGAGATAACCGAGCAGACTAAGATTGACCTATGGTTCACCACCAAGTTACAGAACATCATAGATATGGAAAAACAACTCCTGTCTCAACCCCTAACGCCAGAGCTTCTGCGGCAGGCGAAGCGTCTCGGCTTCTCCGATGAGCAGATTGGCACCCTGGCCGATAGACTCTCTGAGCAGGTGAGACAGTTACGCCACGACTGGAATATCCGCCCTGTTTATAAGATGGTAGACACCTGTGCCGCTGAGTTTGATGCGGCTACCCCCTATTTCTACAGCACCTACGAGCAGGAGAATGAAGCTAAGCCAAGCAAAGGAAACAAGGCGATAGTCATCGGCAGTGGACCTATCCGCATTGCTCAGGGCATTGAATTTGACTACTGCAGCGTTCATTCCGCCTGGGCACTCCAGGAATCCGGTTATCAAAGTATTATGGTCAACTCCAACCCGGAGACAGTGTCCACTGATTTTGACACCAGCGACCGCCTCTACTTTGAAGCCCTGGATGAGGAAAGCCTGCGCGACATTCTAGAAAACGAGGGTGAATCTTCAGACAATGCTCCCCCACCATCTATTGTTCAATTCGGCGGTCAGACTGCTATAAATCTGGCTGAACCCCTGTTTCGCAGTGGGATGCCTCTCCTCGGCTCCAGCGCCGAAACTATTGACCTGGCTGAAGACAGACGCCGATTTGAGGACTTCCTCAGCGAATTAGGCATCCCCCAACCACCAGGAGCCGGGGTAACCTCTGTAGACGAAGCACTCAGCGTAGCTAAACTCATCGGTTACCCGGTATTGGTTCGCCCCAGCTATGTCCTAGGTGGCAGAGCCATGGAAATAGTCCACAACGCCAGTGAGCTAGTCCGCTACATGAACCTGGCTATAGACCTTGATACTAAGCACCCTGTCCTCATCGATAAATATCTGGAGGGGAAAGAGGTAGAGATTGACGCTATTGGCGATGGGGAACGGGTTCTCATTCCGGGAATAATGGAGCACATTGAACGGGCTGGAGTGCATAGCGGTGACTCTATGGCTGTCTATCCCGGGTTAAACCTGACTGAGTTAGAGATAGAAACTATTGTCGACTATGGCATCCGAATAGGGCTGGCACTCAAAATTAAAGGCCTAATGAACATTCAGTTCGTTATTATGCCCGATAGCACCACTCAAGCCTCAAAGGTTTATGTATTAGAAGTAAACCCCCGGGCTAGCCGCACTATCCCATTTATCTCCAAACTTACCGGTGTGCCAATGGTAAATGTGGCAACCAAGGTTATGCTGGGTAAAAGCCTTAAAGAGCAAGGTTATAGCACCGGACTATGGCCAACACAAAAACTGGTGGGAATCAAAGCTCCGGTCTTTTCTATGTCCAAACTACTTGGAGTAGATACCTACCTCAGCCCTGAAATGAAGTCCACCGGAGAAGTGATGGGAGTTGACTATACCTTCGATGCTGCCTTAGCCAAGGCACTCCTTGCCGCTGGACTGATGCTACTACCCAAGGGAGCCATACTTTTCAGCATTGCCGATAGGGACAAGCCTGAAGCCCTAGCCATAATCAGAAAGTTCTCATCAATAGGCTATAAACTCTATGCTACCGAAGGCACAGCAACTATGATTGAGTCAGCCGGACTCCCGGTAACAATGATTAGCAAAAAGCTGAGTGAGGGGCATCCCAATGTCATTGATGTTATTAATGATGGCACGGTAAACGGTGTGGTCAATACTATTACCGGAGGTCGCATCCCGCTAAGGGATGGCTTCCAAATCCGCCGTGCCGCCGCTGAGAAGCGTATCCCTTGTTTTACCTCCCTTGATACGGCTCGAGCTGCAGTAGAGATACTTCTTAACGGCAGCCAAACTTACAATGCTCAGCCCCTACCAGACTACCGAAGAAAGGAACCCGCTTGAAGCAGGTTACAGCTTCCGTTATTTCTAACAATGAAGTTATGCCAGGTGTCTATCTTGTCTGGCTGGAATCCCACCAGATAGCCTCTACAGCCCAGCCGGGACAATTTGTCATGGTGCGCTGTGGAGAGGGCTTTAAACACCCGCTACGCCGTCCGTTAAGCATCCACCAGCTAGCTGATGGCTCTAAACTTGCTCTTCTATTCAATGTAGTCGGCAAGGGCACACATTGGCTAGCCCAGTGCCAAGTTGGCGATAATATAGACCTGCTGGGACCACTAGGTAACGGCTATTCTTTTCATCCTGAATCACACAAACTGCTATTACTGGCTGGTGGCATCGGTATTGCCCCATTACGCTTTCTAGCTCAAGCAGCTCTGAATCAAGGCTGCTCAGTAAGGCTGCTATTAGGAGCATCAACCGCTAATCAGCTTTATCCCAGACACCTCCTACCTCCTGAAGCCGAGCTTATCATCACTACTGAGGATGGAACCGCTGGCAAAAAGGGTATGATAACTGACCTTCTACCCGATTTCGTGGATTGGGCAGACCAAATCTTTGCCTGTGGACCTACCCTGATGTATCGAGTTATGGCTGCCCGAAACCAACAACTTAAAGCAAAGTCAGCTCAGATTTCTCTGGAAGTGAGGATGGGGTGTGGGCGTGGGGTTTGCTATGGGTGCGCGCTGAAAACAAAAGGAGGACTGAAACAGGTATGCATGGATGGACCGATATTTAACTTAGATGATATCATCTGGGATGAATTAGCCTATTAGCAACAGGAGGTAACAAATATGGTAATCACCAAGAAAATTAGTCTTCAGACTAAAGGGAACTGTGATATTATTGATATTACTCCTCAGGTAGAACAGCAGGTGGCTGAGACAGATATAAATAATGGAACGGCTACCCTGTTTGTAGCCGGTTCAACCGCTGGAATATCTACTATTGAATTTGAGTCTGGTGTACTTTCTGACTTTCAGAATATGTGGGAGCGAAATATCCCTCAGAATATCCCCTATAACCATGACCGCCGCTGGGGTGATGGCAATGGATACTCTCATGTCCGCGCCTCACTACTGGGTGCATCTCTAGTAATTCCCTTCAATGATAAAAGGTTAACCCTGGGCACCTGGCAGCAGATAGTCCTGGTAGATTTCGACAACCGACCCCGGTCAAGACAAATTATATTGCAAATTATGGGTGATTAGATTGTTTATTTACCCTGTATTAGGGAGAAAAATTCAGCCCTGGTTTCTGCCTTGCGGCGAAAGGTGCCCCTGAGGGCTGAGGTGACGATAGCGCTTCCTGGTTTCTTAATACCTCTCATAATCATACAGAGGTGCTCAGCCTGGATAATTACCCCGACTCCATCAGGCTTAAGCCCGTCAACAATGGCATCAGCAATCTCGGTGGTCATTCTCTCCTGAAGCTGAGGACGGCTAGCCACAATTTCCACTACCCGAGCTAATTTGCTAAGACCTACCACACGCCCATCAACATTTGGAATATAGCCTACATGAGCCACACCATAAAATGGCAAAAGGTGGTGCTCACACATAGAATAAAAGGGAATATCCCTCACGATTACCATCTCCCGATGCCCTTCTTCAAAACCTACCGTCAGTTCTTCCTTAGGGTTTTTACCAAGCCCCATAAAAAGCTCAGCATACATCTCAGCTATGCGCTTGGGGGTATCTACCAGACCTTCTCGTTCAGGGTTTTCCCCAATAGCCTTAATGATAGAAGCTACTGCTGCCTCAATCCTGGCTTTGTCAAACACTCTATTCCTCCTTTGTTTCCAAAACAATTGCTATCTAATTAGATAGGAAATACCTCACTTAATTTTTCGGGAAACAATTCCTATCTGATTAGCTTTGAATTGTTTCAGATGTTATGTCAAGTTGTTTTAACTCCAGCCTAAAGCTTGCTCTATAGCTACTAAATCGGCAGGAAGCTCAAGAAAGGGCTCAGCACTTTTCAGGGCGGTATCAGTATCTTTAAGTCCAGTGCCAGTTACCACGCAAACTACCCTCTTTTGCGAGAAGTCCATCCCCTCCCGTGAAAGCTTAATAAGCCCAGCTAAAGAAGCTGCTGAAGCTGGCTCGCCAAAGACACCTCCCGTGGTCGCCAGAAGCCGATAAGCGGCTAGAATCTCTTCATCACTAACCATATCAATAATACCACCAGACTCATCACGAGCGGCGACTGCCTTCTGCCAGCTAGCCGGGTTTCCTATTCGTATGGCAGAGGCAACAGTTTCTGGCTCCTCAACGACATAACCCCGAACAATAGGGGCAGCACCCTCAGCCTGAAAACCCATCATCCTGGGCTTATTCCCTGCCCTGCCTGCCTGATAATATTCCACAAAACCCTGCCAGTAGGCGGTAATATTACCAGCATTACCCACCGGGATAAAAAGATAATCGGGAGCCTCGCCCAAAACATCAATAATCTCAAAGGCAGCCGTTTTTTGTCCCTCGATACGGTTGGGATTAATTGAGTTTACCAGGGTAACCGGATGCTTCTCGGTCAGGCTTCGCACTATGCTTAGAGCCTGGTCAAAATTTCCATCAATAGAGACAATTTTAGCTCCATAGACAATAGCCTGAGCCAGCTTACCCAGAGCAATCTTGCCCTTGGGGATAATGATGATAGCGGTAAGCCCACAATAGGCAGCATAGGCAGCAGCTGAGGCACTGGTATTACCGGTGGAGGCACAGATTATGGCTTTACTGTTTGCTTCCAGCGCCCTGGCTACAGCCACTACCATACCCCTATCTTTAAATGAACCAGTAGGATTACACCCCTCCAGCTTAAGATATAGCTCCCCACAACCAGTTTTCTTCTCCAGCTCACCACACCTGACCAGGGGAGTATCTCCTTCCCCTAATGAGAATAATGGCGTTTTAGATGTAACCGGGAGGAAGTCTTTATACTTAACCAGAACTCCTGTTTTCATCATTACCCCTTTCGCCTGTCTCCTACGACTTTAAGATTTGCTTACAAGAGATGCTTCTATGATTTGCTTTTCTTTTTCAGTAAGCCCATAGAGTTCATAAACCTTCTGGTCTATATCAGCATCAGTACGCTTGATTTCACGAAGTAGCTCATCACGCTCACCAAAGGACGTATTACGAATAGGGGCAAGGCGTTTATTTAGTTCCAGCATTCTATCTGCTAAAGCTACCAAATCGTCATGCATCTTTTTATCTTTAGGGTTATCAAAGTCAATACGGCGGATGGGAAGGTTTCTGAGGAACTTTGCAGATATATTGACCGTGAGAGAAGAGCGGTTGGTGAATTTGTTATAATAGAACCAGTTTATAAACTTAGAGTTGAGGCATCCCAAGATATAGCGGTTATCAACACCACGACAAACGAGTGTGTTTATTGAGTTGAAAGTATAGAACGAATCCCTGTCAAGAGTTGCTGTTATCGGTTGTGCACCACCGCTAACTCTTTGAATCAGTATCTTGTCTTTTAGTAGGAATATGCTTTCATCCTGCATCACGTTGAGAACTTTTCTATCATACAAGATATATCTCTCTGCAAAGTGTAGTTCGTAACGTCCAATATCCTTGCCTTCAAGCAGTGGTTTGTAATCTGAGCTCAATTGCTTATCGGCAATAAAATTACTTTTGTGCTGCTTCCACGTTTGAATCCCAGAGATCAGGTATTGAATGTAGGTTGAAAGAGGTTCGCAATACGTTTCCAGCCTATTGGCTATTTGATTAAAAGTTTTATCAGCATAGATAGAGATTACCGCAGCAGGAGCCTTCAAGATCGTTCTCGTGCTTATGGAATTAATCAATTCAGATTTGCCAGCTTTGTTAAGGCTATTAACTCTGACCTTTCTAGACTTTTTGTCCTTCTTTATAATAAGGATGGCTGTGGATGCCGTAACACCAGGAAAGACATCTGGTCCAGCATCAGTGATTTCCAATAGAGAATAGTTCTCAAGCAGATTCCTTCTAAGGTCTTCGTATGTCGTGGCTCTGAGAAAGGTATTGGGGATAATCATAGAGAATAACCCGTTTGGCCGCAGTAGACTTACGCCTCGCCAAATAAAGAGGGCATATGAGTTGACTTTTCCGCTTGCGCCTACGTAGCGATCAGAAAAATATCGCTTCATAGGCTCTCCAAAGTCAACGTCTCGCGTAAATACCCACGGCGGATTGCCAATAACTACATCAAATCCGCCGTCTTTCATAATATCCTTAAATTCCTGCTCCCAGTTAAAACGCTTTTTCTCCTCCCAGTTATCGCCGAAGTAGCGTCGGAGCTCCTCCTCTGTGCCTGAGATAAGGGAGTTGCCTTCGCAGATGTTATCAGCCAGACTAGGCAGGATTTCCCGCTTGGCTACGCAGCTTAGCAACAAACTGAGTCGCGTTATCTCTACCGCTTGCCTATCTAAATCCACACCGAAGATGTTGCCAAGAAGAATACGACGGCGCTCCGAATGGTCAAGCTCGGCTGGGCTCTTGCTTTGCTGTCGGGCGTGGTAGTGAAGAAGCTCATCATAGGCACGAATGAGAAACGAGCCACTGCCACAGGCAGGGTCTAAAATCTTAATGTTAAATATATCGTTAGGGCTATGCTCTTTGATAAAACGCCCCACCGTCTCTTTAACGATATAATCCACCACGAATTCAGGGGTGTAATAGATGCCTTGCTGTTTGCGTTTGATTCGCCTGGCTTCGAATTCAAAGGCGGGCGCTTCCAAACCAAGTAGTCGTGCCTGAGTTGCCCTCTTCTTTGCCTCTTCCTTTGCCTCCTGGGCGACATAGCCCAGATACTGCTCATAGATAGCACCCCAGACTTTAGGGTCGATGGCAGCGAAGTCATAACCGGCAAGGCGGGCGGGGCGCACATAGGAACCTTCAATTATTCTCTCTATAGTATCGCTTTCTACGAATAGCGAATCCCAAGTATCAGGGGTATCTAAAGGGGGAAAGAGGTCGCTATCGTATAGCGTGGCAAATTCGTGGAATATAGCTCGCATCCTCTCCACCAACTCGCCTTTGCGGCCACTATCTCTCCATTGATGCAAAGCGGCACGAAGCCTGTTTTCCTCAATTCCTCGGTCCTCGGTGCTGCGAATGAAGATAAGGCGGTTAATGAACTGTTGAATCGGCTCATCTACTTGGAGAAAGTCCAAGCCTCTGTCCCTATTGTGCTGATAGATTTGATTAAACAACTCCCCACGCCAGCGCAGCAATTGGTCAAGGAGGCTTTTCTCAACAGGCAGTTTTGGCTTCAGAGCACCGACCTGGCATGCTTCTTCATCAAGCACCCCCTTTTCCACCGAATCCCTTGATAGCCACCATAATTTATGGAAAGCTGGTAGATATTCCCGATAAGTCAGGTTCAAAAAGCGGGCACGCTCCAGAGCAGGCTCATCCCATTCGGCATTAAATACTATCAACTGCTTAAAATTAGTAAGAACTGCCCAAGTAACGCCCTTGTTTTCAGCATAGGTGATGACTTGCTTTGCCCAATCAGGTCTCTGATTCAGGTCTTCTCTTAGTGGTTTAGCCTCAAGATAAAACTTGGATACACCTCCTATCTTAAAAGCATAGTCAACCCGCCCGTTTGATGACTTTTCTTCAGCAGCCACTTCGTCAGAATTGGTCACATCCCAGCCCAAATGCCGAAATAAAGGCAATATGAAGTCCTTTTTGGTATTTTCCTCGTTGAATTGCTTCAAGCGGCGTGCATCTAAGCCTTCGTATTTATCGATTAACTGGCTAATTTGCTCTTCTACGGACATTGACTTACCCCTTTGCTCAAGCTTCAACCCGAACGAAGTTGCCTATTTCTTTAACCACCGCCAGGTGTGTCAGCTCGTCAAGAGCCGGCTGCATTGCCTTTTCCTGAGCTGGGTGCGTCATAATAACAATTTCAGCAGTCTGAGCGGCACTATCAATCACCTTCTGGATAACTGAGGAAATACTAATTAAGCGGTTACCTAAAACCTTAGCAATCTGAGCTAAAACCCCGGGGCGGTCAGCAACATTGAGCCTGAGGTAGTATCGTGTCTCAATCTCAGACATCGGTTTAATGAGAGCAGCAGAAGCCAACTTTACATGAAAACGGTTACCAACTCCAAGAACAATATCTCGCGCTTCGGACACGATGTCGGAGATAACCGCACTACTGGTGGGTAGAGGACCGGCACCCTGACCGTAGAAAAGCACCCTGCCGACAAGGTCGCCCTCTACTAAAATTGCATTGTAAACACCATCAACCTTGGCGAGAAGAGAATCCTCAGGAATAAAGACAGGATGAACCCTTACCTCAATTGAATGATTGCTTCGTTTGGCTATGGCTAGCAGTTTGATAGCAAAACCCAGCTCCCGAGCATATTGGAAATCACGAGTGCTGAGTCGAGAAATCCCCTCACAATGAATATCCTCAGGTCTAACCTCACTCTGAAAGGCTAAAGAGGCAAGAATAGCCAGTTTGTAGGTAGCATCTATCCCCTCTACATCATCCCTCGGATCGGCTTCAGCATAACCTAACTCCTGGGCTCGGGTAAGAGCTGAAGAGAAATCCACACCATCCCTCGCCATCCTGGTAAGAATATAGTTCGTCGTCCCGTTTATTATGGCATAGATACCATTTATTTTATTAGCCACTAACTCATACTGAAAAGGAGCAATCAAGGGGATGCCCCCACCAACACTGGCTTCATAACGCAGCCCTACCTTATGCTGTTGAGCTAAAGCCAGTAGTTCCGCACCATGCTTAGCAATAACCTCCTTGTTGGCGGTAACTACATGCTTGCCGGCTGAGAGTGCCCTCTTCAAATACTGTAAAGCCGGGCTCTCACCCCCTATCACCTCAACGACTATATCTATCTCAGGCTCGGCAAAAAACTCATCAGCATCGGTGGTAAAAAGCTGAGGTCCCATCTCCATTGCCTGCGGTCTGGTTAAATCCTGTGCCAATACCTTCACCTTCTTCAATACAAGGGGACAACCAACCTGCTCAGCCAGCATCTCCGCCCTATCCATTAGAACCCTGGCTACTTGCCCACCAATTACCCCCAACCCCATTAAGCCGACTCCAATACTTTGTTTCTGCATTGTCCTAACCCCTCAGTTGAATTTTATCCCTCTATAGCTTTCTCTATTGCCCATTCTCTCATTTCATCAGTCAGATAACTATTGACCTCGTTTCCAGGGTCATACCATAGGGAAAGGACCCACTCGTCCAAAGCCTTAGCCTTTAACAAATTCCTATCATCATCCGAAATCTGTTTATCATCCTCTTTATCTAAAAGCTCCAGTAACCAGTACCCACCTGTAGTTATTTGCGTATCATCACGAATTGGCTCGCTTACCGCTCCCGTTTCCAACTCAAAACTATCAGCCCACGCAGCCAAGGCTGAACCCGGCGCCACATCTTCTGAAGACAACCAGTCAAAATCGCCTCCACTTTCCCTAGTGGCTTCATGCTGAGAAAGCTCCGTGGCTAAAGTAGCAAAATCCTCACCAGCCTCTAGCCTGGCTCTTACATCCTGTGCTTCCTCTTCACTGCCTAACAATATTGCCTGAACATGGACTTGTTCCGGCTCCTGCTGCCTATCTAATATTTTAACCAACCAGTAACCCACACTCTTGGTTTTTGTCTCATCATATATCGGCTGACTCAACATCCCCACCTCAGAGCTGAAGACATACTCACCAGGTGTAGAAGTAGCCAATAGTTCAGCTAAAACATCTTCAGGATGCCAACCAAGGTCGCCCTCCTTGTCTTTAGAAAGACCATCTAGAGAAAGCTCTCCAGCCAGTTCAGCAAAGTCTTCTCCAGCCTCTACTCTAGCTTTAACCTCAGCTGCCTGACTCTCACTCTCCAGGAGCATTGCCATTATATGCCTCTGCTCAGCCAACATTGGCACCTCTTGCTCAAAGTGCCTATCAAGCAGTTTGTTTTTCAGCAGCTCAGTCCTAGCTATATCTTTATAGTCCTTGCTTAAAGGAGGGTCATAGCTCTTAAGTTTCTCATCAACTTCCTTATCACTAACAACGATACCCAGCCGCAAAGTCCCTTTTCTTATCAACTCATTACGCCCAATAATCGTCACTACATCATCAGCCACAGCATCCATATATTGGACAGGCCACCCCTCCCCATAGAGTTTAAGCATCTTTATGTAATAATCCATATTAAATTCGGTGCTATTTACTCTAACTACAACCTGATGCAATGGCTGATAGTAACCAAAATACCACCCAACCCCAATAACCACTAAAACAACAGCAACAACAAAACTGCCCAAGCCAAGAATGATACGCTGTCTCTTTTTCTGCTGCTGCCAGTGAGAAAGCTGGCGTTTGGTAACTTCACGCTTGGGCTTTTCTACCTTCTTCTTAGCCAAGCCTGAGCCTCTTTAGTAAAACTAGCCGAAATAAGTTTCTAATTATTAGCCTTCCACTTCTTTCAATTTAGACTATTATATACCCCCTTTTTACCTTTTTTCAAAGCTTCAGCCGGCGTCGCCATGCCTTATCAGTCCTGCTTAGTCTCCCTCCTCAGGGAAATATCAAGGCTCCTGACTTCCCCCACCCCCTTCAGAGAAGAGACCATAGCCAGAAGGACATTGCCAATAATTTCCCTGGGGAAGGTAGTCAAGGGTACGGGGAGATTGTTTATATAGAGAGAGGTTCGCTCCCTCTGAGGTTTTATGAAGCCCCTCTCCAGAAGGTCAGCTAGACCTTTAATATCTTGCCGGGAGAACTGCCTGACTTTGGTTTCGAGGGGTTCATCGGTGGCTATGGCAATAAGCTTCTTGACAGCGCTAAGGGGTGGACCGACCTCCCTACGATGGACTTCTATTTTAGGGGCGTTGCCCTGCTTGAAACCTTCGGTAAGGATAATATCGCAGTCTTCACCGACGAGATGAGCTATCTCATCAAGGGTGAGAGCTTGCGTGACAGGTTTGATTAGCACAACCCTATCTGGCGAACTGATGACTGTAGCTTCGCTCCCAGCCTGAATGTGGCGCCAGCTATCCTTATCTGGCTCATCAAAGGTCATACCCTGGGGAGTATGCTTGATGGTACCCACTCGGTAGCCCCTCGATTTCAGCTCCCGAATCAGTCCTTCCATAAGGGTCGTCTTTCCCGATTTTGATTTACCTACAATTGAAACTATGGGGGGCATTCTTCATCTTTCTCCTTTCCAAACTTGTTCTTTTCCCTCTACTGGCTAATGCACCTCTCATTATAAATTTTAACCTAACATGATTCAATAAATACCACCACCGATAAGGTGTACAGGGTGGGTAATAATGTGTCAAGGAGCTATTGTGGTAAAATATAAGCGGGGCAAACATAAGTAGGCTAAAGGAGCAGTAATGAAAGCAGTTATCCTGGTAGGAGGACAAGCAACTAGATTACTCCCCCTTACTTGCAATACACCAAAAGCTATGGTTCCGGTGCTCAATATACCATTTCTGGAACATGTCATCCGTTATCTCAAAAAGCACCAGATAAAGGATATAATCCTGGCCCAAGGTAACCTGGCCCAGCCTATTGAAGATTATCTTGGCGATGGTAGCCAGTTAGGAGTCAAACTCAACTATGTAGTAGAAGATACTCCCCTGGGAACTGCTGGGGCAGTGAAAAATGCTGAAAGGTATCTAGATGAGACCTTCCTAATGCTAAATGGCGACATTTTCACCGACCTGGATATTACAGCTATGATAGAGCGCCATTTGGAAAGAAAAGCGAAAGCAACAATTGCCCTTACCCCGGTGGATGACCCCACCAGCTACGGCTTAATAGAAACCGACGCCCAGGGTAAGATTACCCGATTTCTAGAAAAGCCTAACCGGAGTCAGGCAACTACCAATACGATAAATGCTGGCATTTATGCTCTAGAACCCGAAATCCTGGCTCAAATACCGCCCCAAACTAAGGTGAGCATTGAGAGAGAGGTGTTTCCATTACTTCTAGAGCAGGGTAAGCCGGTTTATGCTTATCCTTCTTCTGCCTACTGGATAGATACGGGCACCCCAGAACAATACCTCCGGCTACACCGAGACCTGCTCAGTGGCAAAAGTAGCCAGTATGCTCCTGCCTTACCTGGGGAGGTGGTGATTGGAGAGCAAAGCTACATCCACCCTACAGCTCAAATAAAGGGACCAGTAATGATAGGCGATAACTGCACTATCAAGAGCAAGGTCAGGCTAACTGGGCCAGTGGTAATTGGCTCTGGTTGCCAAATTCTGTCAGAGGCTGTCATTGAGGAATCCATTGTTTGGCGAAATGCTCAGATAGGGCAGCATGTCAACTTAATAGGCTCTATTGTGGCTGATAATTGCTGCCTCAATGCCGATAGCACTATTGAGGACTCAATCTTGGGTGATAATGTAACAGTAGCCAGTGGTTGTAAACTGGAACCAGGCAGCCAAATCTGGCCAGGAACAACAGTAGAACCAAAAACATAGCTATCCAATACCTCTTAAATAATTGGTAGTATACGGAAAAGTATATTCAACCATACATAATAGAAAAGCCATTTTATAAAGCACAATGCCCCGGGCGGGGCTTGACAAGGAGCTAGAATTTGTGCTAATATTTAACGCTTCTTTGTGAAGTATTTAGTACCTTAACAACTAGATAGCGGAAGGAAGGTTCAAACGAAGTCAATATTTGTTGGAGAGTTTGATCCCGGCTCAGGATAAACGCTGGCGGCGTGCTTTATGCATGCAAGTCGAACGGTCTGCTGTTCCAAGCTTGCTTGGGATGCCAGATAGTGGCGAACGGGTGAGTAACGCGTAAGTAACCTGCCCCTAAGTAGGGGATAACTCTGAGAAATTAGAGCTAATACCATATATGGTGATGGAGGTAATGCTTCATCACTAAAGCTTTAGGGCGCTTAGGGAGGGGCTTGCGTCCGATTAGCTAGTTGGTAGGGTGATGGCTTACCAAGGCGATGATCGGTAGCTGGTTTGAGAGGACATCCAGCCACACTGGGACTTAGATACGGCCCAGACTCCTACGGGAGGCAGCAGCAAGGAATTTTGTGCAATGGGCGAAAGCCTGACACAGCGACGCCGCGTGGGGGATGAAGGCCCTCGGGTTGTAAACCCCTTTTCTCAGGGAAGAATAATGACGGTACCTGAGGAATAAGTCTTGGCTAACTACGTGCCAGCAGCCGCGGTAATACGTAGGAGGCGAGCGTTATCCGGATTTACTGGGCGTAAAGAGGGCGTAGGCGGTCTTTCAAGTCGATTGTAAAATCTCCCGGCTTAACTGGGAGGGGCCATTCGATACTGTTGGACTAGAGGGCAGCAGGAGGAGGTGGAATTCCCGGTGGAGTGGTGAAATGTGTAGATATCGGGAGGAACACCAGTGGCGAAAGCGGCCTCCTAGGTTGTTTCTAACGCTGAGGCCCGAAAGCGTGGGTAGCAAACAGGATCAGATACCCTGGTAGTCCACGCCGTAAACGATGGACACTAGGTATAGGGAGTATCGACCCTCTCTGTGCCGAAGCTAACGCATTAAGTGTCCCGCCTGGGGAGTACGGCCGCAAGGCTAAAACTCAAAGGAATTGACGGGGGCCCGCACAAGCAGCGGAGCGTGTGGTTTAATTCGATGCAACGCGAAGAACCTTACCAAGGCTTGACATGTCGGAAGTAGCGACCCGAA
>Ga0209979_1001785_pt1 | contig 22306 bp, 18 predicted proteins | sample AnhtaG_FD_183114 | JGI IMG/M metagenome (GOLD analysis project Ga0209979, IMG submission 183114) | Deep subsurface microbial communities from Anholt, Denmark to uncover new lineages of life (NeLLi) - Anholt_01485 metaG (SPAdes) (version 2) | ecosystem: Environmental > Aquatic > Marine > Oceanic...
ATAGAAAAAGAATGCTGGAAGAATTAAAGGAATTGAGTTTCTTTTTGCCTTGTTATATTTTCTAAATTATTTAAAAACATTTTTTCATTTAGTTTTTGGATATAGTGAAAATTGCCTCTTAAGAGAATACGACAAGGAAAGAAGGGAAATTGTATAGAAAAAGATGGCAATAGGGGATTGAAAAAGCACTGTCCAATCTCCATGAGATATAATAAGAGCTCTCCCAAGTTCATCTTCTAAAATGGGACCTAAAATCACACCCAAAACAACTGGAGCTACTGGAAAACCATTCTTTCTCATAATATATCCTATTATTCCAAATACAAGAGCAATAAACATATCATACACACTATTATTGAGTGAAAAAGCGCCTAAAAAACATAGGGTAAATATAACAGGAAAAAGAATTGCGTCAGGAGTCTTTAAAACTTGTGGGAATAACCTTACACTTAAAATACCGAGTAAAAGTATCAGGACATTTGCCAGTAACATTCCGGCAAAGATTGGATTCACAATCTCAGGATGTTCCGTAAATAATAAAGGACCGGGTCTAATCCCGATAAGAAGCAAAGCACCGAGCATAACAGCTGTAACTACATCCCCCGGAATTCCAAGAGATAAAAGCGGAACCATTGCTCCACCTGTGGTACCGTTATTTGCAGCTTCAGGTGCTGCCACACCTATAATATTTCCCTTTCCGAAAGATTCAGGGTTCTTTGACCATCTCTTAGCTTCACTATAGGCCAGAAATGAAGCGATTGCACCCCCAGTTCCAGGAATAATACCGATAAAAGTTCCAAGAAAAGAGCATGGAATGATAACAACAAACAACTTCTTTAATTCTTTAAAAGAAGGTAATACATTCTTAATTTCTTGTTTATAATGACGAATTTTTATTCCTACTGTTTCTAATTGAACAAAAATTTGTGATATAGCAAATAAACCAATAAGAACAGGTAAAAGAGTAAATCCAGTCATCAAGTTAGGAATATTAAAGGAAAAACGTGCATACCCCGTAACCGGGTCAAGCCCAACTGTAGCGATAAGAAGCCCAAAAAAACCCGAAATCAGTCCTTTATTGAGTGACTTCCCAGAGACACTCGCAATAATAGTAAGTCCAAATATCATAAGAGCAAAATACTCTTCTGGCCCAAATTTAATGGCAAATCGCGCTAATTGTGGCGCAATAAACATTAAACAAAAAGTAGAGATAATACCACCAGTTGCTGAAGCAATTGTTGCAACCCCAATTGCCTTTCCCGCTTCCCCTTTCTGGGCTAACGGATATCCATCGAGTACTGTTGCTGCCGCAGATGGAGTCCCAGGAGTAGAAATAAGGATAGCTGATATTGATCCACCGTAAATTGCTCCACAATACATTCCACAGAGCATGACCATTGCTGTACTAGCATCTAAGTGATAAATAAAGGGAAGAAGTAAAATAATCCCTACTGAAGCTGTTAACCCTGGAAGTGCACCAACAATGATTCCTCCTACTACCCCTAAGAAAAGAAACGGAAAATGTAAGGGATGTAAAACATGTAAAAACCCTTGGATAATTGCCAATATTTATACCTCCTTTACAAAATAAAATTAAAAAAAGTCAAATCGAGGAAGAGGGACTCTAAATATTATTCTAAATAAAACATAGAGTAAGACTGTAGTAATAATCGAAACAGACATAATCCAAATCCATCTTTTTTCATTAAAAAGAAGCATAGCACCTGCCACAAAGGGCGGAGTTGCTAATACATAACTTATTAAAGGAAGAATTTGTGTGTAAAAAAAAGCCAAAAGTATCATTAATAACAATCTAAGAATGAATACTTTATAGAACATTGGCTGTACTTTCTTTTGTTCGGAGTTCTTTTTTACTCCGGCTATTCCTTGTATTAATAGTGCTACAGAAAGTATGAATAGGCATGCACTAACAAACCGTGGAAATACTTTAGGGGAGAGTGCAACAGTCTGTTGAGGAAACTGATAAGTTAATATATAAATAGTTATTGAAATTACGATGAAAATAATGCTTAAAAAAATATCTTTTTTACCCATAAAAACCCTTTAATTCTCAATTTAAAAGGTGACAGGTTATTAAAAACCTGTCACCTTTTAATCACTCCAAGATTATTATTTATATTTATCGCCTAGTTTATTATTTATAATCAAATTTTTATAAAACTCATCCTGATCTTCAACCCATTTTGTAAATTCTTCAGTCCCCTTATACTCAAGGAGTATTCCTGCTTTTTTAGCAAGTATTAGAAAATCAGGATCCTCCATTGTTGCTTTGAAGGCATCATGGATAACCTTTATCTTTGCTGAATCAGTTCCTTTAGGAGCTGCAAGACCTCTCCATTGTCCCAAGGCAAAATCAACACCTTGTTCCATAGCTGTGGGATAATCTGGAAATTCCTCTAAACGTTGTTTTGAGAAAATAGCAAGACAGCGCAGTTCTCCAGCCTCAAGTTGTGGGACTCCCTCGGGGGGAGAAACATTGATTGCATCAACATGTGCTCCTACTGCCCCAACAATGGCGGGACCTCCACCTTTATAAGGAACATGATTAAGCTTAATTCCCGCTGCCTTCTCAAACGCTAAGGCTATCATATGTGTACCGCCACCTGCTCCTGCATTACCTAAATTAATATTGCCTGGCTGTTTTTTAGCCGCTTCAACCAGGTCATTCAAGGTTTGGAACGGGGAGTCTTTGGGAACTAAAATCCAACAAGGAGCACTGACCACATTAATAATTGGATCAAAGGTCTGGTAATCATACGGGGTAACGCTCATATGGGTTTTGGTAATTGAAGGAGTAGCCCAGGCAAGGATATAATATCCATCTGGTTTCTTTTTCATTGCCTCCGCATATCCAGGAACAGCTCCCCCACCAGGTCTGTTAACAATAATAACTGGTACTTTTAGATATTTGGGAAGAATGGATATAAATGTCCTAAAAGCAATATCTGTTCCACCGCCAACACTCCATGGAATCATTAGTTCTATTTCACGGGAAGGGTACACTTCTTGTGCTAAAACTCCGGGTAAAATAAGCACAGAACACATTAATGTAAACATGATTAAGCATACAATTATTGCCTTAAACTTAATAAAAACCTTCATTTGATATCTCCTTTCTTTTAATTTTTTATCCATAACTACTTGTAGATAATTTAATTATTTTTCTAGGATATCTGGTCTTATAAAAATATAATCACCTCCTATTTTTATTTCTAATTTAGGGAAAATTATAGGTTTTGATAAGAGTAATGGCCCATCAGAAGTAGCTAGCATTGTGTCTTCACTTTTGGAACCTGTTATAGATGGATTCCAGGCAAATCCCTGATTTTCCTGTACAATCTCTGTAGTTTGGAAATTAACTTTATAATCCCTTCCAGTATAACCGATAGCTCCCCCCTGATGATGAAGTTGGTATTCTTCAGGATATCCCATTTCTTTATATGCTTCTAACCCTTTTTTAAATGCTTCAACAACTGGTTTCCCAGGTTTGGTATTTGTCATCAAAACGCAGTCAATATAGACATTATCTTCATATTTTTTTCTTAATTCCTCAGGAACTTTACCGAATTGAACAAATCTGGTAAGAGAAACAATTAACCCCCACTTTCGGGCATTAACGCAGAGCATTGCTCTTTTTTTTATCTTCTTTTCTGTGGCAATGGGATGCCTAAAGTTAGAAATCCGTTCATCCGCAGCACAAAAAGTGGTAATATAATCTAAACGGTTAGACCACAATCTTTCTGCAAGCCTACCAATAATTTCACATTCTTTATTACCTGGTTTTATTGTTTCCGCAGTTTCTTCAATAGCTTTTGAAGTAAGATAGCCAACTTCCTTATATCTTTCAACTTCCCAAAGAGTAAGAGAATATCGGAGAGGATTTAAATCCTTCGAAATATTTTTTGTTCCTGAAAATTCGCAATCACAACCCACTTTTCCACCTTTAGTAATTTCATCAATAGTTTCTTTTTCACAATCATTATACCATTTAAATGATTTAATTTTGTAGCCTTGTGCTGGAAGTTTCTCTTCTCTTTCCATGCGTTTTGCTTCAATATTATTACAAATGACATATTCTTCTTCAGGCGTAATTAGAAGGGAAGCAGCCCCTACTTCTGTTGCTATACTTACATAATTTACTCCTCCACAGGTTAGCCACGAAAAATTACACTGCTTCCTTAAAAGAATTGCATCAAGGTTCAATTTAGCCATTAGATTTCTAATTCGATTTTTCTTTTCAATCACTTCAACATAATCTATCATAATATTTCCCCATATTCTTACTTCTAAAGTCTGACTGAAGTTTTTTACACTTGGAAGATAGTGTTTTGCAGACATTTTATCGAGAAATTATCAAATAGTTATTCGGCTGCCCTCTACGATAATGATTTTCTACATTATAGAATTTATTTCTAATTTATATTTCCTCTTTTATTATATAAAAAATCTTAAAATTGTCAAACTCCCGGTTCTTTTTAGTTCAACCTTTTCTTAAAATACCTCAGTAAATTTTACACTAACTTGTACATTAAGCAAGTAGGCCGCCCTAAGAGAAAAATCTTTTTGTTAAAACTACTGACTTTCTATAGACTCTTATGTTTAGAGCGAGAAGTTAATAGGTATCTCAACTTCAGCCCCTTTTCGTTCTGCCGAAACATAGGCAGCATAGAGAACACTCACCACATCACTCGCTGCCAACATTCCCGACTTAGGTTCTCGATCAGTAGCAATTGCCTCCATAAAGTCTTGAATCTCCTGGGGGTAACCAAACATCCAGTTTTCATCTGGTGAAGGATTGGACCAACCTTGTTTAGTTCCGATTTTCTCCATTACATAAACATCTGCTAACTGTTCTTCTTGTGGATTATAAAGTTCTATTGCATTAGTAGGACTCAGATTACACCGAGTCCTATGATTATTGGCAAAGATTTCCAGCCAGTTGTGCACACCTCCCATCACCAATTCTGAGGCAAAAATATCAGCAATCATCCCATCATCGAAAACTACATGAAGATGACAGTAATCCTCGATATCCTCATAATCGGTTCTTAGGAAACCCTTATCGATAAATCTGGGATTTCGGGTTATCTCATGAGTCCGGGCACTAACCGCTTTCGGACGAATCGCCTTGCCATTACGAGCAAGGCCTTCTACCTGCTTCAGATAAAGTATAGCAGTTAAAGGATGACAACTCTTACCTACAATCGATCCTCCGCCTGAGAGCCTCCAGATCCCATAAGCTGGGGAGAGACTTCCTGAGTGTGATTGATCTCCTAAAGCCCACAGTATCTGTCCTTTGGTTTTAGTAATAATTTCAGCCTCCTTCTGCACTGCTGGAGCGTAAATCCAGTTTTCTGCATAACAGAGTTTTCTTTTACTCTTTAAGGCAGTTGTGATGATACGCCTTGTACTGGCAATCGCTTCTTCTAACATTTTCTCCTTTGGGAATACATTCCCCTTAAAATTTTTATCTCCTGAAGGTCCAAAGTATCCGGTAAAAGGCTTTTCAACTACTATATGCTTTCCTGCTTCCAAAGCAGTGATAGAAGCTTCCTCATGAGCATATCCTGGAGTACAAACATCAACTACATCTACCTCGGGAAGCATCTCCTTAAGGGAATTAAAAGCTTTTGTTTCTCGTTTTTTTACAAAATCTTCACGATGTTCTTTAGTAAGCGAAGTAACTCCCACTACTTTTACATCTATACCAGTTACCCGCTGATAGGCGGTATAATGAAATTCAGCAGCAAAACGACTACCAACAATTCCCACACGTATGGGTCTTTCCATAATTAAGAATCTCCTTAGGCTTAAATAAATAATAAAAAAACAAGAAATATAACTTTTTTAAACATCGTAGGTAATTTTTGCATTCTATACTACTGAGTAGATATTAAATCCTCCATCTTCTATTTTAGGGACAACTATTTTCTTTGTAAATCTCGATGTATCGTAAGTAAACCAGATCTAGGATCTAATGAAAGATTTAAATTTTACTCTACGAAAAATTCATCACTTTGTTTTATCGCCGGAACACCAAATATAATCGCCTTAAAGTCTCCATAACTTCGATGAGGAACTTTTTTATCAATCATTATAGTTATTCCAGGTTTTAGATCAACCTCTGTATCTCCCAGTTCCATTTTTCCTTTACCCTCTATAATGTAATAAAATTCGGTACAATTCTTATGGTAATGTTTACGAGAATTCTTAATGTGAGTAACGTGGAGATTGGCGATGGATGTGTCCTTGCGAGTTATAGGTCTAATGCTCATTCCACAAGGACATGGCACAGGTTTAATCTTATTGGTATCCTTAATTAAATAATCTTTATCCATTTTTTCTCCTAAGAAAGATTATCTTTGTGGAATTTTTACTTCTAAGCCATTTTTTTCTGCTGAAACATAAGCGGAATAAAGTACTGCTGTAGCATTCCAACCAAGTTCCGAACCTGACCGAGGAGATTCTCCTATCAAGATACATCTAATAAAATCGCTTAACTCCTGAGGGTATCCAAACATCCAGTCTTCATCTGGAGAGGGAAAACTCCATCCCTGTTTAGTTTCTATTTTCTCAACTAAATAGGTATCCTTAAGCTGATCTTCTCGAGGATTATATAATTTAACTGCATTAGTACTACCCAAATTGCAGTAAGTACGGTGATTGTTAGCTATAATCTCTAACCAATTCTTTACTCCTCCCATCACAATTTCAGAGGCAAAAACATCAGCAATCATTCCGTCTTCAAAGACTACATGAATTTGGGCATAATCTTCAATATCATGATATTTTGTCCTTAAGAAACCGATATCAATATATCTTGGGTTTCTGGTTATTTCATGGGTTCTACAACTCACAGTTACTGGCTTTATTGGTTTACCATCTCGTAATTCTCCTTCAATTCTCTTTAAATAAAGAATGGCAGCTAAAGGGTGACAACCTTTTCCCACTACTGAACCCCCTCCAGATTGATTCCACACAACATAAGAATCTGAATGAGATCCACTATGTGATTCTTCGCCTAAGGCCCATAAAATCTGCCCCTTAGTTGCTTTTAATATCTCAACTTCTTTTTGTATAGCGGGAGCATAAACCCAATCTTCAGCATAAAAGACTGTTCCTTTACTTTGAGCTTCAGCCTCAAGGATACGATCTGCACTAGCTATAGCCTCATTGAGCATTATTTCTTTAGAAAATTTATTTCCCAAGAAATTCTTTTCCCCTTCTGGTCCAAAATAACCAGTAAAGGGCTTTTCCACAATAACATGTTTATCTGACTTAAGCGCTTCAATTGAAAATGGCTCATGGAGAAATCCAGGAACACATAGATCAACCACATCTACCAAGTCAATTAACTCTTTTAATGATTTACAGGGAATGATTCCCCTTTTTTTAGCAAATTCCTCACATTTTTCTCTTGGTATAGAATAGACTGCTTTAACTTCCACTCTAATTCCAGGTATTTCAGCATAAGATTTGTAGTGAAATGAAGCGGCAAACCCTGAACCAACTATTCCTACCTTAATAGATTTCTTTTCCATGAGTGACTCTCCTTTATAAATAAATTATTATTTTTGAAGCATGTAAATTAAAATTATATTAACTTTTCATAACTTAATCAATTAGTTTTTATCTTTAAAAATTGCTTCTTAACGATTAACCCTAAAACTTTTAAAAAATTCCTAAACCATTTCATTTGACTAATAATGGTAATTAAAATAAATAAGAAAAATACAAATGAAATCGGTCTAGTAAAAAACGGAATAATATTTCCATCGGTTAAAATCAAACTTCTTCTAAGATTGCTATCAAGTAAATCCCCTAGAATTATTCCTAAAACTAAAGGTGCTACAGGATAATCCATTTCCTTCATAGCATATCCGATAAGGCCGAATATAGTCATTACTAAAATATCAAACATTTTAGCAGAGAGGGCATACGAACCAATAACACATAGGGCAAATACAACTGGCATCAATTTTTGTCTGGGGATAATAAGGATTTTAACGAATGTTCTTATCAATGAAAGGCCGAGAATGAACATCGCACAAGTTGCTAAAAATATCATAGAAACTACTTGATAAACAAAACCTGGATTTTCTATCATAAGTAAGGGACCAGGGCGAATCCCATGAATTAGCATTGCTCCCAAAAGAACAGCTGCTGGGGCAGACCCAGGAACAGCCAAAGCCAATACTGGTATTATCGCTCCGGGAATAGCGGCGTTATTCCCAGTCTCTGCTGCTATTAAACCTTCTATACTACCATGTCCAAACTTTTCCTTTTCTTTACTTGCTTTTTTTGCAAAATCGTAAGAAACCCAGGCAGCAATATCTTCCCCTACCCCTGGAATAGCCCCAATAATAGTCCCTATAAATCCTGAACGAATAATAGTTTTCCAATATTTTAAAATATCTTTAAGGCTGGGAATTACTCTCTCAATTTTATTACTTACAATTCTTACTGCTGGCTGCTTCATAACCATTAAAATTTCAGAAAATCCAAAAACCCCAATCATTGCGGGAAGAAGTTGGATTCCACCGGCAAGATTTACATTTCCAAATGAAAAACGTCTATAAGCGTGCATTGCTTCCATACCAATTGTGGCAATAAAAAGACCAAGGAAGCCAGAAATCCAACCCTTTAAAGGGTCTTTTGGTGCTGTCAGAGAACCACAAATAACAATTCCAAAAATTGCTAACCAGAAATACTCAAAAGAATGAAAGCTAAGAGCAGCGTTACCAATAATAGGAGTGAAAATTGCTAACATTACCATACCAAAGATAGAACCTAGGAATGATCCTGTAGTTGCTATACCCATTGCTTGTCCAGCTTTTCCTTGTTTTGCTAATGGATTCCCATCAACAGTAGTGGCTGCATTAGCGGGTGTTCCAGGAATATTTATTAAAATAGCAGTGCGGCTTCCACCATATATAGCACCGATATACATGCAAATTAAAATCAGAACAGCATGACTGCTGGCAAATTTATAAGTAAGAGTAGTCATTAACGCTACTCCCATAGTTGCGGTTAAACCAGGAAGCATACCAACAATAATTCCCAATTGCGTACTCCAAAGAACATCAAAGAGAAGTCTGGGAGTTAAAAATTTACTTAATTCTTGTCCTAATCGAATTAACCCTTCGAACATTAAAACCCTCCGTATTATTTAAGGAAGTGTGACTAAAAATAAATAGCGAAAAACGTAAGATATGCAAGCAGCAATTAAAACGGCTTCAAGAAGAGCAAAAAATAAAGTTTTTTTTGTTTTCAATTCAAAAGACCATATAAAGAGAAAAATATATATACCTGTTAATAGAAAATAATTAATTTTTCCCAATAAAATAACATAAAATACTGATAAAAAAAGAGCAATAAGAAAACGTTGAATTGAATTATTTTTAAAAAATAATTTCAGACCCTGAGACGACAACCTAATTTTATATCCTTTACGAATAACAGAGCGAATAAAAAGAATGGCGCTCATAAATAATAATATAACTCCTAAAATCCCAGGAACTATTCCCGGAGCAGAATAAGGGTTGGCTCCTAACTCTTTAAAAGTAGGCATTCTAATAGATATAATAAAAACAATTAACCCTAATAAAAATAAAAATATTGAAGTGAAAAAGTCAGCTTTGTTCATATCTTCTGGTCTCATTAGCCAAGTTACCTCTTTAAATTATGTATCAATAATTATCAAAAATATTTCTTAATACAAAATAGCACTATAATTATTTTAAAAAATATAAACAACGGGGAAACTTTTAAAAAATAGTCTCCCCGTTGTTAGAAAAAATTTCAATTACTTTAGGGTCGAGGTACACCAATTTCCATTGGTGAAATTTCAGCTTTACCTGCGTCATAATAAAGCCAAGCATTATTTTGAATCAAAGGAAAAGCCTTAACTAAGGCCTCTGTCCCCCAATAAGGTGTAAATACAGCTCCTCTATCGCTAGCATATTTTTTAACTACTTCTGAATTTTTTATTACCTCTTCCCATAATTTATTCATGGTTGTTACAACTTCTTCGGGTGCTCCTTTGGGAATAAAGATACCAAAATAAAGAGGTGCAGGAGTAAATCCAGGAATCCATTTGGTAATGGGAGGAATTGTTCCATACCCTTCTAATTCTAAAGGCACACTGTCTAAAACAGCAAGTGGACGAAGTTTTTTAGCTCTAATCATATCTACTTCTTCACAAGCTAATTGAGGTACAACTTCTGTCTCACCTCGGACAGTAGCAATAACCGCCGGATTCCCGCCTTCATAAGTTACATGTTTATATTCTATTCCTGTATATTTTTTGATACTCTCCATACCCACATGACCACAGGAGGTCTCTCCAGCAGTTGCCACAGCGATTTCACCAGGTTTATCTTTAAAGGCTTGCAATAAATCCCCAAAAGTTTTATATGGGGTATCAGGATGAACCGAAACTACATCTACATTAGCTACTCCAAAATATAAATGCCAATCTTCCATTTTAGTGTCTAAAAATCCTTTTATAGCATATGTTCCTAAATCACCAATCATTCCAGCAGTCCAAGTATAGCCATCCTTTTTAGCATCCAAAGCTGTTTTACTACCCACTGAACCAGAGCCTCCTGGTTGATTAACTATAACAATCTTTTGACCCAATTTTCCTTCTAATTCTCCAGCTAAGATACGAGTTATCTGGTCTGTTGAACCACCAGCTCCCCAGGGGACAATAACAGTAATAGGCTTAGTTGGTTTCCATACTTCTTCTCCTCCGCTGGCAAAAGCAAATGTAGTTACTAGTGCCAACACAATAAACACAAATAACAATTTCCTTAACATTTTAATTAAACCTCCTTAAAAAATTATAATTAAACTCTTCTAAAAATTTTTCTCTAAACTTTGCTAAATTTTTCTATAGTTTTCACCTCCTTCTTTTCTTCTTTTTGCGATTTTTCATTATATCCCAATCGTTTAGATATCTTTTTGCTTATTTCGAGAAGAGTTTCTTTTTGATTATTACGTGTGTTTACATCTATCCTGAAAGCAGGACCTGAAATACTAACAGCAGCTATTATTTTTCCTTGAAAATTCCTAATAGGGGCAGCTATACATCGAACATCTTTTTCATTTTCTCCTCTATCTAAAGCAAAGCCTTGTTTTTCTACTTTATTAAGTTCTTTTTCTAATTCCTCTTTATCAGTTATGGTCTTTTCCGTAAGGAGAGGAAGTTCTCTTTTGCCTAATATTTTCTTTTTTTCTCCTTCTGGTAGATAGGCTAATAGTACCTTACCCAAAGCAGTACAGTGAACAGGAGCTCTTTTACCTACATAAGAGCACATCCTTATTATTTGGGAAGATTCCTCTTTAGCTAAATAAAGAACCTCTTCTTCTTCCAGAACTCCTAAATGAACAGTTTCGTTACACTTATTTACTAATTCTTTGAGGAAGGGATGAGCTTCTTTTACCAGGTCGATTTGGTGAAGTTTTGCCATACCCAATTCTAACAACTTTAGGCCTAGCTGGTATTTCTGATTATTGGATTCTTGCTCCACATATCCCCAATGTTTTAAGGTATCTAATATACGATGAATGGTGCTGGGGTAGAGCACTAACTTTTCACTGATCTCAGTCATACTCATAGGAGAATTATGTTGAAGTAGAGTCTCTAAAATGGAGAGTGATTTATCTAAAACTTTTATGGGATAGGCAGGTTTATCTTTAACCATTTTTCACCTTCCATAATTCTATATAGTAGAATTAAATTCTATTTATATTATATAAGATTAATTTTAGATTTGTCAAATTTTATCCTTATTTTGTTTATTTAAAAACAAGTAATTATTTAATTTTTTTTCAATTTCTAAAATAAATTTTTTCGTATTAGAAAGAATAATTTCAGATGAATCATCAAAATGAAAAATCTCAAGAGAAACCCATCCATTATAATTTTTTTCTTTTAAAGCTTTAAAGGTACGAAAAAAATCTGATCTGCCTTTACCAGGATAATTACCATCAATCTCATTAAGGTGAACATGTTTTATAATATCGGAATAATCGTAAATAAGATTATGCCATAATTTACCTTCATCCTCACAATTATGAAAATCAAACATTCCAGCTATGGAAGGGCTCCCAACCTCATAAATCAATCCTTTTGCTTCTTGGAGAGTGTTAATGATATTGCTAACTCTAGAAGGAAGAACTTCAATCAAAATTTTAACTCCCATTTTTTCTGCAAATGGAGCAATATCTTTAAGACCTCCTTTAAAAATAGAAGTAGTTTTTTCTTTAGAGATGCCAACAGCATTTCTTTGTTTAGATGAACCGAGTACCATAATGTTCCCATCTAGTTCTTTGCATATTTCAATTAAAAATTTTAAAAAACTCCAAGATTTTTTTCTAATAGAATTATCTGGAACAGTTAAGTGAAATCCTCTTGGAGCTTTAAGTAGATAGTGAAATCCAACAAACTGAATACCTGTATCATTTAAAACATTTTTTATTTCCTTTATTTTTCTATAACTAATATTTTGAGGGTTTTTTGCAAGAGTATAAGGGGCGATTTCAATTCCTGTAAAACCATACTTAGCTATTAAATGGCATGAGTCTCTAAAGCTATGGTTAATAAATAATTCATTACAAACAGCATATTTCATTATAATTTATTACCTACTTTTAAATTTTTAATATATTTAACAACAATTGAATTATCCATTTCACCCTCACCAGCAATAATAATTTCTTCTAGAATTTTTTTATGTATACGTGTAAGAGGAAGTTCTTGCCCCATTTTTTTTGCATATTTCAATATAATCTCTAAATCTTTATTGTGTTGAATGACTCTTGATTGAGGTTCAAAATCATTTTCTATCATTTTGCGACCTTTAACATCCATAGCACAGGAATATGCAGGGGTAGACTTTAAAAGAGAGAGAAAAGTTTTGACATTCAACCCAATTTTATCAGCAAATACGAGCCCTTCAGCAAGCACAAGTCGATTAAGTCCCAGAATTAAGTTACTCGCAAGTTTAGCTTTTGAGCCACTCCCTGGGGGTCCGATATAAAAATATTTTTGCGCTAAAGCCTTAAAAATATCTCTACATGATTCAAAAGCCTTCTTGTTTCCCCCTACCATAAAAACTCCTTGTCGGTTCTGAATTTGTTCGCTTGAACCGGAAATTGTAGAATCTAAAAAATAAATACCTCGATTTAAAAGCTTTTTAGCCAAATTTTTAGTTTTTTTTGGATCACCTGTTGTGGTATCAATAATGTACTTGGGCATTTTCTCTGCTTGAAGTAACCCATTGGGTCCCTCAACCACTTCCCTAACTATATCTGAATCTAATAGAGACAAAATAACACGGTTTACCTCCAAGGCAACTTCATATGGGCTAAATACTGCTTTACCTCCAAGTCGGTTTAAATTTAACCTTTTACTTTTAATTACATCAAAACCGACAACATCAAAATCATGAGATAATAAATTCTTTGCTAATGATGTACCAACAAGACCAACACCAATTAAACCAATTTTTTCTTTCATTTAAGCCTCCGTTCTGTTATTTTATATTTTTATTTTGCCTTTATATTGAAAATTACTTTCTTTTTATATAAAGTACTATTTCTATAATATTGTTTATAGATATTTAAACCAACTCTTATAGAATTTTAATATTTAAAATTTTATAGTTAGTAAAATACAATCCTAATAGTCCCCATAAAAACACTTAATTCTATAACTCCGATAAATTATATTAAAAAAATTTTATAAGAATTCGAAATATATTAAAGTACTACTTATTTGGTAAATATTTTTTATTTTTTGAAATAAAAAATCTATCGTGTTATTATTATAGAAATCTTTTTCAAATACTAAAAATTTAATAAAGTAATAAAAAATATATATAGAATCATATTTTGTTGTCTTATTAATTTTTATTATATCACCAAATAAAAAAGTTCATCAAGTTGTACTGATTTTAATTTCTTGATTCTCATAAAAGAGCTTTCTAATATAAAAAAATAATACCAAGCAAAATAACTTTAATATATTAAAAAATATTTTAAATACAACTTAATAATAATTTAATTTCATTTTATTATTTTTTAATGAAAGGAAGAAAAAATGATTCGTGTTGATTGTCAAAGTCATGTATTTCCAAAATCATATGCAGAGCTTTTAAAACAGAACCATAAATTTATAAAAGTTAAACAAAATAACCAAGATTATATTATTACCTATGGAGATTTGCAAAAATTCAATTTAAATCTTAGAGCATATGACCCTAAAGAAAAAATAAAAGATATGGACAATGCAAAAATTGATATAAGCGTGATAAGTGTAAATATTCCTGGCCCCGAACTCTTAACAACAGAACTTGGTATAGAAGGAGCAAGAATTTGTAATAATTATATAGCAGAACTATGTAGTAAGTACCCTAATCGATTTATTGGATTAGCAACTTTACCTTTACAAAATATTCCTGTTGCTTTGAAAGAATTCGATCGAGCAATAAATGATCTCAAGTTACGAGGAGTAATTCTTTTTTCAAATATAAATGGAAAACCTATAGATTCACCCGATTTTGAACCTCTTTATGAACACGCAGAAAAATCAAAAATTCCTCTTGTACTACATCCCACAATTCCAGTATGGGGTAAAGTAATCAAAGACTATTCTATGATTCCTATGTTCGGGTTAATGGTTGATACTTCAATTGCAATGCTTCGACTTATTCTCAATGGTGTATTAGAACGTCACTCAGATTTACTAATTGTTCACCCTCATTGTGGCGGAGTCCTTCCTTATCTAATGCCCCGTATTGAAGAACAGACTAAAATTAAGAAACGTGGTATAAAATATATAAAGAAATCTCCGAAAAAATATTATAAAAAAGTATATATTGACTTAATGTCTCCTTCAACCTTATCTATGCAATATGTCTATGAATTCTCAGATATAGATTACTTATTATTTAGTAGTGATCATCCATGGGTTAAAATAAAAACCATGCTCAATTATTTAAACAATTTAAAAATTTCAAAAAATGATAAAGATAAGATATTAGGCCTTAACGCTTGTAAATTATTTAAGATTTATTAATTGTATTTTTATAATTTTTATAAATACTAACTTTTTTCATTAATAATTCTTTTTAACCATGGATTAACAACAAAAATGTAAAGTAAAACTAATATTGAAAAAACAACTGCTAATAAATTAACCATCATGTTTTTGGGAATCATTATAATTACAGCTAAAAAACCTAGAAAAAGACGAATTGGTATAGAAAGTTTTATCCCTATATAACCACAGATAGAAGCTGTCCAAATTATTACTCCTATTAAGGTATATAAAGTAGTTACTAAAATATAATTTATTTCACCTTCCCATAATAAAGCTGACTTAAATAAAAAAGAAAAGGGAATCATAAATGCAACTAAACTCATTAAAAAAGCTTTTATTCCCGTTTTAGTGACATTCCCTCCCGCTAATCCTGCTGCAGTAAATGAAGCAAGCGCAACTGGTGGAGTTACCATAGCAAGAACGCTATAATAAAAAACAAAAAAATGAGCTGCCAGAGGGATAGCTCCGAACTTTATTAAGGGTGAAACAAAAAAAACAGCACTCAAAATATAAGCTGCTACCGTAGGAAGACCCATACCTAAAATGATACAACCTATAATTATAAAAATTAAAGAAAGGGTTAAAGAGCCACCACTTATTTGTAAAAGTCTACTTGAAAATTTTAAAGCTAAATTCGATTGAATAGCTACCCCAACTATAATACCTATAGAAGCAATAGGTATTACTATACTAGCAGCCTGTTGACCTATTGAATTAATCACTTGTATTAATTTAGAAAAATTCAAACGAGTTTCTTTTCGAAAAAAACTTACCACTATCCCTGTAATAGATCCGTAAAAAGCAGCCATTGTGGGAGAATATCCCCGTATAATATAAAATACAATTACAAAAAGAGGAATAAAGAGATGGGCAAAATGCATTAATTTTTTAGGGCTATTTTCTTGAGAAAAAAACCTTATAGTTCTCCTACCTTCCGCTCTAGCCCTAAAATCTATTAATAAAAATAAGGAAATATAAAAAAGAAGAGCAGGAATAACACCCGCCAAAGCAATTCTTAAATAAGGAACACCTAAAAACTCTGCCATAATAAAAGCACTAATACCCATAATGGGAGGCATAAGTTGCCCACCGGTAGAGGCAATGGCTTCAGTTGCTCCTGCTGTTTCTTTATCATAGCCATCTTGTTTCATTAAAGGAATTGTAAAAACTCCTGTTGCTGCTACATTAGCTACAGCACTACCACTTACTGTCCCCATTAAACTACTAGCAATGACTGCAGCTTTTGCTGACCCTCCTTTCTGCCCTTGAGTAAGACGCAGCCCAATTCCTACTAAAAGCTTGCTGCCACCAATAGCAGAATAGATAGCCCCAAACACCACAAAATAAAACACATAGCGAAGAGATGTTTCTACTGGAATTCCAAAGATACCACTATCTCCTAAAAACAATAGTTCTACATATTCATTAAATTTTATCCCTTCAAATTTAAGCCAACCTGGGAAAATATAACCAATCCAGCCATATAGCAAAAAAGCTACAACTACTGACAAAAGACTAATCCCTACGGTTCTCCTTATAGCTTCAATTAAAAGCACTACCAAAAAGACGCAAAATATTTTATCAAGTGGAAATATTGGGTCTATAAAAACAATCCGACTCTGAATTCTTATACTATTATAAATAAAATAAATCCCAATAATTAGAGGAATAATTACACAACTAAGATCAATAAAACTAAATATATGTTTTTTAAAACCTGTTCCTTTTAAAGGTTTAAAAAGAAAAATTAAAGAAACTCCAAAAACTACATGAAGAGGTCTCTGAACCATCGGTGCTAAGGGATATATAATGATATAAATTTGAAAAACAATCCAAATTAAAGATAAAAAAAAACGTATAGTCATTAACCATTTTGGAAGTTCTGATTTTTGTTTCTTATCATCGTGTAAGTTTTCAATTATCTTTCTATTTTTTATGTAATTTTCATCAATTTTCTCCACAAAGTTCGACTCCCGTTTATTTACTACCTTTAAAATTTTATCTATATTAAATATTAAGGGAAGAGTATTACTCTTCCCTTAATAAATTATCTATTTTTTATTTCATCCAACCTTTATCCTTATAATATTTTTCAGCACCTGGATGAAGAGGTATACCTATCCTATCTTCCATCCACGCTTTTTCGGGTTCAAATGGCTTTATAGAAGCATGTACAGCAACTACCTCCTCTTTATGTTCACAAATAATTTTAGTAATAACATAAGCTAGTTCATCCGGCATATCGGAACTAGCTATAATAACAGTACCAGGTGAGACAGTTTTAAAGGAATAGGGTTGATTTTTAAAAAGATTTGCTGGAACAACTTCTTCGAATAAACCATACTTAGCTAAGCTCTCTCTAACTTTTTCAGGCACTTCAACCATTCTTAGATTTGCAGTCATCATGCCTTCGGTGACGGCTGGATGACCGCCGGGTGCAACTTCAACCCATATATCAGCTCGTTTATCTCGCATTACTGCCGGGATTTGGCCTCCAGATATCTGAGTTACTGACCCTCCCCACTTTTTAATAATATCAAAATCCATACCATATTCTGAAAGAATCATACGAGCAACTGGGGGAGCTGTGGAACCTTCAGGCTTACAAATTAAATGAATGGGATATTCTGCTTCACTGATTTTCTCAAAAGAATCAAGGCCAGCTTTTTTTATAAAATCTTCTCTAAATATTAAGTAAACATATACCTTATTTAAACCGCCAGCAAGTGCCCTAATATTCTTAGCTGGTCTACCTTCGTACATTTGAATACCATCGTAAGCCCATTTTGCAGTCGCAACATTAGAAAGAGCCAAATCACATTGACCCTGAGAAACTGCTAAGGGATTGGCAATGCCACCACCTTGTGGAACAACCTCAACCGTTGATCCTTCTGGTAAAGTTTTTTCTAATATATTTGAATAAGTTGCTGCATAAATATACCAGGAAGTACCAATCCTCATCGCACCAAATTTTAAATTTACAGGACCTTCTAATTTTTGTTCATCTGCAAAAACTGGTAAAAATAGAAATACAACAAGACAAAAGATGATAAGAATTTTTAAATAACTTTTCATAACTATCCTCCTTTATAATTATAATATTAATTTTAAGTCATTAAAATATTTTATCATTTATCACCCCCCTTTTTTTTCGATATTAATCTTAATCACTGTAAAACTTAACCTCCAGTTTTAGATTGGTAATAGATTAAAATATTGAGTTGTTTATTTTAGTTAAAGTATGAGGGAATAAGATTTTTTAAAATTTTTGATGCCTCTGAAACTTTCTTTTTTTCTTTTTCTGTAAGAGGTAAAACTGGTAAACGCATAAGAGAAGATGAAAATATTCCCCTTAGTCTTAATAATTCTTTCATACGCGCATGAGCATCTCCAGAAGGTTCTCCTATCCCATAGACTGCTTCAGTAACTGGAAATATTTGATCTTGTAATCTTCTAGTATGACGGAATTTGTTCTCTTTTACTGCTTTCCATACCTCTGTAATTAACTCTGGAATACAACTTGCGAGCCCAATTAACGCTCCGTCTACACCCAAATACATTGAAGATACAATAAATTCATCTTGACAGGTTAAAATACTAAGTTCTGGAGCTTTTTTACGAAGCATTCTAATATCTCTCTCATATAGAGGCATATTACGAGTTCCCATTTTTAAAACTTTTACATTTGCAATTTTTGACATTTCAATAATTGTTTCTACTGAATAAAAAGCTTTTGTTGTAAATGGATATAAATGAATAATTATACCTATGTCAATTGCTGCTGCTACATCTTTAAAAAAACGAATAGCAGCTTCCTGTTTCATCCCAAATCTAAGCCAATTATGAGGAGGCATTAATAAAATTCCATCAGCACCTGCGTCTTGCGCATCCTTTGCGTGTTCTATTGCTTCTATGGTACCTTCAGCAGAAACTCCTGAAATTATAGTTACTTTATTGGCAACTTCTTCAGCTATTATTTTAGTTACTTGTTTTCGTTCTTCACGTGATAGAGATGTAATTTCACCTGTATGACCATTACAAACTAATCCATCAATAAGTTCAAAAGAAGATAGCCATCTTACATATTTTCTTAGTTGCTCTCTATTTACAGAATAATTATCATTTAAAGGAATACAAATTGCTGGAAAAATATTTTCCCATCTTCCTTTTTTAGTCATAATTTTTATTTTATCCTCCTTACAAAATACGCTTTAAATTTTCCTATAAACTTCCCTTTATACCTAACTAAATTTTTATCTATTTTCCACCTCCCCTTTTTTCTAATTTTTCATTATATCCCAATCGTTTAGATATCTTTTTGCTTATTTCGAGAAGAGTTTCTTTTTGATTATTACGTGTGTTTACATCTATCCTGAAAGCAGGACCTGAAATACTAACAGCAGCTATTATTTTTCCTTGAAAATTCCTAATAGGGGCAGCTATACATCGAACATCTTTTTCATTTTCTCCTCTATCTAAAGCAAAGCCTTGTTTTTCTACTTTATTAAGTTCTTTTTCTAATTCCTCTTTATCAGTTATGGTCTTTTCCGTAAGGAGAGGAAGTTCTCTTTTGCCTAATATTTTCTTTTTTTCTCCTTCTGGTAGATAGGCTAATAGTACCTTACCCAAAGCAGTACAGTGAACAGGAGCTCTTTTACCTACATAAGAGCACATCCTTATTATTTGGGAAGATTCCTCTTTAGCTAAATAAAGAACCTCTTCTTCTTCCAGAACTCCTAAATGAACAGTTTCGTTACACTTATTTACTAATTCTTTGAGGAAGGGATGAGCTTCTTTTACCAGGTCGATTTGGTGAAGTTTTGCCATACCCAATTCTAACAACTTTAGGCCTAGCTGGTATTTCTGATTATTGGATTCTTGCTCCACATATCCCCAATGTTTTAAGGTATCTAATATACGATGAATGGTGCTGGGGTAGAGCACTAACTTTTCACTGATCTCAGTCATACTCATAGGAGAATTATGTTGAAGTAGAGTCTCTAAAATGGAGAGTGATTTATCTAAAACTTTTATGGGATAGGCAGGTTTATCTTTAACCATTTTTCACCTTCCATAATTCTATATAGTAGAATTAAATTCTATTTATATTATATAAGATTAATTTTAGATTTGTCAAATTTCATTTACAAATTTGGATCAAACAATTATCTGAAACAATTTTACAGTTTAAGATTATATATATTAAATGATATTTTATTTATCATATAATTAACAAATCAAAGCCTCTTTAAATGGAAACCCCCATCTACATTAATTATTTCACCAGTAGAAAAATCTAATTTTCCTGAACAACAAATAGATACTGCTTTTGCTACATCCTCAGGATATCCCCATCGCTTAATTGGAGTAATACCATTAGTAATTAATTTGTCATATTTATCTTTGACAGTTTTTGTCATATCTGTATAAATTATTCCTGGTCTGATTTCATAAACGTAAATATTTAATTCAGACAAACGATCAGCAAAAAGCTTGGTTATCATACTAACCCCGGCCTTAGAGATACAATATTCTCCTCTTGATGGTGATGATGTATAAGAGGATAGGGACCCAATATTGATGATTTTAGGTTTAAAATGGGAATTCTCCTCCATCTGCTGGACCATTATATTCGCAACAGCCTGAGTTAAAAAGAAAGTCCCTTTGAGATTGATATCTAGTACAAAATCAAAGCTCTTCTCGGTTGTTTCCAGAATATCCATTCTTACCCTGGGGGCAACCCCAGCATTATTTATTAAAAAATCAATCCTCCCATACTCTTTCATAACCTGCTTACAGAAGTTGTCGTGATCTTTACTCTGAGCAAGATCTCCCTGAAAATAAAGTACTGGTTGGCATTCTTTTTTAAGCTCTTTTATGTTTTCCTCAACTTTTTCTGGCTCCGAAATATCAAATATGGCAATAGCACAGCCATCCCTTGCCAGTTGCAGAGCAATACTATACCCAATTCCTCGAGCAGCTCCTGTAACAACAGCAACTTTCTGCTCAATCATATCTCTTCCACACTCCTTTAATAGAATTTAATAATATGCTTACTTATAATTTAAAAAGGTTTCTCCTTGGATAAAGAAATAATTCAATTTATTTAATCTTAATTTCAGTATGAAATAAAGTCAAACAGAAATCAAATTTGAGTACTTAAACCCATGCAATGTCAACAGGTAGGTCTAGCAAAGGTATATTATAAATCTTCAATTTTCCCGTTCCCTTAAACAACTGCTTTTATTTGTATTTATTCAGACTCATTTATTTATTTTTTGACACTGCTAATACCTCTTTATACACATTGGCATAGAGGTAAGCATCACGAACTACACATCCAGTCTTACTTTGACAAATCATCAACCGCGAACATTTACTGCAGGTAATACAACACTTCTTATCCTCCATTTGACCTTTTTCTAAAAGATTACGGGCAAAATTAGGATAAGCAAAAGCTTGTCGACCAAATCCAGCTAAAGAATGATGGCCTTTTCCAACATTTGCTGCAGCAGCAGCTCCTCCAAATTGGCGTAACCAACTATAACCTGTCCCTATTATCGGCAAATCGGGCACCATTTCTTGGATCTGACGAGCAAATTTAAATAACCTTTCTACTCCTTTCAGGGGAGATTCTGGCTCTTTACACCCCCCCTCTACAGGCTGATCATAAGGACGGCCTATATAAGGATTAAAATAAGGAACACCTGCGGTAGCATTAATTAAAGATACACCTAAATTATCCAATTCTTTGACTAATCTTTTGGGCTCACTTAAATCGATTTCCCATTCACCAGTATTATTATTTTTACTAATACCCCAACTGTTTCCCACAAAAATTACATTAGAGATATTCAAGCGAGTGGTAATAATTAACATAGGGACTTCTTGTTTAATTAATTCTATAGTTTCTTTTAAAAATCTCGTCCTGTTTTGGTAAGAACCTCCATATTCCCCTATTCTGGTTTTAGCTCCTAATAATTCCAATATCAGATAGCCATGGCATGATTTAATATCTACCGCATCAAAACCCGCTTTATAAGCTAATTTCGCAGATTTTACAAATTTCTCCTGAATATATTTTAATTGACCATCCTCTAATAAAGGATAGTTCTCATCAATATTTACTACTTTATCCAAAATAGAATGGTGAACTGCAATTAAAGGTTTTCGTAT
>Ga0209979_1001786_pt1 | contig 22306 bp, 20 predicted proteins | sample AnhtaG_FD_183114 | JGI IMG/M metagenome (GOLD analysis project Ga0209979, IMG submission 183114) | Deep subsurface microbial communities from Anholt, Denmark to uncover new lineages of life (NeLLi) - Anholt_01485 metaG (SPAdes) (version 2) | ecosystem: Environmental > Aquatic > Marine > Oceanic...
CGGAGAAACCCCTCACCGCCTTGCTGTTGGCAGTGGCATGGAGTTCAAGGAAGTGTTTGGCAAGCAGGGGGATATCGTCCCTTCTTTCCCGCAGGGGGGGGACTGTTATGGGGATGACATTGAGCCGGTAGTAGAGATCCTCCCTGAATCTGCCCTCCATGATCTGCTGGGAAAGGTTACGGTTGGTGGCAGCAATCAGCCTGACATCCACCTCGAGGGTTTCCTCCCCTCCCACCCGCTCAAAGCTCTTCTCCTGCGAGACCCTGAGTAGCAGAAGCTGGGTGGTAGGGGGAATCTCCCCGATCTCATCCAAGAAGATGCTCCCTGCGTCTGCCAGCTCAAACCTGCCCTTCTTTCTCTTAATAGCCCCAGTAAAGGCACCCTTCTCATGGCCAAAGAGCTCGCTTTCAAGCAGGGTCTGCGCATAGGCAGAGCAGTTTGCCACCACAAAGGGCCTCTCCTTGCGGGGGCTTGACAGGTGAATGGCCCGGGCAATGAGCTCCTTTCCCGTGCCACTCTCTCCCTGGATGAGGACTGTGGAGTCGCTCTGTGAGATACCCTCTATCAGCTCATAGATGGCCTGCATCTTGTGGTTCTTGCCCACGATATTTCCCAGGCCGTACTTATCCTCGAGGGCCTTTCTGAGGGAGCGTGTCTTCTCTTTCTCTGCCTTGAGGTCCTCAAATAGAGATCTCAGCCTCCCGTAGGCCTCTTGAAGCTCAGAGGACTTCTGCCTGGTGTCTTCAAAGAGCCTGGCATTCTCAATGGCTACCCCGACCTGATGGCCAATAGCAGTGAGGAGCCTTAAATCCTCTGCTGAGAAGGGGCGGGACTTTTCGCTTGCCAGGTTCATCACCCCCAGGACCTTATCCCTGGATATCAGGGGCACAGAGGCATGGCATGACAGGGTTTCCCCCTCTGGCAGAGATCTTGACAGTCGGGGACACTCCACGATATTCTCAGCAACAAGGGTCTCCTTTCCCTCCATCACATGAAAGGCAAGGCAGTCAGGCAGGGGTCCCCCAGCCTCCTCCCGAAGGAATGCGGCGGATAACCCCAGGTGGCTGACCAGGGTCAATCGATCAGCCTTATCCTCCCTTAAAAATATCCACCCGGCCTTCAGGCCCATCAGGTCAAGCACTGTCCTGAGGGTATTCTCTAAGACCCTCTTTAACTCCAGGCACTGACCAATAGTGGTAGAGATGGCATTGAGGGAAGAAAGCTCCCGGTTTCTCCTCTCAAGGGCTTGCTCCGCGCGCTTGCGCTCGGTGATGTCGGTCAATGTGACCACACAGCCAAGAATCTCGTTTTGTTTGTCAAGCAAAGGTGTAGCACTGAGGAGCAAACTAAGCTGTTGGCCATCCTTGCGTGCAAAATACGCTTCCATGCCCTTAATGGACTCTTCTCGCAGAACTCTTGAAAGTAGAAACCGCTGTCCATACCCTTCTTCCTTCTCAGAAGGATAGTCCTTTTTTGAATCGACTCGAAGTGGGAACAGGGTATCAAAGGGCTGCAACATCGGGTTCTGGCCACAAAGCTGGTGCGCCATGTGGTTGGCCCGGATAATCAGCCCGCTTTCATCACATACCACAATGATTTCGCCCGCCTGGTCAAAAATAGATCGCGCCAGTCTTTCAGAGGCAACAATTTCTTCCGTGCGCCTCTGTTGAGTTAAATCGGTGGCTACCATACAGAGGACTGAAACATCATCTAACTGTACAGCATTGAGGGACAAATACGCCAAGGTCAGGGTTCCATCTTCTGCGCTGAGGGTAAGTTCTCCTTCACTATGCCCTTTGACTGCTCTCTGCAGCAGTGCCTGGCCCATCAGTTTGGCTGCAGGTGCAATAAAGCGGTGAATCGAAGAGCCTATCACTTTTTCAAGTGGTGTCCTGATCATCTCCGCAAACCGCTTATTCCCATAAAGGATGATGCCATCGGCCATTAGGGTGATGGCACCATCCTTCATCTCCTCAATGAGGGTGCGATAGGTATGGTCGGCGCCTTTCAAGGTAAAAACTTGATCGCCCTGCGGTCCTGAGACAACTAGACCATCAACCTCGCCGCTTCGGATAGCTCGAAGCGTCTCTTCAGCTTCCTCCAGCCGGGTGCGGAGCTCTTTCATTTCGAGCAGCAGTTGCTGTCGGGCTTTTTCTTCCGCACTCATAACCCACCTTAATTTATTCTTCTGACTTTAAATCAAGCCCAAAGAGAACGTTCTCCGTATCTGACAAGTCCCCAACAAGCCTTCGCAAAGGAAGCGGGAGTTTCTTGATGAGGGTGGGCAAGGCAATAATCTGCTCACCTTTGGCAAGCTTAGGATACTGGTAGATGTCAATCACCTCAAGGTCATAGCGGCCCTGGAGGTGTTGCTTGCATATCCTTCTGATGTTCTCGATGGCGTGCATAGACTTCGCCGTCGCCCCGGTAATGTACAAACGCAGGACATAAAGTCGGCTGTCTGACTCTTTTACAGCTCGTTCAAATGTCTCCACTCTGTCTTTTGGTTCTCTTTTCTTCTTCATCATTTCCAACCCCTTTCCATGCTGGTAGCAGGTCCAGTCCCACCAATACCCGCTCGGTGTCAGATAAGTCTCCGATGATTTTTTTCACCGGCGGGGGAAGCTTCCGTACCAAGGTGGGTACGGCGAGGATCCGATGTCCTTTTGCAAGTTGTGGATTTTCCAGAAGATCAATCACTTCAATTCTGTATCTACCCTCCAGATGTTCCCCACAGATTTTTTTGAGATTGGCAAATGCCTTGACCGCGTTCCGCGTCTGCCCGGCAACATACAACCGTAGCACCCATTCCGCAGCCTCTTTTATTGCCTTCGCCTCCTGATATGATGTTTCGTCTTCATCGGCCAAACTCTCACCTCCTCGGTGTGTTTTATCCTGATTGGAAGTCTATTTAAAAGATTACTCATCAGCCTTCCGCATGCGTCTCATTTTCTCACCGTCCTTTGTCAGAACCCCCTCCCTCATTTTGGTCTTGGCAGTGGCCTTTTTCAGCTCTTCCTCTTCGGCTTTAAAATCTGCACGCAGGGCGGCCACCTGTGCCTCCATGACCGCACGCTTGCGTTGCAGATCTCGGTGTCTTCGCTCGATTTCTTCTTGACGCCCCGCTCTCTCCGCCTTCTCTTCCGCCACCCTCGTAGCTCGAGCCGTACCGGTGAGCACTTCTCCTGGACCCAGGTATACATCAAGCAAATCTGCGCCCTTGTCTGTCAGGAGGAATTCACGGATCTGGTTCGAGTGGGCCATGCCCCGGGACTTCAGGACATAAATTCCCCGGTTTCGCTCGCCGCCGTTTTCTATGTCACGCAACAGGATCCACGTATCCATAAGGGAGGAAATGGCAGTTTCTGTGGTCTCAAGGGGGGTGCCGGCACGTGTCAGGTTTGTAAAAAGCGCAGTGATCCCTTTCATTTTCAAATAGTCAATTACACGGGCCAACATGCTCTTGACGTCCTCTCCAGTGCCAACGGAAATCAGATTTGAGATCGGGTCAACGACCACAATGTGGGGCTTAAATTCATTGACCAATTTGTGAATCGTTATAAGGTGCATCTCCAGGCCGTTCGATGTGGCGCGCTCTGCATGGAGCTGCAAAATTCCGCTTTTTACCCAGGGCTCAACGTCAATTCCTATTGAGCGCATATTGCGGATAACCTGCGTTTCCGCTTCCTCGAGGGAGAAATAGAGACACCGCTCACTGCGCTGGCACGCCGCCTGGGCAAAGCTGATAGCAGCAGTCGATTTTCCAGTTCCGGGCGTGCCGCTCACCAGAATACTGCTGCCCCGGTAGTATCCTTGTCCTCCCAGCATTGTGTCTAATCGGGCAATACCCGTTGAAACCCGCTCGGTGGTCACTTCATAGCTCAGCCCAAGAGAGGTAAGCGGCAATACGCAAAGTCCCCGCTCGCCAACCAAAAATGGGTATTCATTGGTGCCATGGGGGGAGCCACGGTACTTCACTACACGTATGCGCCGGGTTCCAACCTGCCCTCTCATCCGGTGGTCCAGCATAATAACGCAATCGGAGACATATTCTTCAATTCCATAGCGCGTCAGATTGCCCTCCCCAGGCTCACCGGTAACGACAGCTGTGACCCCTTTGTCTTTTAGCCAGCGAAACAGCCGACGCAGTTCCGCGCGCATGATGAAGTTGCTCTTGAATCCACCAAAGAGTGCTTCCAGTGTATCCAGCGCAACGCGCTTGGCATTGACTGATTCAATGGCGTGTCCAAGCCGTATGAACAACCCTTCCAGGTCATATTCACCTGTCTCTTGGATCTCGCTCGGCTCAATATAAATGTGGTCAAGAAGAAGTTTTTTCTGATTGATAAGGTACTCAAGATCCCAGCCCAGCGAAATGACATTATCCATCAGTTCCTGTTCGCTTTCCTCAAAGGAAACAAAGACTCCTGGTTCTTTGTACTGCTGTGCTCCGCGCACCAGAAACTCCATAGCCAGCAGGGTCTTGCCGCAACCAGCACTGCCACAGACAAGAGTGGGGCGTGCTTTTGGCAGCCCTCCACCTGTGATTTGATCAAGGCCCTGTATCCCGGTCGGACATTTTGGAAGTGCTAATTCGATGCGGTTTGCCTGGGTTGTGGTCATGACTCTCCTCCTTTAACCTTGTCATTTCATCTCTCAACCTTACCTCTGAATAAAGCAATACGCTTTGAGTGTTTCTCCATGGCAATTGCCTGTAAGGAGAGCTACTAAATCCTCCACTATACTTTAAGGTTCAAAAAACAAATGGTTTTTGGGAACGGGAACCTGCGCTGTCCGGCCTGTGACTTTAACAATGTCTCACAGTAATCTATCTGATAAGGATTGAATTGGGAGATTGAACAGGAGAATGCTGAGGAAAAAGATGTAACACTAACACGTGTCACGCACTGTGGTGCCGGGTCAACAGAGAAGAAGGAACAATATGCAATAATCGGCCGAGACCAGTAGCTCTTTACGCACAACTCACTATGGGATACCCTTATCGTACCTTAAAATACAAGAGCCTCCAAGGAGGTATTAAAATATCCCCGGAGGCCTTATGTCGGCATTTTCAGAGGATCTGTTCCCATGGTTCCCCCCTAGAGGTTTTGATTATGAAGAATAAGTAGTTAGAATTTTACAAATTTTCTTTATTTACAATGCCACAAGGTCAGAGAAAGTCAAGAAAAATACTACCACTGAAAAATTACGGATCAAAAATGAGTATTTAAATTGAGAGCGCGCGGGGTTCAATTTGAAAAAAGGCATCTAACTGATACTAGAGAGGGAGGATCAATTTTCCTCTTCCAACATTTTTCTCAGACATCCTGTAACCCTCTCTATAAGATCAGGCATAGTTTTGCTGTTGTAATTGGTTGTTGAAATAGGCCTGCCCAGTTGGATTGTGATGGATCCTTTTTTTACCTTGAAGCTCCCCTTAGGCATAATCTTGTTACTGCCTTTAATAGCTACTGGAACAATTGGAGAGCCTGATGATATAGCAAGTTGAAAAGCACCTCTCTTCAATGGTTGCAGGTTTCCATCCTTGCTGCGTGTTCCCTCGGCAAATATCACGAGTGAGGTACCGTTCTTAATCATATCGAGTGCCTGTCTAAAAGTACGCCTGGCCTTTGCCGGAGAGGATCTGGCAATACTTATGTATCCGGCTTTCGTCATTGCCCAGCCAAGGATTGGAACCCGCATTATTTCCTCTTTAAAAATGAATTTGAAATCAACCGGGAGATATGCCAATACGGCGAATATGTCAAAAAAGCTCAGGTGATTTGGAATATAGATAGAGGGCACCTCTTTATGTATTCTATCAAGACCGTTTATTTCCACCCTAACACTAGTGGCCCAGAGGATAATCTTTGACCAGGGGATAATACAGTAGAAATGGACCTTCCTGCCATTGTGGGAGAAGACGGATACGAAGACTTCAACCATCACCCAGATGAGGGTATGTATCACACCAATGAATACCCAGATAACTACGGATCTAACCACGGTTTTTAATAGAGTTAAAAGTAACTGTGTAACCCGGGGAGGTAATTAACACCGAAATAGGTGAAAAGCACCGAGGCAAAGCCGATTATGCTCATTATGGCCATCCTTTTTCCTCTCCAACCCCGGATGAATCTGGAGTGAAGCATTGCGGCATAGATAAGCCATGTTATCAAAGACCAGGTCTCTTTTGGGTCCCAGCTCCAGTATGATCCCCACGCAGAGTAGGCCCAAACCGAGCCGGTGATAATGCCCAGGGTTAAGAAGATAAAGCCGATAACAACACTCTGATAGGAAAGCTCATCTAAGATTTCTCTATCCGGTAAATACCTCAAAAAAGGCCTCGAGTTCTGCTCTTCCCCCAACCCTTTTAAGAGGTACATGAGTCCAAGGCCACATGCTATGGTAAAGGCAGCATATCCGAAAAAGCAGGTAACGACATGGCTTATCAACCAGTTACTTTGCAGAGCGGGGATCAACGGCTGTATCCTGCTACTGACATGTGGCGAAAAGGAGGCATAGGCCATGGCAAGGAAGGCAAAGGGAATCACAAAGGCGCCAAGGTTCCTGCTTTTGATCCGCCATTCTATAATCAGATAGAGCAAGACGATGGTCCAGGCAAAAAAGATGAGGGATTCATAGAGATTTGAGAGGGGTGCATGTCCAATCCCCATCTTGTATGACTCAACCCACCTCAGGATTAAGGCAAGGGTCTGGGCAATGAGCCCGGCAAGGGCAACAAATGAACCAAGAGGGCCCCAGAATTCTTTCCCTGTAACCATTCTGAAGATATAGAAGATGGATGAAGCAAAATAGACAAAGGTTACCCAGCTGAGGATTGTGGTGTTGATGATCATACTACGACCTCTGCCTTTTTAAGAAGTTTTAAGAGGCGTTCTATTTCCCGCTTGAGACCAACAGGATCTCTATTGCTCGTAGCACTTACCAATACCCTGGTCTTCCCTTCTTGCTCATCCAACCTTACCCATAGCCTTCTGTGGGAAGAAAAAAAAGTGATAATAAGGCCAGGTATAATTAAAAAAGAGCCACCTGCCACACTGGACACACCTGGATCATGGCTCAGTTGGAGTCCGGTATAGTACTTGTTTTCAATCTTGTTGAGCTTGAAATAGTAAGGCTTAAACAGACCGGGGTCAAATTTTGGGACCTTTTTGAGGAGCTCAGGAATGCCTTTTCTAATCTTTTCTATCTCCTTGAATACCCAGAGGCGCATATTACCGTCAGATGACTGGATATTGAGCAGCACAGCTGGACCCATGGACATAAGATTCTCCTCTATCCTGCCTATTGTTGCCTTTGCGTCTTTTTCTCTAAGGTAAAATGAATCCCCTAGTTTAACCGTTACGGTAGTCTCTTGCCCATCCCCTTTTTGGATAGTGATGTATGCCTGACCACCAGGAACAGATCCATAGCTTGCCTGATAAAACCTGATACCATTAAACGTTACTGGATGATTAACCAGTAAGGGCCCCTGGTAAATAGCCTTGTTATTTTTAAGGAAGCTTAGATTTGATCTATATTCCTTGGGCATTCCGTTCTCGTAGTAAGCAATAGAAAATTTATCGCACCTCACAGTAAAATCTAACTCCTTGATCCCCTTTTGCCTTCTCAGACTTACAACATTGGTAGATTCCCCTTCAGGTATATTCACAAAGGCATCAAAGCCGAACAGCGAGCCTATTATGGCACCAGCAATCACTATCAAGATACTTGCATGAATAATATATACGCCGAAATGCGAGTATGCCCCCTTTTCTCCATAGAAAGAGGTAGTGCTGGCTGTCTCCCTTCTCCTGACCCTTTTGTATCTTCTTCGGAGAAGATTTTCCACCCTTTCAATAACTTCATTGCGTTTTCTTTCAATTACCAGGACGTTATCTGGGGATAGATTTTCAAAGGGTTTACCCCTATCAAGGGAAGGAATTTTCCTGAAAAGCCTCCAGGAGGTGGGAAATCGATTCAGGGAACAGACTATCAGGTTCAAAGACAGGAGGCCCATGAGTATGACGAACCAGACGGAGTGGTACATATCAACTAGTTGAAGAGACTTGAAGGCCCTTATCAATCCGGGACTCAGATGGCGAAAAGATTCACCACCCTCATATTGCTGGGGAATAATTGTCCCCAGTACAGAGGCAAGGGCAATGATAATCAAAAGGCCGATAGTGAGCTTAAGGGAAGAAAAAAGGGACAGGACTGTCTTTTTCATTTTCAAGGGTACCTCAGGTTAACCCTATCTCATTGTCGGTTAGATGGCAGGCTGGATCTTCTCCCCATATGCTGCCAGTTACTGCCTCAGCCCTGGCGCGAAAGTTACCACCACATATGTCAAGCCATCTGCACCTGGCGCATCTTCCCTGTACATATCTCTTCTTATCTTTCAGTTGTGCCATTAAAGGAGTGCTTAGGTCAGACCATATGTGACTGAAGGGCCTTGAAAGAATAGTGCCGAAGGAATGCTGACGCCAGAATTGATCAGCATAAACCAGACCATCCCAGTTTACACATCCGATTCCCTGGCCTGAGCTATTTCCCCCGTTCATCCTGAGAAGTTCCAAGACTTCGGGTGCTCGGGGATTATTTTCCTTGAGCATCCTCAAATAGAGATAAGGGCCATCAGCATGATTATCTACCGTCAAGACCTCCTTTTTTACGCCCCTGTTGTACATATCCCTCGTTCTGTCGATGATAAGGTCTACTAGGTTCCTGGTTTCATCGTGGGAAAGGTCTTGATCGATTAAATCTGATCCCCTGCCAGAGTAAACAAGATGATAAAAGCAGATCCTCTCGATTCCCATCTCCTCCGCGAGATCAAAGATACCAGGCACCTGATCGGCATTTAGTTTATTTATAGTGAATCTTAAGCCTACCTTGAGTTCTGCCTTTTTGCAGTTTTTTATCCCCCTAAGCGCCATTTGAAAGGAGCCCCTCATCCCCCTGAAGTAATCATTGGCATTTTCCAGTCCATCAAGACTTATGCCAACATAGGAGACACCGGCGTCTTTGAATAACATGGCCCTTTTTTCATCAATAACGGTGCCGTTAGTGGAGATAACTGCCCTCATGCCCCTATCCACAGCATGTCTGGCAAGCTCAGTCAAATCAGGCCTCAGTAAGGGTTCCCCTCCAGAGAAGAGAACGACCGGAACACCAAAGGTGGCTAGATCATCGAGCAGATTGAGGCCTTGCCCTGTGGTTAATTCCCTATCATTACGGAGATGAACGGCCTTGGCATAACAGTGGATGCAGTTTAAATTACAGGCCCTTGTACTATTCCAGACAACTACCGGTTTTTTATCAGAGGCAAACTGAAGCAGGTGGGCAGGCAGATCCTTTGAGTGCCTGCCATATCTGAGAGGATCAGATGCCTCCACTGTTCCGCAGTACAATTTGGATATGCCGATCATGTTTTCTTCCTAAGCGAATGTCTTGCACGAATTTTACCCATATTCCATGCCGTTTATGGGCCTGTCAAGAATTTTATGTAAGTTTGTGTGATTCGTTCCCTGGCACATTAATACACCATTTTGTTTGAAGGATTTCTTATTTTTGGCAGTTGAAAGCCCTTTTAGCTCTTAGCAATATTAGCGGGGGTAAAGTGTAAAATTCCGTGTTGATAAATTCACCAGGTCTTGCTAATCTGATCGCAATCGTTCATCAATGATGATGCAAAGAGGTCGGGACAATTTCTTCCATGCGATCAGCGGAAGGCCGAATATACAGTCTTTCGGGAATGTGCCTGAGCCAGACACCTATTTCAGTGGATGGGATATACATGATTAATAAAAAAGTCCTCACATTTTGTCTAATCAATTTAAGAGGGAGGGAAAATGGCAATCAAGGTTATTATTACAAGGAAAGTGGCTGCAGAAAGGCAAAAGGATTTACTTCCGCTTTTGATGGAGCTCCGGACAAAGGCCATGAACCAAAAAGGATACATCTCCGGTGAAACATTAAAGGGGATAACCGATCCAGAAGAATTTCTGGTAATAAGCACCTGGAACAGCTTTGAGGACTGGAAGGACTGGGAGGGTAACCCTGAACGGGAAAAGATCCAGGCGGAAGTTGATAGGATATTAGAAGAAAAGACGATGGCCAAGGCCTATCTTTATGGATAGGTTAGACCTCTTATAAGAAATTCTATAAAGAACAGGGACGTAGATCATACCATCAGCTGTCATAGGTCATAATGTGCAGACTGTGGAGGCTGCCGGCGTAATAGAGATTTTTAGAAGTTTTTCCCCACATTGAGGAAAAAGGTAATATCAGCCCCAGCATTCCCAGAGCTTTTGAAGTCTTCTCTTGCCCCTCCCTGAATAAATACCCCGCCTTTAGTAAGATAATGTATGCCTAACAAGGCGTCATATATCCTTCTATCCAGCATGTGAAGGCCTGTATTTTCAAATGGCCTGGTTATACAATTGACCTGCCCCAGGAGAGAGAGTTGTGAACTAAGCCTATACTCTGCCCCCAGCATGATCTCATAGAACTCTCTCAGTGGCACATTTTCTTGGTCAAAGGCATCCCCTGGGAAGATAATGTCGGCGTTTAGATACGCAGTTAACCTTTTAATATCTTTTTGGAGCAGTAGGCCAAAACCATAATCCATCTTACCGCTTCCCAATGCCCTATCCTCATCTCCGGTCGGAACCTTAACCTCGAGCCGTGTGCTCAGACAGGGCAATATTTTTCCCTCATCCCATATCTTTCTCTTCGCCCTTAAAACTATATCACCCATCCCTGAACACCTTTTTCCCTTACCTGAGATGAAGACATCGTCGTTCCTTTTAACATAGTATTCATATCTATCTGGCTCCTGTTTTTTCCTGACCAGTCTTTCAGCCGCAAAAAATTCCTCAACATCTAAAATAGCATGATCCATAATACCAGAGTAACTGTAAACAAAGGGGAGAGACATGCCCATTTCGAAATCCGTCAAAATACCGTACTTTAAATCCAGGGATGCCCTAATCATCTCCATATCTACAACGCCTTCATAGTTTCCCCCTTTTTCTGAACCAAGGGTATTTGTAATAGTAGTATTAAGAGTTAAGGAGCCTCGACCTTTTGGCAGGCATTCGGCCTTGTCAGGGGATGCCTGGAGAAAAAGCAGTTGAATCGGGGCCTGGTTTACCATAGAGATAGGTCCTGATTTTCCCTTACAACTGACCTCCAGGTTAGAAGGGCAGGCATTCTCTGCATAAAGAAAGAGAAACAGTCCAATAAGAAACGCCATCCATTGGGAGAAACTTAAATCAAGCTGTGCCTTTTCAAGTAATATTTCTAGAGAAATCCTGACTTTTTGAATCAAAACGCTGCTTTCTCCTCTGGGTTTATTTCAATTATCTCGATACCAGCACTGAGAAGAAGCGCTGCTGTTACACCAAGACTATATCCAGTATCTGTTTCACAATACGGGATATTCAGGCCGCAGGAGAGACTTCTATCTCTTAGAATGGCCTTTCTTGCATCCGTTATCCTTGCCAGTTTAAGGGTCTTCCGAGCCCCTTTAATAAAGGCAGCTATTACATCCTCTCCCAGAGAATTTATTACCTGGGCGCATCCAACAAGGACGCCCTTGCCATCACCTTTCACAATGTTTGATGGTGCCCGCGGAGTGGCAGGCCATCTAACTGTTCAGGGCAGATGGGTATAAACTCCATCTCCTGAGTCTCTTTAACCATCTCTTCAACCAGGCTGTGACTGCTGTCGTATCTGCACCCAATGCCAAGAAGGCAACTACTTAAAGACAGGCAAAGATCATAACCTCAATCGATAAATTTCAATGCAGCTCCTGAATCCCTTTCCTCTATCCATCCTATGTGAAATGCTTTTTCACTCGTTGCCTCAATCTGATGCATAACATCCTGGACATCCTTTTCAGCGACGATAATGATCAGACCGATACCATTGTTGAAGGTCCTCATCATCTCCTCTTCGGTAATATTTCCAGCCTTCTTGATAAAGTGAAAGATAGGATGGGGCGTCCACGATGATCTCCTGATTACTGCCTGGCATTCCTTGGGCAGGATCCTGGGGAGGTTCTCTGTTATTCCACCGCCAGTTATGTGGGAGATGCCGAATATATGAAAATTCTTCATGAGGTGGCCTATGACCTTGACATAGATCTTGGTTGGCACGAGTAATTCTTCCCCAAGTGTCCGGCCAAATTCATCAATATAATCATTTACAGACATCTTGAGCCAATCAAAGAATATCCTTCTGACAAGAGAATAGCCATTACTGTGAAGGCCACTGGAGCCTATTCCGATCAACTGGTGTCCGATAGCTATCTCACTACCGTCAGTGATCTGATCAGCGTCTACTAATCCCACAGCGAACCCGGCAAGATCATATTCGTTTGGGGCATAGAATCCGGGCATTTCAGCCGTCTCCCCCCCGATTAGGGCACAACTAGCCTCCTGGCAGCCTCTGCTGATACCCTTTACGATCTCTACTGCTGTGTCACGATTCAGTTTGCCCATTGAGAGATAATCGAGAAAGAAGAGTGGTGTTGCACCCTGTACGAGGATATCATTTACACACATGGCTACCAGATCTATTCCTATAGTATCATGTTTGCCAAGCATAAAGGCTATCTTTAGCTTTGTGCCTACGCCATCGGTGGAGGAGACAAGAACAGGTTTTTTGATATCCCCTAAGTTAACGGAATAAAGACCGGCATAGCCACCTATGTCGCTGATAACATTTGATCTGAATGTCTTGCTTACAATAGGCCTTATAATCTCTACAAATCTTTTACCTGCATCTATATCTACGCCTGCCTCTGCGTATCTATCCTTCATCTTCTGATCTGCCATAGTTTTTAACCTCGAAGATTATATAAAGGCCTAACAGGGCTAAAAAGCTTAGGTGCTTATCCCTCTGCTACCCAATTTTTTGATGAAATTCAACTATTATCTTCCATTTTCCCTTATAAAATCCGGGGATCTGGGATTATCTTCAACCAAACAGATGATGCAAGCATTCGGCTATTCCGCCTCAGGGAGGGCAGGAAAGAAAATTTTGACTATGCCGTGTCTTGTGTAGTATGAAAATATGGTCTTGGAGGGAGCAGAGAGGATGGATAGATTCCCAAGGATTGACCGATTGCCGCCTTATGTCTTTGCCACTGTTGACCAGTGGAAGATGGATGCAAGACGAAAGGGTGAAGATATCATTGATTTGGGGATGGGCAACCCAGATCTGCCCACGCCTAAACATATTATAGACAAGATGGTAGAGGCAGTGCAGAAAGGGAAAAATCATAGATATTCTGCCTCAAGGGGGATTACTAAGCTTCGGCAGGCCATCTCTGATCGTTACAAGCACACTTTTGGGGTTGAAATAGATCCCGAGGAGGAGGCTATTGTTACTATCGGGGTCAAGGAGGGGATATCCCATTTAGTTTTAGCCACCATATGCCCCGGTGATGTAGTATTTGCCCCTAACCCTACCTATCCTATTCATCCATATTCCGTAATTATTGCCGGAGGTGACCTCAGGGGGATCCCTATTGGACCTGATAGAGATTTCTTTGAGGATCTCTTAACGGCGACGAAGCAAACATGGCCACGACCAAAGATGTTGATAATCTCCTATCCCCATAACCCGACTACAAATGTTGCGGATATAGACTTTTTTAAGAAGATCGTGGAGTTCTGCACGGATCATGAGATAATGGTCCTTCATGACTTTGCCTATGCAGATCTTGTTTTTGATGGTTATAGGCCTCCAAGTTTTCTTCAGGTACCCGGGGCAAAAGAGATAGGCGTGGAATTCTTTTCTCTTTCCAAGAGCTATTCCATGCCTGGCTGGCGGGTAGGTTTTTGCGTTGGTAACAGGGAAATAGTAATGGCCTTGAGGCGAATAAAGAGCTATCTGGACTATGGTATCTTCCAACCGATACAGATTGCCTCTATCATCGCTTTAAAGGGACCCAATGATTGTGTGAGGGAGATAGCAGAGGTTTATAGGGAGAGGAGGGATACCCTGATCACTGGCCTGGGGAAGATTGGGTGGAAAATAGAGAAACCGAAGGGTACCATGTTTGTATGGGCGAAAATACCAGATAGATATGTAGAGATGAATTCTCTGGAATTTTCAAAATTGCTCATAAAGGATGCTAAAGTGGCAGTTTCTCCAGGCATTGGTTTCGGACAATATGGTGAGGGATATATCAGGTTTGCCTTGGTTGAGAACAAGCACAGGATTAACCAGGCTGTAAGGGGGATTAAGAGGATCCTATAAAAAGGATGAAGGTGATTTTTTTTGGGCGCTTACAATTGGCAGATATATGAAGTAGGGAAAGAAATGGTTAATGCCAAATGTCAAAGTACAAATGACAAAAGGGCTTGACTTGAAACTAAGAGGATTTTGCCCCGTAATCGTTTGGATTTGATTTGGCCTTTGGGTTTCGAAATTTGGAATTATCATGTCATACCAAGAGAGCCTATTTCTAAACGGCGTGTAACGGGCTAAAGGTTCTAAGGTATTAGGGAGTAAACAGATGCCTCAGATAAGGGTTGGCCTGATTGGCTTCGGAACAGTAGGGGCAGGTATGGTCGAGGTTCTGATCAATAATCGTGAATTGATAGAGGATAGGGTCGGTGCAGAGATTGTGCTTAAAAAGATTGCGGATTTAGATATTGACTCAGACAGGGGGGTAGAGATTGACCCCACATTTCTTACCACCGATGCCATGGAGATAGTCAATGATCCGGAGATAGATGTTGTAGTGGAACTGATGGGTGGCTGTGATCAGGCTATGGAATATATCTTAGCTGCTATGGAAAGAGGTAAACATGTAGTTACCGCTAATAAGGCCCTAATCGCCAAACATGGCCGGCTGTTGTTTGAGACAGCCGAGAGATATGGCGTTGATATTGCCTTTGAGGCAAGTGTGGCTGGAGGTATTCCTATAATTAAGGCCTTGAGAGAAGGTCTGGCTGCAAACCGGATCAAGGCAGTCCTGGCTATTTTGAATGGAACATCAAATTATGTCTTGACGAGGATGACACAAGAGGGACTTTCTTTTCATGAGGCACTCTCAATAGCAAAGAGATTCGGTTATGCAGAGGTAGATCCCACCCTGGATATTGACGGAAGTGATGCTGCCCATAAGCTAACGATTATTGTTTCTCTGGCCTTTGGATTCCCTTGCAAATATGAGGATGTTTACAAGGAAGGGATCGATACGGTTTCTCCTGAGGACATCAGGTTTGCCGGTGAATTTGGTTATTGCTTAAAATTGTTGGCTATCGCAAGAGAAGTAGGTGGCCATATCGAGGCCAGGGTGCACCCTGCTTTCGTCCCGTTGGATCATATACTGGCAAAAGTCAATGAGGCATATAATGCTGTCTATGTTGAAGGTGATTTTGTAGGGCCTACGCTATTTTATGGCCTTGGTGCTGGTAGAAGGCCTGCTGGGAGCGCTGTTGTCTCTGATTTGATGGATATAGCCAGAAATCAAATCAAAGGTATTACAAGAAGGATTTCACCTCTCTCCTTTGCACGCCTCCCCGCCAAAGGGCTATCTCTTAAACCTATGGATCAGCTCATTACTGCTTATTATTTCCGATTTTCTGCTTTAGATAGGCCTGGTGTGCTTTCTAAGATATCCGGAGTTCTGGGTGCGAACAATATCAGTATTGCATCTGTTATTCAGAAAAGGAGAGCCGGCCATGGTTCTGTCCCGGTAGTAATGCTTACCCATGAAGCAAGGGAAAAAGATGTCAGGAAGTCCCTGCAGCTCTTAGATAAGTTGGATGTAGTAACTGAAAGGACAATTCTTTTTAGGGTAGAAAAAAGGACAGGTAGCTAGATGTATATAGTATGTCCGGATCTCGAAGGGATTCTTGTGCCTGAAATCTGGATCAGTGTGGCAGAAAAGACTGGGATAGAGGAGCTCTGGTTGACTACCAGAGATATCCCTGATTACGATCAGTTGATGAAAAGGAGGCTGGAGATCCTGAAAAGGGCCAACCTTAGGATTACGGATATCCAGGAGATAATCCAATCAATAAACCCTTTGGATGGGGCCATAGAGTTTCTTGACTGGATCAGAGACAGGTTTCAGCTTATTATTCTCTCCGATACATTTGTCGAGTTTGCTGATCCCATCTTAAAGAAGCTCAATAGACCCACCATCTTCTGTAATTCCCTTGTCATCGATCCCGATGGTACTATTGTTAACTATCAACTTCGACAAAGAGATGGAAAAAGGTATGTGATAAAGGCACTGAAGGGTTTGGGCTTTAAGGTAATTGCAATAGGGGATAGTTACAATGATACTACTATGCTCAGTGAGGCGAATCAGGGGATCCTTTTTAGGCCACCGGAGAACATAAAAAGGGAGTTTCCGTATTACCCTGTTATTGAGATCTATGAAGAGTTAAAAGCTGAACTGGCACGCTATTTAGAAAAAGGAATTGAATGAGAAAGACAGGGAATATCATATATTACAGGGTTATTTACGGTGATTGTGACGCAATGGCCATAGCGCATTATGTAAATTATCTGAAACTCTTCGAGATAGGCAGAACGGAATTGTTACGGGAGCTGGGCATACCATACCGGGAGGTTGAGGAGAGAGGATTTTTCCTACCGGCGACAGAGGCCTATGTAAAATACATTAAACCTGCCCTGTACGACGATTTGTTGAAGATTGAGACCACGATTGGTTTTGTGAAAAGGGCTAGTAGCAGATTTGATTATGCTATTTACAGGGACGAAGACATATTAGCACGGGGCTATACAATCCATGCCTGTTTGGATAGGGAGAACCGGATAGTCCGTTTTCCTGATTTTCTCCTCACTATCTTGAAGGGAGAGGGGGAATGAAGATAGTCTTTTTTGGCCCCAACGGAAGCGGGAAGGGGACCCAGGGGACAGTCGTAAAGGAACGATATAAGATACCCCATATCGAGACAGGTATTATATTCAGGAAGAATATATCAAAAAGAACGGAATTGGGGCAAAAGGCCAAGGCCTATATAGAGAGGGGAGAATTGGTTCCTGATGCGATCACCATACCTATGGTTCTTGAAAGGCTTAAAGAGGCAGACTGCAGTAATGGCTGGCTCTTGGACGGTTTTCCGCGAAACCTTATCCAGGCTGTGAGGTTGGATGAGGCATTGAGGCGTGAGGGTGCTGGTGTTGATGTTCTTATTGAAATTATCCTGGAGCGAGAGATAGCCAAGGAGAGGATAATGGGTCGAAGGATCTGTGTCAATGATAACAATCATCCGAACAATATTAATATAGAGGCAATCAAACCGAATGGCAAGAGATGCAGGATATGCGGTGGAGACTTGAAGACAAGGGATGATGACCAAGACGAGGCGACCATTGATCAGAGACACGACATCTATTACGATACAAGAAACGGCACCCTTGCTGCCATACAATATTTCAAGGACTTATCAGACAGCAGCGGTATCCCAGCTATTGTGGAGCTGGATGGAAAAAGGAGCATCCAAGAGGTAACAAGGGAGTTGGCAAGCAGACTCGAAAAGTTCGAGTTCTTAAATAGTGCCTAATTATATGGTATCTGAAAAAAGAAAGGAGCTATCGTGGAGTTTTCAATAAGTCCAGACGGTGAAAGGTTTGCCCTTCCCCAAGAAGATGATTGCAGGCGGGAATACGAGAGATTATCTATGATTACAAAGAGAGAGAGGGAAAAGGCAAGGGAAATTGTGGTTGTTATGGGCCTCGGCTTTGTTGGGGCCGTTATGGCAGCGGTTGCGGCGGACAGTGTGGATAAAGAAACAGGAGAGCCCAATAAATTTGTGATCGGCATGCAGCGGCCAAGTATCCGGAGCTTCTGGAAGATCCCCTTGTTTAACAGGGGTATTTCCCCTGTAAGTGCCGAAGACCCTGCTGTTGAACAATTGATTGAGGGCGGTGTCAAAAAGAAGAAGACCTTAACAGGGACCTATATCTATGATGCCTTAAAATTTGCAGATGTCCTGATCCTTGATGTCCAGTGTGACTTTGTAAAAGAGGACCTTGGAAACCTTCAAGGTGGCTACGTTGAAATGGGAGCCATCGAAGAAAGTTTCAAGATAATCGGTAAACTCATTGAGCCCAACTGCCTTGTCGTGATCGAAACAACTGTGCCTCCAGGAACAACTGAGTATATTGCGTATCCTATCATCAAGACGGCGTTTAAGAAAAGGGGAATTGCTACCGAGCCCCTTTTGGCCCACTCCTTTGAAAGGGTAATGCCAGGGCGAGATTATGTAAGATCCATTCGCCACTTCTGGCGGGTCTGTAGCGGTATAAATGAAGAAAGCGAGAAGAGGGTGCGCAAGTTCTTGAGCGAGGTTATAGATGTTGACAGCTACCCATTAACTGTCCTTGAGAGACCTATTGAGAGTGAGACATGCAAGATTGTAGAAAATAGCTACAGGGCTACAATTCTTGCCTTCTTGAATGAATGGAGCCTTTTTGCAGAGACTAGCGGGGTTGACCTGATCAAGGTTATCGATGCCATCAAGATCAGACCCACTCATAGCAATATCATATTCCCTGGACCGGGGATTGGTGGCTACTGTCTGCCAAAAGATGGTGGCTTAGGGATATGGGCATACAAACACCTGCTCGGTTTTGAAAGCGATATCTTCAAGATTACCCCTGAGGCCATAAACATCAATGATACCAGGGCCCTCCATGCTGCTCAGCTGGTCAGGGATGCCCTCCGTAACATGGGTAGAATTGTAGCGGCCTCTCGGATAACAATCCTTGGGGCATCCTACCGGGAGGAAGTAGGGGACACACGGTACAGTGGTTCGGAGTTGATCGTCAGGAAGTTAACAGAGATGGGTGCAGAAATCAAGGTCCATGATCCGTATGTCAAGCACTGGTGGGAATTTGAGAATCAGGATACCTATCCAGCAGTAGGGGAGAGTCGCTCCCGATTTTTTAGAAATCAGGATCAGCTTAAAGAATTGAGGATGTGCCCCACAATGGCCGAGGCCCTTAAAGGCTCTGACGCAGTGGTTCTGGCTGTCAGACACAGGGAATATCTAAAACTCAGACCAGATGATATTGTCAGGATGGCAGGCGGCCCCTTGGCAGTGGTGGACTGTTTTGGTATTCTCGATGATAGAAGGATAGAAAGGTTCTTTACATTAGGTTGCGAGGTCAAGGGGTTAGGTAGAGGGCATATCCAGAGGATAAAGGAGGGGGTCAAGAGGACATAACAATTACCTTTGTACCTATTCCACATTCCTGGCCAAGACGGGTTGTTAGCCTCTCCTTATTAACAGCTATCTCTAAGTGACCTGAGCTACCTATCAGGGCCAGGGGCTGACCTTCTGGCACGTCACTATAGGTAATGCTGATTTTCCGTAAGATAAGACTGCCAATCTTGATAATGAAACCCTTGGATTTAACAAAAGGCCTGAGATGCTCCCTGGTGATATTTGTAGTCATATTTCCAAAATGATCCACCCTGACGACCTCGCCAATAAGGCTGCTGTTCTGCTTGGAGGGAAGAGGATAGGCTATACCGGTTGGATTGTCGATTTTTTCACCAAGGAGAAAGGGGTCAACCCCTTGTGAGAGATGGGCAGCAACAGGTGCAAAGATATCTCTACCATGAAAGGTAGGACTGATTTTATCCATCCAGTATCTTTTCTTCCTTAGGTGGATAACGTCAATGTGCCCTTGTGTTTCTATTACTGGCCAGAACAGGCCGTTATCAGGACCTACAAAGAAATGCCTGCCGGCCAGTAAGGCTATAGGCCTTCTTTTGCTGCCGACTCCAGGGTCAATCACGCCTATATGGACTGTGCCTGGCGGAAAGTACTTATAGGTCTCCTTGATTATCGAACCTCCCCCTTGAACTGAGCCGACTGGTACCTTATGGGTTATATCTACAATCCTTGCAGCCGGATTGATGGAAAGGATAACCCCTTTCATCATGGCAACATAGGGGTCGCTATCGCCAAAGTCGGTAGTTAAGGTAATAATTCCTGAAGAGCTTTGCATAACTCAGCATTAGATAAATTATATAGTATAGTACGCCTTTGCAATTCCGCTTCCATAGAGTACAAATTATCGTATATAGAGTATTGGGTCAAGAAGGTAATGCCGGAGGGTAGTAGAGGGTTTTTTAATTTTACGATTTGATATTTGAATCTGATTGTGGTATCGAGCTAGTCAAGTCAATGTGCTACAAAAAAACGCTTTTGAACGGCTTATCTTAAGCAGAAAGGGGATAACAAAGATGAGCGCTAAACTGATAAGGGGAACAGAGATCAGGGATGAGATCTTAAAGGAGATCAAGGGAGAGGTTGACAGGATCAAGGAAGAGCATGGCGTTGTCCCCGGCCTTGTGACCATCCTTGTTGGGGAAAATCCTGCCTCGGTTTCCTATGTTACATCCAAGATCAGAACAGCCCAAAGTCTTGGATACAAAGAGGTCCAGGATAATCAGCCTGAAGACATAAAAGAGGAGGACTTGCTTTCTCTTATTGATAAATACAACAAGGATGACTCTATTCATGGTATCCTTGTTCAACTCCCTTTACCCAAACAGATTGATGAAAAGAAGGTACTTAATTCCATTGATCCAGATAAGGATGTGGACGGATTCCACCCGGTCAATGTCGGGAGGCTGCTGATAGGTGGAAGCGAGGTTAAATTCCCCCCCTGCACCCCTGCTGGTATCCAGGAGCTGATTGTCAGGTCTGGTGTGGAAACAGAGGGGGCTGAGGTTGTGGTTGTCGGAAGATCTAACATAGTCGGAAAACCTATTGCCAACATATTATTGCAGAAGGCACCGGGTGCAAATGCCACTGTAACGGTAGCCCATACAAGGACAAAAGACCTGGCCTATCATTGTAAGAGGGCCGATATTTTGGTTGTTGCCGCTGGTGTCCCTGGCCTGGTCAAACCTGAATGGATAAAGCCAGGTGCATGCGTTATTGACGTTGGTGTAAACAGGGTTGGTGAGAAGATCAGCGAAAAGAGTGGAAAGAAGATCGCAATCCTGAAAGGTGATGTTGACTTTGATAAGGCAAAAGAGATTGCCGGCTATATTACCCCTGTTCCCGGGGGTGTTGGGCCCATGACAATTACTATGTTGATGAAAAACACCCTTAATTCCCTGAAATTTCACTTAGGAATTGCATAGGTAATGGAGCGTCTCCTATGTGGGACCTACGCGTAAGCGCTGTATTTAAATAAAACACCTTGACAAGAATCTGGTGGTGTGATAACGAGACTAACTGAATCCGATATTGAATCCGCGGAAAAAATAGCCTATTGCTGAGAGATCAGAGCGATGCAAATCCTCGATAGCTATCCGGACAGAAGAGGGCTCCTGTTGCCATCCAGGGCACAGGGGCCCTTATTATCTCATGGAGCGGGATAGGTTAAAGAGATGAGCCTGAGAGGGATCAAGCAAGGGAAGGCCTGCTATCTGATCGTTGCCCTGGTGGTTCTTCTCCCGGTGGCTGGATTTTCCCAGGTCACCGTATCTGATTTCACGGTCCTTGACTGGTTTAGAGCGGTCAAGCTCAGCTGGAAGGTCACGGCCCCTGAGGGCTCAGATGGCATGTTCCAGATCTATCGGAGCGCTACAGAAGAAGGCCCCTATGTCCTGGTTCAGGAGATACAACTGGGCGATAAGCAGTTCTTTGATGTCATCACCAAGAGCTATGTCTTCTACGACAAGAAGCTTGAGGTTGGCCGCAGTTACTACTATAAGTTGACCGTGCGTGGGGCCGATGAGGTCTTCGGCCCTCTGCGCGGCCTTGCCTCCGGATCCCCCCCCGGCACCTGAGTGGGGACGGGAGGCGTTGCTGAGGTTGACAAGGGAAAGGGGGTGATTGAGCAAAGAGAGGTATTGGTCGGTTTGGAACTATGCCTTATCAATTAAAAAAGGAGGTAGGAAGATGAGAAAGACGTTGTTGCTGGTACCATTGATTTTGTTGCTGGGAGCCAGCGTGGCCCTTGCTGGGCCCACTGTTGCCATCGTGAAGTCAGACAACCATGAGCTCTCTGGCGACCAGTGGAACTTCAGCATGTTCGATTTCAGCAAGCGATGGGAGACCACCTGGACACCCGAGAGCGAGGCCTACATCGAGGGCATGGTGCGCAAGGCCGTTGATCTGGCAGGCGGGCTGCCGGTCAAACAAGGCGATGATGTCGTCATCAAGGTGAACCTGGTACAGGACGCCTGGTATGTGCTTTCCATGGAGCTCACCAAGAACGACATCGACCCGGTGAGATACCCGGTTCCTGATGCGAAATATTTTAACCACCTGATGCA
>Ga0209979_1001787_pt1 | contig 22296 bp, 14 predicted proteins | sample AnhtaG_FD_183114 | JGI IMG/M metagenome (GOLD analysis project Ga0209979, IMG submission 183114) | Deep subsurface microbial communities from Anholt, Denmark to uncover new lineages of life (NeLLi) - Anholt_01485 metaG (SPAdes) (version 2) | ecosystem: Environmental > Aquatic > Marine > Oceanic...
TGAAAAAGTCCTTCTTACCTGGAGCGGCGGCAAAGACAGCGCCATGGCCCTTTATGAGCTGGAGATGACTGATGGTTACCAGATAGCAGCGCTGCTAACAACCGTAACAGAGGACTACGACAGGATCAGCATGCACGGTGTCCGGGCTACCCTTCTTGAACAGCAGGCTGAATCTTTACGTCTTCCGCTCGAAAAGGTCTATATCACCAAAGATGCATCCAACGAAGAGTACGAAGAGCGCATGAGGGACAAGCTAATACAGTACCGAAGCCAGAGCGTTTTCTCCGTAGTTTTCGGGGACATTTTCCTGGAGGACCTGAGGAAATATCGGGAGGGTAACCTGGCGAAAATAGGAATGAGGGGGGTGTTCCCTTTATGGAAAAGGGATGCCAATGAGCTTGCCCATACGTTCATAGATTTGGGTTTCAAGGCGATCATCACCTGTGTTGACTCAAACGTCCTCGACAGAGGGTTTGTAGGCAGGGTCTTTGATGAGCGATTTCTATCTCAACTCCCTGGCACCGTTGATCCCTGCGGTGAGAACGGGGAATTCCATTCATTCGTGTATGACGGGCCGATATTCCGCGAGAGGATAGCGCACAGGAAGGGAAAGGTCGTTCTGAGAGACAGCCGCTTCTACTATTGCGATCTGACACCTCTTTAGAGACGAAGCCCCGCTTGACGCAGTTGACTGGGATGCTGTTATACTACCGAATAGGTGAGCTCCGAGTTCTCCATTTGGATGTTATACGCCATTGGCGCCAGTTTAAGGAGGTAACAATATGAAGGTCGATGAAAGTGCCTGGAACGCTTTCCAAAAGCATGTGGGTTACACTGATGAAGAGATGAAGGAGTTCCGAGAGAATCCGAGAAATGAAGATGTTCTTTCCAAGGGACCTGCATTGATGAACAAGACAATCGTTGTAGAGGTGGTGAAATCACACGGGTGCAATAGCCAGCATAAGGAGGGTGACAAGTTCTATTTTGATGGGGCAGGCAACCTGATAACTAAGCTCTGTCCGAAGAGAATCTGTATCTACGCCTTGAGTTCAATGGCAACGGCAATTTTTGCATCGAACGAGCTATTCTATGCAGGTGTTGATCCTAATGAGATGCGGTTCAAGAGAGCTGGCTGCTTCGATGTAGGGGTTAAATGTGGCGGCTGGGGAAATATTGTCATGGAGATCAGGGTAGAAGACCGTAAGAGAGAGTGAATGTAGGTATGCCCATTAGACTCCTGTCCCCTGAGGTAGCCTCCAAGATCGCCGCGGGGGAGGTGGTGGAGAGGCCGGCCTCGGCGGTCAAGGAGCTGCTGGATAACTCACTCGATGCGGGTGCTACGCAGATCGCCATCGAGGTGCAGGGGGGTGGCGTGCGGCTGATCAGGGTAGTGGACAACGGCGTGGGTATACCCCCGGAGGAGGTGGATCTCGCCTTTGAGAGGTTCGCCACCAGCAAGGTCGCCACCGCGGACGACCTTGAGAGCATCTCAAGCCTCGGTTTCAGGGGAGAGGCGTTGCCCTCGATAGCCGCGGTTTCGGAGGTGACTATGGTCACCCGCAGCCGGGACGAGCTGGCAGGGACTTTTCTTAACATAAAAGATGGCGCTGTATTGCAGAAGGCCAAGCGTGGCTGCCCTACCGGCACCACGGTAACCGTGCGCAATCTGTTTCGCAGCTTCCCGGCACGGCTCAAGTTTCTCAAGTCTACAGCGACTGAAAACGGGCACGTTGGCCAGCTCGTCACCCAGTACAGCCTTGCCTTCCCTGAGGTGAGATTCATTCTTATTATCGATGGGCGCACCACCTTTCGCTCCCCGGGCAGCGGCAGCCTGAGGGAGGTGCTGGGGGTGGTCTACGGGGTGGAAAGTGGCAAGGCGCTGCTCCAGCTAGAGGCCGGGGATGAAATCGAGGATCCTTTGCTGCCTCGGGTAACCGGGTTCATCAGTCCCCCTTCCCTCACCCGCGCCACACGGGGCTATATGAGCTTCTTCGTCAACCGGCGCTGGGTGCAGAGCCGGATGCTGCCCTATGCCCTGGAGGAAGCCTACCACGGCCTACTGGTGACCGGAAGGCACCCAATAGCTGCGATCAACCTCCTGCTGCCCCCTCAAGAGGTAGACGTCAACGTCCATCCTACCAAGAGCGAGGTCAGATTCCGCCATGAGCGTGAAATCTTCGCCGTGGTGCAGAAGGCTGTCAGAGCCGCTCTAGTCGCCCAAGCGCCGATCCCCCCTCTGGAGACCCTGCATCACCCTCAAACTGCCCCAGCGCCCTCCACAGGGCGTCTCCTCGCCTCTGAAGTCGGCACTCAGGCGGCTGCGACCGAATCTGCAGTTGCCGGGCCGACCGAAGCCGAGCCTGTCGCCAGGTCGCTGCCGATCCTGCGTGTCGTCGGCCAGGTGGCCAATACCTACATCATCACCGAAGGGCCGGATGGCATGTATCTCATCGATCAGCACGCAGCACATGAACGGGTCCTTTTTGAGAGGATTCGCGACCAGCGGCAGCGGAGGTCGGTAGAGATTCAGGGAATGCTCCAGCCGGTGCCCGTAGAGCTGACAGTGCGCCAGCAGGAATTGCTGGAGTTGCATGTAGAATCCCTCTCCGAGTATGGCTTTGGGATCGAGCACTTTGGAGAGCGAACCTGCCTGGTGAGGTCTGTACCGGCCATGCTAGGGGGACAGAACATCGCCCAGTCGCTAACCGAGCTTCTGGATTTCCTCGGGGAGGCAGCGAAGAGCGACTGGCGAGAGGAGATAGCTATCTCCCTGGCCTGTCATAGTGCAGTGCTGGCTGGACAGGTTTTGAGCCAGCAAGAGATGCAGGACCTGGTGAGGCAACTGGAACAGTCCTCCCAGCCCCGCACCTGCCCCCACGGCAGACCAACTATGATCCACCTCAGCGCCTCTCAACTCGAGAAGGGATTCGGTAGAAGGTAAACTCTCTTACCCCGTTCCGAAAATACCGTGTTAAAATCCCCCCTTCCCCCCTTTACAAAGGGGGGAGGTAAAGTTCCCGCTTTACAAAGGGGGGAGGTAAAGTTCCCGCTTTACAAAGGGGGATTTAGGGGGATTATAAATTGCCCTTGAGTACAAAGCGGCTGAGAATGTGAAGTTACATCCTCAGATAGCTGTGGGCGTAGAGCGTCTCGTTCTGCATAACCCTGATGGTCTTGGCTATGTCACTGAGCTCAGGATCGCTCATGTCCACAGTGCTGACATCGAACTGCTCCATGGCGACATAGGTATCGTACAGGGCGACATAGAGCTTGCCCTTGGCCGTGGATTCATCCCTGCTCTCGACGATACGTATGGTCTCCATTGTCTCGTCATCCAGGGTATCGATGATCGCCGAGTCAAGGCCAGCACCCATCATCATTATCAGGAATACGCGGTTGAGCAAGGGGCGGATTTCCGCCGGGCAAGAGTTCGACACATTGGAGAGGCCACAGGTGGTCATGGGAGCCGGGTCTGTCATCTGCTTGAAGAACCTGACAGCATCTATGGTTTGCTGCGCCTGATCCTGGTTGCCATTGACCGTGAGCACCAGGGGATCAAGAAAGATCCTCTCGCTGGGAATGCCATTCTCCGCAGCAGAAGGGAAAATGCACTCGGCGGCAAGCTCGATACGGGCATCGGCGGTGGTGGGAAGCCCGCCCTTCGCCAGGGTAAGGGCAATGATATTGGAATTGTATTTAGCTGCCAGCGGCATGAGCGCGCTGAGACGCTCCTCAGTGGAGTCAGTGCTATTGATAAGCGGCGTTTTCTTGCAGACCTTAAGCCCTGCTTCCATAGCGACAGCATTGGTGGTGTCCAGAGATAGGGGAACATCGGTAACCTCTTGAACGGTTTCCACCATCCAGGGCATGACCTCAGCCCCTGTCTTCTTCTGAGGGCCGATGTTGAGGTCGAGATAAGTAGCTCCTTTATCCGCCTGGCGCTTGGCCAAATCCTGGATGAATGCCTTATCGCGGCCCTCGACCGCGGTTCTCACACCCTGGGAGATGATGTGAATGGATTCACCGATGCAGATCATCTTTACTATCCTCCTTATTCAGCATTCAGCTTTTTCAATCATAGTTAACCGCAGAAGCTGTTATGATCCCCCCTCCCCTGGTGGGAGGGGGTTAGGGGGAGGGGGAGATTCACCCTCACCTAACCTCTCCCTTCGAGGGAGAGGAATTCTTGAGACATTATGTGCCAAACCATAAAAGGTGGTAACTGAATTGGTCAACATGCCGAAAACTGCCAAAGGGGTAGAAGGCCGGAAACAGTCCACTCTACTCCTTCCCCTACGGGGTGCGACTTCAGTTCTTCCAATTCTCCTTGAGATAGCCGCCAACTGCCATGGCCTCCCGCGGCCCTACCATGATCTTCCAGTCTGGGAGCTCCTCCTCAAGCTCACCCCTCAGCACTGCCACCCCACCGGGGATGATTACGTTGCGGTGGCTTACCTTCTCCGCTGCGTTCTCCCCCTTAACCGTCTTGGCTATCTTATCGGCGTCGAACTTACCTGCAGACCAGGCGGTGAGCACTGAGAGTCCCTCGGTATCGCAAACCAGGAGCCACGAAGGCCAGCCAGCGCTTTCAAGCTCTCCAGCTATGGAGAAGTAGGTAAGGGAGAAATTGGTAGTGACGCAGAGCGGGCTTGTTTCTTTGGGCTCGCCGATTTGATAAATACCGGGCTTCATTTGTATCGGCTTCTGCGGGTCGGTGTAGATATTGAGCCGTAGTGTGATCAAACTCAAGGCCAGAGCAGGCGAGAAACGGTCGATAACTACGATGCTGCCATACTTGGCCACGTGTTGCGCCGCCAACACTGCTTCCTCATCTAGCGATGATGCACCCTCTCCCGGGAAGGTGATTACAGGGTACCCCAGAGGCTCGAAGCGCTTCGCCAGGGCCAGCCTGCGGATCTGGGTTAGGGTGACCAGCGAATCACCGAAGTCGCGAACGCCGGGATCGAGGATGAGGTCTTCCACACCAGCTTTGCTCGCCTTATCCGTCAGTTCAGCAAGCTCGCCTAATCCATCAGAGCTAAGGACAGCCAGAGGGCAACTGCATTTCTTGGCCAACTCTACCATCTGGTCAATGTTGTCCTTGGTCGCAGTGTAGATAGCTGGCTTGGCGCCGCTGACTTTATCCAGAGCTGCACTCATGCTGGCCGGGTCCGTGGCCATCAGGATCAGCGGGAGATCAGTCTTGGAACTGACCATTTCAACACACTTGGTAAAGGTAGCAGCATCTCCAGACTCGTTTTGGATGGCGAAGCCATCGAGACCAAACGTTATCCCAACGCGGTCTACGCTATAGCTGCTGACCTCCTCTACGGTCTTGGCCACCTCATCTGCCGAAGCAGTATCCTTAATCCTTACCACAAGTCCCGGGCGATGGACAAAGGTTTTCTCGTGGCGGAACATCACCGTCTCATTGCCCACCTCGATCTTCTTCTCCCCAGCGCCAACGGTCACCAGGCGAATCGGTGGTTTAGAGGCCGCTTCCAGCGCCTGTTTGGCTTCGTCGTCGACGTAGGGGCAAGCCGCAAGCTCCGCTTGACTTGCCGCCAGCTTCATGGCGAAGGCCAGGCAGGTTGGATAGCCGCATTCCTTGCAATTTGTCTTAGGTAAGAACTTGTAGATCTGAATACCAGTCAGTGCCATTTGTCGGGTCTCCTTTCCTCTATTTACCCATTAGCTTATCAATAGTGGACTTGATCCTCTCTATGGCCTTGGGGTGGCACATAACGACTATGTCACAGCCGGCGTTGATCACGGAGGAGGCAGTAACTTCCTCCCAAATTACCGATCGCTCTTCGTAGTCACCCCAGGCAGCAGGTACTCCCTCACTGGCCCTCGCTTCTTTCTGCCGCCAGGTTTCCCAACCGGCATGATTGATAATGGGTAGGGCGGTCATAGCATCACCGCCGAGGCCAGCCAGCCGCAGACGCTCGTTAATTGAGTAACCATACTCAATTCCGTATCCCAGCGCGCCGGTATCCGGGTCCATTATGATTGAGTCCATTTGCACCCCAATGTCGGAGAGCATGATATTAAGCTGTTTGCACAGGTTTATGTCCAGAGGGGTTTTGGCGATCGCGACATGGCCATCCGAGATGCAGACAGCGGCGATAGTGCGGTAGTTCTTCTCCTCACAATTGCCCAGAGCAACGCGCTGGCCCCGTGCCACCTCTGAAACTGCCGTCAGAACCTCGTTATCCTTTTCCGCTACGCCTGGTCCAATGACAACAATGGGGAGATCAACAGCCGAAAGCACCTTGTCCACTGCAGCTTTGGCTTCGGCAGCGCCGGTATTACCTCCCTCTGGGTGGGCGCTTAGCAGTTTCAGCGCTATGATATCGGCACCAAATTCTACAGCTTTCTTGGCCCAGGTTCCTGGGTCTTTTACCGCGTCGCCCCAGGCGGACAGCAGAGGCGAGGGCCAGGCAGATGGCTCTCTATCGTGGACTTCTATGGCTATCTTGGGCGGGTTGGGAATGGAGCCCTCAAAAGTGAGGAAGGGTAAGGTGGTCTCGCCACCGACGACAACCTCTTTTCGCCCGCCCCCTCCCAGTTTCACCTCTTTCACCTTACCAGTCCATTTCTCGATGGGAATTTCTACTTCGGGCATGCCAAGAAACCTCCTTTCCCTGAATCTAAATAAAACGCATTAAATAGTTGCACATGAACCGTAATTAAGCACCAAATCCGAAGCACGAAATCCTAAACAATGTCAAAACTCAAAGATAAAAGAGCAAAATGACAATTCAAAGTTCAAGCGTAGCGTTGCCACTCCTGTGGCAACGAATCCTTCGTCGTGACAGGAGTCACGACGCTACTCTACCCATTTTGGATTTTGCCTTGCAACTTTTCCTTTTGCATTTTGATATTTGAATTTGTTTAGTGCTTAGGAATTAGTATTTAGAGTTTCCCTATATATCGTGCGCAAGTATTTATGTCGTCGTATATGGCATAAAACAAGGGTCGCCCTTACCGACCCTTGTTTTCATAGATATACTTTCCCCATGTCCCAGCTATACCAGCCTACATAATCGGATCCATGGTCAGGGCTGGGTGCCCCTTCTCCTCAAGGAAGGGGAGCAGCTCATCCACCGTGGTAACCGTGCTGCCGTCGGCCATCTTGTCCACAAGATCGGGAACACCCTCGCGCTCACAAACCTCTTTCAATTCCTCCGCGAGTTCCTCTTTTAGATTCTTCGACAGCCAGACTAACCGCTTGATACCTCCCTCCACAGGGATGAACTTCTTGCTCGTGACATATATCTTGCCGTGGCCCATCATCCCCGGCGTCTGCAGACCCCCGCCTACTGTGCCCATCAGAGTGGTGAAAGTCATTCCCGAAGGAGTCATGCCGTAGTCATCGCGCGAGACGATCATAACCCCGTTGGCCTCAGGAATGATAGCCATAACACACTCGCAGCAGCCACAGGTGGTCATGGGAGCATCCATCAGGGAGTAGATGGTGAACCTTTCTATATTCTTCTGAGAATGCTCATAGACGAACTTGTTGACTCCTTCCCACTCACCCATCTTCTCGTCGATCACCGCCCCCTTGGGCACCGGCTGGTTGGGTCCGTTGGGGTTGATTTCGAAAGATGCCCGGCAGTCAAGCCAGCCATAGGCACCGCACAGGCCAACCCGCTCCGGATTGATGATACAGACGTGGTTTGGAGCAAAGGACTGGCACAGCGTACAGCTGTAATAGGTATCCACAGCCTCATCGGTGAGTCCAGCCATGCGAGCGTTGCGCTCTTTGTACACAGCGCGGGCCTCCTCTATCAACTCTGCTACCTTATCGGGGTCGCTATAGAGGGTTACCTGCACTTTGTCCACAATGGCGCCGAAATCATTGTGCAGGCAGGTGTGCAGAATGTCACCTATGTGCCTCAGTGTGAAGCCCTTGTTGGTCGCGTTCTTGTGGATGCGTATCCAGGTGATGTCACGCTGTCCCTGGTGTGAGAATCCCTCGGCGCCATTGGTCATGTGGTGGATCTGGCGCTCCAGAACAGGCTCGAAGTCCTTCTGCATCTTGCGCCCGGCTACATCTACCACAATGGCCAGGGGCACCTTGGACCCCTCTTGGAAGGAATCCATATCGGGGCCGACCACCTCGACCTTGCCATCCTCGACGTCGTCAAGGTCTTTCATTCGCAGCCATTCGAAGCACATACCGCCCTTGCCGCCGAACTCCACCGCCAGGTCAGCGCGGCGCACTACCTCGCCCTCGAAGGCAGGGCCATAGGCAACAGGTATAGGGACCTTGGCGATCTTGATTTTGATGCCGCGTATCTCGACGCACCGTTGCACCAGCCTCTCCGCTCTCTCAAGGTCATCCTTGCCCGGAATGTCATCAAAGGGTATGCTGACCACGTGCTCGTACCTGGTGACTCCGGTGGGCAGGATATTGGGGATAACGGTGTCGGCGATTACCGGGAAGCCGTAATTGATGGCTCCGGCGGCGGCAGCATACTTCAGGTCATCAACCGGACCCAGAGCGAGGACGAAGGCAAAGCAGCGAAACTTATTGTAGAGCAGAATGCGGCGAAAATCGCCAGCAGTGACACCGCCAAAGCTCAAGGCAGCGATGGTGGCAAAGCCCAGCCCGTAGATCGCTGAGATGGTATCCGAGCCGAAGGGGACGATGTAAGTCTCATAACCCATATCCACGCCTTCTTCCTGCAACTGGTCCACCATGGAGCGGCCGTTGGAATCGCTGGAAAGGAAAATGAGCTGCCCCTTCGATTGCAGCTCACGCACGATCTTAACCGCTACCTCGTTGCTCTTGGCAGCGCCCACTATCGCAGCGAAGCCAGGCATTCGGCCATCCACCAACTGGATGCCCCAGGACCTGGCTTGCACATCGCTGATAGGGCCATTGTACTCGAAGCCATCCCCTTTCTCCGGCTGCTCGCCCTTGGCGAAGCGGACGCCCTCGATGGTTTCAAAGGCGAACAGGGTAGCCGCGCCAGCGTCCAGAGTCTCACCAAGATAAGGCAACCAAAGGTTCTCCCTGGGCAGCGGCGGCAACAGGCTCTTGGCATGATCCACGACGGGTACCAGGTCGCCTAGCTTCTCTACTTTGTGTCCCAGGAGACCATAGGTGACGGGGAGGTAAAATGTCGTACCTCCACCTGCTTTATCCTTGAATGCAATGGGGGCATCAGGCCCCAGTTCTTGCAGGGCATCCTGAAGCAGCTTATCTGCATCCTCAACAATGCCTTGAGCACCTCTAATTGCTGAGGTGGCAATGAATCTAGACATCTTTCTCTGCCTCCCTTAGTATCTTCGAAAGTCTCCAGACATCGGGGCGTCCATGGGATTGGTTGCGCTCATCCGGCTGGCAGCCTGGAATCCCGGGCTGGTTCCGCAAATTCTGTCTCCTAAGGAAGAGATAGGGACCGCCCTTAGCAGCTCTTGAGCCTGGGCAACACGGCCTTCATCAGCGTTGACGCTGACCACGATGCCACCCGACGTGATGCCAAACTGATAGTAGTTGACGGTTTCCTCGGGGACACCCATTTCTGTCAGCTTGCTTACATCAGATGCTGGTTTGATATCACTACCCAGGTCCTTTGCCCTTTCCACATTAGTGAAGATTCCTATCTCCTCTTCCTTAAAGCCCTTGGCCTTGAGCTCACTTATTGCCTCCTTCGCTTCCCCGGGCTCTCGGAAAAGCTTTGCCGCTACTTTGGCCATAGCACACTCCTTGATTTAGCTTTTGTCTAGCGACCACTGACTCGCTAAGCCAACAAAAGAGGCCTCATCACCTTCGGCTCTTCGCGCACAAGGTAACAAAGCCCTTCAACCAAAAAAAGCAACGGTAACTCACAGTAAATTCAAGAGAGCCGGTAAGATAACCCCCAGCCACAACCAATGATTTTAGCATAGGCTCGATTTCCAGTCAACATTGGCTTCGCCCGACACGAGAAACTACCGTTACTTCTCGACCTGCTCCTTATCCGCGTCCTTGAGCTTGGCCTCTTCCTCTTCCATCAATACCCGGCGCAGGACCTTGCCGATTAGGGACTTGGGCAACCCATCCCTGAACTCCACCAGCTTTGGCACCTTGTACCGGGCCAGTCGTGGCTGGCAGAATTCGGTGATCTCATCAGGAGTGCAGGTTTCTCCCTCCTTGAGCACGATGCAGACTTTCACCGTCTGACCCCGGTAGGGGTCGGGGACGCCATAACACACCGCCTCCTTCACTTTGGGATGCTCGTAGAGAACCTCCTCGACGTCGCGAGGATAGATGTTGAAGCCGCTGGCGATAATCATCTCTTTCTTGCGATCTACGATACTGAAGAAGCCATCTTCGTCCATCCTGGCCAGGTCACCGGTATAGAGCCAGCCTTTGCGCAACACCATCTCCGTCTCCTCGGGCCGGTTCCAGTAGCCCTTCATCACCTGGGGGCCCCTGATCACCAGTTCCCCCACCTCCCCCAAAGGCATCTCCTTCTCGCCGGTCTCCGCGTCCATTATCTTTGCCTCTACATCGGGTAGAGGCACCCCGATGCTTCCCGTCTTGCGCATTCCGACAACGGGGTTGGCGTGGGTCGCGGTGGGGGCCTCACTGAGGCCGTAGCCCTCGGAGAGCTTGGCGCCGGTGAGTCCCGTGAACGTCTGCTGCACCTCCAACGGGAGCGGTGCGGCCCCGCTGTTGCAGAGCCTGATGGAGCGCAAATCGTATTTGCTCACTTCGGGATGGTTGTTGAGGGCGATGTACATGGTAGGCACGCCGGGGAAGTAGGAAGGTTTGTACCGGTTGATCGCCTTGAGCACCTGTTCGGTTTCCCATCGGGGCAGCAGCACCATCGCCGCGCCTCCGAGCACTGCGAAATGCATTACCACAACCATGCCATATACATGAAAGAGGGGCATCACTCCCAAAATCACCTCTTTCCCTTCGTCGAGGCCAAGAGGCCCCCCCCAGGCTCTCATCTGGAGGACGTTGGCAAGCACGTTGAAGTGCGTAGCTACTGCAGCCTTGCTGAGGCCGGTGGTTCCCCCCGTGTACTGAAACATGGCGACGTCCTCCGAACCCACGGCTACTGAGGGTGGTGTGGAGTCGAAGCGACGTAGCAGGTCTTGGAATTTGTGGATATTCTTTACCTTCGGGATTCTGACGCGATGTCCCTCCTGGCGTTCCACAAACATGGTAAACATTTTCCGGCTGTGCGGAGGGAGATACTCCTTGATATTGGTCACCACCACGTTTTTCAGGTTGGTTCGCTCCTTCAAACCCATCACTGTTTTGTAGAAAAGGCTGAGAAGGATGATGATCTCAGCACCGCAGTCATTGAGTTGGAACTCGATCTCCCGCGGGGAGTACAGAGGATTGGTGGCCACCACTATGCCCCCCACCTTGAGAACCGCGTAGTAGCTGATGACGAACTGGGGGCAATTGGGCAGGAGCAGTGCCACCCGGTCACCCTTCTTCACCCCCAGGTCTACAAGAGCGTTGGCCAGCCTGTTGGATTTCTCGGCCAAGTCTCGGTAGCTCATGAGATATTCGTCGTCGAAAGCTCCGGGGAAGATAATAGCGGTCTGCTTTGGAAAGCGGTTCGCCGATTCCTCCAGCAGTTGCTGCAAGGTGAGTCGGGGGTAGTCGATAGTTTCGGGCACGCCGGGATCATAATGCTTCAACCATATCTTCTCCATGAGAATCTCCCTTCTTCCTGCCGTTGACGCCAGGACAAGACGTGGATGATGAGCGCGTTACTTTGGAGAGGTTGCCCGAGACCGGTCCCCTGTCAGCAGGTAAACCTGCCCACCTCTATGATCTCGTCGGCAATATCCCTCCTCAACTTTACGGCATTCAAAGGAGTGAACTGCGAGACCTTTCTCAATGTCGCCAGTTGGCTATCAAGCGCTTCTCCGCTCTCCATTGCCGCAAGTAGCTGCTGGGCATAGCCACTTACTCTACCCATGGCATCGTTTACATAGAGCCGCACCATATCTATCTTCGTTTTCGACTGCTGCTCCCCGACGGACTCGATGGACTTAAGCGCCCTCAGAAGGCCGCTCTCTATCGCATAGACCTCTTGGGCAATGTCGGCCAACAGGCCCAGAACCTCCTGTTCCTCCTCTATGGCTGTTCCGTACTTTTGCGCTGCACCGCCACACAAAAACAGGAAAATCTTCTTCGCCCTGTCCACCAGCCTGCGCTGGTAGCCCAGGGAGCCATCATCTGAGCTGGGAGCGACAGGCTCCATTGCCGGCAATTCGCCCTTCACCTTCTCTGCCTCAGCGAAAAGGGGTATCTCGCCCTTCAACGCGTTCCTCAACAACATCCCAGTGATGAGAAGCCTGTTTATCTCATTTGTCCCTTCAAACAACCTGAATATCCGGTTGTCCCGATAGATCCTCTCCACAGGATAGTCCTCACAATAACCGTAGCCCCCATACATCTGAACCGCCTCATCGGCCACATAGCCTAGCATCTCCGAGCAGTAGACCTTGTTTATGGAGCACTCAACAGCGTACTCCCCTATGCTCTTCGCGCTTTGCCTCCCGACGTCCTCAGCGGTCCGGTCCACGGTGCCAAGGATTGTGTCAACGAGCCCGCCAGTCCGATAGACCATGCTCTCGGCAATATACGTCCTTGTCGCCATTTCGGCGATCTTGTGCTTCATCAGCCCAAACTGGCATATCGGCCTGTTAAACTGCACCCTTTCCTTGGAGTATCCCACGGCGCTCTCTATGGCCAGCTTGGCCACCCCCACGCACCCCGCAGCCAGTTTGAATCTGCCGAGGTTGAGGATGTTGAAGGCCACGATGTGCCCTCTTCCGATTTCAAAGACAACATTCTCCACCGGCACCTTGGCACCATCGAGGAATATGCTGCAGGTGGAGGAGCCGCGAATTCCCATCTTCTTCTCCTCCGTCCCGGCGGATACCCCCTCGAAATCCCTCTCCACTATGAAGGCCGTCATCTTGTCACCGTCAACCTTAGCATAGGTGAAAATGATGTCGGCAAAGCCACCGTTGGTAACGTACTGCTTGGTGCCATCGAGCTTGTAATACTTGCCGTCGGGTGACAATTTTGCCGTGGTTTTTATTGACATAGCATCGGTGCCCGCCTCCGGCTCCGTCAGCGCGTAGGCTCCGATCTTCTCACCCCGAGCCATAGCGGGAAGGTACTTCTCCTTCTGGGCTCTGTTGCCAAAGAAGACCAGCGGCATCGAGCCTATCCCGGTATGGTCATTCATCGTCAGGCCGAAGGAACCTGACAACGCCGAGTGCTCGCAGATTAGCAGGGAGGATATAATATCCATTTCCGCGCCGCCGTACTGCTCCTCGATATCCACCCCCAGAAGTCCCAATTCCCCCGCCTTTAGCATCAGCTGGCGGTGCAGCTCAAAGGCCCGTTCAAGGTCCTCCTCCTTATGCTCTAGCACGTCAGTTTGGGGTACCACCTCATTCTTTATGAAGCGTTCGGTGGTTTTGACTATCATCTCGTGCTCCTCGCCAAAGTCCTCCGGAGTGAAAACCTCTGCGGCAGGCGCCTCTTCAAGGAAAAACGAGCCGCCCTTTCTGATCACTTTCTGTTCCATGTCTTCTCCTTTCTCTATATATTATATACTACTTATCCCTGTTTATCCCTGTCTTTCGAATATGCCCGCTGCCCCCATGCCACCTCCGGTGCACATGGTGACCATGCCATATCTGGCCTTCCGCCGCTCCATCTCATAGAGCAGCTTGGTGGTGAGGTACGCCCCGGTACAGCCTAGGGGATGTCCCAGAGCAATGGAACCGCCGTTGACATTCAGCTTGTTTACATCGATACCCAGTTCCCTGACCACATATAGGGACTGAGAGGCAAACGCCTCGTTTAGCTCAATGAGGTCAACCTGATCGAGAGAGAGTTCAGCGTATTTCAACGCCTTGGGAACAGCCACTACCGGCCCTATGCCCATGATTTCGGGGTCTACCCCCCCAACTCCAAATGACCTGAAGACAGCCATCGGCTTCAGACCCAGTTCCTTCGCCTTCTCCCGAGACATGACCACCGTCGCTGCTGCCCCGTCATTCATCGGGCAGGAGTTGCCCGCAGTCACCGAGCCACCAGCGCGAAAGAGTGGCCTCAACTTGGAAAGTTTGTCCAAGGAGGTATCGAACCTTACGCATTCATCCGTGTCAAAGGTTTTCTCCAATTTCACCGTTTTTCCATCCTCAAAAGTGCGATCAACTACCTGCAAGGGCAGGATTTGCCCCTTGAAGATGCCCTCGTTGAGGGCCCTGATTGCCTTCTGATGGCTTTCAAAGGCGAACGCATCCTGATCCTGTCTGCTTATATTGAACCGCTGGGCCACATTCTCTGCGGTGAGTCCCATAGTTATGTATGTCTCGGGGAGGGTCTCCACCAAGTCCGGGTCGGGCAGCGGCTTGTTCCCCCCCATCGGCACAAGGGTCATGTGCTCCACCCCCGCTGCCACTATCACGTCGGCAAACCCGCACATGATCCGCTGGCAGGCGATGGCAATGGCGTCGAGCCCGGAGGAACAGTACCTGTTCACCGTCATCCCCGCGACCTGGGAGGATAGCCCTGCCTTGAGGGCGATGACCCTGCCCAGATTCATTCCCATTTCAGCCTCAGGGAAGGAACAGCCCATGACTAAATCATCCACATCTTCGGGTTTCAACCCATTGGCCCTTCTCACTGCTTCCTTGACCACCTCCGTGGCTGTATGCTCAGGCCTAGTATTTCTCAAGCTGCCTGTTATCGCCCTCGCCAGCGCTGTCCTCACTGCTGATACTATTACTGCTTCCCTCATCCGCTTATCTCCTTACCGTTGGGACTAGTTCCTCAGCGTTTTGTTGGTCTCAATAAAGTGTTTCATCCTGGCCTGGGTCTTCTCCTCCCCGCACAGGGAAAGGAAGGCCTCCCTTTCCAGATCCAAGAGGTATTCTTCGGTCACCAGGGTATTCTGATCTACATCGCCGCCGGTGAGCACGTACGCCAGCTTCTTCGCGATTACGGCGTCATGGTCGGTTATGTACAACCCTTCCTTCAGCAGATAGACCATGAGTTCCAGGAGAGCCATTCCGGTCTTGCCGGTCACCCTGATCTCATCCCTTGGCCTCGGCGGGCGGTAGCCCTCCTCAACCAGGTTAAGTACCGATTGCTTGGCATCGTACAGCAGTTGATCCAAGTTCATTGTGATCTTGTCGTGCGGCCGCAAGAAGCCAAGCCCCTTGGCTTCTTGCGCGCAGGTGGATACCTTGGCCATGGCGATGGTTTCGAAAACCCTCATCACGTAGGGGAGAAGGTCAGGCTTTGCCCCGCCAGGAACCGCGCTGGGAATGCTCTCGGGCACCCAGTCCGTGGCTCTCAGGAGCATCTCTTTGCAACCCCCTCCTGCGGGAATAACCCCCACCCCCAACTCCACCTGCCCCATATAGGCCTCGACATGAGCTCTCACCATGCTCGCCGCCATGCATACCTCACATCCCCCACCCAGGGTCATGCGAAAAGGTGCGGCCACAACTGGCTTCTCTGAGTACTTCATAGCCATCAACGCCTGTTGAAGCTGCCTTATCGCAAGCTCCAGGCTATCCCACTCCTTATTCTGAGCCGCGACGAAAACCTGTCTCACGTCTGCCCCGACGCAGAAGTTAGTGCCCTGATTGCCGATTACAAGCCCCTCGAAGTTCTCCTCCACCTCTGCTACACTCTCGCCCATCATCTGAATAACATCGGGATCAATGACATTGTTCGGGGAATGGAATTCCAGGCAGGCGACGCCGTCTCCCATGTCCACCAGGCTTGCTCCCGCATTGGACTTGATCAGCTTTGTTCTCTCCTTTAGCGAAGGGAGAAGGATGATTTGCGGCTTCTCTTCGATTTCCACATAGTCCGCTTTCCCGAAGTCAAAATGGTAGCTTCTCCCGTCCCGCTTCTCATAGAACCGCTCCCTTCCCGAGGCGAGCATCCGCTCTATCTTCTCGGGTATCTTCTCCCCCTCTTTTTCCATTCTCTCCACAGACTTTCTGAGGCCTATGGCATCCCAGGTCTCAAAGGGGCCGAGCTCCCAGTTGTATCCCCACCTCATAGCCCGATCCACACTCAATATGTCATCCGCTATCTCGGGGACCTTGGCAGCACAGTAGAGTAGCATCCTCTTAAGCGTCTTCCAGGCAAAAAGTCCGGCCCTGTCCTCCGAATACACCAGAGCCTGTAGACTTGTTGCCGGATCGGCTACTTTTCTGAGTTCATCCAGAATGGGGAGGTCAGGTTTCCTCTGTGGCACGTAGTCCATGCTGTTGTAGTCCAGGGCATATATCTCCGAGCCTTCGGGGCCAGCCACCTTCTTGTAGAATCCCTGTTGTGTCTTGTCGCCCAGAAGACCGCTCTCCACCATCTGCTTGACAAACTGGGGAACAGCGAAGTCTTCCTTCTCCGTTGCGTTCTCTATGTTGTCAGAGACATTCTGTGCTACCTTGATAAAGGTGTCCAACCCCACCATATCTGATGTTCTAAAGGAGGCGCTCTTCGGCCTGCCCGTAGGGGGGCCGGTTATGGCATCCGCTTCCTCTATGGTATAGCCGTCCTCCACCATGGTCCTCATGACGCCTATCACGGCATGGGCGCCGATTCTATTGGCAATGAAGTTGGGTGTGTCTTTGGCGAAGACAATGCTCTTGCCCAGTCGCTTCTCGCAGAACTCTGCCATGAAAGATAGCAAGTCTTTGTCTGTAGATTTCCCGGGTATGATCTCAAGGAGCTTCATGTGCCTCGGGGGGTTAAAGAAGTGTGTCACCAGAAAATGCGCTCTGGTCTCCGCTGACAGCTCTTCCGATATACTCTCTATCGACAGTCCAGAGGTGTTCGTGCTAAGGATGGCGCCAGGCTTCATATATGGCTCGACCTTTCGCAGCAGCTCCTTCTTTATCTTCAGATCCTCGACTACCCCCTCGATAATCCAGTCAACCTCCGAAAGCCACTGCAAGTGGTCCTCGAAGTTGCCCGGTGTGATGAGCTTGACATCCCCGGGGATATACATCGCAGGCGGCCTTGCACCAATGGTATTCTGTATGCCCATTTTGGCAAGCTTGTTCCTGAACTCCGGGGATTCCTTGGTCAGCCCTTTTTTGACATCCTGGTCGTCCAGTTCCTTGGGGACGATATCCAGAAGGTAGGTAGGTATGTCCACACCTGCCAGGAGGGCAGCTATCCTGCTCCCCATTATCCCGGCACCAAGCACTGCCGCCTTCTTAATCCTTCTTCTTTTCATGGCCTCCCCGTCTCTTCTCTTACTCTTACTAGTATTATATTACATTCCTAGTCTTAATAACAGGGTTGAGATGCATGCAAGGGGCCTCATAGCAGTTCTTGAGAGACTCAGTCGGGCGTTGTTCATGTGGCGCGCCGATGATAGCCCCTTGCCTGTTTTTTTGTCAAGACGCGCGAGCTTTTTCTCTCGATCGACCATAGCAGTCGACCAGGAGCCCCAGGGAGTGCTCTTGATCCGTGGACTCCATTAGGCAGGGGCGTTTTTTGTGGAACGCCCGCACTTTCCATGGTTTCGTATAAAACCCCACTCCCTCGACGGGAGAGGCTTGCCGAAGGATGAGGGTGTAACTTCGCCCCCCGAAGGGAGGGAAATTAACAAGAAATCTTGGGGCTAACTATAAGAGTCACCTGAGAGGTGGGCTTCTTGAATCTGCACTCACTGACTAAGGTATCTCACCGCTGGCGAGTGCTGTTTTCCCTTATAAGAAGCACAAATGGTGCACTGATGATATATGTGAAGCTGTGATAATCTGCGATGAAGAATGGCAGCTCGTCACAACAGGCGAGGTGGAGGGTGAGGCCAGGCACAAAGGAATAGGTGGCCCGATCCAGATCGGTTCGGTCTTGAAAAACCGTAAGCCACCTGTAAGCCATTCTTAATATTCTCTTTAGGTTTTAAACCCGCATTTAATGTCTTATGGTGTACAATTACTTCGACCTAGGAAAATGCCAAGTACTGCTTATCCCCGAGGACAAGCCATGATAGCCGACATCTACGCCGCCCTTCGGGAATTCGTGAAGTGGGCGATGGAGGAATGGGCAGGCAAATCCTTGGGAGAGCAAAAACGAATACCTCATTCTGCTCTCTCCACGAGAGGTAATCGAGGGGAGGGCGAATTTCACCTCCCCCAACCTTATCTTAATGGATATCAAAACGCCACAGGTGGATGGCAGCGAGTCTATAAAGCTTATCAGAAAGAGCTGTCCTGAGCTTAGCATCATCGCCGTTTCTACGTATGCCGATATCGAGTGTTTGCTAAAGGCGATCAACGCAGGCGCTACTGGCTATATGAAAAAGGATGTTTCCGCCGATATATTAGTTGGCACCATTACGCAAGTGCACCGTAGGAACAAGCCTCTGGTTCATCTCACTGCGGGCAGGTAGAGATACAATCATGACGACTCCGACTATGACTAGTGCACCTAGCCATGAGCCTGTTATGCTCAAAGAGTGTATTGCCACATACGTTCCTCAGGGCCAACCCATCATCACAACTTCTCGAATATCAAGAAGCATTTTTGTCGCCTAGCGACGCCGATGCGCAGGTGCGGTGCAAACCCGAGTCGTTCACCCCCAGTTGATTTGTAATGTATTTGTAAGCTCTGGCTAATTCCTCGTAGAACATCCTTAGCCGGAGGGGTCAAGGCTGCGCGAGCAAAGGGCTACGGTCAGCGAGATAGAGAAGGCTGAGGAGAAAGTTCTGGAGTTCTGCGCCGGGTGCGTTCGAACCTGCGCCCTCTCAGTTTGGAAGAGCGAAGGCTTCTGCTTGATGCCTTGTCTGTCAAGGTCATGGCCTATCGAGACCGAGTTCAAATTCCCTACTCCTCCAAATTCTTTTGTCTTCATCCTACCTTATACATCCAATGTTTTCCACCGAGATTGCCGGATATTGAGCTGACGACGCGAATGGTTAGGGCGTGAAGGCTCGCTTCAGTAGCCAGTATACTATCTCACACACTGGGTCGATCGGTGGTGGTTGGCAGGAATCAGGATGGCATGGCCGCAGTAGACCTAGATGTCTTCCCATGTACGCTGTCGGACATTGGCCAAGCGCAACGCAAGCTGATGTTTAGGGACAGTGGGCGCTCCAAAAACGTTCCTTTTTTTATCTACGATCGTTGAAGTTGAGATTCAGTCTTAAGTCTTAGTTGCTCTTTTTCCCCAATGGTAAAAATGCCACTATTGCATAGATAATGCTATCTGTAGCATAATTGCAGTGGGGTTGAGGCATATGACCAAATACATAATTGCGCATGATGTGGGGACAAGCGCAAACAAAGCGGTTCTAGTAGACGTCGAGGGACAGGTCCGTGGCAAATCCTCTGAGAACTACACCGTTTGCTATCCAAAGTTAGACTGGGCCGAGCAAGACCCTGAAGATTGGTGGAACGCAGTAAGGACCACTACGAAGCTTCTTATGGAGCAGACAGGAGCGTTACCGAACGATGTGTTGTGTTTGACGTTCAGTGGGCAGATGCTTGGCATAGTTCCTATGGATTCAGAAGGAAAACACCTCAGGCCCGCAATAATCTGGCTTGATAACAGGGCTTGCAAGCAAGCGGAGAGACTGATGAGGAAGTTCGGTCACGCTCGTATCTTTGCGCTTCTTGCCGGCACCACCTTATGTGGAAAAGACTGTGTACCGAAGCTACTTTGGCTTAAATCGGAAGAACCCGACATATACGGCAAGATGAAATATTTTCTCGATGTTAATGGTTATCTCATTTATCGGACCACAGGCAACATAGCTATGGAATGGTCAGGCGCTTCTGTATTTGGAATTAACCTCAAGAAAAAAACATGGCTCAAGGGTGTTTTCCGCTACGTTGGCCTCGATCCAGAAAAAACACCACCACTTGTACGGTCGATTGATCAGGTCGGAGTACTGTCAAGAGAAGCATCCAGTGAGCTTGGGCTTCTCCAGGGCACGCCAGTCATAGCTGGTGCAGGAGATGCTGCTTGTGCAGCTGTCGGTTCCGGTGCCGTATGTGAAGGTGACGGGCATGTCTACCTTGGCACGTCGGGATGGGTGGGTGTTGTAACAAAGCGTACGCCCCGGGGCAAATATGGAGCAGCGACAATCCATTCAGCAGACCCGAATAAGGCGTTTCTGATTGCTGAAACGGAAACGGCCGGTGCCTGCCTACAATGGATGGGTGATGAGCTATATAGGGCAGAGAAAATGGATCCACAGATATCTAACATCTATGCTGTGATGGACGAGAAAGTCGGCCAAGTTCCACCGGGCTCTGGCTATTTAATTTTCACCCCGTGGATGTATGGGGAGAGGGCTCCAATAGCTGATTGCAACATTCGCGCCGGTTTTCTCAACCTGAGCGCCGAGCACACCCGCGAGAACTTGCTGCGTGCTGTCTACGAGGGGGTAGCATTCAATATAAGATGGATTGTCGAAATCGTGGACAAGCACTTCAGATTCCCTCTGCCAACGCTTCGCGTCATAGGTGGAGCGGCCAAGAGTGAACCCTGGATGCAGATTCTGTCCGACGTCACTTGCCGGAGGGTTGAGACCGTACGCGACCCTCAAGAAGCTGGAGCGGTTGGGGCCGCACTTGTTGCAGCAGTCGGTTTGGGGATATATCCGAACTTCGAGGCGCTTAAAGATGTTGTGAAGGTAGACAAGGTCTTTGAGCCACAAGAGGAGAATCGCAAGATTTACGATTCACTTTTCAATTCATATAAACAGGCATACAAGAGCCTGCGAGGCTTCTACAAACGACTAAATGAGAAGAGATCCTAAGAAGCACGCTTGTGCGAGGAGGTGTCCAAATGAATACTGAGGAAATCTTGGGGCTCCCCATGGCACTGCCGGACGGTGTAGATTACGACGAATACATTATTGCTACCTACCTTGCTTTTTTCCCGGCTGAGGTTCCTATACCCTTGCTGTCCGTGGCATTAGCGGTTGAGCAGAGCACTGGCACGTGGGTACCTGTTCCGGGCGAGACTGCGGAGGTCCGCCGCCGCCATGTTGCCAAGGTGCTGGGCGTGTACGAGGTTCCGGACTTTGAGTTTGAGGTACCTTCCTCGGTGCAAACCAGAAACTGGGTCATCCAAGTGGCCTATCCCGAGGTCAACATCGGGGCACAGATACCTATGCTACTGACATCCGTAGTAGGCAACATCTCGATGGGCGGGAATATAAAGCTGCTGGACGTCCGCTTTCCCGAGAAATATGTTGCTGGTTTCAAAGGCCCCAAATTTGGCATAGATGGCGTTAGAGAAATCCTGGGGGTTCCTAAGCGACCTCTTCTGAACAATATGATAAAGCCATGTACAGGTTACCCACTGGAGCTTGGGGCTAACTTGTTCAGGGATGCCGCCCTGGGTGGATGCGACATTATCAAGGATGATGAACTGATAGCCGATGCCTCGTTTAATTCTGTGGAAGGCCGTGTCAAACGTTATATGGAGATCGAGAAGCAAGTCTATGAGGAGACGGGTGAGCGCACTCTTTACACCGTCAACATAACAGACTCAGTGCCGAAGGTCTTCGAGAATGCCAGGCGCGCTGTGGAACTGGGATGCAATGCGCTAATGGTGAACTATCTCGCTGTTGGGCTGCCGGTTATGCAGGCTCTGGCAGAGGATCCCAGTATAAACGTACCAATTCTTGCCCATATGGACATAGCCGGGGCAATGTACATGTCGCCTTTGCACGGTATGAGTTCTCACATTGTACTGGGCAAACTGCCGCGACTGGCCGGTGCAGACGTGGTTGTTATACCCGCACCATACGGTAAAGCGCCGGTAATCCCTGATAAGTTCCGAAATGTCGCCAAGAACCTGACGTTTCCTCTATACCATCTTAAACCGACCTTTCCAATGCCGTCTGGTGGCATTACACAGTCTATGGTACCCAAAGCAGTTGCAGATCTGGGCACTGATATCGTGATAGGTTCGGGAGGCGGCATTCATGCCCATCCACAAGGTCCAGTCGCTGGCGGGAAAGCATTTCGGCAGGCTATTGATGCAACAATGCAAGGAATTCCCCTGGCAGAGTATGCAAAAGATCACCCAGAATTGGATGTAGTGCTGAAGCTATGGGCTGACCCATTTGGCAAAGGCATTTAGGCATAGGCTGAAAAGGAGGGTGAGATGTCGAAAGTTACTGTTCTGGGAGGATGTGGGGTTGTAGGGAGCATAGCGGCTGAAACGCTTGTTTCAAGCGGTGTATTTTCTGAAGTCGTGATCGCCGACATTAAGATAGCACAGGCGAAGAAAGTAGTGGAGGGATTAGGCGCAG